>WNGL01004404.1_pt1 | contig 16958 bp, 14 predicted proteins | sample 5400591 | NCBI WGS metagenome assembly WNGL01 (sample SAMN13153377, study PRJNA577476) | soil metagenome | isolation source: 80 cm soil or saprolite under Garry oak tree replicate 1 | place: USA:California | collected 2016-06-15
TGGAAGAGGGCGCTCCAGGATGACCGCCACCTGCGGGACGGTCTCAACGTGCACCAGGGCCTCGTCACGCACCGCGCGGTCGCGCAGGCGCTGGGCTACGACTTCGTCGAGCCGGCCGCGGCGATCGCGCGGTAGAGCGCGCCCGCCGACGTCCGCGACTGAGAGGGGCGGTGCTACATCCGTCGCAGCCGGAACATCCGGACGCCGATGACCGAGCCCGCCAGCGCGACGACGACGAGAGGCAGGACATGTCCGACGAGGACGTGGCTGTGCACGGCCAGCGGGCACCAGAGCTCGACCATCACCGCCGCCCAGGCGCCGGCCGCGGCGCCCAGGGCCGCCCCGGCCATCCCGGGGTGCCGGGGCTCCATGCGGCGGCTCGCGTACGCGAGGGTTGCGAAGGGCCAGGGCGCGGTCAGGGCCGTGAGCGCGAAGCAGCGCCAGCCGATGCGGGTGAAGGGATCGTCGTAGGTGGTGTGCCAGAGCACCAGCCACGCCCCCACCAGCAGTGGCACGCCGATCGCGACGCCCAGGAGCACGCCGCGCGCCGGCAACAGCATCGACCGCCGGAAGGGAAGCACGAGCCATGTGGAAAAGAGCGCGACGGCCACGGTGCCGGCGAGGATCCACGTTCCGCTCGCCGCCGGCCGTCCGACCGCGTGAGCCACACCACCGACTTCACCGAAGAGGCGCGGGGCCCACTGCAACACGGCGGACATCGCCACGGCAGAGAGGGCGGCGAGCCCCATGGTGACCGGCAGCCGATTCGTGCGGCGCGGCAGAGGCTGCTGGCGGACTGCCTCCAGGACGCGAAGCTTCAGGGACTCGGGGGGCATCATGTCCGATCTCCTCGTTCTCCCACGCCCATGTCGCGGGGGCGTGGCGCGATGGGCACCACGCGGAGCGTCCGCTCCGGTGAGCCGTGGAACCGCCGGGCGAGCGCCTCGCGGAGCGCGACGGTGGCGCGGTGGGTGCGGATCTTCACCATCGCCCGGGTGATGCCGAGGACCTCGGCCGCCTCGGCCACCGAGAGCCCCTCGAACTTCACCAACTCGAACGCCTCGCGCCAGGCAGATGGCAGCGACCTGAGGTCGCGCTGCCCCTCGGCCTCCACACGCCTCCAGTGGAGCGCTTCCTCGGGTGACGGGGCTGTGGTCGCTTCCTCGGGATCGCGAACGTCATGGGCCCGCAGCTCTTCGCGAGTTCCACGGCGGCCGACATCGATGAGCAGTCGGCGGGCGATGGCATAAGCCCAGGGCATCACCGCGGCCCCGCGCACGAAGCTGTGGCGGGCGGCGTGGATCTGCAGGAGCGTCTGCTGGACCGCGTCCTCCGCCGAGCTTCGGCTGCGGGTCCATCGGAAAGCGAAGCGGTACAGGCGCGGCGCCAGCTCGTCGTAGAGGTCGAGGAATGCCGCCTCGTCGCCGCAGGCATACCGCTCCATCGCGCCGTCGGCGCGCGACGGATCCACGGCGTCGACGTCGCTTCTGACGTCCGTCACGAGCGCAGCCTGGTTCATCACTGCCTGCATGGACACCTCGTTGCACGCAATACGCGCTCGGGTTCCTCCGGTTACAGACGCGGCGGTGTCACGATGGGGCCGCAAGGAACCGAGCGAGCGGACGATCGACCGCTTCCACGAGCACCCGGCGTCACGCAGACGTCGCGAACGCAGGCGTAGCGCCGGCGCGCGAGGGCCCCGGCGCGCGGATCGACTCGCGGTCGAGCGCGAGCAGCATCTCCGCCTCGCCGGCCATGTCCCTGGCGAGGAGCTGGTGGTCGCGTTTCGCCTGATCGAGATCCCACGCGAACGATGCGAGGCGATCCGTCACCTCGAACAGGCCGAGCGACATGTCGTCGCGAGCCGCCTGGTACGCGGCGAGCGCTCCGTCGGTGCCGGCGACGATGGCCCGCGCGAGCAGCTCCGCGTCGCGCAGCGCGTCGGTGATGCCATGCGCGGTGAGTGGATCCTTGAAGTAGCCCGCGTCCCCGACGAGCGCCCAGCCTGGCCCCCACGCGTGCCGGAGGAACCCCGGCATGCCGGCGAACGGCCGCAGCTTCTCCTCGATTCGCGCCCCGCGAACGGCGGCGGCGAGCTCGGGCGCCGCCTCCCCGAGAACGCGGTGGTAGAGCGCCTCGACTCCGCCTGGGAGCTCGTCGGCGAAGCGCCGCGGAGGCAGCGCGACGAACACGCACGTTCTTCCGTCGTTCGTCGGAATCGCGCCTGCGCTCACTCCGGAGCGGTAATGCCAGTGATAGCCATCGACCTCGATCCGCTGCCAGTGGCCGTAGAGGACGGCCGTCGAGTGGCGACCGGAACGTGCGACCGGCGCGCCCGCCAGCGCGGCGATGCGGGACCTGATCCCGTCGGCGCCGACCACGATGCGTGCGGTCGCGGTGCGGCGGGTGCCCTCCCCGTTCGCGAGCACCGCGCCCGCCACTCGACCGGAAGGCTCGCGGACGAGGTCCAGCGCCGTGGTCCCGAATTCCACCTCGGCGCCTGCCGCGCGCGCAGCCTCGACGAGAACCGGGTCGAGCACCGTACGGCGTGGCGCGTACAGCGCGTCGATGCCGTCGCGAGGCTTCACTGGGACCGTGACGGCCTCGTCCCCGTAGTGGAACGTCGCGGAGCGGATCGCGGGTGTGCGGGCCGCGATCGCCGGCAGCAACCCCCAGCGACTCAGCTGCACGACCGCGCCGCGCATCAGCGCGTGGGTCGACAGCGTGTCGGCGCCGCCCTGCCCCCGATCGACGACCAGCACGCGGAGCCCTTCGCGCGCGAGCAACATCGCGGTGGACGCGCCGGCGCACCGCGCGCCGACGATGATCGCGTCGTAGTCCCGTCGGCTGGATGTGTCGTTCATCGTCGGTCTCCAGGGCTAGGCGGCTCGCCGCTGCGCACGCGCCAGGTGGCGGCCGAGGTGGTCGGCGAGATCGCGGGCGTCGGTCCCGACGCCGTCGAGAAAGCTGGACTTGCGCCGTCGCAGGAAGTGCAGGCCGAGCACGTAGAGCCCCGGCTCCGCCGTGATCCCGCCGGAGTGACGGATCTCTCCGCGCGCGTCGAGCACCGGGAGGCGCAGCCACGGGTAGCGCCGCCGATACCCCGTCGCCCACAGGACGGTCCGGATGCCCTCGACGCGCAGGTCGAGCGAGGCCGGCGCGGCCGGCACGCCGATGGGGCCGACCGGCTCCCGCCCGACAGCATCGGCGAGACCCGAGCGCTCGGCGTAGTCGTCGATCCGGCGAAGCAGGCGCGCGAGCCTGGCCTCCGCGGCGCCGACGGACTGCGCGAGGTCGTCGGCGAGGAAGATCCGCCCGCCCTCTGCGCAGACGACGCGCCCGGTGAGCCGGATGCCCGCGTCGCGCAGCGTGCCGAGGTCGATCGAGCGGTGGGCGTCGCTGCCGATGAGCTGCAGCGACGGCTGGCGCCGCGCCGCCTCGAGGTCGGCGACCTGGTCGGCCGACTCGTCGAGGATCCCGGCTGCGTCGAGCCACCACAGGATGTCGCGGCCGCGATAGCGTCGCGGGAGGCGCGTGTGCCGGCCGACCGCGAGCGTGACCTGACGACCGCTGCGCTGGATCTCCGCCGCGAGCTGGATCCCCGTCGAAGAGGCTCCGACGACGAGCACGCCCCCATCGCGCAGCTGTTCGGGGCTGCGGTAGCGCGTCGGCACGACCTGGTCGACGTCGCGCGGCAGGCTCGCCGCGGCCGGCGGCACGAAGGGGACGTCACAATGGCCGGTCGCCACGACGACCGCGGCCGCGCGCCAGCTGCCGCGATCGGTCGTGACCCCGAATCCGCCGCTGTCGCGCGTCACCGCGGTCACCGCGACGCCGCTCTCGACGGGAGCGCCGAACGAGCGCGCGTACCGGTCGAGATATTCGACGACCTCGCCACGGCTCATGAACCCGTCCGCATCGGCGCCCCGATAGGACCAGGCCGGGAGCCGCGCCTGCCAGCGCGGCGTCAGCAGCCGCAGCGAGTCCCACCGCTCGGAACGCCACCGCTCGGCGACGCGGCCGCGCTCGAGGACCGCGTGATCGATGCTGCGGTCCACGAGGCAGCGGCTCATCGCGAGCCCGGCTTGCCCGCCACCGATGACGACGACGTCCGTGCTTCTCATCGCCCGCTCCCGGAGGTTGCGCAGGCCGCGCTTACTTCGTGGTCGTCGTGACCGTCACCGGGACACGATTCGTGATGATGTCGAACACCGCGGACCGGGCCCGCGACTGCTCGACGATCTCGCGAAGCGTCTCCGCGGACGCGTCGCCGTCCACGCTGAAGCTCACGCGGATCGCCTCGTAGCCGTTCCGGACCTCGCCGGACAGGCCGAGGATGCCGCGGAGGTCGATGTCCCCCTCGATCGTCGACTTGACCTCGAACAGCGTCACGCCGCGCGCGGCGGCGACGTTCGCGATGCCGGCCGTGAGGCACGCCGCGAGCGCGTGGAGCACGAACTCCACTGGCGTCGGCCCCTGGTCGCGGCCGACGAGCACCTGCGGATGATCCGCGTCGTAGGTGAACTCGCGCGCGTGCTGATGCGTCGCGCCCGCTCCGTCGAATCGCTCCATGCGCGTACGGCTGTACGTGCCGTGCATCCACGTGTTGGTCGCCCGGAACCGGAACTTCGCCAACTCCGGCTGTGCCTTCACCGCACCGATGGTCGCGAAGAGGTTCGGCGTGTCGACGCCGTTGAGCGGCATGGGCTTGCGCCGCTGCTTCGGGGTCTGCGTAGTGGCGGTCGGGGTCTGCGTAGTGGCGGTCGTGGTCTCCATTGTGATTCTCCTCTTCCGCCTCCGAGAACGAAGATCGGTCTCGTCACTGGGCGGATGAGGTAGGTACGCAACACGCCTTCGACGGTTACAGCGCCGCTAGTTGTCCTGCTGGGCGCGACGACCGCACACGCCACAGATCCGACGACGCTCTTCCGCAGAAGTGCGCGGCCGGCGTCGCCGCCCAGGAGCACGCTGCTGCGAGGGAGCGGCGACAACTACGTCAAGACGTCGATTACCGGCCGGTTACGGCGGTCCGTTCGCTTTCACGGCCGCGAGGACGTCGTCCCTGAGCTTGGCGAGGGCATCCTTGAAGGCTTTGTTGGTGAGGACCCGTGCTGGGACCGCGTCGAACAGGGCTGCGACCGCTTCGTACCGCAGCTGGTTGGAACTGCGGAACTGGGCCTCGAGCTGCCTGCGAAGCGCCTCCGTGGACTCGGCGTTCTTCGCGACGTCGGCGGACACGCCGTCCAGCTCCAGCTTCAGGTCGGCGATTGCCACGGCTGTCCTGGCCGTGCTCACTGCCGTGTACGTCCCGCTCTCGATGATCGTTCCGGTGCATGAGTACCGCGTGCCAGCGCCACCAGGCACCGTTCCTTCGTTCTTCCAGGCCGCGCCCAGGCACGCCCACGTCTGATCACCGCTCCTGACGCACTCGCCGACGTCCGTCTTCACCAGGCCCGGTCCGATCAGGACGCCTTGAGCGAATGCGCCGAGCGGGGTGCCGATCAGGATCGCTGCACAGAACCTGCGGATGCTTCGATGGAGCGGCGACATGTGGAGCCTCCTCGACCTGCTCACCGACGTGGATACGTAGAGTCGGCATCGAGATCAGGACCGGTCCCGCCGTGCACTGCCCCCAACAGGGTGCGGGTTCTCGATCGGGATCGACGAGCAGTCGAATGGAGACGGAGGAACGTTCAGAACACCAGCGCCGACACTCCGGCGGCGACAGCGGCCAGGGTGACATAGCCGATGACGAGGTGCGCCGTCGCGACGCCTTTCTGGTTCACGTAGCCCTCCCGGTCGTGCGTCACGACCCCCAGGATGCCCTGCGCCAGCATCCCCGCCTTGGCCGTGAACATCGCGTACTTGTGGAACGTCACGCGGTCGACGCCCTCGCGCTCCACTGCCCCCTTCGGCGCGAGCAAGGCGAGGAGCCCGTCCGTCGCGAAGATGCCCAGCGTCGCGTAGGCGCTGATGGCATGGGGCGTCCGGTACTTGCCGGTCGAGGGGCCGCCGAAGCGATCGGAGTAGTTGAGCTGGCCCAGCATGGTCGTCGAGAGCTCGAGCGCGATGACCCCGAACCCGAGCGCCTGGTGCGCGTTGAGCATCGTTCGCCGCAGCCGAAGGCTCCCGCCATCGATGGCCGTCGAGGCCGTCACAGGCGTGCCGAGCAGGTCGAAGTCGAGGGTCTCGGACGCGGCGGCGGCAGCTAGCGAAGGCGAGAGGTCCGGCACGGGGCTGACGCTTGCCTGGAGCGCCGGCGCGCCAGCCTCATTCACCCCGGGCGCGACGAGCTCCTCATCGAGGAGCCGCAGCCTGGCTCCTCGAGCGGTGCTCGGTGCGAGCGCGGCCACCAGGCCGATCGACGCCAGCGCGCACAGCGAGGAACACTTCGGAAGGGCCAGTCTCATTGTTGGTCTCCGCGCTGCTGCGTCACGGCACCGCGACGCGGCCCGGCGCCTGGTTGTGAGACGGGATGGTGTGGCACTCGTTGCACGAGCCCCTCACCGCGTTCTCCATGCAGCGGGTGACGCCGGCGCCCTCGACGCAGACCTGGAGCGGGAACGACAGCCGCTCGGCGCTGTAGAAGTTCCCCGCGGCGTTGCTGCGCAGCGTGAGCTTCACGCCCTCGGAATCGGTGACGTGGACGAGCACGCCCTCCAGGCCGGCGTGCGGGTCGCTGTCCGAGGCGCCGTAGACCGTGCCCGCCACCGACCAGGCCGGCGCGCTCAGTGCCTTGGCCGCCGCGCCCCCGTGGCAGCTCATGCAGTCTTCCCCGGCGAGCATCTGCGGTCCCTCCCCCGGCGCGCACGCGACCGCTGATCCGAGGGCCAAGCCCAGGAGAGCGCGCCTCACGACTTGGCCGCCTTCAGGACGAGGTCGAGCTCGATGCGACACATGTCGTCGATCTTCACGAAGAGGAGTGACGGTCGGTCGATGCGGTGGGCGTCGAGGTCGATCTCCAGGCTGCCCCGGACCCGCACCGTCCCGTCCGCCCCCGGCTCGACCGTGAGCGGCACGGAGACCGCGCGCGCCACGCCGTGGAACTCGAGCTGTCCTTGCATGGTCACTGGCCCGGCGGGCAGGGCGTTGTCGGCAAGAAGCTGCGCCACGCCCTTCCAGACGATGAAGGGGTACTTGTGCGCCTCCAGCGTCTCCTGCATGTGGGAGTCGCGGTTGGCGTCTCCCGAGCGGAAGCTCGCCACCGGCACGCGCACCATGCTGACGACTTGGCCGTCCCGGACCACCGCCTTACCCTCGATGGTCGTCGACGCTCCTTGCACGCGGTGGAGCTTGTGCGTGACGTGGTACCGCAGGAAGCTGGCGCCCGGATCGACCGAGAGCAGGGTGCCCGCGGGCAAGGTGGTGGCGAGGACTGCGGCGAGAAACGCGCTGATCATGACTTTACCCCTTGTCCGTCATGGCTGGACGCTTCGCCGCGGAGGGCTCCCCCTCGCGGCGGCGTTCCGGCCTCTCCCTCACTTCGTCGGCAGCGTCCGCGCGTAGGTGAGGACGTCGCGGATGTCCCCCATCGACCAGCCGAAGTTGACCGCCGCCGGCATCTCCTGCTTGAGCGTCCCGGGCGTGGGAACGAGCCCGAAGCGAACCCGGTGCTGGAAGTTGAACCCGTTCTTGTTGGCCTCGGTCCCGATGTAGCTGACGCTGACGGCGGACCCGATGTTGAGCTTCGAGCCATCGGCGCCGTGGCACCGCACGCACTGGCCCTCGTAGAGGAGCTTGCCATTCGCGGGATCGCCGTTGATGGGGACGCCGGTCGCGTCGAGGTACGGGGTCAGGTCGACGACGCCCTCGCGGATGAACTTCACGAGGTCCCACACGTCGGCGTCGGAGAGCTGCGAGCCCGAGGCAGGGGTGGCAGGGCCGAAGCACGCGTCATGGATCCCGGTGAAGAGGGCTGACTCGTCCTCGCTGCTCGACTGGACCAGGCCCGCGACGCCGGTGAAGTGAGAGCCGCTGCTGTAGAACCCGTCGACGCCCCGGTAGTCGACGCCGTGACACTCCTTGCAGCGCCAGGTCGCCGCCCCCTTGGCCTTGCCCTGCGTCTGCGCGTAGCCGGGATTGTCGCCGGTCGGGGTCGTCCCGGTCACCCCCAGCCAGTCGTCATAGAGGTGCGCGCCGCGCGAGAGGCTCGCCCTCTCGTAGATCCCGGGGCGCTTCAAGTCATCGCCGCACCCCGACGCGAGGAAGATCCCGCCCAGTACCGAGAGTACGCCGATTCGCCTGTTGGTCGTCGTCACAGCCACAATCTAGGACCAAAAGCGGGGGCGGAAATCAGTGATCTACCGCACTCCAGATGGGCTTGCCGACCTCCCTCCCGACCGTGAGATGGAGGGAAGAAACGTCGCCGAGGCTTTAGGTAAGAGACGATGCTGATGCTTCCGTCGCTTGGCAGATCGCTGCCGTCTCTGCTATTCCGACGAGTGGCGTTCGTCGCACTCGGTGCCTGGATCTCGGCAGGGCGTGCGGGTGCCGTTGAACCGCTGCAAGGCGAAGCCTCCCTTCCTGCTCCGCTCGCCTGGCAGGAGCCTGCGCCGTTGGCACGCCTGTTCCTGCAGCTTCCCTTCGAGGCCCCTGAGGTGCTGAGGGACCGGACCTTGGAACTCGGAGTGCGGCTGCTCTACTCCAACAGCCTCCTCTCCGCCCACAACGACCAACTGACGCTCGACGTACACGTCGAGACGGCCCAGCCGACGGTCTGGATTCGCTACGGCCTCGTTCCCGGCATCGAGGCACAGGTCGCGCTTCCCTTCATAGTCGACTACGGCGGTGTCCTCGACCAACCGATCGAGGTGGTGGAAGGGTGGTTCGCCTTCTCGAACCCGCAGCGCAAGGGCCGACCGCGCAATGTGGCCCACTTTCAGCTCACCAGGCCGGACGGGAGCGGGATCCTCCGGGATGGCCCGGGTTCCGGCCTGGGAGACGCATGGGCAGCGCTCAAGGTCATGGTCGTCGGCGGAGCCGGAAGCAGAGGAAGCCTGGCGCTGCGCGGTGCGCTCAAGCTCCCCACCGGGAAGCTGCCCTACGGCAGTGAGGAGCTCGACGTCGGGGGCAGCCTGCTAGCAGGCTGGACATGGACCTCGACCGCCGTGCGCCTCCAGCTCGACGCCCTCGTGCCCGCGGCGAGCCTGCCCGCAGTCCGCATTCACACCCATGTCTATGGGGCCATCGACCTGGGAATCACGCAGCGTCTCAGCGATCGAGTGGCGCTGCAGGTTCAGGCGAGCGGGCACGTGTCGCCGCTCACCGGCACTGGGCTCGACCAGCTCGACGCTAGCACTGCCTACGTCCTCGGCGGCGTGACGGTCGCGCTCGCGTCGTGCGTCAGCGCGGACATTGGTCTCGTCGAGAACATCTTCAGTCCGTACCGAGGTGCGGACATCACCTTCCTGCTCGCCGTGAAGGAAGCGCTTTGACGTGGCTGACAGAGGTCGTCGGAGACGGAAGGCGCCGGAGCCAGGGGTGCGCACGTCAACGCGCAGCATCGTCGAAGGTTCGTGCGGCCGGGCGACCGTCGAGCGCCGCGCGGACGCGGAACAGCAGGCTGTCCCGGTCGAACGGCTTCTGGAGGAACGCTTCCGGCGCGAGCTGCTCCTTCCCGGAAGCGATGTCTTCGTTGTAGCCGGACATGTACAGCACGGGGACGGAGCTCCGCTCGGCGAGGGCCCGTCCCAGCGCGAGACCTCCCATGCCTGGCATGACGAGATCGGTGAGCACCAGGTCCGCGGGAGCGACGTCTCGTGCGAACAGGGCGAGCCCTTCCTCTCCGTTCGATGCGGCCGCGACCTCGTATCCGGCCGTGGTCAGCAGACGCACGATCGACGAGCGGACCTGCGGCTCGTCCTCCACCACCAGGATGCGCTCGCCCCGGCCGTCCGGCGCGGCGAACGACGAAGCCGCCGGTCGCGGCGCGGGGGGCGGCACGCGCGGCAAATGGATCGTGAACGAGGTGCCACGCCCGGGTGCGGTGTCGACGTGGACCGTACCGCCTGCCATCGTCACGGCCGTGTAGACCATCGGCAGTCCGAGCCCCGTCCCCTTGCCCTTCGGCTTCGTCGTGAAGAACGGCTCGAACGCCCGGGATACCGTCGCCGCGTCCATGCCGGTGCCCGTGTCCGAGACGCGCAGCTCGACGTACGGCCCTGCGCGCAGGTTCGGGCCGGTGCGGGGCTCACTGGTTTCCAGCTCGATGCCGCGCGCCTCGAAGACGAGCTGCCCGCCCTCCGGCATCGCGTCACGCGCATTGACCGCGAGATTGACGAGGACCTGCTCGAACTGCGCCGGGTCCATGAAGACGTGCCCGGAGGTCGCGTCGGGCCGCGAGATCACCTGGATGTGGGTACCAACGAGGCGCCGGATCATCTCGGCGAGACCATCCACCGCGACGCGGACGTCGAGCGCCTCCGGCGAGCACACCTGCTTGCGGCTGAACGCGAGGAGCTGGCGCGTGAGCGCGGCCGCGCGCTGCGCTGCGCGCTCGATCTCAGCTGCGTACGACCGCTGATCGCCGTCCGCAAGATCCTCTCGCAGCGAGCTGGCGAAGGTGAGGATGACGGAGAGGACGTTGTTGAAGTCGTGAGCTACGCCGCCGGCGAGCTGCCCAACGGCCTCCATCTTCTGCGCCTGCGCGAGGTGCTCCTGCAGCACTGCGTGCTGGCGCTGCTTCTCGTCGAGGTCCGCGACCATGCGGTCGAAGGCGCGCGCCAGCTGGCCGATCTCGTCGCGCGATGTCAGCCCGAGCCGGCGCGCGCGCCCCTCGCGCGTCGACATGGACTCGACGTGCGCGGTGAATGCGAGAAGCGGGCGCGTGAGTCCGTCGACGATCCGCCAGACGACGAGCACGACGACCGCGAGCGCCAGCGCGACGACGAGCGCCAGCGTCCGCCCGGCCGCGCGGATCGGCGCGTACGCCTCGTCCACCGGCAAGTTCACGCCGAGGATCCAGCCCGTCGCGTGCAATTGCTTGAACGAGACGATGGCGTGCAGCCCCCGCGAGTTGACCGTCTCTTCCGTCCCCTCGAAACCTGCGATGGCCCGGTCGAGCAGTCTGTTCGCGCCCTCCGGGACGTCCTGCTGGAGAATGCGCATCGGGTCGGGGTGCAGGATCATCGTCCTGGCGCGATCGAAGACGTAGAAGTAGCCCGTCTTGCCGCGGCGCATCGAGACGGTCCGACCGAGGACGTTGTCCCCGAGCAGATCCACGGCGCCGCCGAGGACGCCCACCACCGACCCGTCCGCGCCGAAGATCAGCGCCGTCATCATGATGGCGGGAGGAGCGCCGGGGCGTGACGAGCGATACGGTCGGCCGATGTAGGGCTGCCGCGTCCGCAGGGTCGTTGCGAGGTACTCGCGAAACGCGAAGGCCTGACCACGCCGGGCGTACTGGGGCGACTCGGCGATCATGCCCCCGCGGTCATCGAACAAGAAGATGCCGTTGCTGAAGAAGGACAGGAAGGCGCGGTGCGCGTCGAGCAGCGCCTGCGCGGAACGCCAGTCGCGGAGTGTCTCCGGCGTGACGACCTTCGCCAGCTCCATCAGCTCGCGGTGCGCGCCCGTCAGCTTCTCGTCGATGTCCTGCGCCACGACCGAGGCGAGCGCAAACTGGGCATCGGCAACCTGCTCCTGGGTCGTCCGCTCATACAGCGCGAAGACGATGCCGCTCGTCACCACGAGTAGCGACGAGGTCAGAGCCGAGACAGCGACGATGAGCTTCGTCCTGAGGCTCGCGGAGCGCACGGCACCTGCGCTCGCACGCCGCATGCCACCGCCACCCTCGTCGTGCGGGTCGAGCAGAGCGCCGTCTACGGAGGGAGGCCGAGTCTGCCGTCACCCGGGTCGGGTCCGACGCCACCCGCGTCATCCCACCCAGGGAACCGCCGGCGTGTCAGCGCGGCCGCAAGGCCGCTGCAGACACGGCGCTACGCAGCGCCTCGCGCGTGAACGGCTTCGGGACGCAGGCGTTGGGCATGCGCCGGAGCAGAGCAGCCGCGTCCGGCGAGGCTCCACCGGTGACGAACACGATACGATCCGCGAGGTCCGGCGCGATCCGGGCGACCTCGCTGTGGAAATGTAGCCCCGACATACCAGGCATGTTGACGTCGCACACGATCGCCTCGAACTTGCCACCGGCGGCAACCCGGGCAAGCGCACCGGCGGCGCTCTGCGCGAACGTGACCTGCAGCGGCTTCAGCGCCTCGCGGATGGCGAGCCCGACCGCTGCGTCATCGTCGACGACGAGCACGCGCGATGTCGTTGGGGCCGGGAGCTTGCCATGCAGATCGTCCACCGTGCAGCCTCCTTGGAGACACGAGCGCCGAAGCAGCGTGAGATCGTCGCGGCGCGGCACCAGCAATCATGCCACGTCCTGAACGGGGCCGAAAGCTGGCATCAGAACGAGCAGGAGATGCGGGCACAGCTTCAGGTCGCCATGCGGACCCTCGCTGCACGTGCTTAGTGTTCGGGCATGAGCTCGACCCGCATCCGTCGCCGCATGGTCGGATGGCGAATGTCACTTGCGAAGCTCGCGGAGCTCGTCGAGGAGGGTTAGAGCGCGCGCACGTTCAGCGCGCAGGCGGAGCGGGTGCGGGATCTGGCGGCGTGATGGGGTCGAGCCCGCGTGCGGCCCATTCCGAGTACACGATGAAGCGGAACGGATTCGTCTGGGAGTGAATCTCACGCATGGTCCTGAGCGCGCGCTCGCGGCTCTCGCGTAGCGCCGCACTCGAAGGGTGACGGACGAGCCCCAGATCACAGATATTCAGGGCGAGCGCCGCGTCGCCGCGACGTTCGAGCTCGCCGGCGACGCGCGCGAACGCGACATCGCTCCCGCCGCCCATCGAATCGAGCGCTGCCGCCCATTCGGCGCGCGTGAAGGCGTCGATCCCATCGCCATTCGACTGCCAGTACCCGGCGTGCTCGGTGTAGAGACGTTGCACGAACGTGTCGCGGACGATGAGGTATGGCTGGACGGCAGCGGGCGCCGCACGCAGCGAGTCCGGCAAGAAATCGTCGTGCAACACGTCGGCGAGCGGCCGCGCCGCGCGCGCATCGCTCAAGCTGCGGCGGTAGAGAGCGCCCATCGCGTCGCGGAGGCCCGGCATGGCCTGCATGGTGAAGAGGGCCGTGAGCGGCACGTGCCCGTGGATGAGGCGGCGTGGGTGCAGCTCGAGGACCGTTTCGATCGCGCCGAGATACCCTTCCGGCGAGCCCTCGGCCACGAACGGAGCCCCCACGTATGGCATGAAGGCGTCGCCCACGAACAAGAGGTCGTGCTTCCTGTCGTGAATGTAGAGCGCATCGGCCGTCTCGCCGCTCTTGGCCGGAATGATGGCGAGATCGAGACCCTCCTCCGAGAGCGTCTGCGGGGCCGCGATCAGACGATCCGGCTTGGCGTCGAGCCTCATCGTGCCGGTCCCGAAGAAGTATTGAAACGGTGCGCGATAGTCGCGCGAACGCTGGAGCTCCTCCGGAAACCCGACGCGCGCGATCACGGTGCTGCCCGGCTCGCGCAAGGCGGCCAGGCCCCCGACGTGATCCCAATGCCCATGAGTCAAGATGACGTACTTGATGGGAGCTTGCGTGATTCGTCTCAAGGCCGAGACGGCGTCACGCGCCGTCTCCTCGGTGGTGCCGGCATCGATGGCCACCACGAACGTGCGAGCAATGATGAACGCGAGGTTCGAGAAGTCGTACCCTTCGGCGACGTAGACGTTTTCGGCCTCGCGAACGAGCCGCTTCTCGCCGAACCGAAACCCTCTCGCCGCATCGACCGAGATGTCCCCCAGCACGCGGGGCTCGGCGGGATCGTCCAGCGAGCGGAGGCCGGCGCGAGCCAGCAGCTCCTGCGAGCGGCGTGGATCCCCCAGCGTCCGGTAGGCAGCGGCGAGGCCACGGTAGAGCCCGCGATTCAAGCCGAGCGGGAGCTCGATCTGGTGGACCAGGCACCACTGGAGATCCTCGATGGCCTGCGTCGCCTTGCCAAATCGCGGTGGCAGGTCGGCGAATACGAGGCCCCGGGCCAGCCGCCCGAGTGCCGGCTCCGCGGCCACTCCCTCGTCGAGCTTGCCGATGGCATCCTCGACCCAGGCCACACGGCGGAGCAGCGGCACGTCGTTGGACACGCGCGCCTGCATGGTCGCCTGCAGGGACCTGAAGAGGGCGCGCCGGTTCGGCTGCTCCTCAGCGAGACGCCCAAAGTACTGGTAACCCTCCCACTCGCGGTGGCTCGCGAGGAGTTGTTGCATGGTGACCAGCACCACGAGGGTATCGGAGTTCGGATAGGCGGCTGCCTTCATGAAGCCGGTGAGCGGGCGCTGCTGGGTGAGAGGCGCCTCCAAGGGTGGCGGGACCTGCGCGCACGATGCGAGCGCGAGCGAGGTCAGGACCGCGAGGGCTGCGCATCGGGGGCCGGCGTGATTCAGCTTGGTCATGGCGTTCTCCTCGTGAGGTCCCCACGCGGCGGCAGCTTTCGAGAGAGCAGCCGGCGTGCTACTACCGCGGCGCATGCGGTTGCCGTCCATTCCCGCAGGTATTCACCTGAAGGCCTGGCCACCCGTGCTCGCCACGCGCGGGCCCGGGTTCCGCGGCGACCTGCACTCGCACCATGCGCTGCATTTCGTGCTCGCGATCGAAGGCGAGTTGCGAGTGCGCCCGTCGGCCTCGGGGCGGTGGCGGAGCGCTGCTGGCGTGCTCACAAGTCCCCATGCGCCACACGCGATCGACTCCAAAGGCGTGGAGGTCCTGCTGGTCTTCCTCGATCCGGAGAGCGACGCCGGCGCCATGTTCCGTCCGGCACTGAATAGGGCGGTTCGGCTGCTTGCAGAGGGGGAGCGGACCGCGCTGGTTCGCGACGTCGTCCCGCGAACGATCTTGCGCTCGGGCGCAGAGGAGTGGGTTCGAACCGCGGCTCGGACCCTCCGGGTGCCGCTGGCACCGTCGCAGCGCACGATCCATCCACGCGTACGAAGGCTGCTCGCGGTGCTGCGTGGCAGCGGGGTGGACGACGCCACGTCGCTCGAGGTGCTCGCGAAGCTGGTCAGCCTCTCGCCGAGTCGGTTGATGCACGTGTTCACCGCGTCCGTGGGAATTCCTCTTCGGCCGTATCTCGCCTGGCTCAGGGTGCAACGTGCGGCGATGGCCATCGTCAACGAAGCTTCAATGGGTGAAGCGGCACACGCGGCCGGCTTCGCGGACGCTGCCCACATGAGTCGCACGTTCAAGCGCATGCTCGGGATCGCCCCATCCTTGCTGCGGCCGATGCGGTGCAGTCGGTAGGGATGCCCAGAAGTTGCACGACCAAGTCCTTCCTGGCTTGAACAAACTGGCTGCCACGCGCGAGGCTCGTGTTGCGCCGCGGCGCGCGCGGACCTAGTCCCTCCCGGTGCGCTCCTTCGATGTGGCCGTCGTCGGCGCCGGCCACAACGGCCTGGTCACGGCAGCGTACCTCGCACGCGCCGGGCTCTCGGTGGTCGTGCTCGAGGCGCAGGACCGGGTGGGCGGCGCGTGCGTCTCGGAGGAGACCTGGGAAGGGTTTCGGGTCTCGACGGCCGCGTACGTCGTGAGCTTGTTCAGGCGCGAGATCGTGCGCGACCTCGACCTCGCGCGCCACGGGTATCACGTCCTCCGCCGCGACCCCTCGTCGTTCACGCCGCTCCCGGACGGTCGCTCGTTGCTCCTCGGCCCGGACGCCGCCATGAACCGGCGCGAGGTGGCGAAGTTCTCCGCGCGGGACGCCGAGCGGTTGCCCGAGTACGAGGCCATGCTCGACCGCATCGCTCGGGCGATCGAGCCGACGCTGCTCGAGACTCCGCCGGCGCTCTCCACCCGGCCACGTGACCTCTGGCGCCTGGCCCGGATGGGCTGGCGCTTGTTGCGCCTCGGGCCGGACGCACCGCACGCGGCGGAGATCCTGACGGGGGCGGCCCGTCCGATCCTCGATCGCTGGTTCGAATCCGACGCGCTCAAGGCGACCCTCGCGACCGACGCCATCATCGGGGCGGCGGCGTCGCCGTCGACACCCGGCACGGGGTACGTGCTCTTTCACCACGTGATGGGCGAGGTGGACGGCGCGCGCGGCGTCTGGGGATACGTGCAGGGAGGGATCGGAAAGCTCCCCGAAGCGCTCGCGAAGGCGGCCCGGGCCCACGGCGCGGAGATCCGGACGAGCGCGCGGGTCACGCGAGTCAGGATCGGCCCACACGGCGCGGACGGGGTCGTCCTCGCCGACGGGACGGAGATCAGCGCGCACCGCGTCGCCTCGAGCGCCGATGCGACCGTCACCCTGCTAGGGCTCGTCGGAACCGAGCGGCTCGCACCCGAGATCGTTTCCGCGGTGCGGTCGATCGATTACGCGAGCGGCTCGATGAAGATCAACCTCGCCTTGTCCGCGCTGCCGGAGTTCACGGCTCTGCCGGGCGCGCCGGGGCCGCAGCACCGCGGCACGATCCATGTGGCGCCGTCGCTCGAGTACCTCGAGTCCGCCTTTGACGACGCCCGCCGCGGAGAGCCCTCGGCGGAGCCGATCCTCGAGTGCACGATTCCTTCGGCGGTGGACCCGTCCGTCGCTCCTCCGGGACGTCACCTCATGCAGATCTTCGTCCAGTACGCGCCGTACCAACTCCGGTCCGGGTCGTGGGATGAGCTGCTGAAGGAGCGGTTCGCGGACCGGTGCCTCGAGGTGCTCGAGCGCTACGCGCCGGGCGTCACGCGGTCGGTCATCGCGCGTCAGGTCCTCTCACCGCTCGACATCGAGCGGCGCTTCGGGCTGACGGGTGGCAACATCTTCCAGGGTGCGATGACGCCTTCGCAGCTCTTCTTCCTTCGCCCGTTCGCGGGGTACGCCGACTACCGTACGCCCGTCCCTCGGCTGTACCTTTGCGGCGCGGCCACGCACCCCGGCGGCGGCATCATGGGTGCGTGCGGGTACAACGCGGCGAGAGAGA
>WNGL01004405.1_pt1 | contig 16958 bp, 20 predicted proteins | sample 5400591 | NCBI WGS metagenome assembly WNGL01 (sample SAMN13153377, study PRJNA577476) | soil metagenome | isolation source: 80 cm soil or saprolite under Garry oak tree replicate 1 | place: USA:California | collected 2016-06-15
ACGCAAGGCCGTGCGGTCGGCTACTGCGTGGTGGCCGCGCTGCAAGATCCGCGCAAAGAAGTCCTGAACATCCGCAACCTGTTCCCGGACAAGATCGCGCTGCGCCTCGATGAGCCGTCCCAGGTGGACATGGTGCTCGGCGACGGTACCCGCGACCGGGGCGCGCGGTGCGAGGAGATCTCCTCCAATCCGGTGATCGGTGCCGGGGTCGGGTTCGTCCGGCTCGAAGCGGCCCCCGACCCGGTGCGTGTCCGCGCCGCCTTCGTCTCCGACGAGGACATCCAGGCGATGACCGCCGCTTATGCCGCCCTGGTCCCGGCCCCGCGGCTGGCGGGTGATGCCTGGTGACCGAGGTCACGGCGTGGCGGACTGACGAGCCCTGCCCGACCTGCGGCGCGGGCCTGTTCCTACTCGATGACGGCTCAGGGAATCTGCGCTGGGAGTGCCGCATGTGCGGGGACCGCCCGGACGGGCCAGCCGAGGGAGACGGAGGCGATTGGTGACCCAGGCGGGGACGCAGGAACAGCCCAGGACGGGGACACGCGCACAACGGCTGGCGATGCCGCTCGCGCGAGCGGTAGTCCGGCAGCTCGCCGCCGAGCACGGGGCATGCCTGCGGCCGGTGCAGCTCCGCCGCACCGACATCGGCACGGGACAGGTAGAACAGGTGCTCGTGCCGTGCGGGCACACGCTCACCTCGGTCTGCGCGCCGTGCGCCGAGCGGGCCAAGACGCTGCGGGCCGCCCAGTGCCGCGAAGGCTGGCATCTCGATCACGAACCGGTCATTGACCCCGATGACCCGGACGACTGGCAGCGCTGGCTGGTCGAGAAGCGGGCCGAGACCCAGGCCGCGCGGGACCGGGCCGAGGCTGAGAGCGACGACACGGCCGGGCAGGACGCGCTGAATGATGATCTAGACGAGGAGATCACCCGTGCAGGCCTGCGCGGGAACGTGCTGCCCGCCCGCCCGGCACGCCGTCATCGGTGCACCAGGCGACGGCAGGACGCACCAGACCTGCCCAGGAGGACAGTGGCCGCCCGGACGGTCGGCAAGACGTACACGGCACCGGACGGCAAGACCTTCCGCCCGTCCATGTTCGTCACGCTGACCTGCCCGAGCTACGGGCGCGTAGGCAGCGATGGCACCCCCGCCGACCCTGACGGCTACGACTACGGCCGGGCCGCGCGGGATGCGCTGCACTTCGCGGCGCTGTTCGACCGGTTCATCCAGAACCTGCGCCGGTTCCTCGGCTACGACGTGCAGTACTTCGCGGCGGTCGAACCCCAGCGGCGGCTAGCACCGCACATCCACATCGCGATGCGCGGCACGGTGTCCCGGGCCGAGCTGCGCCAGGTGCTCGCTGCCACCTATCACCAGGTGTGGTGGCCGGACACGTCGGCGGTCCGGTACGACGATGGCGACCTGCCGGTCTGGCACGAGGCCAGCGGCAACTACGTCGACCCGGCTACCGGCGAGATCCTGCCCGCCTGGGATGACGCGCTTGACGCGATCGGCACCGAGGACGGCCCGCAGCACGTCGCCCGGTTCGGGCCGCGCTTCGATGCCCAGGGCGTCCTGGCCGGTTCCAGGGATGCCGCCCGGTGCATCGGCTACCTGACCAAGTACCTGACCAAGCACGTCAGCGACTGCCACCAGGGCGACAGCGACGCGCAGCGTGCGCATGCCGACCGGCTCGCCGCCGCGCTGCGGTACGAGCCGTGCTCGCCGACGTGCGCGAACTGGCTGCGCTATGGCGTCCAGCCCAGGAATGCCCACGCGGGCCTGCGGCCGGGCTGCTGCAGGGGCAAGGCTCATCGCCGCGAGCATCTCGGCTACGCGGGCCGCCGCGTGCTGGTCTCGCGCAAGTGGTCGGGCAAGACGCTCGCCGATCATCGCGGTGACCGCAAGGCATGGCTGATGTCCACGCTCGGGATTCCGCCAGCCGACCCCGGCCGGTACTCCTGGGAACCCGTCGCCCCCGGCGACCCGGACCACATGCCGCCTGGGCAGCGCATGCTGCACGTCGTCGCCGACCGCATCCGCTGGCAGGAAGCGCTCGCCGAGGCCAGGCGCAGGGCGGCCGGGGACAGTCCGCCGGATCTTTCGGCAACCGGGAGGGCGGCGTGACCCGGCCGGGCACAGACAGCGGCCCGGACCGGCTGCTGACCGTCGAGGCGGCAGCCGAGCGCATGAGCACGTCAGCCCGGTTCGTCCGGCGGCTCATCGCCGAGCGGCGGATCGCGTTCGTGAAGCTCGGCCGTCACGTGCGGATCAGCGAGGCCGACATCACCGCATTCATCGAGTCCGGGCGCATCACGCCCCTGGACACATCGCGCGCATGGCACACGGACAGGAGAGTTTCGTAATGGCTAAGGGCAACAAGGCGGGGCATCGGCGTTTCGGCAACATACGGCGGCTCCCGTCCGGCCGGTATCAGGCCAGCTACCTAGGGCCCGATGGGCAGCGCCGGCACGCCGCGGAGACCTTCGAGCGCAAGGGCGACGCCGACAAGGCGCTCTCCATCATCGAAGCTGAGATAACTCAAGGGACGTGGACCGACCCCGAGCGAGGGAAGATCACTCTCGCGGAATACGCCGCAGCATGGATCAGCCCGCCCGCACCACCGCAAAACCACGGAAGCAGGGCCGGAAGCACTATCCACATCCTCCCTGCCGAATCGGCGCGGCTGCCGGCCGGGCCGTTCGCGTGGCTGGCCGCGTGCATAAGATCCGATTCTGCGAGGTTCTTGGCGTGCCAGGAGACCGGGCAGGCGTACGGCGCGCGCCGCGCCGGCGCGTCCCGGCGGCGTCACTTGACGGGCGGGAAGGATGTGATGTCTGCCAGCACGTGCCGGTGGGTGTCATAGAGGGTCAGCCTGGTCAGCTTGACCCCTTTTGCGGCTGCGAGGACGAAGTACTTTCGTCCCCCGACGACTGCGGGTGCCAGCCGCCTGGTCGTGCCGTTGGACAGGTGGGCTTGCAGGTAAGCGGTGCGGGCGTTGACGGTTCCTGGGTACCAGATCCAGATCACCGCGCCCGGGGGCATGGGGAAGGGAATCGGGGCGAGGGAGGCGCCGTTCGAGGGGGCACCGACCGGCGCGCAGACGCTGGGGATGTCCATACCGAAGCACTCGCCTTCGGGTCCGAGCGTCACCTTCATCCGCCATGACGTGCCGCCGATGCTGCCCGAGCCGATCTGCCCGGACGCCACGTTGCCGGTCGCTGCCTGGTCGTTGAACCATGTCCCGGCCTGGAGCGGGCTGGCTGGGTTGAAGATGTCGGAAAGAGGCGTGTAGGTGATCTGGCGCCCCTGCGCCGAGCGGGCCGTGATCCGGGTCACCCCCTGGCGCGGATACCGGAGTCCGGCGAGGCGGAACTGCTGACCGCACACGGTGACGGTGACGGGGCGGAGGCCAAGGCGGATTCCGTCGCCCAGGTCGGCGATCACCCTGCTCACACCCGGCCGCAGATGGAGGAAGGCGAATCCGGCCGCTGGCCTGCCGGGGTAAGGCGCCCAGAACGCGACGTTGCCAAGGGTCAGTCCCGGTGCGAAGCCGGGCTGCAGCAGGTCACCATTCTGCCCGTTGACAACGACCCCGGGCAGGCACCGGTAGCCGGGGTCTGCCAGGTTGACCGCGGCCAACCGCCACACCCTGCCATTCGCGGTGCCGGAGGCGAAGACACCCCCACCGGCCGTCCCGTTTGGCGCATGGAGGGTCCTACCAGGGCTGACCGCCAGCACGCCAGCCGCGGCGGCGATCACGGCTACGGCGGAGGTGACGGCCGCCCACCGCCGGGCCCGGACGGTCCGGTAGTGCCGGAACACCGCATCCACCGGCGCCGGCGAGATCTCGGCCAGATCGATCTTCTCGTGCAGCCGCCGCCGGAGGGCGGCCTCGTCGGGCAGTTTCACCGGGCACCTCCACGCCCCGTCACCGGGACTCCCCGTCCACCAGGGCCGCGCTCACCCGCAGCTTGGCCAGCGCCCGCCACGCCTGACTGCGCACCGTGCCTTCGGAGCATCCGAGCAGCGCGGCCACCTGCGCGTCGCTCAGGTCCCCCCAGTAGCGCAGCACGATAACGGCGCGCTGCCTCGGGGGCAGCCCCCGCAGCGCGGTCATCAGGTCCGAGCGCTGGCCGGCCAGCACCGCGGGGTCGGCCAGCGGAGCCTCCGGCAGCCCGCGGGCCTCCTCGGCCGGCCGTCGCCTGCGGAACCGGCGGTTGCTGGCGTTGATCAAGATCCTGCGCACGTATGCGTCCGGGTCGTCGGCCCGGCGCACCCGCCACCAAGCGGTACACGCGCCGGCCAGCGCGGTCTGCGCCAGGTCCTCGGCGAGCCACCGGTCCCCGGTCAACGCGTAGCCCAGCCGGACCAGCTCAGGCCAGCGGCTAACCATGAACTCGCGGAACTGCTCGCGGTCCTTGCCGTTCACGCCGTCTCCCGCCGCATCGACGCCAGCTCAACTGCCGGGCGCGCCGATGGCGCCTACTCCGCCTCCACATCACATAAGAGCACCGGCAGCCAGCGGAATACTGCATCAGCCATGCAAATCGCCGCGCTACCGGCGCGCTGACCCCAGCGTTGCCCAGGCTGGCCGGTGCCCGGGCTGACCCGCCCGATAGCAGGCGCGACCAGCACCAACCTGCCCATCACCCCCATCACCCCGGTGATCCCGGCCCGGGCGGTCGTCGGCGGGGCCCGGTTCCCGCCGCTGATCCTGGTCACGACTGGGCCCGGCGGCGGCCTAGTGGTGCTAGAGGGCCACGCCCGGCTGACCGCCTTCATGCTCGCCCGCGACCGGCTGCCGCCGGAACTAGAGGTCCTGACCGGTCCTCGCCGGCGATGACCGGTCAGGGGCTTTGGTAACCGGCCGGTCATCAGCCAGGCAGTCCGGGCGCTGGCACGCGCTATCTTGGCTGGCGTGCCGGGAAGCTGGCAGGACCTGGAGCTGGGCGCACCCCAGATCGCGCGGCCGGGCATGGAGCGCCTCACGTCCGTGCGGATCGCGTTGCTGGGCACCGTGCGCCGTGATGGCTCCCCTCGGATCAGCCCGGTCGAGCCGTACTTCGCCGGGGGCGAGCTGCTCGTGGGTGTGATGGCGTGGTCGGCGAAGGCAGCGGACCTGCGGCGAGACCCGCGACTCATGCTGCACAGCGCGGTGACCGGGCCGGACTCCGGCGAGGGGGAACTCAAGTTGTCTGGATCGGCCCGTGCGGCCGGCCCGGAGCTGCGCGGCGCCGCGGTGGATGCGTGGTGGCGGGCCGGGGCCCCGGACAAGGCCATCGTGTTCGCGCTGCGCATCGGGCAGGCGGTGTTCATCGGCTGGGACCTTGAGCATGGCCTGATGACTATCCGCCGGTGGTCCCCCGAAAGCGGATACAGCCAGGCCAGCCGCGCCTACCCCTGAGCAGCCGCCAGGCGCGCCGCGACCCGCCGAGCACCGCGCTGATCACAGCATGTGACCAGGTGATCGGCCGTCTGCAGCGCCGGAGCGCCGATTACGAGCGGTATATGCGGAGATGCTGCCTCGCGCAGATTGCCCGGTTCTGCATCCGTCAGGACATCCTGGCGGTAGCGGACAACAAACGGGCGGCGGGGAGTCTTGAGTATGCAGGGATTCCGCGTCGGACCTCGTTAGTTCACGGGATCCTTGTCACTCCCGGATGAGCCGTCGACTGTTAGCCAGCCAACGCTACGGTGTAGCGACCGCATCGCAGCAGTCACCACCGCGCTCGCTGTCCCGCAACTTCCGCCACGCGGCGATTGCTGAGCGTGCCGGGCAGGGTGCGGCCCGGTGACCGCACCGGTGGGCTGGGTCCGGGCGTGGTAGCGGCCACCCGCCGTGGTCCTCGAGCACAGGGAGGCCGGGCGCTCGCGCCCGTGCTAGGTCTGGTCCAAGCGGATGATCCCGCGCTCGAGCGCGGTGGTGACTGCCGCGGTGCGGTCGTTCACGCCGAGCTTGGCGTAGATGTGCACCAGGTGGGCCTTGGCGGTGGTCGCGCTGACGAACAGCTCCCTGGCGATCTCGCTGTTGCTCAGTCCCCGTGCGGCCAGCTGGAGCACCTCGATCTCGCGGGCGCTGAGCGCGTCACCGGCCGGGGAGCGGACTCGCTGCATCAACCGCTGGGCGATGGCGGGCGCGAGCGTGGTTTCGCCGCGGGCCGCCGCGCGCACCGCGCGGGCGATCTCCTCGTGCGGTGCGTCCTTGAGCAGGTAGCCGACCGCGCCCGCCTCGATCGCCCGCACGATGTCCGCATCGGTGCCGTAGGTGGTGAGCACGAGCACCTGCGTCTGGGGGCGCTGCGCCTTGATCTGGGCCGTGGCGGACGCGCCGTCCAGGCCGGGCATCTGCAGGTCCATCAGCACGACGTCGGGGTGCTCGCGCAGCGCGAGAGCGACGGCGTCGGGGCCGCTGGCTGCCTCGCCGACCACGTCGAAACCCGGGTCTGGTTCGAGCATCCCCTTGATCCCGCTGCGCACGACCGGGTGGTCGTCGGCGATCAGCACCCGGACCACGCCGCTCACCGGTCCTGCCCGGCGGTCGCGGGACCTCGCGGCATGGCGGCGACCACGCTGGTGCCCTGCCCGGGCGCGCTTTCGACGGTTAGCGTGCCGCCGTGGGCGGCCAGCCGCTCACGCATCCCGGCCAGCCCGAACCCGCCGCCCGACCCGTTGCGCGCCGACGCCGCGGGGTCGAAGCCGATGCCGTCGTCGCGGACATCCAGCAGGGTCGCATCGTGCAGATAGCTCAGCGTGACCCGCACCCGGTGCGCGCGGGCGTGCTTGCGCACGTTCGCCAGCGCCTCCTGCGCGATCCGCAGCAACGCCTCCTGCGCGTCCGGGTCCAGTTCGCCTTCCTCCTCGGTGACCGCGCTTTGGGTATCGATGCCGGTCCGGGAGCCGAACTCGGCGGCGAGCTCGCCGAGCGCGCGCCCGAGTGAGCCGTGCTCCAGCGCCTCCGGGCGGAGCGCCCAGATGGCGCGCCGCGCCTGGCCGAGGCTGGACCGGGCCACCTGCCCGGCCTCCTCCAGGCGCCGCATCGCGGCATCCGGCGAGATGCGGGCGTGCGCGCGCGCCGCTTCCGACAGCGTCACGATGCTCGCAAAGCCCTGCGCCAGCGTGTCGTGGATCTCGCGCGCCAGCCGCTAACGCTCCGCGAGCACGCCCGCCCGGCGCTCGGAGGCGGCCAGCTCGCCGCGGGCCGACTCCAGCTGCTCCAGCAGCCGCCGGCGCTGCTCGCTTTGCTCGTGGATCGCCTGCATCATCGCGACGAACAGGCCCAGCGCAAGGGTCACGGCGCCGTAGAAGACCAGCTCGAGCGGCTGAAACCCTGCCCGCACCCACGACGCCGCCACCACCACCAGCGCGCTCACCGCCGCGATCCCCGGGACCGCGCGGCGGGCCGGTGCCGGGGCCGAGCAGGCGAGCTGATAGGCGCTGAACATCAACAGCTGGAATATCCCGTGCAACACCAGCAGCGGCGTCCACAGCGCGGCGGCCGCCGCCAGGCTGGGCAGGGCAGCCGACCGCCCGCTGACGGCGCGGCCGGTCCGGACGACCTCATGCCAGTACCACACTGCCAGGCCCGCCGCAAGCGCGAGCACCACGCCACGCCACGCCGCGCGCCGCTGGCCAGGCCCGCGGTCGCGACGCTGGCCGAGGCGGCCAGCAGCACGAAAAACAGCCCGCTCCAATACGCCTGCCAGCGGTTGAGCATGGCGCCCTCCAGCCTCAGCTGCTCTAAAATCTATGCCCGGCTCGCCTGGCCGACACCCTCGGTCTCGTCCGGATGGCCCGTCCGGGATTGCCCGCACGGACGTAGGCAACCCTGCGGACAGACGATGCGCCAGCCATCCGGCGGCACGCACGATCGGAAAGCAACCAACCTCACGGAGGCGACAACGATGACCATCCCAGCACGCAGGATCGGCACCATCGGCACGGTCAGCCGCGTCATTGTCGGTCTCGGGCTCCTCTACCTGGCGTGCACTCACGGCCGACTGTCATGGGGCCTGACGTGGTATGACGCAGTTCTGGGCCTGATCGCGTTCCCGGCCGTGATGGTCGTAACCGGGCTCGCGGCCCGCCGCTTCGCCCACCGGCCCGTCCGCTTCACCGGGCCGCTGGGTCTGGCGGTCAACACTGCCGTGATCGTGGCCCTGCTCGCCAACCGCTACACCGTCGGCGGGGCCGAACTCTTCTACGGGGCAACGCTGCTGGTGGCCGCCTGGCGCGCCCAGCCCGGCTGCGAGGCAACCGTCCTGTCCAACCTGCTCCTGAGCCGCGACGACCAGATCGGCTGCCCCGCCTTCACGCCAATCGATGCGCTCGAGGCCCGCCGCAGCGGCCGGGACCAACGGCCCGCCGAGCACCCTCCGACCAGCGAAGCCTGACCGGCCAGATCCACTCTTATTAGGAGGCAACACATGGCCACCGACCAACAGCTCCCAGCCGACCGGCGCCACAGCCGACCAGGCGGGCAGCCAGTGCGCAACCCCCTACTGCACCTCACCGCCTGCCTCGCCATCACCGCGATCGCCGCCCTCGCGATCCTCGCCATCCACTTGCTGACGTGACAACGAGCAGCCGACGTCCCGGCCGATGCGCTGAAGCGGGTAGCGGCGGATGCGGCAACCAGGCCCCCGGTACCGGGCACGCTGACCCGGCACCGGGGGATAGTCCGCCACCTAACAAAGCGGTTCCTGCCCGCCGCACCAGATCGTCCTGATCTGCGCACCTCAACTCAGGAACATCGAGGGGACGCTAGCCATGCAGATCGGCGGCTCGGGCGCGTGACTTGGCGGGTTCGGCTACGCCAGGCTGCCGGGATCGGAGGCATCTGCGACGATCTGGTCTGTGCCTGACCTGGACGTGCTTGATGGTGTCGATGACATCCCGTGGCCGGACCTGCGCCACGCTTACGGCGCGGCTGGGGATGTGCCGGCACTGCTGCGGGCCCTGGTCTTGGAGTCCGGTGAGGCGGGCGAGGCGTTCGACACGCTATGGGGCAGTATCTGCCATCAGGGATCGGTGTATTCGGCCACGCCGTACGCGGTTCCGTTCTTGGCCAGGATCGCCGCGGCCGGCATCCACACCGTTATGGTGCTGGGGATGCTGGGCTGGATCGCTGACAGCGATGACGAGCGCGGGCTTGAGGTACCCGGTGCCGCCCGGGCAGCAGTCGCCAGCCAGATCGCTGTCCTGGCCCCGCTGCTTGCTGACAGGGATGCCGAGGTCCGCGCGATGACGGTGTGGGCGCTGACCCAGTGCCAGGCACCGGACCGGCTGGTTCCGCTGCTGCGTCAGCGGTGGAACGCCGAAACCCACCCCACGGTTAAGGCAACCGTCCTGAAGGCGCTGTCGGTGCTCGACCCGCAGGGCGCAGCGGGCATCGCTGAGGGCGTCCTGGCCGGTTCCGCCGGCCCCGGCGTGCGGCTGATCGCCGCCGCGGCCTGTGTCGCGGCGGGGATGGGCTGGCCGGACCGGCTGCATGACGCGGCGATGGCGTGGATGGCAGAGGGTGAATTGCTGCCGGAGTTCTTCTGGGGTGACCGTGACCCGTTCGCTGACCTGGTTATCACGCTGGCCGCGCGGGGCAACCCCAGGGCCGCGCTCGGCCTGGTCGTTCGCGGCCTGACCGGCACGGTGGCCGCTGGGGTGCGCAAGAAGGTGGTCTGGGCCGCCGATGAGCTCGCCGAAGCCTACCGGAGCCCAGCGGCCGGGCTGGTGGCCCCGCTGGCAGTGGTGGCCGGTGATGACGACGCGGGACCTGCGACGATCAGCTTGCTGCGCAAACTTGCAGGGGTACCGGCCACAGCCCGCCAGTTCACCGCCATTGCCGATCAGCTCGCAGCCGTCGCCGACGTGCGCGGCCCTGGCCGCCGCGCCGACCAGGCACTGGCCTGCCTGATCGAGCTGGGCGGCCCGCGACCAGGCTGCTCGCCCGTGACCTGCCGCACCGCCCCGTCGCGCTGGACGCGGCGACATCCGCGGCCCGTGGCCGGCCGGGCCAGCCGCTGCCATTCGACCCGGCCCTGCTTGAGGCGGTGCGGCAGCGGATGCGCGCCAAGGACATGGACCACAACAGCCAGGTCTTCCTGCTCGCGCTCCTGTCCGCGTGGGGCCCGGCCGCCGAACCGGCGATCCCAGAATTACTCGCGATCCTGCCCAGGCACCCGCTGGGCGCCGGCAGCGCGCTGGCCGCGATCGCCGGTCCCCTTCCGGCCGCCATCGAGACGCTCAGCCAGGCCGCGGCGGCCGGAACCGTGACCCAGCGGCTGACCGCCGCAACCACGCTGCGGTCACTGACCGGAGACGACGAGCCGCTGCTGGCCGCGATCGAGCAAGGCCTGCGCCAGCGCGGCTACGAACTGCGGGCAGCCGCCCGAGCCGCCCGCACACTCAGCACGTCGGCCAGGCGCCTGGTGCCGGCCTTGACTACCGCCCTGCACGCCGCCGTCGGCCCGGACGCGACGGCCCCAGACATCAGCGCGCGCATCCAGCTCGCGCTCGCACTCTGGCACCACACCGGCGATGCCGCCTCAGCGATCCCGGTCCTGGCCGACGGGCTCGGCCGGGACCCGCGACGATCCGGTCGGTGGACGGCGATCCACGCCGCCGACGCGGCCGCCGTGATCGGAGCAGCGGCCAAGCCGCTGATACCGGCGATCCTGCCGCTGCTTGACGATCCGGCGCAGTGCCCCGCCGCGGTGCACGCGCTGTTGCGTATCGACCCCCGGTCCCATGGTGGCGTCGATCTCGCGGTGCTCGCGGACCGGCTCGTCACCGCCGTGGGAACTGACTGCGGTCCCCAGCAGCGGGCGGTCGCTGCTCTCGGCGAGATAGGCCCGGGCCGCCTGCCACCAGCGGCCGTGAACCAGCTGCGGCACCTGGCCGAGCAAGACCAGCGGATCATCCGCAGCGGCCTCCTCACGGACATCATCCGCAATGACGAAAGGCTCCGCACCGCAATACGGCAGCTCCTCAACCAGCGAGGCTGAATCCGGAGAACTCCCGCCTTCCAGCGCAGGCACAACGGCGCTTCATACATGGAATCACCGCGGACTGGCCTCGTTCGGTGGCACCGCGCATGCGCCCATCGCCCGGCCGGTAGGGCTCTCGATCAGGCTGCCGTCAGACCACGCCAAAACCGCGGAAGCAGGGCCGGAAGCACTACCCACATCCTCCCTGCCGACTATGCGCTGCAGATCGACGGTGCGGCCCAGGGCTTCCCGCTGCACAGAATTCCCGGATCTGAGGGTGGTCGCTGCACAATGGGCCTGGTTTCCTGGGCTCAGCTGATCAGCGTCCTGGCCTTGCACGGGCTTCGGCGCGTTTCTTGAGGGCTTCGTTGTGCTGACGGAAGCTGATCTGGGCGGCGGCGATGGTCTTGCCGATGAAGGGCACGAGGGTTCCGCGGAAGTCTCGCTCTGGACCACCTGGGTGTCGCCTTCTGCAGAACTCAGGGTGAAGCAATGCTCGCCGCTGAAGATGCCAGGCACCAGTCCGTGGTGTGCCGGTCGCGGTCAGCGGTCCGGCGACCTGATGGCCTGTACTCCACATCGGGCTGATCGTCGTGCCGTGCGGCGTGACCCGGCGATGATCAGGAGCGCGGCCGGGATCGCGGCGTCGAAGACGAACGCGGTGGTGAGCCCGATGGCGTCGTGGGCCGGCATGCCCGCCAGGTGGGGGACGTGGAACACCAGGTGCAGCAGCGCGAACGTGAGGTACCCGGCCAGGGCGGCGCGGACCAGCCGCCGCTCCATGGCGATCGCGGCCAAGCCCAGCACCACGGCCTGCGACAGGTAGAAAGCGCCGACGTCGCTCACGAAGTGCTGGCTAAACGGCGGGCTCATGGCCACGGTCGGCACATCGTTGTAGAAGTAGTGCGGCAGCAGGTACGCCCAGGCGCCGGTCAGCACGTCGCCGGCGGCGAGGAAGATCAGCCCCGCCCTCAGCCATGATCGCGCCCGCATCGTCAGGCCCTCCCGGACCTGGCCTCGGGCCCGGCCTCCGGCCCGGACCCGGGAACGACGCCGGGACCGGGCTGCGGCTGGCCGTCAGATCCGAATCGCTCGACGAGGAACTGGGTGAAGGTGATGCGGCCGACCGCGTGCTCGGGGGTTAGGTGAGCGCCGCGGCGGAATCCGGCGAACGCGGCGCCCGGGATGCGGACCGGCAGCACCGGGCGATGGCGCCCGCAGGCGGCCAGGTAACTGCGGGCAAGCCCGTCGGTGCCGCGGACCTCGGGGCCGCCCATGTCCGGAACCCGCCCGGCGGCCGGTCCGACGGCGAGCTCCACCAGCCGCCCCGCGACCTCGCCGGCGTCGATCGGCTGGAAGGCCACGCGTTCCGGCACCAGCATCACCGGCAGGAGCGCCAGGGCCTGGCATCCGCGCAGGATGAGGTCGTGGAACTGCGTCGCCCGCAGCACGGTCCACGGCAGCCCGGAACTTTCGACCTGCCGCTCCACCGCCAACTTGGACTTGTAGTACCCGAGCGGGACCCGGTCGACGCCGACGATGGAGATATAGGCCAGGTGCGGGCGCCCGGCCCGCCGCGCCGCCGCGATCAGGTGACCGGCCGCGCCGATGTCGCCGAAGCCGGTGGCGCAGTGGACGATCACGTCGGCTCCGGCGACCGCCGCGCCGATGCCGCGGGCGCGGCGAAGGTCGCCGGTGGCCCAGGCGGCCGGCCCGCGCCCGCCCGGCGGCGGGCGGCGGCTCAGCACCCGCACGTCCCGGCCCCGCGCCGTGAGGCGCTGCACCACGATCCGGCCGAGGGTGCCGGTGCCGCCGGTGACCAGGATCAGTCCCATCACGTGCTCGCTTCTCCAGCTAGGCGGCCCGGGCCTAGCTACCGGGCCGGCCTCACCCGTCTCTTGTCACCAGTAAAAGACCGGACAGGTCCGCGGAACGTGACAGGCTTCCCGCCTGCCGGGCGGCAAAGGCCAGCTTGTCCGGATTGGCCAGAACCCGCAGCGCGGTGATCCGGTCGCCGGCGATCTCGGGCACGATCACGGCGAACAGGGCGCCGCCGGTCCACCCGAGCAGCGCAGGCTCCCCGTTGACCTCGGCCGGCCAGATCTCGGCGCCGACGAACTGGGGATCCGCGGCGAACCGGGGAACCAGCTTGCCGAACAGCCGGGCGACCCGGACAGAGCCGAAGACCGGGCGCCTGGCCACCGGGGTCTTGCCTCCGCCGTCGCTCCAGTACGCGACGTCGTCCGCCAGCAGCCGTTCCAGGCCTGCCACGTCGCCTTCCCCGGCGGCGACCAGGAACCGCTCGACCAGGCGCTTCCACTCGCCGGGCTCGGGCCGGAACCGGGGCCGCGGGCCCCCGAGCCGCTGGCGGGCACGCCGGTGCAGCTGACGGCAGCCGGCCTCCGACATACCCAGGATCCCGGCGATCTCACGATGGCCGTAGCCGAAGGACTCCCGCAGCACGAAGACGGCCCGCTCGGGCGGCGTGAGCTGCTCCAGCAGCATCAGCAGGGCCAGCGACACCGAGTCGCGCTGCTCGGCAGTCTCCAGCGGACCTAGCGTCCCGTCCGAGGTCAGCACCGGCTCGGGCAGCCAGGTGCCCACGTAGCGTTCTCTCCGGGCGGGGGCGGAGGCGAGCCGGTTGCGGCACAGGTTGGTCACCACCGTGGCCAGCCACGCCGACGGTGCCACCACCGCATCCTGATCTGCCGCGTTCCAGCGCAGGAACGCGTCCTGGACCACGTCCTCGGCGTCCGCGGCCGAGCCGAGGAGCCGGTACGCCAGCCCGAACATGCGGAGACGCTGCTCCTCGAACACGCCGGCTGAGTCATTCATCCAACCCGAGTCTGCCGGATGGCCAGGGCAGTGCGAACAACGGAACGTCACTCGAAAACGATCGCTCCTCGCGACGCATCGCCGAACCTGGCGGGGATGGCCAGTCGACTGGTTGACCGTGCCGTCCAGCCAGATCCACCCGTTCTGCGCGCCCTCTGCGTGTAGCCGCGGCCTGGGCGGGTCGCGATGATGGGCGGGGTGGCTGTGGCTGGCGTCTGGCCGGGAGCGGGCGCGAGGTGGTGGTTGTGGTGGGTGATCACGAGGTGGCTGCGCCTGCGGGTGATCCGGCCGGCCAGTTGTGGGTGGTGGCGAGCTGCCTGCGGGGGCGCCGCTGGCGGCGCTGAGCGGGTTGGTGCGCGAATTGCTGGCCATGGTGAGCAGGTATGCCGGGGGCGCGGCGGCTGGCTGGGCCGAGACCGGTCGCGAGCTGATCCGCTCGCGCGGCGCGGCCAGCGGCGCCGTGGTCGTGTCGATCCTGGACCGCTGCGGCCCGTACCTGCCGGGCCTTGCCGAACGCCTGGACGGGCCGGGGGCGGCGTTCCTGGATGTGGGCACCGGCGCGGCCGGCATCGTGATCACCTTGTGCCGGGCGCACCCTGGGCTGCGCGCGGTCGGTGTGGACATCAGCGCGCCGGCGGTCACGGTCGCCCGCGAGCAGGTCGCGGCGGCCGGGCTGGGCGGCCGGGCCGAGATCCGCGAGCAGTCGGTGGCGGCGATCGAGGACGTCGACGCGTTCGACGTGCTGTGGGTGCCGCAGGCGTTTCTGCCCGAACCTGTGCTGGCCCAGGCGCTGCCGCGGCTGCACCGCGCCGCCCGCCCCGGGGCGGCGCTGGTGATGGCGATCTCCGTCAACGACGATAGCGGTGTCGGTGGCGCCGTCACCGACCTGCGCAACTTGATGACCGGCGGGGGTACCGTGTCGCCGCAGGCGGCTGCCACGATGCTGCAGGCGGCCGGATTCTCCGGGGTCGCAACAGTGGTACTGCCGGCCGGCACAGTGATGATCGCCCACCGTTGAGCCCAGGCACCGCGAAAGACACGCTTGCAGTGCCGCAAGCAGACCGGGAACGCCCTGTTCTTCGGCGAAGTGCTCGCCTTCGCGTCGTTCTTCCTCACCCAGGCGATCCTGTCCGGTCACCGCCGCGGCATATCCCTGTCTCACGCCGGCGTGCCGGGAGCCGTGCTGGCCGCGGGCTTCTCCCTGTTCGTCATCGCCATGGTGGGCCTCGGGCTTGGCGCAATCATCCGGCACACGACAGCCGCGGTGGCGGCACTGCCCGCACTGATCTACCTCCCGCTCATCGTGCTGTCCCTGCCGTCCCCCTGGAACGACAGGATCGGCAGGTTCACGCTCCTCATCGCCGCCTATCAGGCGGTGTCCCTGCACCCGCGGCCGGACCTGCTCTCCCCGGCCCTGTCCATGCTGGTCCTCATCGCCTGGCCAGCCGCCGTATTGCTAGCCGCCGCCCTCCTGATCACCCGCCGGGATGCGTGACCCCCGGCGCCGTTCCATGCCAGGCGTGCTGCACCAGCAGGTGCCTGGGCGCCGGCCTGCAGCGCTCCCGGATCGCCGCCAGTGATCCTGAGACGCGTACGAGTCACGGCCGGATAGCGGTACCCGGCAATACCCGGCGGCAGCGCATCGCCGGACATTCAGATCCTGCGTCCGGCCAAGGCTCAACCTGCGCGATGCGAACGGCGATCATAGCGTCCGCGCCGCCACGGCCTGGCTTGACGCAAGGCCTGTCCGGATGCGTGGCGCGGCCGGGACCCAGAACTGTCTCGCGCCAGACCCCAGCCCATCGGCTGGCCTCGCCCGTGCGACCGGCGACGGATCTCCTGCGGGCCATTGCGGGCGCGGCCATCGCGAGGAGCTCGCTGACGGCGCCCTGGTACACGAGCCGACCCTTCGCCAGTACTCCGATGCGTTCGCAAATCCGCTTCACGTCGGCGGGGTCGTGGCTGGAAACAAGCACCGTGACCGACCCAGCCAGGGCGGCGAGGACGTCGATCACCTCGAAGCGCCCTGCCGGGTCTAAGGCGCGTTTCGTGGGTTGATCTACCCGGCGAGACAGGTCCGGAGCAGGGTGTGAGCTGCGATGGTTGCTGCGGTGCGGGTGAGCAGGCCCCAGAAGCTGTGGGCGCTGTGGCGGGCCAGTTCCATCATTTCGGTGATCTCGCCAAGGGTGACCTCGATCCGGATACGCCACTCGGCGATGATCTTTGGAGGATCACTGGCATGCTGCGGCGCTGGTCCTTGGTGGGCGGGACCAGTACGGCGGTGCCGCGGGCGGCCTGCCCGGCAGCGACTGCTTTGCCGTTGAACCCCTTGTCGCACAGCAGGTCGCGCGGTGGTGGCCCAGCCTCCAGCAGGCTCGCGGCAACCAGGCGTTCGTTGACGGCGGCGGCACGATGCCCCAGGCCCGCACGATCCGGGAACCCACGTCCGTCTTGATCGCCAGCCGGAAGCCGTAAACCCACTCGGCGTGGGCGGCGTCCCGGCCGAACCGGGCATGCAGGCCATTCGGCCCGGTCCAGGAGTCGGGGCCGCGGGCCCGGAGGTGTGCTTGACCGGCAGCGCCGATGTATCGACTTGCTGGCAGTCATCGTCGGCCACGTTTGCCGCCAGCGCCGCCCGGAACAGCTCGGATGCGCCCCACAGCCAGCGGGCCCGCCGGTTGAACTCGCTCTGGTGCGGCAATACCGGAAATAGGTGCGCCCAGTCGCGGGCCACCTCGGCCAGGAACCCGGCCTCGCCGCGGCGGCCTAGCAGCAGCCGCACCAGCGTTATCAGCCCGGCGTGGGGCCGGGCCTGGCCGGGATGCTGATCGCTTTGGTGGCGATCGCGTCATCGATCAGCGCGTAGACGTAGATGAACAGGTCCTCGGTTGGCGGCATGGGAGTCGTCTTTGCGGTCATACGGTCTTCGGCATGCGCTGCCTGCCGTTCGTCACGCAGCCCCTCGCTGCGCAGCGGTGCCGTGTTACCTCCAGGTCCCGTCGCGCTTGTGGCTGGGTGTCTGGGCAGGCGCGGATGGGCGTGGGGTGGCTGGCTTGCGTGGCGGGAGGGGGGCGGGTACCCGCAGCAGGCGCGAGGCCGGGCCGGGCAGCGACCAGCTTGCCCGGCCCAGGATCGCGACC
>WNGL01005479.1_pt1 | contig 16948 bp, 16 predicted proteins | sample 5400591 | NCBI WGS metagenome assembly WNGL01 (sample SAMN13153377, study PRJNA577476) | soil metagenome | isolation source: 80 cm soil or saprolite under Garry oak tree replicate 1 | place: USA:California | collected 2016-06-15
ATTTGCAGTTGATCTTCAATGTGGACTATCTCTCAGACATTCTGTCGGTTATTGATATACCTGAAGTAGCCATTGAGGCCACCACACCCTTGAAGCCAGGAGTCATCCGGCCAGTGGGTTCTATCGACTATACGTATGTGGTTATGCCGATGCATACGAATCGCTAACAATTTGTGTAGGGGATTTAGCGAGCGAGAGAGCTGGCACCCCGGCCTGGCAGCCCTTGTGGATGCCACTATATCTCGCATCGCTCCCCGGGTAATCACCAGGGCGCGATAAATCGGGCCCCTACGGGGATACGTAGCCGGGGTGCCCCTACTTACGGATATTTGCATGTACCTTTCGCATCTTTCTCTCAACGACTTTCGCAATTACCAGCATCTCGACCTCTCGCTTGGGCCAGGTCTCTTTCTCTTCACAGGTGAGAACGCCCAGGGGAAGACAAACTTGATCGAAGCCGTCTCGATGCTCTCTACGACTACCTCTTTTCATGCCAGTGCTGACCGCGAAGTAGTCAACTGGCATGCACCTGACCACCTTGCACGCATCGATGCTACCATTAAACGCCGTGAAGATGCAGTGACAGTGGACATTGTCGTCTTTGATCCCACTCCACCTGACATGGGGAATCACAATGGCGCTTATCCACTTCGCCCCAGAACTGTCGAGCTACCCGCCAGCACCCAGAGGAAGCGTATCAAGATTAATGGTGTGCCCAGGCGGGCAATAGACCTGGTTGGGCAGATTACCACCGTTTCGTTCGCCCCGACGGATTTACACCTGGTTGATGGCTCTCCCGAAGAGCGACGCCGCTTTCTTGATCGTGGTCTCTGCCAGATAAAGCCTCGCTACTGCCAGGCCTGGCAGCAGTATCGCAAAATCGTGACCCAGCGCTCTGCACTCTTGAAGCGTATCCGCGAACAACAAGAAGACCCGCGCATGCTGGACTATTTAGATGAACAACTCACCATACGGGCAAGCATGATTATTTTTGAGCGCATGCGCATGGTAACAGCTCTCAACGAACAGGCTCACCAGCTCCAGAATATTATCAGTGGTGGGCGCGAGCAACTCCAAATCGTCTATCGTCCCTCGTTCAGCGTTGATCCAGCCTGGAACCCTCTTGAGGCGAAGCAACACTATCGAGAGCAGCTACTTGAGGCGCGGCGAAAAGAGATTCTGCAAGGCGTTTGTTTATTAGGCCCTCATCGCGACGATTTGGATTTCATGGTCAATGGCGTCAATATGCAAACCTACGGGTCTCGTGGCCAGCAGCGTACTGTGGCACTCTCCGCCAAACTGGCAGAACTGGCCTATATGCGTGCAAACACAGGCGATGAGCCTATCCTCCTGCTGGATGATGTGTTCAGTGAACTCGATCACCTGCGCCGCGAGTACCTCCTGCAGGAGATTTTGCGGCACGAGCAGGTGCTGCTGACGACAACAGATTATAGCGTGTTTCCAGAGGAGATACTATCGAGGGCGCACAGATACCAGGTGGTGGGTGGGGAAGTGACGGCTCTTGCTGAAGTGGGTGAAGAGGGTGAAACACCTGTTGGATAGTCTACATTCTCTGTCATATGTTACAATTGCAGAGACCCAAACCCACAAAAAACACAATCCGATATTAATCAATACATAAACAAGGACCCTACTATGCAATATGCAATACTTGGCGGCGGTGCACTTGGCCTGATGGCTGCCTATCGCCTGGGCCAGGCTGGGCAATCAGTCATGGTCTTCGAGCAGGAAAAGACGGCAGGTGGACTGGCTGCTGGTTTCCGTATCGATGATACCTGGCTCGAAAAGTTCTATCACCACCTGTTTCGCACTGATACCGTCGCCATCAAATTAATACAGGAAGTTGGGCTGGGAGATCGCCTGGAATGGAAGGCACCTCGCACCGTCTGCCTCATAGGTGGCAAAACTTATCGGCTGGATTCTCCAATGTCCCTGCTCGCATTTTCACCCTTGCGCTTCGATCAGCGCTTGCGTGTAGGTGCGGTCGCCGCCTTCCTGAAAGTTATCAATGCAGGGCCACTGGAAGGCAAAACTGCAGCTGCCTGGCTTCGTCGTTGGATGGGCAAGCGTGGATACGAGTTATTGTTTGAACCCCTCTTTATCAGTAAGTTTGGGACGATGCATGAACAGATTGCCCTGCCCTGGTTCTGGGGCCGCATCCATGATCGCACGACCAGCCTGGGTTATCTGCGTGGTGGGTTTCAGCAACTTTACGAGCGATTGGTTGAGCGTATCAGCCAGGCAGACGGAAAGGTGCTGCCTGGTACGCGGGTGGAGACGATTGAGCAGTTGGAGGATGGTCGTTGGACCGTCAAGACCAGTTCAGGCACCTGGACAGTTGATCGCGTGATCTCAACCCTGGCAACCCGGCTCACTTGCCGCCTTATTCCAGCGTTACCTGAAGACTACCGTGTGAAGTATGATTGGGGCCAGGCATACGGAGCGCAGTGCCTGGTACTTTCCCTGGATCGCCAGCTGACCGATAGCTACTGGATCAATATCTGCGACCCTGGCTATCCCTTCAGCGGATTGTTTGAACACACCAACTTTCGCTCACCTTCGGAGTATGGAGGAAGGCATTTAGTCTATCTCGGTAACTATCGACCGATGGATGATCCACTTTTCAAGATGAGTAAAGAGGAGATACTGAATCAATTTCTCCCCCATCTCAAGCGCATTCGACCCGACTTTACCCCTGAGTGGGTGCAGGAGAGCTGGCTTTTTCAAGCTCCGTTCGCTCAGCCGATTGTCACGACTGAGTATCGAGAGCACATCCCGCCCTTGCACACACCACTCAAGAATTTATGGGTAGCGAACATGTTCCAGGTCTATCCGCATGATCGAGGGCAGAACTATTCTTTTGAACTTGGGGATAGATTGGTGAAAAAACTGTTAAAAAGCTGATTCACCTATTGTCAAACCTTGACCACTTGTGCTATACTTGGTCTCAAGAGGGGAGATGTGGAGGTTCGCTAGAGTCCCATGACAGCAAGGCTCAATGAAATCTGTACACATCGCACTTATCAAGCGATTCACTGGAGAGAATGAACCAGAGGGTCAATTGCACGGATCGTTAACCGGGGTGTAGCGCAGTCGGCTAGCGCGCAGCGTTCGGGACGCTGAGGTCGGAGGTTCAAGTCCTCTCACCCCGACCAGGATGGCACAATCACTTCCTTTGCAATGCAAAAGACAGTGCAAGGCAAATCACAGGTAGGAGTTGGAAATGCAAGCGTATCAGATACACTTCTCTGCTCAGGCAGGATGCTGTTGTCTGGTCACCGCATGCATGGTCGAGCCAGATCGAAAAATGGATCGATCAGCAGGCGGCGAACGTCGCATAGTGCCAAATTCACCTGGACGTGCAAGACACTATTCTGCTCATTCAACCAAACGTCGTCGCAGGCGGCGGGTAGAGTGCCGATTTATCGAGCACGTGAGCTGAGAGGGTTTGGGTTTCCCCTGCCCTTTCCTGGGTCTCATGCTTCTTCCTCGCTGTCTGCTCTCGGTATCGGCTCTGACAGAGAGGAAGGGAAGCCATTCATGCCTGTTCTTGTATTGAATTCCTCACTACAACCTCTCTCGGTCATTCCGGAGCGCCGTCTGATAGTGCTTCTTTCTAAGCAGAAAGTCACCTTCGTAGACGAGAGTGTTCGTGAGTTGATCGAAGCGAGTATTGCTGCCCGCCGTCTTGTTCTCGAGCGGCCCGTCATTGTGCAGTTGCTAGCCAATGTGCGCATACCTCGTATCGCCCTTCAACCAACCCGGGCAAATATCCTGCTCCGTGACGACGAAACCTGTCAGTATTGTGGCAAACGTAGCCGCGAACTGACACTTGATCATGTTATCCCACGTTCCCGTGGCGGACAAAGCAGCTGGGAGAACCTTGTAGCTTCCTGTAAGTCCTGCAATGGGAAGAAAGGCAATCGCCTGCTCAAGGAAGTGAATATGAAGCTGATCCGTCAGCCTCGCCCACTGACGCAGGAGTACGCAGGGTTCTTCCTGCTGCGCTATCCCAAGCTGCGCGAGGCCTACGAGGAATTCTTGCTCAGCGCCCAGGGTGGGCAATAAGGGGTGTCCTGGTTGAACGCCAGGATAAACAATAGGACAATCGGTTCAGTGTCGCGTATAATGTTCTGTTCCATAGGGTACCCTTGCGGGTACCCTCTAAGCCATCGGAAGCTATCGGGTGCGCTATCTTGCACCCCTATACATGAAACTAAAAACTGTACTCTGTTCGTTAGAATAGATAGTTACAATAGATAAGGAGAATAGTAGCTTTCGTTCTGGTAGTAACAGTGCTGATTCTACTGTTTGCCAGCAAAGGTGGTTACATGATCAATCAAACAACATCCAACGATATGGAAACAAGCTCACATGTCGACCCGGCATACTTATGTCTGCACGGGCATTTTTATCAGCCTCCTCGCGAAGACCCCTTCACAGGTCAACTCCCTATAGAGCCGGGAGCCGCTCCATTCGCCAACTTCAATGAAAAGATCACGACTGAGTGCTATCGCCCAAATGCCGAAGCAGGCAATTTTGAGGTCATCAGTTACGACCTGGGACCTACACTTGCCTCGTGGTTAGAGGATACCCATCCCGACGTTTATCAGCGCATCATCGACGCTGATCATCAGCACATTGCACGCTATGGTGTCGGCAATGCCCTCGCCCAGGTTTATAACCACACAATCATGCCTCTTGCAAACACTCGCGATAAGCGTACCCAGATTCTTTGGGGCTTGAGTGATTTCCGCCATCGCTATGGACATGAGGCTCATGGAATGTGGTTATCCGAGACAGCCGTAGACCTGGAGTGCCTGGATATGCTGGCACAGGCGGGTATAACGTATACTGTGCTGGCTCCCTGGCAGGCGACTACAGCGATTGACCCATCTCAACCTTATATCGTGCGGCTGTTCAATGGCCGCAGCATCATCGTCTTCTTCTATAATGCGCCGCTTTCTGGAGGCGTTTCCTTCGATTGGAACACAACCAGCAATGCCGATCTCTTTGCTGCCAACTACCTGCCAGGTCATCTCGTTGAGAGCAAACGCAAAGCAGGAGAGCCTCAACTCATACTCATCGCCACAGATGGTGAGCTTTATGGACACCACAAGCCCTGGCGTGATAAGTTCCTGACTCATTTGATCTCGGTTGGAGCGCCAGACTATGGCTTTGAAGTTTGTACACTGGAACGCTACCTGCAGATGTATCCTCCAACGAAAGAGGTCGAACTACGTACACCCAGTGCCTGGAGCTGCGGGCATGGTGTGGCGCGCTGGGATACAGGCTGCGAATGTACAGAGGGAGATAGCAGTTGGAAAGCTGCACTTCGACAGGCACTCAATAACCTGGCAGCCCGCGGAGATCAGCTCTTTGAGCAGTACGCGGGTGAGACATTAAGTGACCCCTGGGCTGCCCGCGATGCCTACCTTCCTGTACGGAATGGTTGGGAGCCTATAGAAAGCTTCTGGTCACAGTATGGCAAGCACCATGGTCTGCCCGGCGACCCCCAACTGGCGCAACGCACTATGCTGTTGCTTGAGGCACAGTATTATCAGCAGTACAGTTTCACCAGTTGCGGATTCTTCTTCGAGGACCTGGACCGTATTGAACCTCGCAATGATATTGCCTTCGCACGTCGTGCGATCAGCCTTATCTGGCAAGCGCTGGGCATCGATTTACAGGAGGACTTCGTAAAAGATCTGCAGGCAGCCCGCAGCTGGCGAACCCATCTGACAGGTGTTGATCTCTACCGTCAACTTCCGGTTGTACGTCGGGACCTGCTACCCCCATTGCCACTACCCCAACTACAAAGGACAGATGAGCAGGAGAATGTAGCATAACATACTGTTCCCAGGTGGCATCAGTGGGCACTGATGCCACCTGGGAACAGTATGTTATCAGGGCGAGATAAACCTGGTATTTTATCTTCTCCCATTGACAATATAATTCACCAGGGCCATAAACACAAAGATATTCGGTGTCCGCGAAACAGGGATATTGGCCCAGTTCAGCCACTTGCCTTCCTTACTCACGGTAACGACACCGCGATTGACGCGGATACCCTTGACCTGGCTCCAGGGAAGCATCTCCTTCCCATTACTCACACCTTGCTGACTCACGACGAGCTTGCCAAAGACAACAGGTGCACCAAAGTTATAGGCAGCAATCGCTTTTGGGAGCAGTTGGCGGCTGGACTCACGTTCAATCATCGTTCCCAGGTCACCAACTTTGTGAAATTTATCGTTGAACTTGAAGGTCGCTCCATCGGCCCGGCGCACAGTATAGAGATGAGTAGTACCCGCATACACACCATTATAGTAGCGTCTGGTTACCTGTGCCCATACTGCCTCAATCTGGTCCCAACGGATGACATCGGACTTGCTGCCATTGACATACACAAGCCCGTTCGGGCAAACGTAAACGTGCAGACCGCGTTGGAGGTATGTGGCGATAAAGGGCGAAAATCCAAGCGCTACAACAGCCAGGCCAATCAGTAGCAAGACCAGCTGTGAAGTTGCATCTGAGTTAGAGGCAGCGAAGCTAAAAACGATAAAACCTGCTCCAATCAGAAACAGCAGAATACCAAAGATCCATTTCGAGGCTGTGAGCCTGGGAGTAAATTCTGCTGTAGGGAGACCAAGCTGGTAGGTTGCTGTAAGCTGCTGTACTTCGAGGGGTAGGGGCTGCATTTGCTGTATCATTGATTATCCCTCTGCAATTCAGGTAAGCGTTTCTGCCTGGAACCTCTTCATGCAGAACTACAGGCTCTAATAAATTACAATCATCGTATGCCAATCTGTATGGGCATACACCCATCCAGCTTCATCCTTCTGCATATTCACACATCCATGACTGCCATTCCCAGCGAACGACTCGTCGCCGCCACTATCGTAATGGGGGAACTGCGTGCCAGGGCCAAAGTCTACACGCCACCACGCATCATGCACGAAGAAGCCGCCCCAGTGGTAAAGAATCCCATATTGAATTGGTGTATCGGGATACCAGTAGGGTGAACCCTGGGGTTCGGTTGATTTGAACACTGTTGGCGACTTGCGATCTTGTACAGTCCAGGCACCTGGCAGTGAAGGTCGTTCTACACGTCCAGTCGTCACATGGAAGGCACGTACAAGCTGACCATCCTGGTAGAGGCGCAAGGCTTGTTCAACGAGGGAGACCATCAACACCTGGCCCTTTTGCAGCTGGTAGTGACTGAGCATCTGCAGGTCGGTGGCATGCACCTGGTCGTAAGGGGTCTTATCGTAGTAGTCGGCCTCCAGCATCTGTAAATTGAAAAGCTCATTATTCTCTTCATCAATCACAGACTGATAGTCCTCAGTTGTATAGGTCCAACCCAGTTCCCTGTTGAACCAGAAGCCAATGCCATCGAGCGTGTAACCTGCGGTGAGGATATAGTCCTTTCCATCGGACTTATCGTGGTAAGGATGGGCCTGCCCCCATGTTCGCGCTTCCTGGTCGATTTGCTTGACCATGTAGTAGGCCTGGCCCTGTACCAGGTCGTCATGCATTGCTGCCATATCAGCGTCAATCTGCTGGGAGACGACCAGGTAATCATGTAGAGTCGAAGCTTTTTTCATCGCCGCCTGGTCAGCATTAAAATGGTTCTGATAGTCGCTCGCATCCATCCCATACAACTTCAACAGCTCAATCTGCTTTTTGAACTCCCCAAGTTTAGCAGCCCCAACATAGGGCAGGGCCTGCATCGAGTTAACAACCGCCAGTTCGTATTGGGCATTGATCAACGTGCCAAGGTTCTGAAAATCGAACGGCGACCTGGCACCATCAAAGATTTGCAGGTCATTCTGATATTGGAGTTGCATGGCAGTCACATCCAGGTGAGCCTGCTTCATCTGGGCAATAGTGTTCTTAAAAGTAGTGAGCTGATCAGACGTTGATTTCATCAGGTTCAAAGCCTGTGTTGCGGTATATGCATCATTGCTGATTTTTACATAATCTTTGGGATATTGTGCTGTTGCCAGTAAGCCTTGATCCTGATTGAACTGGAGAGAAAAGCTATCAACATGAAAACCTTCTGTACGCCTTTGTGTGAGCGCCAACTGGAAGTTCTGCATCTCACGCTGTGCCTGAGATTGAGCCGCTTCCGTCGTCGTTGCAATCACTGACTGCGTCTGAAGCACCAACTGCTGATAGCGAGTAGCAAGATTTTTATTATAGTTCGTAGCTGGTTGATCATTAAAAAGCGTAAAGGGCACACTGGTGCTGGCGAGTTGTTGTTCTTGCGAAAGTATAGGCTGTAGAAGTGAAGTCGGCACGCCAATGGCCTGGGCATGCTTCAGTAGAGAATCGAGCTGTGCCTTATTCTGGCTTGCCTGTTGCTGTATCTTAGGATCACCACCACCACAAGCGCTGGTCAACAGCAGCAGACCAACCATAACCCCCAGAAGCACTGTCTGTGCCACCCAACGCGGGTAGGGGCGAGCGCTCGCGTCGTCCTCAGAAGACGTCTTTTGCATGGGAGCGTTATCTCCTTCCACTTTTAGCTTTATGTTTCTTTTGAGCTTTACGAAGGGCCTTATTCGTCTTCTTGCCGGAATGGCCACCTGGTCTGGATGCAGCTGCCTGGGTAGGAGAGATCCCTTGCGGTCGCCCTCCTGGCAGCCCTGGCATTCCAGGTAATCCCGGCAGTCCTGCACTTCCCCCAAGTTGTCGGGCCATACGTGCCCACGGCCCCTTACCTGTGCTGACCTGCCGCATCATAGTACGCATCTGGTTGAATTGATCGAGCAACTGGTTCACATCCTGCGGGGTGCTCCCACTCCCTCGAGCAATACGTTTGCGTCGGCTTCCATTGATAATATCGGGGTTACGCCGCTCCTCCCTGGTCATGGAGAGAATTATCGCCTCGATATGTTTCAACTGGTCACCTTCCAGTGCCTCTTCCATATCCGGCATATCAGCCAGCTTGTTGAAGCCTGGAAGCATCTCCATCACTGAGCGCAATGAGCCCATCTTCTTCAGCTGGCGCATCGCCGTCAGGAAATCCTCCAGGTCAAATTTGCCCTGCTGCATTTTGGCCTGGGCACGCAGAGCCTCTTCCTCGTCAATGGTCTCCTGCGCCTTCTCAATCAGAGAAAGCACATCGCCCATACCCAGGATACGTGAGGCCAGGCGATCTGGATAAAATGGCTCCAGTGCGTCTGTCTTCTCGCCCACACCCATGAATTTGATCGGCACACCTGTCACCGAGCGAATCGAGAGAGCCGCTCCACCCCTGGCATCACCATCCATCTTGGTCAGGATCATTCCTGTCAATGAGACGGCTTTGTTGAAGTCATCCGCCACACGCACTGCCTCCTGACCAGTCATAGCATCCGCAACTAATAGTACTTCACGAGGTTGCACGCGCTGGCGAATGTTGATGATCTCCTGCATCATCCGCTCGTCAATATTGAGACGACCGGCCGTATCAAGAAGAACAACCGTGCTGGCCTGCTCACGGGCAAACTCCAGCGAACGTACACAGATATCGACAGGGTTCGCACCCATCGGCTCGGAGTAGACTGGAATAGAGAGCTGCTTCCCAAGAGTTTGCAGCTGACGGACAGCAGCAGGACGATACATGTCCGCAGCCACCATCAAGGGACGCTGACCCTGCTTGCGCAGGAAGTTCGCAAGTTTGGCAGCCGTCGTCGTCTTACCAGAACCCTGAAGTCCTACCAGCATGATGACATTGGGAGGCGCTCCACCAAGGTCGAGCTTATTCTTACCATCGATCCCCCCAAGCATCTCTATCAATTCTTCGTTGACAATCCCCAGCACCTGTTGCGCCGGAGAGAAACTTCCCAGCACCTCAGCACCGATAGCCTTCTCCTTAACACGCTCGACAAATTGGCGCACCACCTTGAGGCTGACATCCGCTTCAAGCATCGCCAGCCGCACCTCGCGCATTGCCTCATTGACATCTGCTTCGGTCAGTTTGCCCTTGCCACTAAGATTGCTAAATACCCCTTCAAGACGTTTTGATAAGCTTTCAAACATTGCCATGATTGCGGTTTCCTCTCTCCACCGGTACAGTACTAGTATATCCTCCCCATTATAACACGTTTCCTAGCTTCTTGACGTGTCTATGGCTATGAAGGCTATGAAGTAGCTCACATATATACAGATGCAATCAAAGCCTGTTTCGTTGCAAGCAAACGTTCTCTTTTTTTGATAATTCATGCGCTAATAATAGCATATACTACTTGATAAAATCCGTTAGATGATATACAATTTTGGTAGGAGCAAGAAGTGCCGAAGCAATAAAAGTCGGCTTGTTCCTCTTTGCCTCTGCCCGTTGGGATTCGCCAGCAGTAGCGTAAATTGGATTGAGAGGTCAATAATGGTAACACAATTTCGAGACCGAAGCGAAGCCGGGCGAGTGCTAGCTACAAAGCTCACAAAGTATGCTGATCGCCAGGATGTACTGGTGCTTGCACTACCTCGTGGTGGTATAGTTGTCGCCTTTGAAGTAGCAAAGGCACTCCATGCTCCCCTCGATGTCTTTCTCGTGCGCAAACTTGGCGTGCCCGGCCATGAGGAGCTAGCGATGGGTGCTATCGCAACGGGAGGGATACGTGTCCTCAACGAGGAGGTTGTACACTTCCTCCGCATTCCTGAAAACTTGATCGATGCGGTCACCGCGAAAGAGCAACAAGAGCTAGAACGACGTGAACACCTCTATCGTGATGATCGTCCTGCACCTGATGTCAATGGCCATACAGTTATTCTCGTGGATGATGGCCTTGCAACAGGTTCAACTATGCGTGCTGCCATCGAAGCATTACGGCGGCTACAACCTGCTCGTATCGTCGTTGCTGTCCCGGTAGCGGCCCCCTCGACGTGTAAGGAGCTTGGAACAGAGGTAGACGAAATCATCTGTGCTGAAACGCCAGAGCCATTCTACGGGGTCGGCTTCTGGTACGAAGACTTCTCGCAAACTACAGACAAAGAAGTACACGACCTGCTCGAACAAGCTGAGCACGAGCGACCTGCTATATTGCATAATCGGAGGCCGTGATGGACAGAACATCAGGATCGAACAACAGAATATCTCAGGTGCAAGTCACAGCAGACAACATCAAGCTTGAAGGCAATTTGATCATCCCTGAAAATCCTGCAGGCGTTGTGCTCTTTGCACATGGCAGTGGCAGCAGTCGGCATAGCCCTCGCAACCAGTTCGTTGCCCAGGTACTGCAGGAAGCTGGATTTGCAACCCTGTTGATCGACCTGCTCACCCTTCAAGAAGAGGAACAAGATCGCTACACAGGCCACTTACGCTTCGATATCAACCTGCTCAGCCAGCGAGTCATGGGTGCTACGAACTGGCTCACTGTGAACCCGGATACTGCAAACCTCAAAATTGGCTACTTCGGTGCCAGCACTGGAGCTGCCGCTGCCCTGGTTGCAGCAGCAGAACGTCCCCTTGCCGTTGGTGCAGTTGTCTCACGTGGTGGTCGTCCCGATCTTGCAAGTTCATACCTTACCCGTGTTCAGGCTCCGACACTCTTGATCGTCGGTTCGAGGGACACTCAGGTCATTGAATTGAATAGGATGGCATTCTCACTGCTGAAGGGGGAAAAACAAATCGAGATCGTTCCTGGGGCGTCACATCTGTTTGAGGAACCTGGTACGTTAGAGAAGGTTGCGCAGCTGGCAAGTGGCTGGTTTAAACGGTACCTGGCACCAGGAAAAGAATAAATTGAGACCTGATCTTGGCCAGGTACCTGGCCAAGATCAGGTCTCAATTTATTCTTCTAACCACACCTTCTTCTCCTCTGCCGTCATCGTGCTCTTCTCGATCGCCTCGGCAAAACTCTGCTTCTTGGAGCCTTGCTGCTTGCTCCGAGCCGCGCTGCCTGTTTGACGACGATCCAATGTGAGGGCAGGCTCGCTGTTACGCAAGATCAGGCCAAACTGTTCCGCACTTACCTGAAAGAAACGGGCCAGGCGTTCAAGTTGGCGCTGACTCAGACTGACCAGTTCGATTGCACCTTCTTCAAACTTCTTCCATACATCAACACCGAGCTGTAACCCCCTGGCCGCTTTTACCAGTGTCAGGCCACGTAGCATACGAAGCTCGCGAAGATTGGCAGCGACGGTCGAATTGCCAAACAACCGCTCCAGTGCCGTCTGGCAGGCACGCTGCGTCAATAGTAACAGAGGTGTATGCTGAGCGTCCGGCCCCTCCACATCGGTAGCATGGTAGGCAGCGATAAAATCAACCAAGGCTGCCTGGACATCAGGGTGGTCACGGAGCAGAGCAATCTGTGCTTGTTTATCGCCAGCCTCCTCGGCAATCAACCAGGCCATCTTCAGTTGCTGCAATTCGTGGGTGTTCATTGTCAGTGCCTTTCTTTAGGATATCTATGATTGTGTGGTGGTATTGGACGCAATAAGTTGGCCCCCTACCGCTCGTTCCCTATTCATACACTCGCGTAGATAGCTGCATGCCCGTTCATAGCGCAGCCGCACAGTGCGCTCGGTTCGCTTACAGATCAGGGCGATATCGTCCCATTTCATATGCTCAAACACACGCAGGACCATAATTGCCCGGTCCATGGGGTCAGCTAAATACATCAGGATACGCTGACTCTCATCCCTGGCATGTAATAATTCATACTGGTCATGTGGGTCTGCTACGTCTCCAGCGGGTGGTCCATCGTCGTTCACAGGTGTTGGCTGCAATGGATCCATCAATGCACGCGGCACATGATGCGGACGACCTGAGGGACGTCCCTCATCATCGCGTCGATAGTGCAGACCCTCCTGGCGCAAGGTGCGAGTAAACTCATCGGCACATAGGCAGCGTAGATAATGCACAAAATTTTGCGTGATGAATGTTTCATTCGGGTTCAGCGCCTCGCGTAACAGATGCTCATTCATATTGGCAATTGCCTCTTCGCGCAATTCAGGCCGATGGCGCAACCCCTGAGTACGGCGCTGGAACTCCGGTGCGCAGCGTTCCAGCAGCACTTCGCAGAGCAGGCGAACGCCAGCAGTATCGCCCTTTGCATGATAGGCTCGAATGTTTAGTACCAGATCGATCTCACTTACCTCGTAGCGTCCCTCTGGTGTTCTGCGACGCAAACGCTCCGTCAGTGCGGGGTCTTGCAAGTTGATCATATCTTCTCCCACCAGGACATCTCCAAAGGATATCCCTAGATCTAGAGTTATAGCTCCTAATTTGCAAATTCTTTGTCTCACAAAAAAAAACGGAAATGATGCCTGCCTCATCTAGAATAACAGCGAAACCTGGTACTCGCAAGGGGTATTCCGCCACATTAAAGATACGATGGTACTCCGTGCATGATACGTTCGTTGCTTGTCCCCTCTTCAGTCGTTCTATAGACTAGAGGCGCGGCACGCTCCGCAGGTTAAATGCTGAGTTACGTATTCTGAAAAAGAGACCTCTCAGGTTTATTAGTTTTTGACCGAAAATAAATATTGTGAGACCAGGGTAGCCGCAAAGGGCATTCGCCAGGACGAATGTAAGGAGCCAGGGAGAGGGACGAAGTGCTACCAGCTGCTTGAAGGGAAACAGATATGCTAGAAGTTCTACCGAAAATTGCGAAGATGCAAGCGTCATATGCACTTGGAAAACCCCTTGCTCTTCCAATGAATCTGACAATTAGCGTCAGTTACCGCTGTAACTCGCGTTGTAAAACCTGTAATGTATGGCAGCGTCCCAACGACGACTTCACGATTGAAGAGTACGACAAGACGTTTGCCTCGATTGGCCACGATGCCTACTGGTTCACCTTCAGTGGTGGGGAGCCCACACTGCGTAAAGACCTGCCGGAGATGGTTGAAGCCGCCTATCGCCACTGTCGCCCTGGCATCATCAACATTCCTACCAATGGGATTCAGGACAAGATCATCCCTGGCCGCATTGAGCGCGTCTTACAAGCTGCCCCAACCTCTGAAGTGATTGTTAACCTCTCACTGGATGGCGTCGGCGAGAAGCATGACATTGTGCGCGGCGTCAAGGGGAATTTTGAGCGGGCCATGCGTACCTACGCTGGCCTGAAGGCACTCAAGGGCCGCTACAAAAACTTCACCCTGGGCGTGCATACGGTGATCTCCAACTTCAACGTAGACGAATTTGAGCAGATTTATGCCTTTGTGCGTGATGAACTCAAACCGGACTCCTTCATCAGTGAGATCGCCGAGGAGCGGGTCGAGCTGGATACGGTCGGCATGGGCATTACCCCCCCCATCGAGAAGTACCAGCCCGTGATTAACAAACTGCAAGAGGGCATCCGCAAAGCCGAATTTAATGGCGTCTCGCGCATCACGCAGGCGTTCCGCGACCGCTACTACGATATCGTAAAGAAGACCCTGGTCGAGAAGCGGCAGATTATTCCCTGCCTGGCCGGGGTTGCCTCAGCCCAAATCGCCCCCAATGGTGATGTCTGGACATGCTGTATCCGCGCCGAGCCCGTTGGCAATCTGCGCGAACACAACTATGATTTCCGGTCTACCTGGACAACGGCAAAAGCCGATGAACTCCGCCGCAGCATCAAAGCTGGTGAGTGCTACTGCCCCCTCGCCAACGCCTCCTACACCAATATGCTCTGCCACACGCCCACACTGACCAGTGTTGGCCTTGAAGTTGCCAAAGGCACGGCTATGTCTGCCCTCTCACCAAACAACCGGGGCAAATCTGCTAAGCTCCGCTCACTGCCAGTGATCAATGCTGCCCACGAGGCGAGGATGTTGCAGGCCAACGGAAATGGGAATACTAATGGGCACAAAGCAGAAGGAGAGGTGGAGGTGGAGACGAAGGCATAACTTTTGGGGACATAACCCACCCTACATGTAGAGACCGTTTTGATTGCCAGGAGCAATCAAAACGGTCTCTACATGTCTGTAAAAACATGGTAAGATGACATCGAAGTATTCAGTAGATTACAGCTTCCAGTCGAGGTAGAGCATGAATCAGGGTGTCAATGAATTGCGGGATGGTTACGACCAGGTCGCTGAAGAATATGTTGCGCGGATCTTTCATGAGCTAGAGCATAGTTTGCAACGGAAGTGCGCGATTTAGGACCTGTCTGTGACATGGGATGTGGACCGGGGCACATTGCTCACTATCTGCACAGTAGAGGAGTGAATGTCCTGGGCATCGATTTATCACCACGCATGATAGAGCAGGCACGACAGCTTACTCCCGCTATTGAGTTCCTGGAGGGGAATATGTCGTCCCTGAATGTGGATGATGAAGCATGGGCAGGCATAGCCGCCTTTTACTCAATTATTCATATTCCACGCGAAGAAGTTATCCGTGTCCTTCGAGAATTCAGACGTGTGCTCCAACCGAACGGATTGTTGCTCCTGGCCTTTCACCAGGGTCAGGAGACTGTTCACTTAGAGGAGTGGTGGGGGAAAAAAGTCTCGATCGACTTCATTTTCTTTCAACGGGCTGAGATGGAAGGCTACCTGAGGACAGCAGGCTTTGAAATTGAAGACAGTATTGAGAGGCCGCCTTATGAAGGGGTTGAGGTCCAGACGCAGCGCGTCTATATTTTTGCACGCAAACCAGGTTAAACGAGGCTTTCGCTCGCGCATCCTCTATAGTGCAAGAGTATCCCTGGTGGGTGCCCGCCCTTGCACTACAGATCATGAATATCCTGAAAACAACGTTACGGATTAATCTGCACAGTTGTCCCAATCGGTGCCCAGTTATACAGCCAGGCCGCAGCACTCAAGGGCATCGTCACGCAACCGTGAGTGCCGGTTTGCCAGCCGTAGACGGGGTCGTAGTGCCAGACGTTGGTTCCAGGGCCGTAGACGGTACGCCACCAGGAGTCATGCAGGAAGAACCCTCCAGCTCGCCATTCCAGAGCATAGTTGATGAAAGTCGGTGGATAGTAGTAGGGTGAACCTGGAGGCCAGGGCGAGTAGAAGGTCGTCGGGTGCAGCTTCAGGAAGACGTGGTATGTCCCCGTCGGGGTCGGCAGTTCGGGTCGTCCACTGGTAATCGGTGCGTTGTAGACCCGGGTACCGTTGTAGTAGACGTTCATCCACTGCTTCGAGAGACTGATAACGATCACTTTCCCTTGTGCTGATGGCGGTGATCCCCCACTACTACCGCCACCAGATGCCGCCACAATCAGCCCGCCGTAGATGTAGCGGGCGCTACTGCTGAGACTGGAGATACGGTACCAGTTTGAGATGCCGCCCCAGACAACCTGGCCTGAAACCGTGGCGTAGACGGTGACACTCGTGCTCGGGGCATACGTGGTTACAATGCTGTAACTTGTGCTGGGACCGGTGCGCACATTGGCCCAGCCGGTGGTCTTGCCTGTCCATGGTGTTGATGATGCATACGAAGTCCCTGTAGAAAGAGGGCCTAAGGCAAGGATCAACGCGATGAACAAGGCGAGGAGCCCAAGGTAGTAGAACCTCTTGATGTTTTGCATAGAAACTCCTCTGAAATCATGAACAAGGCGAGGAGCCCAAGGTAGTAGAACCTCTTGATGTTTTGCATAGAAACTCCTCTGAAATCAGGTAGAATAGAAGGATGATAATAGTATTCTCCCCCCTAGTTACGAGTATATACAAATATATTGATGTGTACAAGTGGGATAGTTCACAGTTTGCACACAGTGGAAGTTTGGCATTTGGGCAGCCCATTATACTGATCTAAGAAAGACAGTTCACCGTAGACTTCAGATGGGTAAGATACGCTTGCCCTCTTTTTAACAGACAGAAAGGAGAACGCCTCATGTCAACAGAAGACAACAAGGCTCTTATTCGTAGGTGGGTGGATGAAGTCCTCAATACCGGAGACGTATCCGAGCGAAGCGCAGCCTACCAACCGGTCGCTACTGATTTCGTCGGTCACTTCCCCGGCCAGCCTCCTATCCATGGTCTGGAAGCATTTCGGCAATTCGGG
>WNGL01004505.1_pt1 | contig 16945 bp, 19 predicted proteins | sample 5400591 | NCBI WGS metagenome assembly WNGL01 (sample SAMN13153377, study PRJNA577476) | soil metagenome | isolation source: 80 cm soil or saprolite under Garry oak tree replicate 1 | place: USA:California | collected 2016-06-15
GCCGCCGCTGCCCATCTGGTACGACTTCCAGGGGCCGTTCTATGGCATCTTCGACCTGGACGGGCGCGGCCTCAAGATCGCCCCCGACGACGCCGAGGCCGACCGCGACTTCGATCCCCAGCACGGCAGCCGCGAGCTGGACAACCACAACGAGGCCAGCTCGCGCGCTTACCTCGCGCGGCGCTTCCCCGCCCTCGCGGGGCTCAAGCAGGCTGGCGGCCGGGTCTGCCAGTACGAGCTGACCCCCGACAACGAGTTCATCATCGCGCCCCTGCCCGGAACCCCCAACGCCTGGGTGATCGGCGGCGGCTCCGGGCACGGCTTCAAGCACGGCCCCGCCCTCGGCGAGTACGTCGAGCGCCTCCTCACCGGTGCCGAGCAGCCATTGGAGCGCCACAGCCTCCGCAAGCGCCACAGTCCCGGCGCCGACGGGCCTCGCAGCGCCACCGCCGACTTCCCCGTCACCGGCCAGCCGTAGACGCGCGGCAGCGCCCGGACGAGCCATGCGTCCAGGCTGTGGGGTGACGCTATGCAGGTCGGGCCCCCGTCTCCTGCTCAGCCCGACAGCCCTAGGCTTCGGGGATCGGCGAGCGCAGGGAAGGAGGCCCGCAATGGGTGTGTACGTCGGCATGGACGTCCACCGCAAGCGCTCCCAGGTCGCCATCGTCGACCACGCCGGTACCGTCCAGCGCAACCGCAACGCCCCCAACGATCCCGCCGAGCTGACGGCCATCCTTGGGAGGCTTCCGTCCGGTACCCCGGTCGCCTTCGAAGCCGCCTACGGCTGGGGCTGGCTGGTCGACCTGCTCGACGACCTCAAGCGCTTGCAGCCCCGCACCGATGGGTAGGGTACGGGCGCTCAACGCCTTGACGGTGTTGCGTTGGAGCTTTGGCCTATCCGTCGGCGGCAACGTGCAGCAGGTCGCCGGTGGCCGGGCGCGTCACCCAAAGCGACCCCAACCCGACCGCCATGCGGCTGTCGGCGTCGCCGCCGGTGTCGAAGGCCTCGACCACGCGCAGCGTGGCCGGGTCAACCCGCTCGACCACGACGCTGGCGGTGGCGTCCTGGTGGATCTGCCATCCCTGCACCCACACCGACCTGGCACCAATCGCCAGCGCCACTGGCCGGTCCAGGTCGGCCAGCGGCAGCGCCGCGGCCACCCTCCCAGCCGCCGGGTCGATCCGCAGCAGCGCGGGGCCGATGCGAGTGCCCGAGGGCGAGGCGGCAGTGTACAGGTCGGTCAGCACCCACACGGCGCCAAAACCGCTGGCCACGGCGGTGGCGTGGGCCGCGCCCGCGGCCGGCGCGGGCAGGGTCACCAGCGGCAGGGCAACCCGCGCGGGCGCGCCGCCAGCCATGCGCAGCCGCCACAGCCCTGGCCCTTCGCCGCTCAGGACCCATACGCTGCCGCCATCGACCGCGACGCCTGGGACCACCGCCTCGGGCACAGACACAACCGCCGCGACCGCAAGCGTCGGCGGGTCGCGCCGCAGCAGCCGGCACCGGCCGGCCGCAGCAGGCCCCTCGCACACCAGCCACCACAGGCTGCCGTTCCCAGCCGCCACGGGACCACCTCGGCCGCTGGTGGGCACCGTGCCCAGCACGCGGCCGGTCCGCGGGTCGACTCCGACCACCCCGACCGAGGTGGCGACCCAGACCGTCCCGCCGGCCAACAGCACGTCCACGACCTGCTCGGGCAGGCTCACCCGGACCCTGGCGGCGACCCGGTTCCGAGAGGGGTCAACGCGCACCAGCTCACCGTGCAACACCACCCACACCGCGCCCTCGCCGACGGCGACCGGGAACGCCTCACCCCCGAGCGGGTCAACCGGCGGGCCGATGTGCAGCCCGGCCGCGGCGTCCAGGGGCCGCGCGACGACCGTGGCCGGCAGGGCCGGCAGGGTTGTGCGGGCGGGCGGCTCCGCCACCGGCAGCGCGTGCTGCTGGGCGCGGCCGACCACGACCAGCAGGGCGAGTGCAGCGGCGATCCCGGCCACCAGCAGGCGCCAGTTGCGGCCGGCCGCCCCGATCCCGGCCATGCCCCACGCCCCCTTCCCTGCGCGCAGGGGCCAGACCCGCACAGTATGGCGCTCAGCGATGCTCGACCGCGAGGCGGTGACGATGCCGACCAGCATGAGGCCCATCATCAGCCACATGACCACGCCCAGCATCCCGGTCATCATGGCGGCGCTCCCTTCTGGCGTGCCATGGTGGTCAGCGCCGAGTCGGGGTCGAGGGACGGCCACCAGTTGCTTCTGGCGCCTGCCATGCCAGCTTGCCGCCGATCCAGGTCTGGGTCACCCGGGTGCCTTCCTGGAACGGGTCGCCATCGCAGATGACCAGGTCGGCGGCCTGGCCGGGCGCGAGCCCACCGCCACCTGGCGCCTGCAGGGAGGTGGCGGCGTTCACGGTTGCCGCGCGGACCGCTTCGGTGCGGGTGAGCGCTTGTTCCGGCTGGAGCTGCTGGCCGCCTGGCAGCCGCCGCTCCACGGCGGCGCGCAGGTTGTGGAGCGGATCGACCGACCCGCATGGGTGGTCGGAGCTGAGCGCCAGGGGGACCCCCGCCCGGAGCAGCAGCCGTCCGCCGAGCACCGTCACATAGCGGTCCGCCCGCGCCGCTTTGAGCATGGTGCCGTAGCGGGGCAGGAAGCCGGGCTGGTAGGAGACGGGCACGCCGGTGCTGGCGACGTGGTCGGCGGTGGCCGGATCCAGCAGCAGCAGGTGGTCGATCGTGGCGGCGCCAGGCGGCACGCCGACACCTCGCAGCACCCGGGCGGCCTGCGCGCCAGCCAGGTTGCCGAGCGCGTGGATGCGCAGCCGCACCCCGGCGTTCGCATACTCGGCGACCAAGCTGGCCAGCTCGGTGTCGGTGTAGCGAAGGTAGGGGGCATCAAGGTGGCGTGGGCGCACGACCAGCCTGCGTCGCAGTGCCTCGCGCAGCGGACCGGTGGCGTGCAGCCGCCACGACTCTGCGACGGCACCGCCGAGCAGGCCAACCAGCGCCCTCGTGGGCAGGCGGAGCGCGCAGCGGTCGCCGCCGTCAGCAAACAGCTTCACCTCGCGGCCCGAGTCCCCGTAGGAACCATCGGGCGCCGCCGCGGGGCCGGGTGCCCGTGAGTGCATCCCCGCCACCGAGCCGGTGCCCCATGCCAGCCGCAGCAGGGTCGAGGCGTGCAGGGCGAGCATCCGCTGGTGCCACTCCGGCGACACGTAGGGGTCGTGTGCGTGGGTGATGCCGTAGGCAAGGCAGCGGTTGGCCTCGCCCTGGAGTGCTGCTTGGACGCCCGCCTCGCCGACGTGCGCGATGGTGTCGGCGAGGGCGCGCTGCAAGGCGATCCCGTAGGCCGCCTCCCACAGCTCACCGGTGGGCCGGCCACGCCGGTCACAGGTGACGTCGTCGCCGAGTTTGCTCGCGCCGCCGCGTTCGGCGAGCCCGGTCGCGGCCAGGCCCGCAGCGGAGAGCGCGCCGCGGTGCATGTCCAGCGTGGAGACCAGCACCCGGCGGCCCGGCGCGGCCTCGTCCAGCTCACCGGCGGTCGGTAGCCTGCCCTCCGGCCACCTCCAGCGCGCGACGCTCCAAAACAGCAGCCACGGCGCATCCGGCGCTGCGGCGGCGGTGACGCGAACCGCCCGCAGGGCATCGGCCAGGCCGCGCCAGCCCGAGGCGTCCACCCCAAGCGGGAACCAGGCCGCCTGGCTCAGGTGCAGGTGCACGTCGACGAACCCCGGCAGCACGTGGCAGCCGCTCAGATCGAGCAGCTGGTCGGCGGGCGGCGGCGGGGTCGTGCCAGTCTCGTCGCCGACAGCTCCAACCCGGTCGTCGTCAACCAGCAGCCAGGTGGAGCGTGGCGCACAGGCCGCGCCGGCCCAGACGGTCCCACCGGTCAACAGTCGGCGGCTCATGCTCGCCTCCCCCGACACCCAGGCCGGTCCTTCGGCCTGATCCTCCCAAATCTTCCCTCTGTGGCAACAAGCAGCCCAAACCAGCCGGCCCCACAGCGCGGGCAGCGCGCTCTTCGACCTGGGTGCCGGCTGCCCTGGAGCCACGCACGTTGTCCTCGGGGGTCATCGCTGCGGAGGAGCAGTAGGCGAGCAACCCGGCAGCTCGCTCCCCGCGCCCGGCGGTCTGTGGCTGCTGGATCTCCTCCTCGTTGCAGTCCCATCGCCCCGGGCCTCGGCTGGATCCGCACCGAGGCTTCAACAGCCGCTGACAGCACGACCTCTCCCTGCTTGCTGGCGAGTCGTTGGACCAGAGCATCCCCCAACCGCCCGGCAAGCACTCATGCCGGTTTTCTTCAGCACCCCAAAGAGGACCTTTGGCAGGTGGTGGTCGCGATGCTGCAATCCGGCGGGCGCTGCTGGCTCGCCACGCCCTGGTGCCAGCCGCGCACGCCCATATCCGCGCGGATTGCGGGGATCAGCCGGGTGATCGGGACGACCGGCTGGGCGTGGGCCGTGTCTTGGCGGGAGCGACCAGCTGCTGGGTGAGGGTCGAGGCGGCTGCGTGCAGTGCCGCCAGCACAGCGGCCACCGCCGGCGTCGGGCGTGGGTGCCCGGGCAAGACCGCGATGATCCGCCGGGGCGCCAGGCCCGCGACCGGGACGAGGACGACCTCAGGGTGCTGAGCGTCGCGGCTGATACAAGCGGTGGTCAGGCTGACGCCAAGCCCAGCGGCGACCAGCCGCGGGACGGCCTGATAGTCATCGGTGGTCAGGGCGACGGTCGGGCTGAACCCGGCCAGCGTGCAGGCGTGCAGCGTCTCGGGGCGGCAGCGTTCGCTGATGATCCAGGGTTCGGCGGCCAGCCGGGCCAGCTCGACATCCTTGCCGCCGGCCAGCGGATGCCCGACGGGCAGGATCACAAACAGCTGGTCCTCAAGCAGCGGCACGCTGACCAGACCCTTGGGCGGGGCGGGCAGCTCGGGGTGGTCGAAGGTGACGGCCAGGTCGCACTCGGCGCGCTCCAGCAAGGCGAACGACTCCTCGGGGCCGGCCTCCACCAGCGACACCGCGATCTTGCGTCCGCGCGCGGCCAAGCTGGCCAGCGCGTCGGGCACCAGCGTGGCGTTGCTGCTCGGTAAGGCGGCCAGCCGGACACGGCCGGCGGCGCTTCTGGCAAGGGCGGCAAGCTGCGCCTCGGCGGCGGTGAGCTCGGCCGCGATCGCCTCGGCCCGGGGCACGAGCGCGCGCCCTGCCTCGGTGAGCCGCACGCCGCGACCGTCGCGGACGAGCAGCCGGACACCGGCCTCCTGCTCCAGCCGGCGGATGTGGTGGGAGACGGCGGGCTGGGTGTAGCCAAGCGCCCGGGCGGCCGCGGCCAGGGAGCCGTGATGCGCGACCGCCCGCAGGACCAGAAGCCGCCGGACGTCCAGCATGACGCCCATGCTCGCACATGAGCAGACTTTGAGGGCCAAAGAAACCTGGCACCGTGCCTGCTTCCCGGCTGCGCGAGGATCTACCGCATCGCGCATGAACACAAAGCTCAGCCCCAGATCACGGCCAGCATCCCGAACCGGATCCGCCAGCCGAGCCTGGCCACCGCGGGGCCGGACTGGGCTGGGGCCGCAGTGGCCCGGGCGGAGACAGTAGCGGTCATGTAGGCCTCCGACGTCTGTCATCGTCGGGAACGGTGTCTGCTGCGGGATCTGGGCGCGGGACGTGGCGGGAGGATGAGGAGCGCGAGCGCGGCCGCGGCCAGGGCGAGCAGCGCGGCGCCGCGGAGCGCGGCCGCGTAGCCGCCGGTGAGCGCGGCCTGGAGCGCGGCTGGATCTGGTGGACCGGCCGGGTGGCCGAGCAGGCCCAGGGTCGTGGCGGTGGCGAGGCTGGTCAGCACGGCCAGGCCCAACGCGACGCCGAGCTGCTGCGCGGTCTGGAGCAGGCCGGAGGCGAGCCCCTGGTCGGCCGGGGGCACGCCGGCAACGGCACTGGCGGTCAGCGGCACGAAGCTCAGCCCCATGCCCAGACCGAGCAGCACGACCGGGCCGAGCACCTCGACGGTGTAGCTGCCTGCCGGGTGGATGCGGCCGAGCAGGGCCAGGCCGACGGCGGCCAGCGCCAGCCCGCTCACCAGCAGGCGCTTGCGGCCGACGCGCTCCATGATCCTTGGGGAGAGCTGGGAGGTGACGATCACCGCCAGTCCCAGCGGTAGCGTCGCCAGCCCCGCCTGGATGGCGGAGAAGCCGAGGATCTGCTGCAGGTACAGGGTGAGGAAGAAGATCGGTGAGGCGATGACGGCCGCGCCGCCGAGCAACGCCACGGTGTCGGCCCCGGTGAGGCTGCGCCGGCGCAAGATGCGCAACGGCACCAGCGGCGCGCGGTGACGGGACTCGATCACCAGGAACGCACCGAGCAGGACCGCGGCGACCAGGAGGAAGCCGACGGTCCCAGGTGTGGCCCAGCCGTGCTCGGGGACCTGGGTGGTGGCGTACACCAGCCCGGCCAGGCCGGCGGTGACCGTGACCGCGCCGGCAGCATCGATGCGAGCGCGCGGCTCGCCGGGTGCGGCGGGCACCACGCGGGGGGTGGCCGCGAGCAGGAGCGCGCCGACCGGGACGTTGACGAACAGCACCCAGCGCCAGCTGGCGTACTGGGTGAGCAGCCCGCCCGCCAGCATGCCGATGGCGCCGCCGCTGGCCAGCACCGCGCTCCACACCCCCAGGGCCCGGTTCCGCTCGGGCCCTTCGGCGAAGGCGGTGGTGATGATCGACAGCGATGCCGGGCCGGCCAAGGCCGCGCCCAGCCCCTGCAGCCCGCGGGCGGCGACCAGCACACCCGCCGAGGGCGCCAGCCCACCGACCAGGGAGGCGAGGGTGAACACGGCGACGCCGGCCAGGAACACGCGCCGCCGGCCCAGGCGGTCGGCGAGCCGCCCACCCAGCAGCAGGAAGCCGCCGTAGCCCAGGGCGTAGGCGTTGACCACCCATTGCAGACCCTGGGGGGTCATCCGCAGGGCCCGCTGGATGCTGGGCAGGGCGACGTTGGTGATGGTGAGGTCGAGGATGAGCATCAGTCCCGTCAGGGCGAGCAGGAGCAGCGTCAGGTGCTTGGATGGCTGGGCCGCGCCGGTCGGCGCTGGCGCGGCAGGCGGTGCGGGCCGTGGGAGCGTGTCGTGCCGCATCGGCGGTCCCTCCTCGCAGGGCGGGCGCCCTTCAGAACTTCACACTATGTGCAGCGTGTAAACTACACTCAATGTGTAGCTCTGTGCAAGGAGCCGTCATGCTGGATTCGGTCGAGGAGCCCCGCAATGCCCGCAGCCGGCGCACCCGCGCTGCGCTGCTGGATGCCACCCGCGCACTGCTCGAGGAACACGGCACGGAGTGGCTGACGATGGCGGCGGTCGCCGAGCGGGCCGGGGTCTCTCGCCGGGCCGTCTACCTGCACTTCGCCTCCCGCGCGGAGCTGCTGACCGAGCTGTTCGGCCACGTGAGCGAGCGGGAAGGCCTCGCAGCCTCGCTGCAGCCGGTCTGGGACGCGCAGGACGCCGCCGCCGCCCTCGACCAGTGGGCCCGCCACCTGGCTCGGTTCCACCCGCGCATCCTCGCCGTCGCCCGCGCCATCCAGCGAGTCCGCCGCGACGACCCCGACGCCGCGGCACACTGGAAGCTCGTCATGGCCGACCAGCAGGCCTGCTGCCACCGGCTCGCCGCCTGGCTGGCACGTGAGCAGCGGCTCGCCCCGCCCTGGACCGTCCAGACGGCGGCCGACATGCTCTGGGCGCTGATGTCCTTCGACCTGCTCGAGAAGCTCCTGGTCGACCGAGGCTGGTCAGGGACGCGCTTCCGCACCCACCTCGCCGCGCTGCTGCGGGCCACGTTTCTCTGCGACCCCGGCCGAGCGCAGGCGGCCCCGACCGACCAGCGCTAAACGACCAAGGTTCCGGAATGTCCTGTGATGGAGGATCGGCGGGCGGCGCTTCACCCGCTGCTCGCCGCGCACCTGCGACAGGACTGGCTCGCTGTTGAGGAGGAAGGATGAGTCAGACGCTGGCCATCATCCTAAAGTTCCGGGAGGACCGGACCGGGGAGTTCGAGGAGATGTTCCGCGCGGAGATCCTTCCGCTGTGGGAGGAGTTCCTCGCGCAGGACAAGTTCATCGAAGCCTCCCTCACGCCGATCGAAGGCGGCATCCCAGCCCCAGAGGGACAGCGGCACTACATCCTGCACGTCGAGGTAGGCGGCATGGCGGACCACGAGGAGTTCGACGAACACCCCAGATTCCTGGAGTTCCTTCCTCGAGCCAAAGCACTCCAGCCGGAAGAACCACTGGTCTGGTTCGGCACAACGCTGTTCAAAGTGGGCGACTGACGCCTCGCTGGCCGAGGCGGACATGAGCCGTCGTTACCACGGCGAGGGCCGGCACTGCCGAGGTTCGGACATGCCCCAGCAACGGGCATCCGAACGGGTGCGCTGCTGGCCGCGCTGCGCGAAGAGTGCGAGTGCATCTCACAGCTCGTGCTGGACTTGGCCGAAGACCAGGGCCAGCGTCCCCCCGCTGCACCGCGTGGGATGTGAACGGTCTGCTGGCACGCCTGTTCCGCGAGACCCAACGGATCACCACCGCCCTGGCTCAGCCGCTGGCGCCGCGCGTCGACGCCGACGCGACAAGCCACTGGCGCCGCTACGACCCGGTCACCAACGCCCAGCGTACCGTCGAGCGGGGTCCGCCAAGTGGTCGCGGCCATGGCGGCGCCAAGCTCGCGGCAGCCTTCAACCACGCCTGGCGCACGGTGCTGGATGCGGCCCCACGGCTGACCCGGCGCTCCCCAACCAGAGCTGGGAGCCTCTCTCGGACCGCTCGCCGAACGGTTCCCCCTGTTCACCTGAACCGGAAATGACCACCCGAGACCGGGCCGGTGGTCATTTACGGCCGGCTCGCCGAGGTTGGACCGGAACAAGGCAGCGAGGTGGTGCGGTAGCGCCGTAGGAACCAGCACCGGTCGACCCGGAGCTCCTCGCGCCCAGTCGCCCACTGCGCGGCCACCATCGCCAGGGCCAACGGCCGCGCCAGCGTCTTTCTCGGCGTGATCTCCGGCGCGCCGGTCGCGCACGGCTTCGCCGGACAGGCAGGCCCAACCGGCCGGGTCCTCCTCCGCTTCGGGCTCGCCCTGTTCCCGTGCTGCTGGTTCCCTGTATCGCCACCTACGCCTGGGTGCTCCAGCTGTCACTGGAAGACATCCTTCTGTTGGGGCGCGTCGACCGCATCCGCCGCCTGTATCTGGACGCCAACCCCCGACCCGGTCGGCATCCTCGCGCCCGCCTGGGAGTGGACGGTCGCAGGTCCTGCGCATGGAAGGCATCCACCCCGGGCGTTGGCGCCACCAGACCAGGGCCAGGCTCCCTGCAAGGCAGCCCTTCCAGCCGTTCAGCCCATCCGTCTAGCGGCCCGCCGTCGATTGGTAGATAGCGTGACCTGCACCTCCTCCTTCGAGGCAGTGCTGCTATTGCCCCTGAAGCCCCTCTCGGCCTTGCCACTTCCAGCCATCGGGCGGCCTGCTCGACTGCGTTGCACCAGTGACTACACCCGGTCGAACCGACGTATGGTGACGCTGAGCGCCCTGCTCAAGCCGATGAACCGCATCGTGCGCTCACGAGCTCGGCCGCAAATTGGACGACGATGCGGGCGGCGGACCCATCCTCCCGAGCCGCCCCGCCCGCTCAACGGACCCTCGAGGGTACTGTTGCGTTGGCCGTGACGGTGGCCTGAGCAGCGAGACTGCCGCTGTGAGAACTCGCCGTCTTCGCCCTGCTGCCGTCGTTCGGTCCGCTTTCGCCGGCTTCCGCTTCCCACCCGAGGTGGTCATGCTGGCAGTGCGTTGGTAACGTCTACCGCGCGATCGACCAGGCAGGCCAGGTCATCGGCGAGTTCGTCTCCCCACGACGCGATCGGGTGGCCGCTGGCGGCTTCTTTGGGCGGACCATCGCCACGACCGGTGCTGAGCCGGTCGAGGTCGTCACCGACCGGGCAGCGACCTACCCGATCGGGCGGGAGGAGCTGCTGCCTGCGGCGTGGCATCGCACGGATCGGTACGCCAACAACGGCGTCGAGGCCGATCATGGCCGCCTGAAAGCACAGCTCCGTCCGATGTGCGGCCTCAAGCAGGATCGCAGCGCCTGGGTCGTGATCGGTGGGCATGCGTTGGTCCATAACCTACGGCGTGGCCACTACGAGCTGGCGGCCGAGGAGCCACCGAGCCGACGGTTGATGGTCGCGTTCGACGAGCTGCCCCTCGCGAGGTCGGGGCGCATGCGCCTGCTCCAAGCTCTCGTAGGTCACCCTGGCCATGTCGCAGATCGTACGTTCGACGCCGAACCGCCGTCCAACACACCTCCAAGCTGGTGAAGGCCGCCCTCGGCCGGCCGACCCCCGGCAGCGTATGGAGGAGGGTAAAGTCTCCTCAAGTGCTCGACCACCGCTGACGGCCAGGAGGCGTTCAGCCATGTCAGAGATGCGGCCGGTCACCGAAAGAGAGGTGCGCGACGCCGCGGAGCGCCTACGCCAGACGAAAGCAGCTGAAGACGCCACAGATGTCGCAGGGGTGGAAGCTGGATACGAACTAGGCGTGAGATGGGCTTGCGAGATCGCGGACTACGACGAGCTAAAGACGTACGTCCAGGATGATGCCAGTAAAACACCTAGCTGGATCAGCACCCAGGTGCTCAATCAAAGCCTCCCAAACAGCGCCTGGGCCGGTACACGGATGGGCGCCAAAGCCGTGTGGGAACGAGTGGCGGGACTACTGGAAGAGCAAAGGCCGCAGTGACCTACTGCCGGGCGCCCATTGGGACGCTTGCCAATGAGGCAATTGGTCACCGGGACGAGCCTTACCCACACGCGAGCTGGAAGCCATCGCCGCCAGGTCCAAGCGATGGTTGTCCTCGCTGGCCGTGCTCTCGACGTGCCCCAAGCAGCAGTCCACAACGGTCGCCAACGGTCAACAGCGGTCACTCACCGAGGTCCCTGATCTGCGTCACCGCCGGATGGCGAGCAGCCCGACAGTGCTTCCCAAGCTCGCAGTTGCCCTCGTTAGGCCGCGCTGGGCCGCAGAGGGCACTGTTGCATCTGGCGATCAGCACCCTCGGCGCCTCCACTTGGAGGATTAGAACGCCTCACACGGCATTCACGATCGGCTTCTTTGAGCCGTTCTCGTGGCCCTGGGAGTGGAACCAGCCTCCATTTGGGTGCTCGTCGGTGACGCCTTCCGCGCAGGTGCAACAGCGCCCCCCGAGGTGGAGGCGTCCTTTGTCGAGCCGACGTTCGAGGTGGACCACGTCGTGGAGCTGCCGGCCCGCGGTGAGGGTCGAGCCGAGCCGGCCGCGGGCATCCGACCACCGGACGTCCGCTGCTACCTGGTCCACGTCCGCCCCGACGTGCTGACCGCCTTCGCCAGGGAGCACGGCATCCCCAACGCGCACCTCGAGGCCGCGGCGGACGAGATCGTCTATGAGCACTCTTACCGCCTCAACCGGGCCTTCTACTCGGCAGCCGGTGACAAGCGGGCGTTCGTCCTGTCGCACGGCAAGGACCTGCTGGTCCTCAAGGTCGTCGGCTACGGCAACAATGTGATCGGCTGGTATGGCCTGGAGGAGCTGCGCGCCCACGTGTGGATCGGCCACCACCGCTACCCTACCAAGGGCCGGGTGTGGCACCCCGGTGGGGCGCACCCGTTCATCGGGCTCAACGAGGCGCTGGTGCACAACGGCGACTTCGCCAACTACTCCTCGGTCTGCTCCTACCTGGCCCAGCGCAACCGCTACCCGCTGTTCCTGACCGACACTGAGGTGGCGGCCCTCGCGTTCGACTTGTTGCAGCGGGTCTGCGGCTATCCGCTGGACTATGTGATCGAGCCATGGCGCCCACGACCGAGCGGGACTTCGCCTTGCTCCCTCCCGACAAGCAGCGCGTGTATCGGATGCTCCAGGCCGTTCACCTGCACGGCTCCCCCGACGGCCCGTGGTTCTTCCTGGTCGCGCAGTCGGTCCCCCGACAGCGGGCCGTGCGGCTGATCGGCGTCACCGACACCTCGATGCTGCGACCCCAGGTGTTCGCCCTGCGGCAGGGATCGGTCGACATCGGGGTGGCCGCCTCGGAGAAGCAGGCCATCGACGCGCTGCTGGAAAGCGTGTCGAAGCAGGACGGGCGGTCTGGAGCCGGGCCGACCGGTACTGGAACGCCCGCGGAGGCAGCCACACCGACGGCGGCGCGTTCGTGTTCACCGTGGCCACGAGCGGTGGGGCGCGGCTTTGGTGCGCCGACAAGTTCGAACGCCGCATCCAGGCCTGCGCCAGCAAGCGTCCGCCCGGGAACGGCAGGACGGGGGCTCTGAGGGCTGCCGACCCGGCGCGCCTGGCCCGTCTGGACCTTGAACCGCTCGAGCTGTTCGAGCGGGTCCGCCGCGTCCTGCCGTCGTGGGACGACAGCGGGGTGCGCGCGTTCCTGGGCGCCTTGGTGCTGACGGCCACCGACGACGAGGGGCGCCGTCGCGCCCTCGGCCTATACCGGCGCGGGCTCGCGGCAGTTCCTGGTGGCGAACACCCGAGGCAGACCAGGTGGCCCAGGTCAGGAAGGACGGGTCGCTGGTGGTGCACGGCGACGTCGGCCAGACGTTTATGTATGCGGCACAGGGCGGGGAGCTCGCGGACCTCGGGCCTGAGGACTGGGCGCTCATCCGCCCCTACCCGGAGGCCAACCAGCGGATCTTCGGGATGCCGCTGCAGCGGCTGCTCGCCGTGCACGGACGAGCTGAACGGCCACAGCGCGTCTACCGAAAGAGCCGGCCGGCCGCGCACCGCGCACTGTCACCGGAGGAGGCCTGGGTCAAGCGGGAGGCGTGAGGACCAGAAACGACGACGGGCACGGCTCGATGGCAGCAACCGCCTCAGCACGTCACGTGGAGCAGGCCGATCACGGCCCCCGCGGCCTCGTTCCAGACCCGGATCGCCTCGGGCGTCGGCAGCAGCTCCACCTGGCAGTCGTTTCGCTTGAAATAGGCGGCCGCCTCATCCGACAGCGCGACCATGCCGGACTGCCCGGCACCGATGATGAGCCGCATGGCTCCCTTCTGGTAGACGTGCTTGGCTTCGGCGAGCGAGATCGTGTGCGAGGTGCCATAGACGGCTTTGGACAGCCGCTTCTTCCGCTTTGCCACCTTGCCGTCAAGCCGGATGATCACGTCGTGCTCGAACGCCTTCCCGTCGATGGCGACCAAGCCAAACCGTGTCCGGTCGATCCTGGGCTTCATCCTGCACCTCACCACCCCTGGCCACGTCCGGCAGGTCAGCCCGCCCTGGCCAGCAGCGTACGCGGCCCCGCCGCCCTGCGCCCTGGCACCGAATCGCGATCGGCCGGCGGGCCACTCTCGGCCAAGGCGATCGGCTGATCAACCACCTGGGCCAGCGGCCGGTCCACGACTGAGCAGCCCCGGCCCTTCCACCTGGAAGGCCCGGCTGGGTCGGGGCCCGCGCGCTCACCCAGGCTTGAGGTCGTCGTGGCCGGACGGGCCACGCCCGAGCCGCCCGCGCAGGACCCGGACCGTCACCGTCTCCAACAGCCGACGCTTGACGTCGGCGAACAGCTCGGCAAGCGTCTGCGCGATCGGGTCGCCCGGCCCCTCAAGCCCCGGGCCATGGCAGCACCACAGCAGCCGGACCGTGGCCCTCGGCGGATCCGCCGCCACCAACAGCAGCTCAGGCAGCTCCTCCAGCGGCGCGCCCACCCAGCCCGCGATCCGTCGTCGGTGATCGCCCAGCCGACCAAGGCAGCGCCTCGGCCCACACCACCTCACCGCCGACCCTGGGCGCCACCCCAGACCGCCTCCACCATGAAGCCCTCCCGGCGCCCGCGCACCCGGATCTCGTCGGTCACGAACCCACCAAACGGCACCCCGGCATCGCGGAGCAGGCCGACGAGCCGCCGCGCGACCATGGTCTTGCCAACCCCGGGCGCCCTTCGAGCAGCACCCGGAGGCGCGGATCGGCGTTGCCCATCCGCGCCTCCTCGCCCGCCACGATAGCGCCCCAGCGCGAGCGGCCCGCCTCCATGTCGAAGGAGTCGGCGTGCCTGGCGGGACCGCAAGCACATGCAGGACCTGCGCCAGATCTACCACAGCCTCGGACTGCGGTGGGCCCGGGCGGCAAGCGCAGCGATCGACCGTCGGTAGGGCCCGGCTTCGTAAGTGGTCAAGGTGTTTACGTGGGTCGTTGCGCCGTCGCATAGACAGCGGGGATCGGGGGGTCTCACGGGCACGGCCCGTCTGATGACCGTTGACCAAGGCCCTGGGGCAACGCACCGTAGGCGGGAGGTGGTCGGGAGGTGGTCGGGATGGCGGTCTGCGAGGTGTGCGGCAATGACTACGACAAGGCCTTCGCGGTGGTCGCGGCCGGGTACCGGCACGTCTTCGACTGCTTTGAGTGCGCCATCCAGAAGCTGGCCCCGATCTGCCAGCGGTGCGGCTGCAGGGTTGTCGGCCACGGCGTCGAGATCAGCGGTCGCTTCGACTGCTGCGCCCATGGCGCCAGGGAGGCCGAGGGCAGCACCCAGATTCGCGACCGAGTGGACGCGCCCGATCGGACTGGCTGAAGGGACGCACGGGCCCATGAGGACCAGACGACAGGTCATGATCGGTGCGAGCGCGGCCGGGTCAGCGCCGCGACCGCCTCGCGCCAGGCCGGCTTCACCGGCGAGATCGTGGTCGTCGGCGCGGAACCGCATCCACCCCAGGAGCGGCCGCCGCTGTCCAAGCGACTGGTCGACGTCGACAACGTGGCGTCCGCGCTCAGCCCGATCGTTCCCGCCGACCAGCTCCGCTCCAACCAGATCGAGCCGCGGTTGGGCCGTCGGGCACACGCCATCGACCCGTCCGCCGGCACGGTCCTGCCCGACCACGGCGGCGAGAGACGCTGGCGGCCGACAGCGTGCTGCTCGCCACCGGCGCCAGCCCGCGCCGACTCAACGTTTCGGGCAGTGACCTGGAGGCAGCTGCTACCTCCGTACCGCCGACGACGCCCGCCGGCTCGGGCGGCGTCTGCGCTGGCAGGCTCCCCTGCTGGTCGTCGGTGCCGGCTTCGTCGGGCTGGAGGTGGCCGCGGTCGCACGCGAGCTTGGCCGCCAGGTGACCGTGGTGGAAGCCTTGCACCAGCCGCTGCCTGGGCCGGTCGGTCCCAGCTGGGATCGGTCTTCGCGGCGCTGCACCACCAGCAGGGCGTCCGCCTGCTGCTGAACACCGGGTCACGGCGTTGCACGGCCGCCGGCGTAGTGGAGGCGGTCGAGCTGCCCGACGGGCAGACGATCCCGGCGGCCACCGTCGTGGTCGGGATCGGCGTCCGGCCAGAGACCCAGCTGGCGGCAACGGCCGGGTGGTGGTGGACGACGGCGTCATCGTCGACCGGCACGGGCGCACCAGCCTGCCATGGCTGTTCGCCGCCGGTGACGTCGCCAGCCGCCCCATGCGCACTGCCCCGCCCCCGGGTGCGCATCGAGCACTGGAACAACGCGCTCCATCAGGGCGCGGCGGTCGGCACGACGATGCCCGGCCGGCCAAGCACCAACCACAGCGTCCCTACTTCTGGTCCGACCAGTACGACGACAAGCTGCAGATGTTCGGCCGACCTGTGGTGGATCAGCCGTGACTGAGGGTCCTGCTTGCCATGGCGGCCCCACAGGCCCTGCTCCAGCGTCTGTCGGTGCCGAACCCCATTTACCTCACGCGACTTGGGCATACTCGTGGATCAGCCCGCCAAGTCGGTCGCCCCGCAGGATCGGTACATCGCCCGCTGACGCGCGGCGATCCGGTTCCGAGTGGCGGCGCCTGGCCGAATGATCGGTGGGGCCGGTACTCGTTGTAGTGCGCCAGGTAGCTTGCCAGCGCCACCTCCAGATGCCGTCGACCCATGATGAGCATCCGATCAAGCAGCTCTCGACGGACCGTACCGACCCATCGCTCGGCCACCGCGTTCGCGCGTGGCGCCCGCATCGGCGTCGGCAAGGCTCGGATGCGCTCGGAGGCGAAGACGGCATCGAAGGCGGCGGTGAAGTTGGCGTCGCGGTCGCGAACCAGGAACGTGAACTGGTCGATGCGGTCTGCCAGACCGATCAGCAGGTTGCGGGCCAGCTGGGTCACCCACACCCCAGTCGGGCTGGTGGTCATCCCGAGGACGTGGACCCGGCGGGTCGCCAGCTCGATCACCAACAACACGTACCGACGCTGGAGCAGGACCGTGTCGACGTGGAAGACGTCGGCGGCCAGGATCCCTTCGGCCCGGGCCGACAACAATTGCCGCCACGTCAGACCAGCCCGGGCGCGGTGCCGGGGGCACTGCCCGCCCGGGTGAGCAGCAGCCACACCGTGCTCGGTGCGACCTTGACGCCAAGCCGAGCGAGTTCACCGTGGATGCGCCGGTGGCCCATGTCGGGTTCTCTGCCGCCATCCGCAGGATCAACTGCCGTAGCCGCGGCGCGATCGATGGTCGACCAGCCGGGCGGTGGGGTTTGGTCCAGTGGCGTCTAACCAGGTCCCGGTGCCAGCGCAGTAGCGTCTCCGGCATCACGAACAGGTGGCGTCGGTGCTGCGTTGGTAGCAGTCGAGTGAGTGCCGAAAGGATGGCCCGGTCTGGCCAGGCGGGGCGTGGCCGGGCGAGCTGCTGGCGCACGACCGCGACCTCATGGCGCAGCACGAGGAGCTCGGCGTCTTGGACGCCTGCCCGCGGGCCAGCACTGCGAGCCAGCCTTGGCGCTGACTGTCGGGCTCATCGTGCAGCGGCACGTCCAGCCTCAGGAGATCCCTTGGCGCCAGTCCACCAGTGTCGTGGCGGGCAGCGTGCCCTCCATGAGCTCCTGCCCGAGGAGCCGGCGGCGCGGCTTGCCGCTGGAGGTGCGTGGGATGGCGTACCGCGGGACCTGCAGGACCAGAACCCGGGCGCTGCGGCCCGTCTCGCTGCGCAGCCTGCGTGCG
>WNGL01006150.1_pt1 | contig 16940 bp, 17 predicted proteins | sample 5400591 | NCBI WGS metagenome assembly WNGL01 (sample SAMN13153377, study PRJNA577476) | soil metagenome | isolation source: 80 cm soil or saprolite under Garry oak tree replicate 1 | place: USA:California | collected 2016-06-15
GCTGATCTCCTCCCGGTCCTCCACAGTCAGCATCTGGCGCTTGCAACCCATCCGCACCTCCCGGCGATCACCTCGCCGAGAGGATTACACCAGGACAAGATCAACTACTGGAGATTGCTTAGACCGGCTGAGGGCTGGCTGTGCTCGCTCGTTCTGCCGCTTCCTGGGAAAGGCACCAGTGCCACTGCCGGTCCAGTTCCGCGGGGCCGATCCCGTTATCGGCGATGATGATCGCGGGCCAGCCCCACGCCTCGGCTTGCGCGGCAACCTTGGCGCCGCCAGCTACCGGGTCGACGGCCAGCGCGGGCACGCCGTTCTTGAGGGCAAGCACCAGCCCGTGCAGCCGCGTTGTCACCACGACATCGAGTCGGCGCACGACCGCTTCAACCTGCGCAGGCGTCGCGTGATTCGGCCAGCCGCGCGAGTCCAGCCGGGTATCCAACGGAATCTGTGCACAATCTCGCGATCCCAGCCAGGAGGTGATGTTGTCACTGACCCGGCTGTGACGGCCCCGGCTGCCATATTCCGGCTGGCGCGGCGCCAGGATGACACCCGCCACCGGTACGGGAGCGACCGGCACCTCGGCGGCGAGGTCGCGGCGCGGCCGGGCACCACCGCCGTCGCGCGGGAGGATGGCGTGGAAGCCAGTGGCCGCCGGATCGTCAGTATCGGTGACCGACACACCGACCGCAATGCGCCGGCAGTTCGGGTACCGGTGATGCAACTCCCCTACCTGGGCACCGTGTAGGGGGCCGCAGCAAAACACCAGATGTGAGTACTGCTCAGGGGCAGCGTCCGCCAGTGGCAGCCCATCAGGCCGGAAGATGGGGCTCCAGGCAAGGTCACACCTGATGTCCGCGCTATCGAGCGCTTGCCGGACTGCCTCCATGGCCAGCACGTCCCCCGCTGTAGCCTCGCCATGAACAAAGCTTGGCCACCCGGTCACAAGTACCCGCGTGGGGTGCGCTGTGTCGCTCAACCGCCGCCTCCGGCGCCGTCAGCCGGGGAGTGTCTCACCGCCGGTGGGTGCCAGTACCTCGCCGGAGTAGTAGCTGGAAAGCCTCCCGGAAGCGAAGAACACGTACGAGGGCGCGATCTCGTCCGGGTGAGCTGCCCTTCCCATCGGCGCCTGGGACCCGAACTTGCCCACCTTTTCCTCGTCGAAGGTGGCCGGGATCAGCGGCGTCCACACGGGCCCAGGTGCGACGCAGTTCACGCGGATGCCGCGGTCCTGCAGTGCCCGGGCGAGCGAGTACGTGAAGGCCAGGATGGCTCCCTTGGTCGCCGCGTAGTCGATCAGGCTCTTGTTGCCCCGCAGCCCGTTGATGGAGGAAGTGTTGATGATCGAGCCCCCGTCAGGCAGGTGCTGCAGCGCGGCATGGGTGGTCCAGAAGTAGCTGAACACATTCACCCGGAAGGTCCGTTCCCACTGCTCGCTGCTGAGTTCGGCGAAATCGCTCACGGGCTGCTGCGTGGCGATGTTGTTGACGAGGACATCCAGCCCGCCAAGTTCGGACACCGCGTGGTCCACAGCCCGCTGGCAGTTCTCCTCCGCCGCGAGGTCCCCGCGGAATGTCGCGCACTTATGGCCTGCCTGCTCGACTAGTTCCACCGTGTGCCGGGCGTCCTCGTCTTCCGCCTCGGAGAGGTACGCGATGGCGACATCTGCCCCTTCCTTGGCGAACGCCACCGCGACCGCGCGGCCGATGCCTGAGTCACCCCCGGTGATTAGCGCACGAGCGCCGTCCAGCAGCTTCCGGCCCTCGTACTCCCGCATTTCGTCCTGTGGTCGGGGCGTCATCTCGCCGGTTCGGCCAGGGTATTCCTGGCGCTGCCTCGGCGGCGGCCGCTCAGCTGACTGTGTGGCCATCGGTCATCTCTCCTCCGGGCCGATCCCTCCGGGTGCAGGCGGCGGGCTGTGTTTGGGCTGTGTTGGCAGCGGATCATGGCCGCGGGCTGTGTTGGCAGGGGCTCATAGCCGCGGGCTGTGTAGGCAGAGGATAATGGCCGCTGCCAACGGGCATCGGCTGTGCAGCAGTCCGCGATTACGCCTAGCTGCTCAGCCGGGTGTGCAGCATTTTCTTGCCCATTTCTGCGCCCTTACGGCTGTCGGCCTGGGCCTTGCGGAACAGTTCCGCCAGTTGGCTGTCCCCTGAACGCTCGGCGTCCTGGATGTAGATCTCCAGCCGCAGCGCGTTCTTCAGGCATGTTTCTGTGAACCAGATCAGGTTGTAGTCCTTGTCCTTGGTGCCGGTGATGTGACCGGACTCGGTCGATGCTGTCACCTGTCACCCTCCTCTGTGGTGTTCGGTGGGCGAGCCTCCACCCGTGGATTGGCCGTCCGGGGGAACTTCACCCCGGGGCATCAGCTGTCGCGGGTCACCCCGGAAGATCCCGCCGGCGACATCCTGTGGTGACTCCCTGCCCGGGCCGTGCCTTTCGGGTCGCCGGGACGCGTGCCGCAGCACCGCCCAAAGCCACACAGTCAGGCCGACCGCCGCCGCGATCGGGATGGTGACGATGGCCAGGAATGAACCGGACATGGCGATCACCTCCTCAGCGTGTCCCTACCCGGCGGGCGGCAGACATGCGTGCTCATGCTGGTGGCCGCGGACGGGCGGCCATAGCTTCCTGACGGGGGCCAGACCGTGGCCGTTTTTGGGGTACACAGCATGGCGTGCTGGATCCTCGCCTGTGCCGCCGGTGCGCTTACCGACGGGACAGGCGAGGAGCTGAGGCTTCCCTGTGTGCTGCTCGCAGGGAAGCAGTGGATCTCGCCATAAGAGCAGACTTCCGGCTTCGCAGCAGTTGGCGTTCTTCCGCGCTGGCGCCACCCCACACCCCATGGACCTGATGCGTCTCAAGCGCGAAATCCAGGCACGCCTGCCGGACTTGGCAACCAGCGCATATGGCCTTTGCCTGGGCAATCTGATGCTCGGCGGGACCGGATGCCGATATCGGGAAGAACAGATTCCTTCTGCGGCCAAAAAATCCAAAGTCCGCTGGGCACCGGCCGTTGACTCCGCGGTTTTGGGCTCTCTAGCCACGGGCCGGCGCCCAGTTTTCGCCGGCCGGGCACTGACATGCCAGCCGTTCACATGCCAGCCGTTCACAGGCCGGCCCTCACCGAGCGGGGTTAGCGGTTAGTGCGCGCCGGGCAGCTTCGAGCACGTCGGGCACTGTGACGGCCGCCAGAACCGGGTCAATCTGCTCGGCGAGCGGGTCCCCGCGGTATCGGGGCGCCGCAGGCCACAGCACCTGATGACGTTGGTGCGCCGGCGGTCCCCACTCCGATGGCGGTGTCGGCCCGAAGAGCGCTACCGATGGCCGCCGGGAGGCGGCAGCGAGATGGCACATCCCGGTATCGCCGGAGATCACCAGGCGTGCGGTCGCGGTGAGAGCCGCGAGCTGCGCCAGCGAAGTATGCCCGGCTAGGGCCGTTTCAGGCATCAGGCCGGCCTTTCGCATGAGCCGGACCCCTAGGTCGTGTTCGTGTGCTGAGCCGGTGATCAGGATCTGGTGACCGTCGCGGGAAAGTTGCTTCGCGACCGCGGCAAAGCGGTCAACGGGCCATCGGCGGCTCCCCGACGCGGCGCCAGGATGGATGAGCGTCGGCCGCTGACGTTCTCCGGGCCAGATCGCGTGCTGGGCGGGCACCCCGAGGCCAAGGTCCCTGGGATCGGCAGGGATGCCGGATTCCCGGCAGAGCCGGCACCACCGGGCCACCTCGTGTTCCCCGGGACGCCAAGCGGGTCCCGCGAAGCCGCCTCCGTGCACCCCGCCGAACACAATAAGGCGTTTGGGATGTAGCGCCGAGACCAGGCGATGACTGGCCGGGCCCCTGCCATGGAGGTCCACTGCGACCGCGGGCGCCGGTCCCCGCCAGGCGATGGGCTCGAGCTCGCCAGTGGGAAGCAGGTCGTCGATGGCGCCGGTGAATGGGACGAGATCGGCAAGCGCAGCAGGCGCCGCCAGATAGAGCCTGGCCCGTGGGAACGCGCGACGCAGCGCACGGTAGGCGGGGACGCCGGTCAGAAAATCACCGAGCCCCAGCGCCCGCAGCATGACAACTGCTTCAGGCAACTCCCGTTCCCGTCTCGCTCACCCGCGGGCGAGCTCTCGTCAGCGCTGGCGGGCCGTCTCCCGCCCGCCGGCCGCCGAAGCCAGTCTCGATGTTGACCTGCCGCTCAGGTAGGGCACGGTGACTACCCGCCCGTTCCAGCGGCACAAAACGGCGCCCTCAGGGAGTTCCCGCCCCTCATAATCGCCGCCCTTGACCCAGATGCTGGGCCGCAACTGGCCGAGCAGTCGCTCGGGCGTGTCTTCGTCAAAGATCTCTACCTGATCCACGCAGTCCAGAGCGGCGAGTATGGTGGCGCGGTCGGCCGCCGGATTGAGTGGGCGCCCGGGGCCCTTCAGCCTCCTGACGGAGGCGTCCGAATTAAGGCACACCACCAGCCAATCACCCAGCGACCTGGCCGCTCGCAACATGCTGACATGGCCCGCGTGCAGCACGTCAAAGCATCCGCCTGTGGCCACCACTGTGCCGCCGCGTACCTGGACGTTTTCGGCGGCCTGGTGTGTGTCGTGGTGCGGTATGCGCTGCCCACCAGTCCCGGGCCTACTTTCCCGGGTGAGGGCCTCTGGCGCGTACCGCGTTTCGCGCTGGCGTGATTCTCCAGGGCGCGCGAGATGTTGGCTGTTCACTCCTCCTGTCGCCAGAAAGCGTGTTGCCACTGCCACGCCCGCCGTTACTGCCTCCGACACCAGAGCGCCTTCATGCAGCGCGATGGCGGTGATGGCCGCGAACTGGTCACCCGCACCGCATGGGTCACTTGCATCGAGAGGTGTGGCTGGAATGACCAGTGGTGTCTGACCGTGCCGTGCGAGGAGTGCCCCGTTGCTGCCCAACGTCACGGCCACTGACTCGGCCGGCCACTCTTTCAGCAGGTGTTCCCCGGCGGCTATGGCAGCCAGGAACACGGCGCCGTGCCCGCCGGGGGCACGCGGCCCGTCAGCGTGGTGGCTGCAGGGTGCCCGCCCCCCGTCAGGTGTGCCCAGCCCAGCGGCCGCTACCGCCTCCATGTGGTTGGGAGTCGCAATCCTGGTATCCCGGACCGGTGCTGCACCGCGTGGATGCGGATCCCAGACCAGCGGTACGCGGGAAGCCCGCCGGGATAGTGCATTCCTGATCACACTGTCTGCCGTCGTGCCGAGACCGTAGTCGGAGGCCAGGAGAGCTCCAGCAGCCATGATGGCCTCCACCGCCTGCTGCCCGGCCGGTCCTGGTACTCCTCCGCCATGGTCCACCCGCAGAAGCGTGTGTCCCCGTGCCCGCACCCGGGTCTTCTCCTGCATCGATCCGCAAAGCGGCCACGAGACCACGGTCACCAGACCAGACAGCAAGCCCCGGACGGTCTCGCTGGCAGGATCGTCGCCGAACGGCGCCACCAGCACAACCTCGCTGGCCTGGGATGCCGCCAACAGCGCAGCCAGCCCCGCCCCGCCCGGGCGAAGACTGTCCGTGGCGTTCTCGATGACGGGAACGGGCGCATCGGGCGACAGGCGGTTAGCCTGTCCGTCCACATCCCGGTCGAGCAGGACATCGCCGACCACGACGAGTGGGCCTGCCATCATGGCCTCCCGGCTGTGCCTGCCGCCAAATGCGCCGGCCCGCCGCTATCCGGACCAGCCAGGTTCAGCACCCCTTCGTCGACCGCCCCGCACAGAGCATGAATCGCTACCAGATGCACCTCCTGCACCGTGGCGGTATCCGGTGCCGCAACGCACAGCGAATCGTCGGCCACGGCCGCAAGCCGGTTGGGTGATGGACCGGTCATTGCCCAGACGGTGATGCCGATCAACCGCGCACGGCACGCCGCCGCCAGAACGTTTGAGCTTCGCCCGCTGGTTGACAGTGCCAGCAGGGCATCACCGCTCCGCCCGTGCGCTGATACTTGCCGGGCGAATACCTCGTCGGCACCAAAGTCATTGCCAATCGCGGTCAGGCTGGATGTCTCGGCGTGCAGGGCGATGGCGGACAAGGGGCGCCGGTCGCAGCCGTACCGGCCGACCAGTTCAGCGGTGAGATGCTGCGCCTGCGCGGCACTGCCACCGTTGCCGACGACAAGGAGGCGATGGCCTGCAAGGAGCCGCCCAGAGAGCAGACGGCCCCAGTGGCAGACCTTTGGAAGGCTGGTCTCCGGGCTGCGCAACGCGGCGCAGAGCTGATCGATGTGGGAGCCCATGGCGGGAGGTATCTCGGCAATCATGTCGAGCCCACCGCGCCTTCGGCGTCGTCTGACCTGGCGGTGCCCGGGTGTGGCGTGGCGGCGGGGGCCTCGGCTAGCCTGGCATAGACGGCCTCGGTCTGCTCGGCCACCCGGCCCCACTCATACCAGCGCCTGACCCGCCGCACCCCAGCCCGGCCAAACCTGGCTCGCAGGCCAGCATCGGCCAGCAGCACCCGCGCCGCTTCCGCCACGGCGGCAGGATCCCGAGGCGGGACATGAAACCCTGTCACGCCGTCGACCACCGTGTCGGTGAGGCCGCCAACATCGCTCGCGATGACAGGAATTCCGCACGCCATGGCCTCCAGCGGGACGATGCCGAAAGGCTCGTACCACGGTGTGCACACCACGACATCCGCGGACCGCAGCAAGCCTGGGATGCGGTCATGGCGGACACCGCCAGTGAAGATCACACGGTTGGCCACACCGCGCGCCTCCGCGAGAGCGGACAGCCGCCGCACCTCTTGGTCATTCCCGAGCAGGCGACGTGCGGACCCGCCAGCTATCACCAGTTCGGTCCCTGGCAGTTCCTGGAGCGCATCAATAACCGTGTCCACACCCTTGCGTGGCACGAGCCTGCCCAAGGTGACCAGCCGTGGCTGACCCGTACGGGCGAGCACCGCCCCCGCGGGCCGGAAGTCGCGAGCGCTGACGCCGCATGGCACTATCGAGATCCGGTCAGCTCCAATTCCCATTCCGGCCAGCTCATCTACCTCATCCGTACAGGTGGCGATGATCTGGTCGCACCGCAACCCGACGTTTCGCTCGAGCCGGATACGGCAGTCAGGACTTGGGTCAGCCGCTCCCTGATGGCGCTTCTTGACCGTGCCCAGTGCATGGTAAGTCTGCGCCACAGGCACCGGGAGCCCGGCGACGGCCCGGAGTGCGGCGATGCCGGACATCCAGAAATGGGCATGCACGATGTCGGGTGGCTCATCCCGCCATAGCGTGCGCAGCCGGTCGCCAAACTCAGCCATGTGGGGCAACAGATCGTCCTTGGGAAGCTTGCGCAGTGGGCCTGCTCTGAGGCGCACAACAATCACGCCTGCCCCCAGCCGACTCCACGCGGGTGCGCTGCTGCTTTCCCAGCGCGTGTACACGGTGAGGACGTGGCCCCGGGCGGCTAGAGCCGCCGAGAGGGCGGCGACGTGCACATTCTGGCCGCCCGCATCGGCCTGGCCGAGGGTAGCGGTGGGATCAGCGTGCTCGGACACCATAGCGATTCTCATTGACGCGCCTCCGCCAGCACCTGGTTCCAGTCGTCGAGGAATCGCTTGAGCCCGTATCTCTCGCATGCTGCCTGCCGGGCCGAGGCGCCCGTCTCCGCGGCGGCGACGGGGTCGCGCATCAGGCGGCGTAGCGCTGCTTGGAGCGCGATGGGATCATCGGACACGTAACCAGCCTCTTGGGAGACCGCAACCGGTGCCTCCGTCGCGGCGAAGACGACAACGGGCATCGATAGCTGCATGGCCTCGATCAGCGACAGGCCCAGTGATGTCCAGCGGAACGGGTGAACGTAGACGCGCCGCCGGGCGAGTTCCGCGAGCATGCGGTGCTGCGGTAGATCCTCGAATTCCGCGCACCGCCCGGGGGCCATTCCCAGTGCGGAGGCCAGCCCGGTGACTCTCATGCCAAAGACGTCCAGCGGTGCTGCCTGCGCGAATCCGGGAAGGAGATCGGTGCCGGCGGTCCGGCCACGGCGAATCGGGTCATTGATGACTACGCCAGCCCGCTCAAGCTCACCCGTCCACCGGGCTCCCGGGTCGGCGATGCCGTGCTCCACGACCGAGGTTGGGCTCGTCCCGCAGTCCCAGTGGCGGGCGTTGAAGTGGGTGACGTGAACGATCCGGAGCCCGGGAGTGCCGGCCATGGGATGCCGGGTCCGCACACCTGGGAGCGGGGGCGGGTCGTGTTCCACATACACGGCGGGGACATCTGTCCCAGGTGTCTGGCCCAGCCAGTTGCGGACCAGCCGGAACTCCGTTGGCCGCTGAAGGACGATCACGTCGGCCCTGGCCGACGGCAGCTCACCGGGGGAGACCTCGGCGACGCTGGCGGGCCAGTCCCAGGTCGCTGCGCGGCCGAGGCCGTACGGCCCGCGCCCGGGCGTGACCGGGATGATGTATTCGTGCGGTCCCTGGACGAACGAAGTCGTCCAGGACCCGTGCAGATGCCAGACGAGGATCCTCACGCTGTCACTCCCACGGCGGTGTGGGCGGGGGGGCTTGGGATGGGACGCTGCCGCCCTCTCACGGTGTGGGCGGGCGGGCTTGGGATGGGGCGCTGCCGCCTTGACAGTGTTGCGACGGCTGTTACTACCTCAGCAGCATCGATGAGGTTGAGGCAGGGATGGCCAGCGACTGGGCAGATGCGGGCTCGGCTGCCGGCGCATGCGGCGTCCTGGTCCCCGAGCACGATCGTGGGCACGCGATGCGGGCGCCACCGGGCCAGCGGCACGACCGGCGCGAACAAGCTCACCACGGGTGTCCCGACGGCGGCGGCCAGGTGCGCCGCGCCGGTGTTCGGCGCCACAACGACATCGGCCCCTGCCAGCACAGCGGCCAGCATCGGTCTTGTGGTGCGCCCGCCGAGATCCACCGCAACGTCGTCGGAGACCTGTGCCGTCACCGCCCGATCCGCGTTGGTGCCGGTGACTACCACACGGTGTCCAGCCTTGCTCAGTGCTTTGACGATGGCCGCGCAGCGGCCGGGCGATGGCGCGCGGGCCGGAACTGACGCCGTTGGGTGTACCACAACGTAGGGCTCGCGCCCGGCCAGGCGCCGTGCGTCGGGCAACGGGCCCCGGATGGCGAGCAGACCATCGTCCCCGCTGGGCAATTCAAAGCCTGCGGCATGGACGAGGGACATGTTGCGGTCGGCTTCCGGCAGGTCCTCATCGACCTGGTGCCTGACGTCCAGAAGTGAGCCGGGATAGTCGCTGCTGATAGCACTGATTCGCGCCACGCCTGCCACCCGCAGCACAAGCGCTGTAGGCAGCGGCGACTGGTGAAAGGACGTGAAGATCACGGCCTCGCTGAACCGCCGCCGCCGAAGGATTCTCGTCACCTTGCCGAGGGCGGCATGCCCGACCGGAACGGGGGTCGCGTCAATCCATGGCACTCGCCAGGTAAGAACCTCGGTCACACCGGGCAGCAGGCCGGCCGCCTCGGCTCCGTCTGGACCCGCGAGGAACGAGACACCTCGCCCGGCTGCGGCCAGTGCCCGCACTGCGGGCCCGGTCAGCAGTACGTTGCCCATGCCGTCCGGCCTTACCCCTAGCACGGTGCCTACCGCGGTCTTCCCCGGCTTAGCCACGGCTGCCCCGTGGGCGGCGCACCAAGAAGGGGCCCATGGCCAGGGCGTCCACTGGCGCGGAGCCGAAGCACTCCAGGGCGTCCCGCGGGTCGTCCACCATGGGACGGCCTGCGGTGTTCAGGCTGGTGTTGACGATGACTGGAAGTCCGGTCCGGCTGGAGAAGCGTTCAAGCAACCGCGCGAGCAGGGGCTCACTGCCGCGATCCACTGTTTGCACTCGCGCCGTGCCGTCGATGTGCACCACGGCGGGGATGCGCTGCTGCCACTGCGGGTCGACCTTGTGCACGAACAGCATGTAGGGGCTGGGCAGCGGTCCTTGGAAGATCTCCGCGGCCCGGTCCGCGAGAACAATCGGGGCGACGGGCCGGAACTCTTCCCGGCCCTTGACGGCGTTCAGCCGGTCCAGGTTGGCCCGGTGGCCAGGATGCGCCAGCAACGACCGGCCACCCAGTGCGCGGGGCCCGTATTCGCTGCGGCCCTGAAACCAAGCAACGATGCGATCGGCGGCAAGCTCATCCGCGACAGCGCCGGCAATGTCGCCTGGCCGCTCGTAGGGCCACGCCGCGCTGTCCAGCCTGGTGGCCAGTTCCTGGTCTGTCCAGCCGCGGCCCAGGCGGGCGCTTGGCATCGGCTGGGTCACCTCGCCAGCCAGGCTGGCCAGGTGCAGCGCCCCGCCGAGCGCTGTCCCAGCATCTCCGGCGGCGGGTTGTACCCAGATCCGCTCGAAGGGTCCTTCCGCGGCGAGCCGGGAATTGGCCACGCAATTCAGCGCGACCCCGCCGGCCATCGCCAGGTTGGCATCACCGGTCCGGCCGTGCAGCCAGCGGGCCAGAGCGAGCAGCGTCTCCTCGGTCACCTGCTGGACGCTGGCCGCCAGGTCTGCATGCTCTGGACCGGGACGCTTTCCGGGCACACGGCGTTTTGCCAGGCCGTCCCAGTCGATCCGCTCCGTGCAGAACCCGCCATCAGGTTCGTCATGCACCGCGGCGTGCAGTTCCTGCGCAAACCGCGGCCGGCCGTAGGCCGCGAGCGCCATTACCTTGTACTCGTCCCTGGAACGGGTAAAGCCGAGGTGGCTGGTCGCCTCCTCATAGAACAGGCCGAGCGAGTGCGGGAGCCGCTGGCTGGCAAGCACCTCGAGTCGGCCGTCACGGTAGCGGCCCGCCAGGTGGGAAGCACGTTCGCCGCGACCGTCACACACCAAGACACTGCAGTCGCCAAACGGCGCCGCCAGACCCGCCGAGGCGGCATGGGCGGTGTGGTGGCTAACGTAGCGGACGGTGTCCGGGTCCAGGCCAGGCAGCGCGTCGGCGGCGAACTCGCGGGCGCGTTTGGCATAGGTGATGCGGAGATGGTCCCACGGATCATCGAGGCCGAGCTTCGCTGCCGGGAGGCATTCGGCGGCGTCGTAGGAGTAGCTGACGCCATCAAGATCCTCTGGGCGCAGCCCAGCTTCCTGCAGGCACCACGCAGCAGACTGCTCCGGCAACTCCCAGGACGAAAAGGGGACGGGCCGCTTGCCATGCTTGCGGCGGCTGAACCTTTCTTCCTCCGTTGCCGCGACCACGCGGCCATCGACTACCAGCGCCGCCGCCGGGTCATGGAAGACGGCATTGATCCCTAAGATGCGCATTGCTTCGGGCCCCCCACCGGTGCAGCAGAAAGTGGCGGCGTTCGCAGGCCTTCGGGTGGAACACCGGCATCAATGGTGCGGCCCGCCCAAGCAGTCACATCGGCGCGCCGGGTGCGGATCCCAGTGCTCGTCACGACGTTCCCCCTATGACAGGCAGCCAGTCGTTTCCCGTGCTGGGCAGCCGGTTGCTTTCCCCGTGATCGGCGGCCAGCTCCAGACCTTGACTGCGAGACGCAGCAGTACCCGCCGCGCCGACCGTCAAACTTCCACGGTGGCCGCAGTAGCGTGGGGACCACCGGGCCACGGCTGGGCATCGGGCGCTGAGCGCCATGAGGGCAGCCGAGTGCCGGCCAGGATCGCGCTGACCGCCTCCGTGAGGCTGGCAACACAGGCCACCCCGTTGTGCTCTGCCGGGCGCGTGGCGGTCGTGGGCACGAGCACAGCCCGGGCACCTGCATCCCGCGCCGCCGACACGTCGGCGGCGGTGTCGCCGACCACCACGCAGTCCGCCGGTGCCACACCGAGGAGGTCGGCGGCCTGGAGGATCATTCCCGGCGCGGGCTTGCGGCCGTGGCAGGCTTCCGCCTCGTCGTGAGGACACACCAGCCAGGCGTCGAAGGGCCCCACGAGCTGATCGATCCGGCGGTTGACAGCGTCGGCCTGCTCGCGCGTGATCAAGCCCCGGGCAATGCCGGATTGGTTGGTCACGACCGCGATTTTGAGGCCCGCGCGCCGCAGCGCAGCTACTGCTGCGGCGGCACCCGGCACGGGGGCCACGCGCTGTGGATCGCCGTTGTACGGGACGTCGTGGACAAGCGTTCCGTCCCGGTCGAAGAGGACGGCAGCGGGGAGGGGCGGCCAAGATCTGGCATGCCGGTGTTGCCATGAACCGGCTACCCAGTAGCCGACCGCGAGCGGGGGAATTGCGGCGCTCGTAACGGCCATGGCCGTGATTTCCCTGTGGGTCCGCGGTCCTGGCGCGATACGGGCAAGCGTGAACTCGGCGGTCATCGCCAGCCAGCCGGACGCTGTCAGGGCAGCCTGGCTCCGGTGGCGTGTGCCGAGCAGGATGAGCGTGGCAGCGCACAGCCCGCAGGCGACCAGGTGGGAAGGGCGCCGGCCGATCGTGGCGCACGCCTGAGTCCGCCAGTGCCGGCCATGCAGCCGGCTCATGGCCGCGTCGTCGGCGTTGCCGGCCTGCGCCGCCAGGCTCGACCACGAACTGCCCGGTCGCAGCGGATGGGTGGTCATGCGGCAGCCTCGCCGCAGCTTCCAGCCGAGGGCGGTTGCCCGCAAAGCGAGGTCACTGTCCTCACGGAAGGCACGCACGAAACGCTCATCGAAGCCTCCCGCGTCCGTCAGCGCGGCGCGGCGGTATGCCATGTCGGCGGTGATCCACGCGGCGTCCGCCAGGCCCAGGGTGGCGCGCTCGGCGTCGGTCGGCTTGCTTTGGGCAGGCGGCGGCACCCGGATTATTGCCTGGACGCCTGCCACGTCGGGGGCGGCACCGCAGAGATCGGCGGCAAGCTGCCACGACCAGTCCGGCCCAACACAGACATCGTCATCAAGGAAGACCACCCATTCTGATGGGATGGCGGCCCGCCAGCCGGCGTTACGGGCGGCGGCGGGTCCCCGCCCTTCCAGCGTGACGATGATTGTCCGGTCGGCCAGAGGTGCGGGAACGGTGACCTGCAGAGGATCCGGCGTGTCCCGCCGATCGTCGGCCAGGACCACCTGCTGCGGCGCCGGGCCAGCAGCGGCTGCCAGCGCATCGAGACAGTTCTGCAGGGACGGGCGGCCGATAGTTGGAATCACGACCACATAGCTCAGCTCGTGCTGGCCGGCCCGGTCGGGTCCGAGCGGGCACGGGGATACCACCGGTTCCATGGGGGCGGCGGAATACCCGCCGTTGGTGAAGGCAAACCTTGCCCATGGCGTTTGGCATTGCGGGCGCCGGGCAGGAGAGGTGGCCCAACGGAGGGGGCACGCCACTGACCACAACGCAGGCGGCCAGCAACAGACCGCTATCCAGCGAGACATCCGTCACCGTAGTGGTGGCAACCCGCAACCGTGCCGCGGAATTGTGCCGGACTCTCGACCGACTGGCCTGCCTGCCAGAGCGGCCGCAGGTGATTGTGGTCGACAACGCGTCCCGGGACGGCACCTGCGCCGCTGTGCGCGAACGCCATCCCGCGGTAGAGAGCATCAGGCTGACGGCCAACCGTCCCACGTGGGCCCGTAATGTCGGGACGGTCCGGGCCACCACGCCCTACGTCGCATTCAGCGACGATGACTCGTGGTGGGCACCGGGAGCGTTACAGCACGCGAGAGCTGTACTCGACGCCCATCCCAGCCTTGGGCTCGTCGCGGCGCGCACCCTGGTTGGCCCGGACAATGCGGAAGACCCGATCAACGGGCGAATGGCTGCGAGCCCGCTACCGCGGGGAGGTCTTCCGGGCCCACGGATACTCGGCTTCCTCGCCTGCGCTGTCGTGGTGCGCCGGGCGGCTTTCCTGGAAGTCGGCGGCTACAGCAAGATGCTCGGGATCGGCGGCGAGGAGCGGTTGCTCGCCGCCGATCTGGCGGCCGCGGGCTGGGCCGCCGTTTACCTCGAAGAAATGGTGGCCTACCATCACCCGTCACCGATCCGGCAAACGGTGAGGCGGCGGTGCCTGCTGGCACGCAACGAGGCGCTGTTCGCCTGGCTGCGAAGGCCGGCGCGGCGGGCCCTGGTAACGACCGGATCCCTTGCGCGGCGTGCCTGGCGCGATCCGGTGGCGGCCCGCGCGATCGTGGCGCTGCTGCTCGCACTGCCACGTGCGCTGATGCAGCGCCGGGCGCTGCCGCCTCAGATCGAGGCACAGCTGCGTGTGCTGGAGGCCGGTGATGGCTGAGGTGACCCATTTCGCGCCGGAGGGGGCTGATCCGCGACTGACTGTGGTCGTGATCACCCACAACCGCCGCGACGAGGTATGCCGCACCCTGGGGAAGCTTGCCCAGCTACCGGGGCGGCCGCCGGTGATCGTGGTGGACAACGCCTCAAGCGATGGCACCGCGGCCGCAGTCAGGCGATTCCACCCGCAAATGCAGCTGGTCGCTGTCCGGCGCAACTGTGGTGCGGTCGCCCGCAACCTCGCGGTGCGCCAGGTAGCCACGCCGTACGTCGCTTTCTGCGACGACGACACCTGGTGGGAACCGGGGGCACTGCGCCGCTGCGCTGACATCCTCGACTCCCATCCCAACGTGGCGGTCGTCAACGCGCGCATCGTCGTGGAGCCGTCGGGTGAGGACGACCCGATCGTGCCCGAGCTGGCCAACTCGCCCGTGCCCCGGCCACCCGGGCTGCCAGGCCCTGCGCTGATGAGCTTCCTGGCTGGCGCCTCGGTCCTGAGGGTGGCGGCATTTCGCGCCGCCGGGGGGTTCAGCCCGAGGTTGTGGCTCGGCGGGGAAGAAGAGTTGCTTGCCGCGGACCTGATCGTGGCCGGGCACGCCGTGTGCTACATCGGCGATGCGGTGGTGCACCACGAGGCATCCGTTTGGCGGAATTCAAAAGAGCGCAGGCGGCTCGGCATTCGCAATACGTTGTGGTTCACCTGGCTGCGCCGCCCCCTGGGGGCCGCTGCCCGCCGTACCGCGGAACTCGCGGGGACGGTACCCCGGGACTGGGTTTCGGTGCGGGCGTTCGCGGCGGCGCTGGCCGGCCTGCCGTGGGTGCTGCGTGAGCGCCGGGCACAGCCGCCGCGGGTGGAGGCTGCGATGCGCCTGGTGGATGAACCGCGCCGCACCTCACGAGCCCGCCGCTACATCGGGTGATCGGTGCTGTCTGAGGTCTCCGAGGACACCGTGTCGTCCATGATTCCGATCGCCTTGCCCATGGGGATGGCCAGCACGACCACGGCCGCGCATACCCAGAACAGCCACCACGCGTGAATGGCAAGAGATACGCCGCCGGTCGCGAAGGCGATGATCACTGTTGCGATAAGCGCCCAGGAGGACCGCTTGCCGCGGGGGTTACCACGAGCGCGGCGCTGCACCGGGGGTGGCGCGTGGCGGCTGGCCCATGGCTCTGTTGAAGCGGTACCTGAGCCGCCCGCTGCATTGTTGTCCGTGCTGTCGGCGAAAGCCCCAGTTCTCGCCGGAATGCGACATGGCCTCCTCCTCGTTACGCGATCTTCCGGGGCCGGCCGAACGTAGCGGGATTCGCATTCGAGCGTGCTGCGTTTCTTCCTCTGTCAAGCGCAGCCATGCCCGCTTCCTCACCAGCATTCGCCGGCCGAAACCGAATCGGCACCGCCGGGGTCCACAGCGCGAACTCTCGCACAGGCGGTTGGGAACGGGCGGACTGGCGATCATCATGCACACCTGGTGGCTGCTATGGGCATCACTTGGAGTTGTTGTGCTCGCCGTCCCTGTCGGTAAGGTGATCGGCATCATGGACGACACCGTCGCCTGGGGCAGCACTCAAGCGGCCACTCACGAGCCTCTTCAGGACCCTGAGGCTGATCCCGGCGGGATCAGCCAGACTACGCTCGGAAAACCATGCGTTAGCGCCGTTACCCCCATAACTCAGCCCCTCATGGGTTCGTGGACTGGCACAGTGATCGATTCGGGCAGACAACAGAATGACCCGAGGCGGCCCGCGGCGACCACGCGGACCTCTTCAGGCATCGCGGCGAACGTACCTGCCTGCATCACCTGGCCGCCCTGCCAGATCGCCGCCAGCCGCGAGGGAACACAGAACCTGCCGGGTGGTGCAGGGGGTCCGCTTCCGGGCTCCTACCTCCCGTCCCTTCAGCTCGACAACGAGACAGCGAACTTGTTCCGGCACGGCAACGCCGAACTGGTCTTCGGCGTCGGCAGTGCAAGCAGCCCCACTTACAGTAACAAGACATGAGGTGGCTAACGGGGACGGCGGTGAGTAGCACCGTAGCCGCATAGGCATCCCGCGCCGGCAGGACTGATGGCTGCCCCGGCCGTGTCAAGGCTTGAGCGGGTCGTGGCCCACTGTCATCAGCGAGTGGCGCCAGGCCTCGTCGGCTGCCCCCGAACCAGGTGGTTTCTCCAGCTTGTCCTCGACGAAGTCCACGACTCGCTGCATGGTGTCTCTATCGGCATCGGTGAGGTCGACCTTGCGCTTGCGAAGAAGCTGGACCACTTGCCGGCCGAGTTCAGGCACGGGTATGTCGGGATCCGCGGGGAAGGCATCTTCGCCAGACGCGTCGGTTAGCAGCCAGGTCCGCAGCTCGTCCGAGGTCATGTTAACGACCTGATGGAACTCGTCCCAGAGAAGTTCCACATCGCCGGGGATCCGGTTAGCCATGTCTTGCCTCCTTCCTCACTGGCTGGATACCGGCCAGCAGGTGTTGGCAGATGGGATCCGGCTCGGCTTTTCTGCCCGGGGAGAGCCCGACTATGCAGCCAGTCCCCACTGGTCCCCCTGCTGGTGATCACCCGGAGCGTGCGTGGATGGCCGCGATGACGCGGCCAGTTCGTGCCATCAGCCCGCGAGTCGCTGTGCTTGTGGTGCTGTACCTGGGTTGGCGTACCGGCCACAAGATCCAGAGCCCGCACATGACGAGCAGGGCTGGCAGGAGCGTGATCGTGACGAGCAGGCCCACCGCGATGCCGATGGCCACCACTGGGCCGAGCCCGGAAATGTGCGTGCTTTCAGCAACGAGCAGGCAGAGCATGCCGGTCACCAC
>WNGL01008514.1_pt1 | contig 16939 bp, 19 predicted proteins | sample 5400591 | NCBI WGS metagenome assembly WNGL01 (sample SAMN13153377, study PRJNA577476) | soil metagenome | isolation source: 80 cm soil or saprolite under Garry oak tree replicate 1 | place: USA:California | collected 2016-06-15
GCATCGTCACGCGCGACTGCATGATCGGCGTCGCCCGCCCGCGCATCCCCGCCGAGAGCGCCGCGCGATGAGCGTCGACAACAGGGTCGCCCACCTCGAGGGCGAGGCCGCCCTGCCGAGAAAGAACGGCGAGCTCGTCTTCGCCGCGCCGTGGGAGGGCCGAGCCTTCGGCCTCGCGGTCCTGCTGAGCGAAAAGGGAGCCTACGCCTGGAACGACTTTCGGGAGCGACTTGTAGAGGAGATCGCCAACGGCGATGACGCTTACTACGAGAGCTGGCTCGACGCGCTGCAATCGCTGCTTCTGGCGACGGGCGTGGTCACCGCGGATGAGGTTTCGCGGCGGGCGGACGAATACGCGCGCCTGGAGCGTGACCCGGTCTCTTAGCGTCCCGAGCGGCACCAGTGAAATCCCGGCCGCAACGGATTATGTTTGCTTTGATCCGCCCGCTCTGGCTGCGGGCCAGCGATGTTCAGGAGGCAAGCAAGTGAAACGGCTCAGGCTCTTGACTGCTGCTTTGCCGGTCGCGCTGATCGGCGCATTCTCGATCCCGGTATCAGGTGCCGGCCCAGCCGGTGTCCAGAATGACGCCGCATATGCGGGAAGCGCGGCCGCGCACGGAGTGACAAACGCGTTCGCCACCGCTCAGAAGACCAGCTGCTACACGCCAGAGGTGCCCTATCTCACCAGCAACGGTCCCAATGACGGCTACACGGGCATGTCGCCATGCGGCGGCGCGAGCAACACCGGAGAAGACCTGGGGCCGTACCCGACCCAGGGCGGGAGCAATCCCGGCTATCCAGCGACCACCCCAATGCTCGTGAAGGATCACTCCGAATCGGACATCAGGGTCGATCCCACCAACCCCAACCACCTCATCGGCACCGTCAAGTGGTTCGTCAGCGCCGAAGGCTACAACCACCTGCTCGGCTTCTTCGAGTCCTTCGACGGAGGGGCGTCCTGGCCGGTTCAAGGCCATATCCCAGGCTACGAAGGCTGGACTGACAACACCGATCCGATCGGAGCCTTCGACGGTTTCGGCAACTTCTACTTACTCGACCTGCCCTATCAGTTCTATTACAACTCGGACGGCACCCATAACTTCCAGATCAACCAGAACAAGGAGCCCAACCCCTCAGTCCCACCTGAGGTGATCTCGGTAGCGGTCCGGCCGCACGGGTCGCTCACCGCCACCCAGTGGATAACCACCCACGCCGGCCATCCGGATTTCGTCGCACCGTACGACTCGAAAGGCCTCGAGCCGGACAAGCAGTGGATCGCCATCGACACCAACCCGAGCAGCCCTTTCTACAACCGGATCTACGCCCTCTGGGCGGTCTTCTCGGGCTGCTGCACAGCCCAGACCTTCGTGTCCTACGCGCAGGCTGATGCCGGCGGCACGCACAGCGATTGGTCGACACCGTTGCGCCTGCCTGACGGCTCGAACAACCCCCAGGGCGTCTCCTATGTCCTGCCGCACGTGGATCCCGATGGGGTCGTCTACACGCCGCTGACGAACACGGCGCCGGAGAAGGGCTACTGCTGCGACAAGATCACGATGATCAAGTCGCTCGATGGAGGCGTCACCTGGAATGTGACTTCGGTGGTTGCCGACAACATCGCGGCGCCTCCGGCCAGATACCCGAACACGACCTTCCGCGATGGGATCGAGACAACCTTCACGGTCGGCCGGCAGAAGGTGAATGGCCACTACCCGCTCTATGTCGCCTACGAGGACTACGGCACGGGATTCGGCAAAGTGATGCTCGTCGCCTCCTATGACGGCGGCGCGACCTGGTCAACGCCGGTGGTGGTCAACGACAACACGAGTCCGGCCGATGAATTCCAGCCAAACCTGGCCGCCGCAGCCAATGGGACGATCAGCGTCAACTTCTACGATCGCCGCTTGCCGTGTCCAACCCAGGGCGGTGCCGAGGCGGCCGGCGCCGGCCTTGCGCTGGATCAGGTCAACCCACGTTATTCAGGCAGTCTGCCACCGTACGGGGCCGGCAACTACTGCATCAACGCGAGCATCCAGTTCTTCCGGGCAAACCTGCAGCGGGTCGGCCACAACATCCGGATCTCGCAGCACAGCTTCGATCCCCAGCTCAATGCCCCGCATACCGGTTGTGCGGCGTGCGTAGGCACCTTCATCGGGGACTATTTCGGCAACGACTTCAGTAGCGGGATGAGCTTTTCCACCTTCGTCAGCACGTTTGACGATGGCAGCAATCCCAACCACTACCAGCAGCAGGTGGTGGCGACCCTGGCCATCCCATGACGTCGGCGTAATCCGCAAGGGGCCGCCCCGATGGCGGCCCCTTTTATCCTCTAACCGTCGCCGTCACCTGCCAGGGAGGAACACCGATGGCCCGCACCCCGCTCCTGAGCCGGTTCCAGCAGCTGTTTTGGGATTTCGACGAAGCGGAGCGAACAGGCCGCTCGGTCGCAGAGGTCCGGTCCTCACGCCTGAGCCGGCGGGACTTCCTGAAGGCCGGAGCCGCGACCGCCGGCGCGTTCGCGATGAGCGGGGCGCTGGGCCGCCTGGCTGTTGCGGCATCGGCGCCGCGCATCGGCATCGTCGGCGGCGGCATCGCCGGCCTGAACGCCGCGCTCACACTCCATGACGCCGGCATCGCCTCAACCGTCTTCGAGGCCTCGAGCCGCGTCGGAGGCCGCATGCACTCGGACACGACGTCGTGGCTGAACGGCCAGACCAGCGAGCACTGCGGCGAGCTGATCGACTCGGGCCATAAGACGATCCTGGGTCTGGCCAGCCGGTTCAAGCTCCAGACCGTCGACCTCCTCGGGGCAGAGCCGAACCACTCGAGCGATGCCAACTTCTTCTTCGGCCGGTACTACACGGATGCCCAGGCCCAGGCCGACTTCAACCCGGTGTGGAACAACGTCAAGAAGGACGTCAACGCCGCTTCCTACCCGACGCTGTACAACCAGTTCACTGACGCCGGCTACGCGCTCGACCACATGAGCATCTACGAGTGGATCGAGTCACGCGTTCCCGGCGGGCACACGACTCCGATGGGACAGCTGCTCAACGTCGCCTACAACATCGAGTACGGCAACGTCACGACGCAGCAGAGCTCGCTGAACATCGTCTACCTGCTCGGCTTCTCGCCGGTGCCCGGCAACTTCGCGGTCTTCGGAGCGTCGAACGAGCGCTACCACATCGCCGGCGGCAACGAGCAGCTGCCGCGCGCGATCGCCGCGTCGTTGCCCACAAGCACGGTGCGGCTCAACACCGCGATGACGGGCATCGTGCGCAACAGCGACGGCAGCTACAACTTGACGTTCACGGACGCGTCCGGGTCGTTCACCAGCACATTCGATCGAGTCATCCTGGCGCTGCCCTTCTCAGTGCTGCGCACCATCCTCACGACGGATAAGGCGTACCGCGCCGCGGGCTTCGACAGCCGCAAGCAGACGGCCATCCAGCAGCTCGGATACGGCACCAACTGCAAGCTGCAGCTCCAGTTCGACAGCAGGTTCTGGAACGGCTCCGGCCCCTGGGGCATCGGCAACGGCAACAGCTACTCAGACACGGGCTACCAGAACACGTGGGACGTGACCCGGGCCCAACCCGGCAGCACGGGGATCCTGGTCGACTACACGGGTGGTGGCGTGCCGCTGGCTTCCTTCAAGGGCGACGCCACGGATCCAAAGGTCGTCAGCAGGTTCGCCACGACGTTCTTGAAGCAGATCGAGCCTGTGTTCCCGGGTATCTCGGCCCAGTGGAACAGGCGGGCGACGCTTGACGTTCCGCTGGCCAACCCTTACCTGCTTGGCTCCTACTCCTACTGGAAGGTCGGCCAGTACACGTCGTTCAGCGGCTATGAGGGCGCGCGGCAACCCGACCCGCTGATGGGCAACTGTCACTTCGCCGGCGAGCACTGCTCCACCAACTTCCAGGGGTACATGGAAGGCGGCGCCGAGCAGGGCGCGCGCGCCGCCAACGAGATCCTGAAGGACTACAAAGCCGGCGTCGTTCCGTAGCCGTCAGTCGGGAATCCGCAGCCGCAGGGCGAGCCAGCCCATCGCGATCGCGCCGGCGATGCCGGGGACGAACGCCAGCTGGGCGATGCCGGTGGCGTCCCACACGGCGCCCGCGATCAGGGGCAGCACGAAGCCCAACGCGTACTGAGTCGTGAACACGGCCGCGCTCATGCGGGGCACATCGCCCGGAGCTGCAAGGCGCGGCGGCAGCGACAGCACGACGATGAACGACAGCGCGGCAGAGAACCCCAGCACGAACGCCCACGCCACCACGCCCGCGCCCGGCGTCAGCACCAGCCCGACCTGCGCGAGCGCCATCAGCCCGGCCGAGCCGACGAACCCCGCGCGGCCCATGAGCAGCCGATCCCATAACGCCACCGCCGGCGCGGTCAGCAGCTGCGAGCCGTTCAGCACCGCCAGCGTCGGCGTGATCAGGTCGTGCCGGCCGCTCTGGTCCAGGAAGTCAGGGATGTACGCGTTGGTTGCGAAGTAGACGGCCGAGGCCATCCCCATCACCGCCCCGATGCGCACGACCTGGCCTTCCCGCCACGACGGCCACCAGCGGGCAGTCGTCGGCATCGACACGGCCGATCGCCGGCGCGGCGCGGCGATCACCAGTCCCACAGCGCTCGCGGCGACGATCGCCGACCATGACGCCAGCGCCCATCGCCAGTCGCCGCCAAAGGCCGGCAGCACGCCGAACGGGGTCGTGAAGACGGTCGGGATCGTCTCCCCGAACAGGATCCCGTTGCTGAAAACCGCCGTGGCCAAGGTGATGCGCGCGGGAAACCATTCACGCACGAGGCTCGGAAACGCAGGCTGGCTGACTGCAACCCCGATGCCCATCAGGAAGGTCGACGCGAACAGCACTGGCGCGCTCGGGCCAAAGCCGCGCAGCGCGCCGAACACCGCCACCGCGCCGAGACCGATGGCAACCGCGCGCCGGATGCCGAGCCTGGTGATCAGCAGCGCGCCCGGCACCGCGGCCAGCGCGAACAGGACGACCGGCAGCGACACCAGCGCGCCGACAGCCTTTTCGTCCAGGTTCATCTCGCGGTGAATGAGCGGGATCAGCGGCGGCACCGCCAGCAGCGTCAGCCGCAGGTCCACACCGGCGAGCCACAGCAGGAGGAGCCGCACCCACTCGGCCCGCGTGAGCCTCATCGAGTCAGCCCGGACCGTGCATACTGGCCCCGATGTCCGGCCTGCTCATCGTCGCCGCCACCGGGCCCGACGACGCGACCCGCGCAAGCATCCCGTTCCACATCGCCGCCAACGGCGCGGGGCCGGCCAAGGTCGAGGTCGCGATCGCCTTCGCGGGCGACTCGATCGACCTGCTCAAGACCGACGTCAGCGCCGGCGTGCGCGGAGTCGGGATCCCGCCCCTGACCGACCTCCTGACCAAGTGCGTCGCGCAGCAGGTTCGCTTCTACGTTTGAAAAGGCTGCGCCGAGGCCCGTGGGGTCTCGCAGGAGATGCTCGGACCGCATTCGTCCTTCATCACGCCCGTCGACCTGGTCAAGTTGACGATGGAGGCTGACCGGGTCCTCAGCTTCTAGTCGCCGAGATGGCGGCCAGGGCGCTCGGGTTCTCCAGCGAGGACAGGTCGCCTGGATCGGAGCCGGTGTAGACGCTTCGCACGACTCGACGCAGGATCTTCGCATTGCGTGTGCGCGGCAGGTCGCTGACGAAATGCACCGCGTGCGGCCGCAGCGGCTTGCCGAGCGCGCCCGCCACGAGGTCCTTCAGCTCCGCGGCCAGCGCGTCATTCGGCTCACGGCCGGGACGCAGGATGACGAAGCACACCAGCGCCTCTCCCTTGAGCTCGTCCGGCACGCCTACCGCCGCCGACTCCGCCACCGCCGGGTGGCCCACCAGCACCGACTCCACCTCGGCCGGCCCGAGCCGCTTGCCCGCGACCTTGATCGTGTCGTCCGATCGCCCCAGCACGTACCAGAGCCCGTCGTCCGGGTCGATGTACGCCCAGTCGCCGTGCAGCCACACGTCGGGAAAGCGATTCCAGTACGTCTCGACGTAGCGATCGCGATCGCCCCAGAAGCCCCGCGTCATGCCCGGCCACGGGTTGCGGATCACCAGCTCGCCGACCTCGCCCTGCACCGGCTTGCCCTCGGCATCGACGACGTCCGCCGCGATCCCCGGCACCGGGCCCGCGAACGAGCACGGCCTCAGCTGGGTGATGACGTTGCCGCACAGGATCCCGCCCGATATCTCGGTCCCGCCCGTGTAGTTGATCACCGGGATGCGTCCGCCGCCGATTCGCCTGAAGAACCAGTTGAACGGCTCCGGGTTCCACGGCTCACCCGTGCCGCCGAGGATGCGCAGGCTCGAGAGGTCGTGATGCGAAGGCGGCTCATCGCCATGCGTCATCAGGCTGCGCACGAGGGTGGGGGAGACGCCGAACACCGTGACCCGATGCTGCGCAACCATCCGCCACAGCCTGTCGGGCGCGGGGTGGTCGGGCGTGCCCTCGTACAGCACCATCGTCGCGCCCAGCGCGAGCGTCCCGAAGATGAGCCACGGACCCATCATCCAACCGAGGTCGGTGAACCAGAAGACGGTGTCCTCGGCGCCGATGTCGAAGCCGTGCGCCATGTCCTGCGCGGCCTTGACCGGAAATCCGCCGTGCACGTGCAGCGTGCCCTTTGGCTTGCCGGTGGTGCCGGACGTGTAGATAATCATCAGAGGGTCCTCTGGATCCATCTCGTGCGTCGGCGCGCGGTCGGGCTCGTCCTCGAGCAGCACCTCCCACACCTGGTCGCGACCGTGCGTCCAGGGCACGTCACGCACCACGCGCCGGTGCACGATCACCTTTGTGACGGTTGGGCACGACAAGAGCGCGCGGTCCGCGGTCTCCTTCATCGGCACCACCTGGCCGCGCCGGTAGAAGCCGTCGGCGCAGATGAGGCACTTCGCCTCGCCGTCCTTCAGCCGCGTCGCGATCGCCTCGGGTCCGTAGCCCGAGAACAGCGGGATGATGACCGCGCCGATCTTGGCGACCGCCAGGACCGACACCGCGACCTCGGGGCACATCGGCATGAAGATGCCGACGCGATCGCCTGGCTTGATGCCCAGCCGCCGCAGTGCGCCCGCGAGCCGGCACACCTCGGCGTGCAGCTCGCCGTAGGTCATCTTGCGGACCTCGCCCGGCTCGCCTTCCCAGATGAGCGCCGTCTTGTCGTGGAACTCCTCGTCGCGATGCCTGTCGAGGCAGCTGTGCACGATGTTCATGCGCGCGCCGTGCCACCAGGTGGCCCACTGCTTGCCTTTCGACAGGTCTACGACGCGGTCGTAGTGGCGATAGAACGCGATGTCGATGTCCTTGATCGCCGCGTCCCAGAACCACTCGATGTCCGCGTCGGCGCGATGCAGCAGCTCGGCGAACGTCGCGATGTCGTGGCGGTCCATGAACCGCTTCAGCCGGCTTTTCGCGACGACCTCGTCGCTCGGCTTCCAGATCACCTCGCCGATGACGACCGGCTGCATCGCTTCGGATTCTAGTTTTTATGCCCTCTAGACTCGGCCTGGATGGAACCGCTGCCACCAGGCTTCGCGAAGCAGCTCCTTCAGGTCATCGAGCCGGGTGGCGAAGGCGCCGCGGCAGAGGTGATCGGCGCGGCCATCCACCTGGACGACGCGCGCCTTGGCAAATTCCTGGAGCTGCTCGCCGACCGGGTGCGCTCATCGAGCAAGCCCATCACGGAGCCCGAGCTCCGCGACCTCCTCAAGAAGTCGACGAAGCCCGAGCGCCCAGCCGCCTCCTGATCCTCCGCGCCTCCTCGCCCAGCTCCCAGTAGTTCGCCCAGGCGATCCGCGCCACGGCAAGTGCGGTTCGCGGCTGATGGCTCGATCGCGCCGCGCGCAGCGCGTGCTGCTGCGCGTAGCACCAGCGATCCCAGGCGCGTTCCACCGTCGCGTCCACCAGGTCGAGCCACTCGTCGTCGGCGGAGCCGTTCGGCTGAGTGGGCAACGCCAGCACCTTCCAGAGCCTCCCCTCGTACACGCGCGTCACGATGGGCTGACCCTCGGCGCGGCCGCGATGACGGTTCGGCCGCGGATGTTTGGGGTTCGCCGCCATCAACCGCTGCTGCACCGCGAACACCAGGTCGTGCGCTGCGTGCAGCGTGGCCGGCGGCAGCGGCGGGTCCTTGCGTCCCAGCCTCAGCTGCAGCAAGCGGATCGCCTCACGGAGCGAGTGCGGAGCGTCCTCCTCGTCCTTCAATCGCAGCGTCTCGACCTGCTCGAGCAGGCGGTCCGATTCCGCCATCAGGAACCTGCGCCGCGACTCCTCCGGCTCTTGCTCTTCGATGACTCGTGTAGCGAGGGCCACGGCAGCCACCATAGAGGTCCAGCCCAGCGTGTCAAGTGTCTCTTTACAGGCTGCTCGCAAAGGGTTGCCTTAACAGGCTGCGTTGGCAGAGCCCGCATGCCCGCCTAGCGTTGCCGGCGGAGGTTCATGGATTGAAGAACTGGTTGGTCGCAGGTCTCGCGCTGGCGCTCGGAATCACGGTGAGCGCCGCCTTGCTCATCTTCGGCAACCCTGCGCGAGACGAAATCGAGGTGTACGCGGTCGCCCACAACGTATCCGCCGGGACCGCCCTCACGCAGGACGCGCTGCGCCTCGTGGCGGTGATGCTGCCCGACGGCGCGTCATCACTATTCCAGAAGGGTGCGGCTGACCCGCGCGGCACGCGCGCCGCGCACGACCTCATCGCCGGCCAGCTCCTGCAGCGAGCCGACGTCCTTCCGGCTTCCGCGTCCATGGACGTGCGCCTCGTCTTCATTCCCGTGAAGGACGCGCCGCCCGCAACGGCCGGCTCGAAGATCGACCTGCTCGTCATCTCGGGCACCTCCGACCACCCCGCCGTCGTTCCCTTCGCGCTCGGCGTCGACGTGCGCGGCGTCGTGCCCGGAGGCTTCATCGTCGCCGTGACATCGCGACAGGCTCCTGCCTTCGTCTACGCGGCGGAGGTCATGCGTCTCGTCGCCGTCATCGCAGCGCCCGGCGCCCCTCCCGGGAGTGAGGAGCCCATCGGGGCGCCCGACCAGGCGCTGGCGGTGGCTTCTCAGCCGTGATCGTCCTCGACGCGGAATCCCGCGTGCGCGCGCGAGTCGAGGCGCGTCTGGCCGAGGAGCTGGCGCTCCGGGAGCGCACCCGGCTGCGCGTGGACGACCAGCGCTGGGTCTACGAGCTCGTCGGTCGCGAGGTCGGCGACGAGCGACATGCCGCGGACTCGCGCGACGACTGGGAGCTCATCTGGCGTCGCGTGTTCGCCGCCGTCACGCCTCTCGGCCCGCTGGCCGAGCACCTCGCCGATCCCGAGGTGGAAGAGGTCCGCATCAACGGCACGCGGTCGTGCTTCGTTTTCCGGCAGGGGTGCCGCGAGTCGGTGCCGCCGCCCTTCGACGACGAAGACGCGCTAATCGACCTCGTGCACTGGTACACCGACGGCGCAGGCGGCGCGCGCCTCGACCGCGCCAGCCCGATGGTCACGCTGACCCTGCCTGAAGGCAGCCGCCTCCACGCCGCGCTCTCGCCCCCGGCGCGGCCGATGAGCGTGACCATCCGCAGGCATCCGGCGGATCGCTTTCCCAGCCTCGAGTCACTCGAGCGCTCAGCATTCCTGCCGCACGCGCTCATCCCGTTCCTCGTCGCTGCGGTCCAGGCGCGGCTGAACATCCTGGTCGCCGGCGGCGCCGGTGCCGGCAAGACCACCTTCATGCGCGTGCTGGCGCGCAGCATCCCGCCCGACGAGCGGGTCGTCACCATCGAAGACCAGGCCGAGCTCCACCTCTGGCGCGAGCTCGCCGACTGCGTCTCGCTCGAAGGCCGCCCGGCCAACACCGAGGGCAAAGGCGCGATCAGCATCCAGATGCTCGTCCACGACGCGCTGCGCATGTCGCCCGACCGCATCGTCATCGGTGAGGTTCGCGGCGGCGAGGCGCTCGACCTCCTCGACGCGATGAACACGGGTCACCCGGGCTCAATCTGCACCATCCACGCTGACAGCCCGCGCGACACGCTGCCGAGACTCGTCCGTCTCGCGCTGCGCAACCCGCAGGCGCCGAGAGCGGAGACCGTGCTCGGCGAGATCGTGCACACAGTCGACCTCGTCCTGTACGCGGGCTTCTCCCGATCGCATGGCGCCGCTCGGGCGCGACGCCTGATGTCGGTCGGCACCGTCGCCGGCATTGACGACAGCCGCCCCGCCGTGCAGGAGCTGGTCGCGTTCAGCGAGGACCACGGCTGGCACCGCGTCGGCTCACTGGCCGCCATGCCCGAACGGGTACGCACCAAGCTCGCGCACGTCACCGACCCGGACCGCCTGCTGGACGGCTTCGATGCTTGAGGCAGCCGCCGCTCTCACCGCCGGCGCGTCAGTGGCCGTCGCTGTGCTCGCCGCTTTCGCGCCGCGGGTGCCCGTCGACGAGCTACCCGGCGGGCCCTGGCTCCGCCGGCGCTGGTCGAGATGGTGGGAAGGCGAGGCTGCGCTCGCGCAGCTCGCGGCCGCGATAGCGGGCGCCGTCATCGCGTCATCGGCGACGGGTCTCATAGCCCTCGCCCTGCCCGGCGCCATCGGCTCGGTCGCCCTTGTGCGCATGGTCGTCGGCCGCCGCGCGCACACGACGCGCATCCGCCGCCAGGACGCGGTGCTCGAATCGGTGCGCATGCTGCGCCAGCTCCTCGAGACGGGAGCCGCGGGCGTGCAGCAGGCCATCGCCGTCCTCGCCGAACGCGGACCTGAACCGCTGCGCCAGGAGTTTCGGCTCATCGCCGCCACGTCGCTCGGCCGCCGCCAGGCATGGAACACCGCGCGCGACCGCGTCGCGGAGCCGCTGTTCGACATGCTCGCCGCTGCCGTCCTCGTCCAGCGACCAGGTGGCGGCGAGCTCGCTCCTCTGTTCGCCGACCTGGAAGCGACGGTCGCCGGCGCGCAGGAGGTCGAGCGCGAGGCGGACGCGCTCCAGGTGCAGGCGCGTTCCGCGGCGGCCATCATCGTTTCGCTGCCGGTCGCGTTCCTGCTCGTGCTGTCCGCGCTGCGCTCGCCATACCTCGACGCATTCCACCAGCCGGCCGGCGAGGCCTTTCTGTTGCTGATGCTCGCCGTGATGGGCGTGAGCTACGTATGGATGCGGCGCCTGCTCAGGCTCGACGGGCTCCAGCGCGTGAGGCTCGTCGATGCCTGACGCCTATGTCGCCCCCGCCGCCGTGGTCGCCGGGATTCTTTGCGGATCGGCGGTCATCGCGGCGGCGCGCAACCCGGCGCCGTTCACCTGGCGCTGGCCGGTGCCGCCCAGACTCGATGCGGCCATCCGCAGGGCCGGCTGGTCCGAGACATCCGAGCGTGTAATCGTGCTCACCCTCGTCAGGAGCGCCGTGCTTGCCGCGATCGGATTGAGCTCCGGCCTGCTCTTCGGGCCGAGCGCGGCGGTTACCCTCGCCATCGCCGGCGTGGTCGCGGGTGGCGCATGGTCGGTTTACTCAATCAGCGCCGCTGTCACGGGCCGCCGTGCACGGCTTGCGCGCGAGCTCGCGCCTCTGCTCGAGCTCTTCATCCTCGAGCTGGGCGGCGGGGGCAGCCCGCTCTCGGCGCTCGGATCGGTGACGCTCCAGGTGGACGGCGAGCTGGCCTATGAGCTCCGCCGGATCCTTATCGCGTCGAACGTCCTCGGCTCGCAGCCGTTCGAGTCGCGGCTAAACGACCTCTCCGCAGAGCTTCAGATCCCTGCGATCGCGAGCCTGGCCACGATCGTCGCCGCCAGCCGCGAGTACGGGACCAGCGTCGCGCCGGGCGTGCGCGCACTCGCCTTCGACCTTCGTCAGTCGCAGCGTCGCGAGCTCATCGCGCACAGCCGCCGCGCGCTCAACCACGTCCTGTTCCCCGCTGCCATCGGAGTGCTGCTTCCGTTCCTCTGCATCCTCTTGTTCCCGGCCGTCACGACCCTGCAGGCGTCAACACGCCGCCGCCCTGGTCGAGTTCGCGCTGGCCTGGCCCATCGCGCTGCTCCTCGTTCTGTCCACGGTCGAGGCTGCGGTCTGGGCCGCGGAGGCGTACGCGGCGCATGCCGCAACCGTCGCCGGCGCCAGAGCGGGTGCGATCGCGGGCGGCACAGCGCAGGTGGCGTCCGCGGTCACGCTGCGCACCCTGTCCGCGAGCCTCGTCGGCGTCGTGCCGAGGCCGTGGTGCCCCGGCGCGAGCCCGTCCCCGCCGCCAGTGTGGGTCTGCGCCACCGACCTCGGACAGTCGATCGAGGTCGACGTCGGCGGATCCGTTCCGGCCCTGGTCCCCCTTGTGCCAGGCACCGGGCTCCCGCTGCGCGCCCATGTCGTCCTCGCGAAGGAGAAGTTCATCCGATGAGAGGCCAGGCGCTCGTCGAGCTCGCGCTCTGCGCCCCGGTCATCCTCGTGCTCGCGCTCGGCGCCGTGACGGCGGTTCAGATGCTCGAGGCGGAGAGCGGCCTGGAGGCGGCCACCAGCGCGGCGCTCAGCGCAGCCGTCCGCGCACCAGACGCAAACGCCGCCATAGCCGCGGCACGGTCGAGCTTCGCGTCGCTGATCGCCGGTTATCCGCTGCGCTCGCCATCGATATCGATCTCTGTGGGCGCCTTTGCGCGTGGCTCGCTGCTTACCGCCGACGCGACCGCGACGGTCGACGCGGCTGGAGCACACATCGCGCTTCGAGTCCACGACGCGCTGCGAGTCGAGCGCTGGCGCTCACGACCATGACCTCGCAGCGCGGTCAGGTCCTGGTCTTCGTCGCGCTGGTGCTGCCCATCGTGCTGCTGCCCGCGGCCGCGTTCGCGGTCGACGCCGCATCGGCGGCTGCCGTCCACGCGCGACTCGAGCAGGCCACCTGGAGCGCCGCGGAGTCCGCCGTCCAGCAGATCGACGCCGGCGCGCTGCGCGCGGGCAGAGGCATCACGCTCGATCAGCGATCAGTCGCGGCTTTCGCGCGCGACGCTATCGCCGCCGAAGATCCGAACGCCACCATCGAGCGCCTGGAGGTCGACGGTCTAACCGTGACGATCGAAGCGGCGGAGCGTCTGCAGCTGCCGCTCAACTTCCTCGGTGCGCCGGCGGTGAAGCTCCGCGCGAAAGCGACGGCCCGATTGACGCTCGGCTATGAGAGGCCGAGCAGCTTCTTGCCGTTCTCGGTGAGCACTTTGTGAAGCGCGGCCTCGGGGACGTCCATCGTCGCCAGCTCGTCCAGGCAGCGCTGCGGCTGGATGAACGGGTAGTCGCTTCCGAACACGAACTGGTTCTGCAGCCGGCCCTTCATCTCGCGGATCACCTCGGCGGGGATGTACTTCGGAGCCCACCCCGAGATGTCGATGTAGATGTTGGTCTTGTGCAGCGCCATCGCGAGCAGCTCGAGGTGCCACGGGTAGCCGAAGTGCGCCGCGATGACGTTCAGGCTGGGAAACGCGGCCGCAACCGCGTCCAGCCGGATGGGACGCGCGTAGTCGAGCCCGATGCCCTGCCCGCCTGGCTGGCCGGCGCCGATGCCGCTCGTGCCGGTGTGAAACAGCAGCACCAGCCCCAGCTCCTCGCAGCGTTCGTACAGCGGCCAGAACCTCTCGTCGTCCGGCCGGAACGCCTGCAGTGAGGGGTGCAACTTGACCCCTTTCAGCCCGAGCCAGGCGATGTGATCTAGCTCGCCGACAGCGAAGTCGCCCTTCAACGGATCCACACTGCCGAATCCGACGAACGTCTTCGGGTGCTCGCGGCACGCCTTCGCGACCACTTCGTTGGGCACGCGTGGACGGCCGGTGGCGGTCTCCGCGTCCCAGGCCAGCAGCACCGCCATCACATCGATGGCCTCGTAATCGGCGGCCAGCTCAGCGATCGTCCGCCGCACGACCTTCGACCGGAAGTAGCCCTCGGCCGCCTCGATGTAACCCCTCATCGATACGTCGAGCCAGTCCGGCGTCGGTAGGTGGACGTGGAAATCGATCGCCCTCATGGGCACGGCCGATGATAGTGACCATGGAAGCCTCGCTGCTCGTGCTCGCCGGCGGCGCGAGCCGTCGCATGGGGAGGCCGAAGGCGTGGCTCGAGGTGGGGGACACGATCCTCCTCCGCTGGGTGGTGGACCGGCTCGCTCCGGCGTTTTCCGAGGTCATGATCGCGTTCGCCGAGCCCGAGCAGCTGGAACAGCCCATCCCGTATCGCGTCGTGTTCGACCGCAAGCGCTCGGGCGGTCCGCTCGCGGGTATCGAGGCCGGCCTGCTTGCCGCGCGCCAGGATGCGGTCTTCGTGATCGCGTGCGACATGCCCTACGTCACGGCCGACGTGGCGCACCTGGCGGTCGCGGCTGTGCGAACTTGTGACGCGGCCGTGCCTCGCATCGACGGCCGGCCCGAGCCCGTGTGCGCGGCGTACAGAAAGACGGCGCTGCCCGTCATCAGCGCGGCGCTCGACAGTGGCCATAGACGCGCCGCGGAAGTGCTCGCCGGCATGCAGGTGACGTGGCTGGAGGACATCGACGGCGACGTCGTCCGCAGCCTCAACACGCCTGACGACTACCTGCGTTTCCGGATGTCTGTCGGACCTGGCGATAATTGAGTGGCCCCTTCCCCCAAATGGAGGCTTTGTTGTGAAGATCGTCGTGACCGTCAAGCAGGTGCCGGATCCCAATTCGACCCAGGCCCTGGAGTCTGACAACACGCTCGCGCGCGACAAGGAGGTCGTCCTCGACCCCGGCGACGAGTGCGGCATCGAAGAGGGTCTTCAGCTCAAGGAGGCACACGGTGGCGAGGTCGTGCTCGTGTCGATGGGACCCGAGCGCGCCAGGGACGCGATCCGGAAAGGCCTGTCAATGGGGGCGGACCGGGGCATCCTCATCACCGACGAAAAGCTCGCGGGCGCGGACGCGTTGCTGACAGGCAAGGCGCTGGCTGCGGCCATCAAGGCCGAGTCACCGGACCTGGTCATCTGCGCCACCGAGTCGTATGACGGCAGCACCGGCATGGTGCCTCCGATCCTCGCCGAGCTGCTGGGCCTGCCCCAGCTGACGTTCGCGAAGAGGGTGGAGGTCAACGGCACCAACCTCAAGGTCAACCGCCAGACCGCCGACGGCTACATGGTGGTCGAGGCCGCGATGCCGGCGCTCATCACCGTGACCGCGGCGATCGCCGAGCCACGCTACGCGTCGCTCAAAGGCATCATGGCCGCGCGCTCGAAAGAGGTCAAACAGGTCTCGCTGCAGGATCTCGGCGTCGACGGCGGCGGGCCCGCCGAGACCATCGAGTCGGTCGCGAGCGCGGAAACGCGCAAGGCCGGCTCGATCATCGAGGACGACGGCAATGCGGTCGACCAAATCGTGAAAGTCCTCGCCGAAGCCAAGGTGATCTGACATGGCGAAGGTTTGCGTCTACGCAGAGCTGAGCGAGGGCAAGCTCAACTCGGCCGTCACCGAGATCATGGCCAAAGCGCGCGAGCTGGGCGACGTCAGCGTGGTCGCGCTCGGGACCGGCGCCAAGGAGGCGGCGGCAACGCTCGGCAAGCACGGCGCGAAGGTCGCGTACGTGAACGAGGACAAGGTCTTCGACGATTACCTCGCCGAGCCCGCGACGGACGTAATGCACGCGCTCCAGCAGCAAGACGCGCACGACCTCATCCTCTTCAGCTTCACGAGCGACTCGCGCGACGTCGCAGGCCGCCTCGCGGCCCGACTCGGCACCGGCCTCATCTCCAACGCCTCCGACATCAGCGCGGAGGGCGGGAGCTTTGTCGCCAAGGTGCCCTACTTCGGCGGCGCGAAGCTGGCCTCGATGAAGGCCAACGGCAAGCCGGCGATCGTCCTCGTCAGGCCCAAGTCTTTCGAAGCATCGGAGACCGGAGGCAGCGCCGACGTCAAAGACGCGCCAGGTTCTGTGAGCGACGGCTCCAAGCGCGCGCACATCCTGGAACGCGTCACCGAGGCTTCCGAGAAGGTGAAGCTCGAGGACGCGCGGGTGGTCATCAGCGGGGGGCGGGGGATGGGCGGGCCCGACAACTTTCCGCTGCTCGAGGACCTCGCCAGCGCGCTCGGCGGCGCGGTCGGCGCGAGCCGCGCGGTGGTCGACGCCGGATGGGTGCCCTACTCGATGCAGGTCGGCCAGACCGGCAAGTCGGTGCGGCCCGGCGTTTACATCGCCGTCGGCATCAGCGGCGCGATGCAGCACACCGTCGGCATGAAGACCTCGAAGGTCATCATCGCGATCAACAAGGATGCGGAGGCGCCGATCATGAAGATCGCCGACCTCGGCGTCGTCGGCGACGCGCTGAAGATCGTGCCGGCTCTGACCGCCGCGGTCAAAGCCAAGAAAGGCAAGTCCTAGACCACGGACAGGGACGAGGCCGAGCGCCTCGCCGCCGAGCGCGCGGCGCTGAGGGAAGCGAGGGACTTTGAGGCCGCCGACTCGATACGTGCGCGGCTCAACGACGCCGGATGGGAAGTTCTCGACGGGCCTTCAGGCAGCGAGCTGCGTCCACTCCGCGCCCAATCGCCCTCCGTCGCTGCCGGCGCACCACGTCGGGTGACTCTGCTCACCGTCGTTCACGGCTGGAAGCCCGACGCGGAGCGCTGGCTTCTCTCGGTCTTCACTCGCAGCACGGCTGATTTCGAGGCGCTCATCGTCGACAACTCTGGCGACGAGGGGATCGCCTCATGGCTGGACAGCCGCGCGGCGGAGCGGCTTCGCGTCATCCGTCTCGATCCGCCGCTCGGTTTCGGCGCCGCCGTCAGCGCCGGCATCGAGGCGGCCGCCGGCGAGGTCTGCGTCCTGTTCGACCAGAGCGTCGAGCTGAAAGGAGACGCGATCACGCCGCTGCTGACCGCGCTTGACGATCCGTCTGTGGTCGTGGCCGGACCGTTCGGGGTGCGGGCCAAGGGCACGCTGAAGGAGTTCGAGGAAAGCGCCGGTCCC
>WNGL01004414.1_pt1 | contig 16936 bp, 13 predicted proteins | sample 5400591 | NCBI WGS metagenome assembly WNGL01 (sample SAMN13153377, study PRJNA577476) | soil metagenome | isolation source: 80 cm soil or saprolite under Garry oak tree replicate 1 | place: USA:California | collected 2016-06-15
TAACTACTATAACCGGTTGACCGACGACTTCGGCCAACCGATAGTCGGACCGCGTCAGTAAAGGGGGGCGCACACCTGAACTCCCTAATGAATTCCGGAGTTCAAGTGTGCGCCCCCCTTTAGTTCCGCACGAACCTGAATTCTCCCTTTTGGTTTCCGGCCATCCAGGTGCCCGTGACAAATTTACGGTACGCGCCGATATTTTGGAGCTTGCCGTCAACGACGTAATGAATCGTTCGGCCGGACGCATCCGTCACGTCGGCTTCAAAGTGGAGATTCCAGGGGTCCATCGCTCGTTGGACACCGCCTGCGGGTGGCTCGAGCGACAGTTTTTGTAAAGCAACGTTATCAATGCCGGGATTCAGTACACCCTTGAGAGTTTTACCGTCCCAGTCGAAGTCGAGCAGGATGTGGTTCTCCTCACCTTTTTTCAGCCACCAATCACCACTCCATGAACCTTTCAGCGGATATCCCATCTGGGCAAATGCGGGTACGACCAGCAGTAAGCCAACCACCAGACAGACACCGGCTGTGTTTGATTGCATCAGGTTGCTCCTTCAACATCAAAAACAAATTTGAAAATCTCATCTATAGGAAACCGATACCGCGGCCGGCGAGCCCGACGCCGAGCCACAACACGACCGAAATCACGGCGACAGTAGCACCCCATGCCGGCTTCGGTTCGCGATCCGTGTTGGTGACTCTCCGATAAATTGTGAAGTGGTAGATCATTGCTGTGAACAGGAACAGCATTTTCACCTGGAAGGGCACGCTGGCATAACACTTCATGGCTTCTGAACTGAAGAGCATAAAGCCGGATACCAGGATGATTGTGAGGCTCCACAAGAGCCAGGGCGACAGATCGCGCGCCACTTGCTGGACGGGAAGATCCTTCATGACCAGGCGGCAGAGGCGAAGATTTAACATCAGTATCGCGCCGAACAAAAGTGTGAGCGCAAGTAAGTGAAAGGTTTCGATGAGGGGAAAGTACAGACGCGAGCCGCGCATGGTTTCCGCCAACCACGTGCTGTCAGTCCACTTGAAGAAAGGCAACAGGTAATGCATTTATTCGGCAGCTTCCCTAAAAGAGGTTGTAGGCCGTAGCCCTGCCGGCAACGATGACAGCGCTCCAGGACACAATCGACAGCCAGCCGGCCATCCGGGCTTGTGGTGGAGGAACCGGAGACTTGTCCCAGTTCCCAATCGTCTTCTTTGTTCTGAACTCGAATATGATGGCATTGAAGGCGGCCAGGAAGAGGAAAAGCACCTTCGCGCGGAAAAAGACGCTCAGGTAACACTTCTCAGCCTCCGCCCAGAAGAGGAGAAATCCCGTAACGACCTCAATGAAGAAGCCGGCTACGACGTATGGCATGATTTGTTTGTGTATTCGCGAAATGGGCTGATGTTTCATTCCCCAACCCAGCAACCGCAGATCGAACCAGATGAGCAGGCCGACGGATACAGCCAGGGATAGAACGTGGGTTGTTTCGACAACCGGAAACGTCCAAACCGATTCTCGAATTCCCGTCCCGAAAGCGCTGTTTTGCATCCATTCGATAATGGCAGGAACCTGCGCAGGAACCTCTTGCATCTAAAAGACCTCGGATCCCCAATATCGCGCGAAACGTAGGATGAAGGCCGGTTTTTTCACGCTCCGGCACGATACACAGCTTAGTGACAGCCTGTCAATGGCCGGGGGAAGAGGAAATAGCCACGAAAAGGCACAAAGGGCACAAGAGGAATGAAACAGGAACGATCTTGTGAATTTTGTGCCTTTTTGTGGCTATTCCCCTTCACCGCGCGCTCGACTTTGACTAAACTCTTTTAAAGTTTCGCACTGGATGGCGTCGACTCCACGGAAACGGCTCCGTTGATTCGACATCAACCTCAGCGGGAGTTAAAAAACCATGCCCAAATACACAATTGCGATCATCGTGAGCGCCGTCCTCGCTCTGGCGGCGTCGCCTGTCCCGACTGTGAGCGAAATCAAGTCGCCGGCCCCTCCCGGAAGCGGGCAACCGAACCTTACCGTCGCAGCGGATGGGCGTGTCTTTCTGAGCTGGATCGAGGCGGACACGCCGCAAGGTTATGTCCTGCGCTTTTCGGTGCGTGGCGCCCAAGGCTGGTCTGCTCCCAAAACAATCGCCCGAGGCGCTAATTGGTTTGTGAGCGACGCTGACGTTCCCTCGCTAGCTGTGCTCTCGGACGGAACGCTTGCAGCCGATTGGTTTGTCGCCAGTGTAGGCCCTCGGTCGGAAGCGTACGACGTCAATCTGGTGTTTTCCAAGGACGGCGGTACCACATGGAGCAAGCCGCTGATGCCGCATCGCGACGGCAAAAAGCGTCAGCACGGATTTGTTTCACTCGTCCCTACTCCGGACGCCAAACTCGCGGCCATCTGGCTTGACGGGCGCAACATGCCCAGCGAAGAAGAAGGCGATATGGCGTTGATGTACACGACCATCGCTGCGAACGGCACTCTTGGCCCGGAAACGCAGATCGACAATCGTGCTTGCGAATGCTGCAAGACCTCAATGACAGCGACAGCCGACGGCCTCGTTGCCGTCTATCGCGATCGGTCGGATAAGGAAATTCGTGACATCTCCATCGTCCGGTACGCCAACGGGCGCTGGTCACAGCCTCAGGCGTTGACGAATGACGGCTGGGAGATTGATGGTTGTCCGATCAATGGGCCTGCTGTTTCGGCGAATGGAAGGAATGTCGCCGTGGCGTGGTTTACAGCTCCCGACGACAAATCGCAGGTGTACGTGTTGATGTCGGCGGACTCCGGAAAGACTTTCGGGAAGAAAATCCGAATCGATGATGGAAATCCCATCGGCCGTGTGGATGTCGTCAGCCGTTCTTCCGGTGCTGCGGTTGTCAGTTGGGTCGAACGAACAAGTCAAGGAGCCCAGGTTCGTGTGCGCGAAGTTGCCGCGAACGGAACCGCTGCCGCCCCGATGAACGTGTCGGGTACGGCCGGACTCGGCTCCGGCGTGTTTCCGCGAATGGTGCGTTCCGGAGACGATATCGTGGTTGCCTGGACCGATGCATCGAAGCCCGCGCAAATCCGGACAGTGCTGGTGAGGTAGATGATCCGCCGCTGTAGCGGCGGTCCAAAACTTGTCAAATGTCGAATGTCTGTTGTGCGATATGAAATGTACTTGTCAAAGCACCAGATGACCTATTGACCAGATGACCAAATTGTTCGTGGCCAAACCTTTTTCATCAGGTCATTGGGTTAGTGGGTTCTTTTACAAGTTCATTGGATATCGCACAACAGACATTCGACATTTGACAAGTTTTATGCAATTTTTTCACAGCTCCATAGACCGCCCCTACAGCTACTAGTCGTACCGCATGCGTGTTCTTGTAGTCGAAGATGAGGTCAAAGTCGCCAATGCCCTGAAGGAAGGCCTTGAAGATGAGCGATACGAGGCGGTTGTTGCGCATACGGGCGAAGATGCTTTTTTTCGGATTAATACGGAGCAGTTTGACGTCATTCTTCTCGATGTCATGCTTCCCGGCCGTGACGGCCTTCAAGTACTCACCAGCATCCGCAAAGGCGGAGTGACGACTCCCGTTCTGTTGCTGACCGCGCGCGATACTGTGGAGGACAAAGTCGCCGGACTCAACAGCGGCGCCGACGATTACCTGATTAAACCTTTTGCGTTCGAAGAGCTGCTGGCGCGCGTGCGAGCCTTGCTACGACGCGGCCGCGCGGCCGATTCGCTCCGTCTGGCTATAGGCGATCTGGACATTGATCTGGTCACCCGCAGGGTGACGCGAGGGGGTCGAACCATCGAACTGACGCTCCGCGAGTTTGAACTTCTGGAATACCTGCTCCGGCATCAGGGCCAGGTCGTTCTGCGTGATACACTAGCGCGTGAAATATGGAAGGAAACAACGCGCGGCACGCCGCTGAATAATGTCATCGACGTTCACATCGCCCGGCTCCGCCGGAAAATCGATCTCGATCCATCCGCCAAGCTGATTCACACGATTCGGGGCCTTGGTTTCATGCTGCGCGAGGGAGAGCCATGATCCGCGTTACGCCGAAAAGTGTTCGCGTTCGCCTGACGCTCTGGCACATCGCTGTCATGCTGGCCGTATTAGGAGTGTATGCAGCTGCGGTGTACGCGTTCGTCCGCAACAACTCGTCGCATCTGCTCGACGAACGCCTTCACGATGATTTCGACTGGGCATCCGATATGTTGGCGCAGCGGCCGGACGGTACGATCGCACCATATGATGAAACCGGCGAGGGCGATAGCCCGTGGCTTCAAGTTTGGAGCCTCGAAGGGCGGCTTCTTTACAACACGCCTGAAGCCCGGCGGAATCCAGTTCCACGAAGCAATCAGTTGGCCGTAGCGGCCAAAGAAGAAGATCGAATCGTAACGGTGCCCGAGGTCAGCCCGCCATATCGTGTGATGAGCGGTGGCGCGAGAATCGGCGGGCGTCCTGTTCTGGTTCAAGTCGCCAGGTCCGAAGGTCCCATCGCGCAAAACCTGAACCAGTTGATCTACATTCTCTTCCTCGGTTTGCCCGGCGCTGTCGCCATTTCAGGATTAGGAGGCTATCTTCTCGCTCGCCGCGCTCTTGCTCCTATCGAGCGAATGTCGGAGCGCGCGCGTTCGATCAATGCGGAGCGTTTGAACGATCGTCTGCCTGTGGACAACCCGGATGATGAATTGGGACGCCTGGCAACAGTCTTCAACGACACCCTGACGCGGCTCGAGTCTTCATTCGAGCAGATGCGCCGCTTCACCGCCGACGCATCTCACGAGTTGAGGACGCCGCTTACGGCCATTCGCAGCGTGGGTGAGGTCGGCTTGCGCGGCCGGCGCGACGAAAATGCGTACCGTGAAATCATCGGCAGCATGCTCGAAGAAGTCGACCGGCTGGCTTTGCTGGTCGATCGTCTGCTGATGCTGTCGCGTGGCGATACCGGCCGGAGGAATCTGTCGATGGACGTCGTCGATATTCCCGAACTTGCAAGCGAAGTTGCCGAGCAATTGAGCGTCCTGGCTGAAGAGAAGAGCCAATCCGTGCGGGTGCGGTGCGATGCAGTTCCACGCTGGTTCGGCGACCGGATGGTATTACGGCAAGCCATGCTCAACCTGCTGGACAATGCCATCAAGTACACGCCGGATGGGGGAACCATTGAAGTCCGCGTCAGGCAAGAGACTACGGCGACGACCATCGATGTCGTCGATTCGGGTCCCGGCATTCCTTCTGAATTGCAACCGCGTATCTTCGATCGTTTTTATCGGGTCGACAAATCCCGCTCACGCGAAAACGGCGGCGGAACCGGCTTGGGCCTGGCGATTGCGAAGTGGGCAGTCGAAGTCAATGGGGGCCGACTCACGCTGGAGCCGGCACCGTCCGGCAGCCGCTTCCGGATCTCGCTTCCACCGACGGTGCCGAATGAAGTTACCGCTGTCTGTAGCGACGCTCTATGAGCGCCGGCAGTCCAGCACGCGACATCGTTGGCGGTCGGCGAAGCGCCAGCGCGACAGCGCGCAGCCTCAAGAATAGACCGCCGCTACAGTTGCGCAAGTGGCTCATCCTCACTCACCGTTATGCCGGCATCGTTCTATCCCTCTTCTTCGTGATGTGGTTTTTATCGGGGATCGCGATGATTTACGCCCGCGGCATGCCCGGGCTGACAGCGGACATGAGCCTGGCGCGACTGAACGAACTGAATCTGGGCGCAGTGAAGCTCTCGCCCGCCGAGGCTGTGGCGAAAGCGGAATTGGGCCAAGCGCCTGCGCGCGCGATGATGCTCATGATCATGGATCGGCCCGCATACCGGTTTATAGTCGGCGGAGGCAGCGTGACGCTCTTCGCGGATACGGGCGAACTTCTGCCCGAAATCGGGAAGGCGGAGGCGCTGAAGATCGCGAGCAGCTTCATGGAGATGCCCGAATCCAGGATGTATTATGCGGGCGAGCTCAATGAGCCGGATCAGTGGACTCTTCAAGAACGGCGCGGGCTACCGATGCAAAAAGTGATCGTCGATGACGATGCGCACACCGAACTCTACATATCGGAGGAAACGGGCGACGTCGAAGTCATGACAACGCGGGCCAGTCGTGGCCTGGCATGGTTTGCCGCGATTCCTCACTGGATGTACTTCACGCCGCTTCGGGTCAAAGGTGAAACGTGGAGACAAGTTGTCCTGTGGACGTCCGGCGTTGGCGCCCTGCTCGCTCTTCTTGGCCTCGCTCTCGGCTTTACTCAGTTTTCCACCCGCTACTCCGGACTGATGCGATGGCATTACGTTACGGGCACAGTCTTCGGAACTTTAACCTTAACCTGGGTTGTGAGCGGATGGCTGTCCATGGAGCCGTTTTTCTGGGCTTCAGGCGGCAGAGAGACAGGGAATCGCATCCCTCAAACGCTCAGCGGTGGTCCGCTCGATGCTGCCTCGTTTCCGATGGTCGAGGCCGGAAGCTGGTATCGAGTGTTGGCTGCGCGGTCTGCCAAAGAAATCGAGTTTGTCCGAATCCAGGGCGACCCGTTTTTCATCGCGCGGGGTGTCGAAAAGAATCCGGTCTTGATTTCGGCAAATCCGTTTGAAATTCGGCGAACTCCTTTTTCGGTGGAGTCGTTAATGAATCGACTCCGGCAGGCAAATCCGAATGTTGCGATTCTGGAATCGCAGCTCCTTTCCGAATACGACTCCTATTACCGTCCGAACGAGCGGGGCGCGCCGCTTCCCGTTTTGCGCGTAAAGTTCAGTGATCCCGATGCGACCTGGATTTACGTGGATCCTCGAATGGGTCAGGCGGTGAGGCGTTTCACTCGCCGCCAGCGCCTCGAGCGTTGGATCTACCACGGCCTGCACAGCCTCGACTTCAATTTCTGGTATTACAATGGTGCCGTTTGGCGCACCACGATGGTTGTCTTGAACGCCGGCGGTGCGCTTCTCAGTACGATTGGCTTGGTGCTTGCGATCAAACGCGTGAAACGCATGTTAGTGAAGTAGGTTATGGCCATCAATCTTAAAAAGACAAACGTCGTGATCATCGGCGTGGGAGCCGCTGGTGGCGTGGCTGCGCTTCCGCTGGCACAGGCAGGAATCGAGGTCATCGCCTTGGAAGCGGGAGGCTGGGTGGGCCCGCGCGACATGGCTCCCGATGAATTGCGGTATATGCGGGGCTGGCCGGCAAAGTTGCAAAAAGTCAACGATGAAATCCCGACGCATCGCGCGACCGCATCGTCGGCAACGACGCCACGCCCGGAACGGCACGCAATGATGAATGCGGTTGGCGGCACCTCCGTCCATTATTGGGGTCAGAGCTGGCGGCTCAATCCCTGGGACTTCAAAGTCGTCAGCGAAACCAAACGCCGGTACGGCGCCTCGCGAATTCCGAAGGGATCGACCGTCGAGGACTGGCCGTTCGGTTATGAAGAACTCGAATCGTACTATGAGCGGGTCGAGCGAGAGATCGGAGTTTCCGGTAAGGCCGGCAATATCAATGGAACACTGGACAAACGTGGGAACATCTTCGAAGGCCCGAGAAAACGCGACTATCCAATGCCGCCGCTTCGCGGCTCCGGCTTCACGGAACTGATGACGACTGCCGCGAACAAGATCGGCCTGCATCCATTTCCGGGACCGGCGGCAATCACAAGCCAGCCGTATCAGGGGCGGCCGGGGTGCGTCTATCACGGTTATTGCGCTCGTGGTGGCTGCCACGTCAATTCGAAGAGTTCGACCGCCGTCTCAACAATCCCTAAAGCGCAGGCGACCGGCCGGTTCAAAATCGTCACGGAAGCGCGCGTCAATACGATTGAAGTGGATAAGAATGGGCGGGTCGCCGGCGTCATCTATATTAAAGATGGCCGCGAGTATTTCCAGCCTGCGGACGTTGTTCTGCTTGCGACCTATACCTACGAAAACGTTCGTACGTTGCTGCTTTCGAAGTCGCCGGCCTATCCGAAAGGCTTGTCGAACAATCATGGCCAGGTGGGCAAGCATTACTTCAGTCACAATCAAACCGCCGGTGTGACGGCGCTGTTCCCGTTCAACATCAACACGTGGTACGGAACTCCCTCGCAAGGTGTCGCTGCGGACGATTGGGCTGACGACAACTTCGATCACTCCGGTCTGGATTTCATCGGCGGCGGTAATTTATGGGTGTATCACGAGCGGCGGCCCATTGCCGCGGCCAGCATGAGCACGTGGAATCGCGCGCCGCTTTGGGGTTCGGCCTGGAAGGCATTCATCAAAGAGAATGCGGATCGCCAGAATACGGCTTACATCCAGAAGACGACGCTTCCTTACGAAGAGAATTACCTCGATCTTGACCCGCAGGTCCGCGACCCGCTCGGCTTTCCGGTAATCCGAATCACAGCGGAATACAAGGAAAACGAGAGAAAGCTTGCACTATTCATGCAGGACAAGATGGAGCAATGGTACAGAGCCGCCGGTGCCATTGCCATCCAGCGGGCGGACATCGGTCCGATGACGATGTCTACACACGCATACGGCGGCACGCGCATGGGAGACAATCCGCAAACAAACGTCCTCGACCGCTGGGGTTTTTCTCACGAAGCGCCGAATCTCGGAATTCTCGGCGCTTCCGTTATGGGGACCAGCGGCGCGCACAATCCAACGCTCACGGTTCAGGCGCTGGCCTGGCGCACCGCCGAGCATCTGGCGAAGAACTGGAAAACGATCGCGGGATGAACCCTTTCCTCACGGGAGAGGGCGGCGCCAGGGAGCGGCCGAAGGCCGCGACGAATTAAAGCGCCAGGTGGGTACAGATTTCGCCGAATCTTGAGACCCTTTCTTTTCTTGAGGCTTCGCCCAATTGGGCTCGCGCTTCGCGCCCTCTCTCAGGGCTGACCATTTACACGCTCACACCGGCGGTTCGTCCAGATTTCAACTGCCGACGCCCCACTAGCACCTAGGTGCTAGCCCCTTGGCACCTAGGTGGGATAACCGAATATACGACTTCCGTTTAGCATTCATGATCTCTGAAGGCACTTTCGGACGGCACCGTGGAGTTCCGGAAGAATGGAAAGGACGGCTATCATGCTTTTGCGGACAGCGGGCAGGGACCAGGACTTGGTGGAGGCCTGCATCGATGGCGATGAGGCTTCGTGGGCTGAGCTGATTCGAAAATATCAGCGGCTCATCTATTCGACAGCGCGGGTCCTCTGTCCCGAACCGGCAGACACAGCCGACGTTTTTCAGCAAGTCTGCCTGGAGCTCTATCGACGGTTACTTCACCTGCGCGACGTTCAGAGCCTTCCGAAATGGTTGATCAAAGTCACTCGCGCGAAAAGCGTGGACATGCTTCGCAGGCGGCCCAGGACGACGGAGTTGGCCGAAGATGAAATCCCCTGCGATCCTCAAATCGAGACATTAGAGCGTCATCACGAATTGGAACAGGCTCTCGAACAACTTCCAGAGCGTTCCCGTCGATTACTCAACCATTTGTACTTCAGTGAAGAGCCCTTAAGTTACGCCGAAATCGCACAGCGCCTCGGCATACCGGTTTCTAGTATCGGACCGACGCGTGCCCGCAGCCTGCAGAAGCTTCGGAGGCTGATGCAATCGCAATGAGTGCCCATACGATCACGTACGAGACGCATCCACAGGAGCTTCTGGATCTGCTCGCTTCGATGTGGATCGAACTCCGATCCTCACACATGATCTCCGGACAACCGCGAGGCAAGAAGTCCGGTGAAGGCGTCGCGCTGGCACAAAAGGCGCTTGCGATCGCATCGACAACCACGGACTCTGGAGTACAAGCAGAGGCCCATCGCATGGTGGCCTATGCGCTAAATGCAAACGAGCAATATGAGGATTCGATTGAGCATTACCAGCAGGCACTCGGAACGCTAGACACTGTCAGGGGTAAGGAAGAGCTCGCAGCTCGCACGCGGCTGGGATTGATTGGCGCGCTCTTGATGAGTGGGCGCTATTCGGAAGCAATCCAAACGGCCGAATTGGCACATCAATGGTTCTCTTCAAGCGGTGACGATGCCGGCCTCGCAAAACTGTATACGAATCTGGGCAACGTCTACCATCGACTTGACGACCACGCCCGTTCGCTGGAATACCATAGCAAAGCCAATGCCATCTTCAAGGTGAAGGGCGACAAACGCGCGCTTGCGCTATCCATGCTCAACATGGCCAATGTCTTGTCGTCGCTCGACCGCTTTGCCGAATCGGAGCGCCTCTACATCGCGGCCGAGCGTTTGAGCCGGCAAATGGATGTGCCCGACCTGTTAATCCAGGCCAAATACAATCATGCCTATCTTCATTTCCTGCGAGGCCGGTTCAGTGACGCGCTCCGGACTTTTGCGGGTCTGCGCCGGCGATTTGCGACGCATCAAAGCCTTCGCTATGCGGCATTGTGCGATCTGGACGAAGCAGAGATCTATTTGCACCTGAATGTTGCTTCGGACGCGGCGATGCTGTCACGGCGCGCCATCGAAAGCTTCACGAAGCTCGGAATGCGCTACGAGCAGGCAAAAGCGAGTGTCTTTCTCGGTATCGCGCTGGCGCAACAGTCGGAATTGACTGAGGCTCAGGGGATCTTCAAACACGCGCAAATGCTATTCGAGGAAGAATCGAACCAATACTGGAGCGCTCTTCTGGATCTATACCGCGCTGAAGCGTACTTTTCACTGCGCCGTTTTTGCGAGGCGCAGTCCTTGGCCGACTCGGCGCGGCAGAGATTCGCCAACGCCGGCATCCCTTCCAAACACGCGCTCTGCCTGATTCTGCTTGCCCGCCTTTCGATGAATTTGGGCCAGCAGGAGGCCGGGCGGCGATATGCCGAAGAAGCTTTGAGCCTCACCCGTGCCCACAGGATGCCGCTTCTGTTATTCCGGACCTTGACGACGAACGCCGAACTGCTGGAGCGTGTTTCCGAGATCGACGAAGCAAAGAAACTCTACAAGGAAGCCGCGAGCGAAATCGAGTTAAGCCGAAGCTACCTTGAGCGTGACGACCTCAAAGTCGCTTTCCTCGAGGGAAAGCACGTCGTCTTCGAGTCACTCGCCAGGATAGCCCTGGACGAGGCCGAATCATCAGAAGCATCTGCCGATTCCATTACGGAAGCTTTTGGCTGGTGCGAACGGTCGAAAGCGCGGGGCTTGATCGATCTTCTCTCAGGTCAGGTGTCCAAGATTACCGCCCATGCGGACAAGTCGCTGCTCAACCGTGTCCGGCGCCTGCATGAAGAGCTGAACAGCCGTCACATCCGGGCAACAGCCGAGACGCGGCTCTTGAACGCGGCTGCTCCGGGCGCCGATGTGGACCTGAAGGAGAATGAGCTTTCGAAGATACTTGGCGGCCTCTCCGATGCCGATCCCGAATACGTTTCACTTCAAAAAGTATCCGTGGCTTCGCTCGAAAAGATCCAGCAGTCACTGCCGAAGGACACGACTCTGGTGGAGTATTTCTCAATAGGTCAGGAAGTCCTCGCGTTTGTCGTCGACTCTCAGCAGGTGAGTGTCGTGCGCGGCCTGTGTCCTTCCAAGCGCGTAGACCACCTTCTGGAGTGCCTACGCTTTCAACTGGACCGATTTCAGTTATCCCCGGAGTACATCAAGCGACACGAACAGGTATTGTCGGTTTCAATGCAACAACAGCTGTTGGATCTTTATCGGGCGCTGGTGGCGCCGATTCGCCACCAGTTAAACACGGCGCATCTCATCATCGTCCCTCACGGGGCGCTTCATTACCTGCCGTTCCATGCCTTTTTTGACGGCCGGCAGTATCTGACCGATGCTTATGCCATCTCGTATGCTCCAAGCGCCTCCGTTTTGCAGCACTGTCTGGAGAAGGCAGACGTCAGCGGCTCTTCGCCTCTCGTGGTCGGAGCCCCCGACCGCAATGCGCCTCAGATCCGCCGAGAAATCAAGCAACTCGGCAGCCTTTTCCCGGATGCCCGCCGGTTGGAAGGCCGGCGTGCGACACGACGGGTTTTCCGCAGGGAAAGCGCTTCGGCCGACTTCATTCATATCGCAACTCATGCCGTGTTCCGTAAAGACAATCCGATGTCCTCCGCCTTCAAACTCGGCGATGGGTGGATCAGCGCGCTGGACCTGTACGGGATGTCCTGCGCAGCTAACCTGATCACCTTGAGCGGGTGCAGTACGGGTATGCAACAAGTTGCGGGCGGCGACGAACTGCTGGGCCTGGTGCGGGGATTCCTATATGCCGGTGCCAGATCATTGCTGTTAAGCCTGTGGCCAGTCCATGACGAGTCGACTGCTTCGCTGATGAGCCATTTCTATCGTTATTGGTTTGAAGGAGCAACCAAAGCCGTGGCTTTGCAACGCGCGGCAATCCGCCTTCGGGAAGACTTTCCCCATCCGTTTTTCTGGGCGCCCTTCCTTATCGTCGGCAAACCATAATTTTTTTCGTCCACTGGTATTTTTTCGCGTTCTATTGCGTCCTATGGGCAGGAGACGAGAAAGATGAGACACGTGGACCCCGCTATCATGATCGATATGATCGAGCAAAGGGCGTCGAAATCCGAGCGTGAATCCTACGAACAGCATTTAACGGATTGCCGGCGTTGTGCGGCTGAATACGATTCGTGGTGGACTTTTCTATCCGGCCTTTGCCCGTCAAGTCTTACCGATGCTCCAACGAAATTAATCAACGAATGCATCGCAATCTATAGAAAACCCGAGCCGTTGCCTTCTCGGTTTCAGAGAGCGAGCCTGCTCTTTGACAGCTTCCTCCAGCCATTAGCGGTGGCAGGGCTCCGAGGCACGCCGGCCGAGTCGCGGCAGGTCGTCCTTCACACTCAGGTTTTCGACGTTCATGTGAAGGTTTCCGGAAAGGAATCCGATCGGAGGATTATGGCCCAACTGCTGCCGTTGCAACCGGACACAATAGTCGACGGCGCCCAAATCCAGTTGCACATTCCCGGCTGTCCTGCTCAGGTCACGAGAAGCAACGAATTAGGCCAATTCACGTTCAGCGGCGTGCCCAACGGCCCGCTGTCATTTTTTATCGAGCTTTCCTCTTCGGGGAGCATCGTTCAATTTTCAGTTCAAGGAGGATAGTCATGCTTTCCCTTCTCAAGCGCGCACTGGTGTGCGCATTGTTATTTTTAATCATTGCGGTAAATGGTGTTGATGCAGAGGCGTCGCAAAGGATTGTTGTCGAGTTGAACAACGGATCGCCGATCAGGCCGGTTCTCACCCTGCTGAACGCGACTGTTCTGGATGTGATCTCAGAATCCAATTTGTACCTGCTCGAAGCTTCGTCGCTTCCGGGGCTGAGTACGCTGACTCTCAACCTGTACGGAATTACATACATCGAAGCCGACACGACTCTGTTTGCTCCAACTCTCAGGACGCTCGGCATGCTTCGATCGAATGCGGCGGCGGACTGGTACCGCATGCAGCCGGCATTCACGCTTATTCGAGCGAATCGAGCGTCGGCTTACTACGATGGATACGGCGTTGTAGTGGCCGACATCAATAGCGCCGTCGATTATGGTCATCCCGCCCTTCGAGGTCATTTGACCAGCGGCGTCGACTTTGTTTCGCAACAGGGACCAAGCTACGCCGCCTTGAATCAGGCGTCCGGCAGTTTTTTGGATCAGTCATCCGGCAGTTTTCTGGATCAGTCATCCGGTAGTTTTCTGGATCAGTCCTCGGGGAGCTTTTTGGATCAATCGTCCGGGAGTTTCCTCGATCAATCGTCGGCCAGCTTCCTGGATGGAAAGCCCGTCTTAAACATGATTGGCGCCGGCAATGCGGCTTACGGACACGGTACGCTGTGCGCGGGGCTGATCGCGGCCGTTGCTCCCAGAGCGATGGTTATGCCGCTTCGTGTGTTTGACGACAATGGTGAAGCGGATATCTTCACCATCACCAAAGCGATCCGATACGCCATAAGGAACAAGGTCGGCGTCATAAACATGAGCTTCGGAATTTCGACGAATTCGAGAACCGTACGGGAAGCCGTAGCAGCGGCGATCGCGGCGAACATTGTCGTCACTGGTTCGGCCGGAAACGCGAATAGTTCAACACCACAGTATCCTGCCTCATATTCCTCCGTGTTATCGGTCGCGGCCACGAACCTGGCGGACAAGAAAGGTTCGTTTTCAAACTACGGCTCGTCCATTTCGGTGTCCGCTCCGGGCGTAAATATCATCTCCGCTTACCCCGGCGGGTATTATGCAGTCGTTTCCGGCACGTCCTTTGCCGCACCGATTGTTGCGGGCGAAGCCGCTCTGGTGCGATCCAAGCAAGTGTTCGGCGGCGCGGATGCCATCGTTCGCGGAATCGTAAACATCGACGCTCAGAATCCGCAGTACGTCGGAAAACTGGGTAAAGGACGGATCGACGTTACATCCGGAGTGGGCAAATAACACCATGAGCAGGACACAGGGTATCGCGGCCAACGACGCATTTCGAATTGCAGACCTTGAGGAGAGCCAGCGCGAACAAGTTCTCTCGATGGCTTGCACGCTGGTCTCGCTGGTCGACTTGCGCGATTCCTACACCGGCGGTCACAGCAATCGCGTGGCGGAATACAACCGTGGTATCGCGGTAACCCTGGGTCTGAACTATTCGGATACGAACAACATCGTTATCGCAGGGCTGCTCCACGACATCGGCAAGATCGGAGTTCCGGATCACGTCCTGTTGAAGGAGGGCCGCCTGACGGAAGAAGAGTTTGAGCTGATCAAGAAACATCCGGAATTTGGCTGGATGGCGCTCAAGAACGTCAAGGAGTTCGAGGAAGTATCTCTCATGCTCCTCCATCACCACGAACGTGTCGATGGCCGGGGCTATCCAGGTAAACTTAAGGGTGCACAGATTCCCTTCGGATCTAAGATTATCGCTGTCAGCGACACCTTTGACGCGCTAACTACGAATCGTCCCTATCGAACTGCACGCAGTTGGGAACAGGCCTTCGAAGAATTGCACCGGTGCCGCGGGACTCAATTTGAGCCTGATGTCCTGGAGGCTTTTTTCCAGTCGATGGGACAATGAGTGGTTGGTAGCGGCGATCGGGTGACCCTGGCGATATCGCAGTCATCTGCCGTCAGGCGGTCATAGATCGCCGTTCAGGCTGGTGATGAAGATATGAAATGAATTCGCAACGGCGAGCATCCTTAAGGAACCTGTGGCTTCTCGAAAGGCTTCTGCTCCGGTGTCAAGCTCTTCAGGAAGGCGAGAAGTTGTGATCGCTCCTCGGGCTTGATTTTCCTCGGTTTCAGTTTTTCATCGAGATTCGGATTTTTAATCCCGCCTTTCAGGACCAAATCCACCACATCCTCCAACTTTTGCGCGCGTCCGTCGTGGAAGTACGGAGGGTGCTCGGTGACGTTTCGCAGAGTGGGCGTCTTGAAAGCGCCTTTCAGGGTTTCGGCTTCGGGGTCCTTCTTTCCGGCTTTCTCAGCGGCATCGCCGAGAATCTTGCCGCGGCCGAGATCCGGCATGGGTTTGTCGAAGCCGATGCCGATGTTGTGGAAGAGCGTATCGGTAAATAGCGGCGGTAGATGGCAGAGCGTGCAATTGGCTTTGTCCGAATTGCTGAAGACATCGAAACCTTTGACGACATCGTCATTCACAGCGGACTTGTCGCCGGCTTGGTATTTATCCCACGGTGAATCCTGCGACCGGATCGTCCGCAGGAATGTGGCGAGGGCCTGCGCGATATTTCCGGCAGTTGCCGGCCCATTGAAGGCTTTTTGGAAATCGGCCTTGTAAGCATCGATGCCGGTCAACGTCATGGCAACAGCGTCCGGATCGCCGCCCATTTGACCTCTCCATGCGGCGGTGACTTGTCCTTCGAGCGTGGCGGCGCGTCCGTCCCAGTACCACTGTTTGTAATATCCAACGTTGTACAGCGTAGGTGTGTGACGTGTGTTCATGCTGCCGTCAAACCTTGCCGACAGCGGCTTCCCATCCGTCCAACCTTTGTCCGGCTGATGGCAAGTTTCACAAGACATATTGCCGGTTTTCGAAAGCCGCGTGTCGAAAAACAGCTTTTTGCCAAGCTCGACCTTGTCCGCCGTTATGGGATTGTCCGGCGGAATAGCCATTTCCCCGAGCGGACCCACGTCGGGTGTTGGAGTCGGTGGGGCGGCCGGCTGAGCCGCCGGAGCCGGTTTTTCTGTATTGCTCGCGCATGAGGCCGCGAACACAAGCAATGCAAGCGCAAGGATTTTTACAGATTTCATGGATGCATTCCTCACTGGCTAAAGCGTTAGGTAAAGGCCAATGGGCGGATATTAGCTCACCCCTCGGCCAGCGTCCACGAAGATTTTGTCATAAGTTGCCACCCAAGAGATTTGCCGCGGCAACTTTGGACATAATAAAACTTCATGAAATCTTCAGAAACGGACGCGGCCCCGGTCGCCTAAGATAATCAGGGTTCGCAAATACCGGCAAATACAAGTGACTATCATCCGACTTGATCGGATCGATCCCCGGTATAGCGGGTCCGGGAGCCCTCCTCCTCCGGGAAGGGCTCCTTTCTTCTTTGCCGGCTTTTTTGCCTTGCCACTATTGGGTAGCGCCGGGATTATCAATTCTTCTCTCCCAAACGGAAGGTCAAACCCACCGTTAAACCAAATGGATAGCCCGGCGTGCCGTGGATTCGTTGCAGGGAAGGCGAAGCGGGAAGAACCCTCGACTGGAAGTAGTTTTGAGCGCCCCATTTCAATATACGAACACATGAAAAAATCGGAAGTACCGCTGGATGGCCGTCGTGCCTTGTCGGCCTATGTGAATTATGGATTGGGGCGCGTTTATTTCTGGAATCCGGTTCGAGCAGGATTTATCGACGAAACGCATCACCTGGAAGAAACCGGACGGTTCCTTGCGCCCATGGACCAAACTCACACGGTTAATGCCGGGCTCACATACCGGCATCATCGAAGCGGTCTGTGGGCCAGGATGGCTTTCGAGTACGGAAGCGGTACTCCCATAG
>WNGL01007281.1_pt1 | contig 16930 bp, 18 predicted proteins | sample 5400591 | NCBI WGS metagenome assembly WNGL01 (sample SAMN13153377, study PRJNA577476) | soil metagenome | isolation source: 80 cm soil or saprolite under Garry oak tree replicate 1 | place: USA:California | collected 2016-06-15
CAGTTTTGGTGTCTGCTCCAATCGCGTCAATGTCTCGTTGGCATGCAGGCAGAAATAGTACTTGAACCCAGGCGTGACGGCGTTGAGCATGCTAATCTCTGCACCTGCGCTGAAGAACTTGTCGCCAGCCCCGCGCAGCAGGAGCACATGCACGTTGTCATCGAAACGCGCCTGTAAAATAGCCTCGTCGAGTTGACGCATCATCTCGTAGCTATACGTGTTCGCGGGAGGGTTGGTGAGCTCGATGACAGCAACGCCATCGGTGGTCGTGTAGTTGACCAGGGTCTTTTCTGTTGTTGTGGTCATGATGAATCTTCCTTTCAAGAGTACCCCTTCCAGGGACCCGCATTCCATTGAGCAGGTGGCTCCATGCGCCACCCTGACATCGCCGAGCACATCATCATCCTTGATATGCTCAAAAGGAGTATGACAGGTGTGGCAATAATACTGCACGGTCAGCAATTGCTGGCCGAACAGCGAAAAGCATTCAGTGTCGGTTGAATGACAATATGGGCAGGTGACTTCGCTCTTTGAGGTTGCCTTGTCAAGATGAGGAAACATAGCGATTACTCCAACCTTCTTCCCACGGCATCCCACTTCTCCCATGGAAGCGGTTGCGTCAACTCCCATTGCTTCGTCGTCGCATTGAAGGAGACTGGAACCTCGATCTCCACACTTCTCAGAGTCGGCATTATTTTTTGCAGGTAACGACTGTGTAGCTCATCCGGGGTCGCATCGATACTACCTTCGCGGTACAACTGCTGCACCGTGGGATCGTCATGTGGGCCGAACCAGCAGAGCGTTTCGTTCCAGAGGCGATTGATGGAGTTGGTCAGGGCCTCGCGCACCGCTCCTCCTGCCCTGGCGAGGCGGCGTACCCAGCCCTCGGCATGCACCTGATGGATGCGCTCCTCCTGCACCACTTTCCGCGCTCGCTGGCCGAGTGGCTCGTAGCTGGAATTTTGTGCCGCCTCAAAGAATGTTGTTAACGCTGTATCCAGCAGGAAATTGGTAGCGACGAAGTCCGACCAGCCTACAAAGTCCTTGTCGAGAAAGGCGAGGTGGTAGTGCAAGGTGCGCGTCATCGGCTCGATCTGGTTCGGGTTGGCCTGACCCTGCGCAAAGTTCTCAAGCAGGGGGTACAGCGTGCGGGCATGCCCGAGTTCGTCCTGGGTCATCGCAGCGGCAGCAACGGCAGCTTCTAATGCCGGTGCGCCATTACTCCAGTGGGCGTACCGTCGCCCGATGGCCTGCTTGTTGTCCGCAAGTGATGAGAGAACAGCAAAGAGCGCCGCATTGTCTAGATGTGTACTGGTGGTCATACGCGGATCCTTTCCTATCTACATAACAACACTACGATTCGATGACCGAAATAATGGTCTCACGTGGCACAATGACCATCTCCACCCAGGTGAATTCATCATAAATGCTGCGTGCATAGACCTTTGCCAGTTCAACGTCGTCGGCCATCACATTGCCGATTTCGTGCAGCGGCTCGTCATATTTGCGACGCGCATAGACCTGCCAGACCGTGCTCTCATTCAACGACTCGAGTCGTTGTGGCGTCCTGGTGACTGTGTGACTCATGCTGATACCCCCCATGAGCGCAGAATTTCAATGCCCTCCTCGCTGAGCCGCGCCTTGGTCCAGACAGGGTCCCACACGATGTCGATACGCACCTCTTCGGCGCCAGGCTCTTGCAGCAAGCGGGTACGAATATCGTCCAGGATGAATTCCATCGCGGGACATCCCATAGCCGTGAAGGTGATTTTGAGTTCGACGAGCCCCTCGTGTTCCTTGAGATCGACGATCAAACCCATATCCACGATGCTGATGGGAATTTCAGGGTCAGTCACGTCGCGCAGTGCATCCCATAAGGCCGGACACGACGCGTCGTGAGAGGGATGAGTTTGTAAGGATGGATACGCTGTTGCCATAGCTATTGCTCCAATAAGCGCAGCATCTCGCGCTTGCCGCGCTGGATCATCCCGACAAATGCTTCATTCTTGGGGCCGCGAGCCTTCCAACGCTTCATCACCTCATCCCAGGTGCAGGGGCTATCCCAGTGTTTCGCCTGCGCATCGAAATGGGCGGGGAAGGCACAGTCGATGGCGTATTTTCTCTGCTCCTGGTCATAGTGCGCAGGAACCTTGAGGCCGAGCTCCTCGCAGAACGGCACAGCAGTCGCCAGCCACAGTTGGCGCAGCTCGTCGTTACTCTTCCCCTTAAAGCCGTACTCAAGCTGCTCGCCATGTTTCTTTAAGGCGTCCGGCAGGCCAAACCACTCGACCGTGAGCAAGAACATCCAGTCCACCGCCTGTTGGAGCGCTTCATGACCGCTGGCCGTCTGGTTCAATTTGCGCGCGCCCTGTTCCCCATGACGCAGGTGGAACGTCTCTTCCTTGTCCACCTTAATCAAAGCACGCTTCCAGGGGCCGAAGGTCGTGCTTTGGTAGACATCACTGAGCAAGGTGTAGCCGGCCCGATCATAGAACGCGTTCGCCACGATCAGTTCGGCCCAGCTCTCCAAAGGGATATCGAAGGCATAGGGGTACTTAAAATCCCGCGGGTCGCGCTCAAAAATCAATTGTTCGGTGTTTACCCCCAGATCACGCATCAGGCGATACGCGATGTGCGCGTGCCCCAACTCGTCCTGAATGATGGACATGGCCGAGCCGAAGTTATTGAGGGTCGGCGCGTGCACAGCAGCGTGGTAATAGGCAGGGGCGCTAATTAATTCAGTATCGGCCGAGACCGTCAGAATGCGCTTGATCCCTTCCAGGTACATCGGACTCATCTGCTCGACCGACTCGACGAGATGCTGTTTACGGAGACGCTGGTCCAGCGTCTCTTCGCTCTGCAGAGTGGGAGTGGTCATAGGTGTTGCTCCTTCATCAACGAGGCAAAAGACTGTTTGAACAACAGGTACAATGGTACCTAAACAAAGTGGCACGGACTAAACTACTCTTGACAGTAACCAGCGACACCGGTCCCTGTTAAGCCCGCGATCGGTACAGAACCTGGAGATTGGTAAACTCGTCCAGTCCCCAATGGCCGTTCTCCACCCCGATGCCGCTCCACTTCGTGCCGCCGAACGGCAGGTGAGGAGCGATAGCGAGGTGAGCATTGATGTAGGCGGTACCGCACTCCAGCCGACTGCTCACCTCGGTTGCCCGGTCGAGGTTGGAACCCCACACCGAGCCGCATAGACCGTATTGGGTGGCATTGGCCCGCTCGATGGCGTCATCGAGGTCGCGGTACGGGATGATCGGAAGCGCCGGACCGAACTGCTCCTCGTCCACGATGCGCATGCCGTCGCTCACGCCGGTGAGGATGGTCGGCTCGAAGAAGTAACCGTCGCCGTCCATCGGCTTGCCGCCAGCCACTGCCCTGCCACCAGCCGCAAGCGAGTCGTTGACGAGCTCCTTGATGCGCTCGTACTGAGGACGGTTGTTGATCGGTCCGATCTGGACGCCCTTCCGCGTTCCCTCCCCGACCCGTACCTTCCGGGCGCGCTCGGCGAGGGCTTCGACCAGATCATCGTGCAGCGCGTCCGGCACATATACGCGTTTGATGCCCGCGCAGATCTGGCCGCAGTTGATGAACGCCCCCCAGAACATATCCCTGGCAATGACCGCGGGGTCGGCGTCGTCGAGGACAATCGCCGCGTCATTGCCTCCCAGCTCCAGGGCGTGATGGCTGCGACCACGCCGAGAGGTCGCCGCACGACCTCAGCATACGCGGTCGCGTCGTCCTGGACCACCTCGCGGGGCAGCTCTAGCTCCGCGGAGACTCTCAGCCACAGTGCGGCCTGCTCCACCTCAACGGAGAGGGCTTCAACACCACCGTATTCCCCGCGACCAGGGCAGGACCGATCTTCCAGGCCGCCAGGAGCAGAGGGAGGTTCCAGGGCGTGATGGCTGCGACCACGCCGAGAGGTCGCCGCACGACCTCAGCATACGCGGTCGCGTCGTCCTGGACCACCTCGCGGGGCAGCTCTAGCTCCGCGGAGACTCTCAGCCACAGTGCGGCCTGCTCCACCTCGCCACAGTGCGGCCTGCTCCACCTCGTAAGCCGCAGCGGTGAGTGGCTTGCCCTGCTCGGCGGTAAGGCGAGCCGCAAGCTCGCCTTGCGCGTCCATGATTGCCTTCGCTGCTCTGTGCAGCCCCGCACGCCGGGCTTCCTCGTCCGCCCGCCAAGTGCGGAACGCCCTATCTGCCGCGTCCATCGCCGCGTCCAGTTCGGACTTCGAGCAATTGGGGGCCTCACTGAACACGTTGCCCGTTGCTGGATTGATGACTCCAAACGTGCGTGTCGCCCGGATCGGCTCGCCCCCGATGGTCATAACTGCCTCGTGCATTGTCGCCTCCCCTTTGTTGGTCAGATCGTGTACGCGCGTTTCTCAAAAGAGCGCACACGCATAGCAGGGTGATGAGCATCGCGCTCGGTTATCGGGATCTCTGCCCGTGTTGAGCGATGGTACTCGCCACGATTTCCTCGATGGTGTCGTCGCTGTAGCCCAGTTCGCGCAGAACCTCACGCGTCTGCTCGCCTATCTTCGGCGCACCCTGAACGTGGGCTCGTGACTGGCCATCGTAACGAATGGGAGCATCGACCGATTCGGCTCCCCCTCCCACAACACCCTGGTCGACTGTGACCCATGCTCCGCTGGCTCTCGCTTGCGGGTCATGAATGACGTCCGCGGGCGACTGTACCGGTGCCCACCACACGTCATACTCGTTGAAAGTTTCGATCCACTCCGCCAGTGGTTTCGACGCAAAGGCCTCGTCGAGCAGCGCGATGAACTCCCGACGGTTCTTCGAGATCTGGCGACCGCTTTGAAACCGCTCATCGGTGAGGAGGTCGGGACGCTCAATGGCCCTCAAGACCTTCGGGAGGTGTCGCGACGCCTCGACGCCGACCAGGAAGAACCAACGGCCATCGCCCGTACGGTAGGAGTTGAACAGCGGCGTCGGGCACATGTCACGTGGGGCAGGTGGACGCGGATGTCCTCCCATGGCCTGGACGCCGAGTTCACCACTCAGTGCCCACATGCCAGTGCGCAGGAGTGACGCCTCGACAAACCGGCCCGTGCCCGTGCTCTGGCGCTCGACCAGGGCGGCGAGGATGCCGGAGACGGCAGCTAATGCCGTGAACGTGTCACCCAGTCCCTGCATCAATGCAGCCGGGGCCATGCCCTGTGTTGTCACCTGGTGTGAAATGCCAGCCCGCCCGAAGAATGCCGCGAGGTCGTACCCGGCGCGCTCCTGATCCGGTCCGCCCCAGCCGTAGGCCGTCACGGAGCAGTAGATGAGTCGAGGGTGCCGAGCCATCACCGCCGCAGGCGTGAGGGCGAGTCGCTCCAGGGCACTGGGCCGCAGATTGGTCAAGAGCACATCCGCCCGTTGGAGCAGGCGGTCGAGAACTTCCCGACCAGCCTCGGTTTTCACCCCGATCTCGATCGAACGCTTCCCGCGGTTCGCAGCGAGGAAAGCACCGTTGGGCGCATCCGGGTTGAGCCCGAACGTGCTGAACAGCTTGCGCATCGGGTCACCACCCAGGGGCTCGATTTTGATGACCTCTGCTCCCCAGTCGGCGAGTACGCCACCAGCCGCGGGGCCAGCCATCCAGTGGGCAAGCTCAATCACTCTTATGCCGTGGAGAGGAGCGGGAGCTGTCCCGCCGTCTTCGGCAGATTTTCCACCTGTAGACTGGAACTCTCTGTTACTCATTTGCTCACCTGAAACGCAACTCGCTCTGGACCGCGAACCTGACCCCCGCTCCAGCGAATGTTCTCCGGATCGACCAGGGAGAAGTCGGGTATCACGCGCAACCATTCTTCAAGTCCAACTTGCAGCTCAAGCGTGGCAAGGCCCGCTCCGAGGCAACGATGCCTACCTGAGCCGAACGTCAGATGGAGGTTCGGTATGCGGTCGATCTTCACGACGTCGGGCTCCAGGAACTGCTTCGGATCTCGATTCGCCGCGGAGAGAGGCAGCATGATGCGTTCACCGGCCTCGATGGAACGACCGTGAAGTTCCACCCCCTCTCTGGCGATCCGGGCGACGGTCACCGGTGCATACGCCCGCAACATCTCCTCTACCGCCCTACTGAGCAGTTCCGGTTCGGCAAGCAGCCGCGCTCGATCCTGCGGGTGTGTGGCCAGGTGCCAGAGACTGGCTCCGATTGCGCTCCACGTCGTGTCCGCGCCAGCGAGCAGAATCAGAAAACAGCTTCCCAGTTGATGCTTCCTACTCAGCGGCTGGCCGTCGATGTGAGCTGTAGCCAGATAACTGACGAGGTCGTCTCCGGGCGATGCTCGGCGCTCTGTGAGGAGGGCGTCGCAATAGTCGAGGATCTCGCGGACGGCGGCAGTGCGCACCGCCTGATCACGGGGGCCGATCCGCACCAGCCTGACTACCCAATCCGTGAAGCGCTGCTCATTGTCCCTCGGCACATCGAGTATTTTCGCCAGGACCGCGATCGTCAGGTGCTCAGCAAAGTCTTCCACCGCGTCGCCCTCGCCACGTTCGGCGAGCCTGTTGACGAGGGATCGGGCCTCCGCACGGATGAACGGCTCCAGTTCGGCAAGCTTTTGGGGGGAAAAAAAAGGCTGCAACAAGCTTCGGTGGCTAAAGTGCGCAGGGGGATCCGTCGTGAGTGGCGGCGCGAAAAGACCACCCCCTTGCGCGGGAATCGGGCCGGCAACCTCAACCGCGCGCGATGAAAACCGTTGCGAGTCCCGTGCGATCATGCGGATGTCGTTGTAGTGGACCGGCATCCACGATCCCCCCCAGAGGTCGCTGTGCGCGATAGGGCATCCCTGGCGCATAGCATCCCAGCGCGTGAATGGGTCGGTACAGAACTCCGGCGAGAAAAGATCGTAGTCATCCACCCATGCGCAGTTGCGCGTCCCCGCTCCACTCGTGTCATGTAACTCAGTCATAGAGTCCTCCATCTGGTTTCCTCAAGGTATTGCCAGGCAATTGTCAAGGAATGAATACTATGCTACACTATGGTAATAATATGCTACACTAAATAGAAGTCAATGTCAAGTCATGTAGAATATTTTCGCCGATTCGCTGAAGCGGGCGGCACCAGTGAACACAACTCATGGAGGTGCAACGTGACCAATGAAGTGATTATTGAAAAGGAAGGACCGGTCGCGAGACTGATCCTTAACCGACCAGAGAAACACAACGCGCTGAGCTTCGCTGGCCTGGATCAGCTGGTTCAGATGCTCCACGAGGCCGAAGATGATGACGCCATCAAGGTGATCATTCTAAAGGGCCGGGGGCCGTCCTTCTGCTCGGGCCACGATTACAATGATGCTGTACGGGCATATGGCCTCGCGAAGGGCCCATCCGAGGAGAAACCAAAGCGTCCGAGCCAACGCGTTCGGCTACAGCGCGATCGAAAACTGGCCATGAACTATATGGCCTTCCAGTACTCGCTCAAGCCAGTCATTGCCCAGGTGCAAGGCTATTGTGTCGGTGCGGGGATGTACCTGGTCGAGCTGGTAGATCTGGCCATAGCTGCGGACTCGGCGAAGTTTAGCCATGCCGAGCAGAGACTGGGCCTGGCTGGCAATACCTGGCAACTGAACGCGCAAATCCTTATGTACGGGCCGAAAAAGGCCCGCGAGTTGCTGCTTCTTGCCGAGGAATTCGATGGCCAGACAGCAGTCCAACTCGGGCTCGTCAACCGTTCGGTTCCCGAGGATGAGCTCGAAGCTACGGTCGAATCATGGGCGCAAAGGATTGCGAAACACCCCAGGGACGCGCTGGTGATGGGGAAAGCTGTCCACCAGATGGCGCTCGACAGTCTCGGCTACTCGCAGCAGTTCTGGCGTGGTTACGTCGGCCATTCGCTCAGTACCAACATCAAGTTCGACCCCGAAGATTTTAACTTCCTTCGGGAGCGAAGTCGACGTGGCACACGCGACACGTTCCACGAACGGGAAGAACACTTCGAGCGCTAGCGCGCTGTTCCATGATCTGGTTCCTTGTCGTCTCATTGATGAACCGCGACAGGTATCACCGTAGGGCCGCGATGCCCGCACGACAGGCCGCATTTATCGCCCGGCTCGGTCAGCAGTCGTCGCGGCAACCGTGAGCTCGTGCCAGCGTTTGTGCGCGGCATCATGCCAGGTGGCGCGCTGCTCTCGAAACAGCGCGGCTGCTCGCCGTCCGATCCAATCAGGCGGAAGTAGGGCGCTCGGCAGCTGCGGATCGATAAACGGGAAACGCTGCCATTGGTTCACCAACTGGACGTGCGTCAAGAGGATGGAGTCCCCCTCTTGAGGCTGGAGTCCCTTGAACCGGTCGAGGATCTCTTCGTAATAGGCTTCGACCGCGCCCAGGTTCCAGGCGCGTTCAACCAGGTCATGGTCGCTGAGTCCGATACTGGCGCACGATCCGACAAATGAGAGGGTGGAGGCGGACAGCTTCAGGTCGTCGATGATGCGCCTGGCTTCCCCCTCACGCTCTGGATGAGGACTGACCCATATGCCAGGTGTTGGATTTCCGAAACCGACCCAGTTCAAGCTGCTGTAGAGCCTCCTGCGGACGATACGGCTACTCTCCGGGACCGTGATGATCAGGATCAACCATCTCCCGTCCCAGGCCGTGGAGTCAGCATTTAATGAGGTCACCCTTTCCTCGCCTTCCCGAATCAGTTGCCTCCCCGCCGGTGTCAGGTGCCAACACACTTCTCGCCCGCTCCGTCCAGGCGTAATCCAGCCAGCTGCCGCGCCGCGAGCGATGGCCTGGCGGGCAGTCTTCTCCTCAACTCCCACCCCGGTGAGGACGTGGAGCAACGTGGACGTCCAGACTGGCTCTCCCTCCGGGTACACGAACTCGCCGAGGATCGTGAGCAGGATCGAACGGGCGCTACCGGCGCTAACCTGCAGTGGTGAGGAGGACCCTTTGTCTCTCTGCATCGAACCCCTTTCTGTGATGTATGCTCTTACTATTATGCACCAGCAGAGGAAGTTCTGTCCAGGAAGAGTGTGTTAGAACACCACAACCGCTCTCGCGCCACGCTCCGAGGCGCAGTAGGTGACAGCGTCGTTGACCTCTTCAAACGCAAACCTGGCTGAGACCAGCTCATCAAGCTTGAGCTGTCCTGATTCATAGAGCCGAACGATCCGATCAACGTCACGCCGGATGTGTGACGAGCCATAGAGAGAACCGCGGATCACCTTCTCCGTCAGCACGAGACCGGTAAAGGCAGGGACGGAAACGCTGATTCCATCACCAGCAGCACCAACCAGGATCGTCTGGCCGCCGCGCCGCGTCATGCGGATGGCATCACGAATGGTTTCCTGGCGCCCAACGACCTCGAAGGCCACATCGACCCCACGTTTAGCCGTCAACTCCCGGACCTGTGCCACGACCTCATCCCCGGCGGCGATCAGGTGAGTCGCCCCTAATTGCTCGGCGAGCCGGAGCCGCTCGGTGTGCATATCGATGGCGATGATCTGGGCTGCGCCGCTAATCCGCGCCCCCTGAATGACATTGAGTCCAACTCCCCCGCACCCCAGAACCGCTACGGTGTCTGCGACACGGATCTGAGCGGTGTTCACGGCAGCGCCAAACCCCGTCAGCACTCCGCAGCCGATCAGCGCCGCCACAGCGATGTCAATTCGGTCTGTCACCTTCACGACAGCGTTGGCTGGTACAACGCAGCGACGCGAGAACGTACCGAGACCGGCCATGTGATAGATCGGCCCCTGCTGCCAGCGGAAGCGAGTCGTGCCATCGAGCAGCGTCCCTCTCGTCGTCGCGCCGCCCGCGACCTCGCACAGCGAGGGTTGTCCGCGCAGGCAGTAGAAGCACTCATCGCATTGGGCCAGCCAGGCCAACACGACCCGGTCGCCAGGGCGAACATTGGTGACACCCTCCCCGACCTCGACCACCGTTCCCGCACCCTCATGACCCAGAACGACGGGGAAAGGATTGGGAAGGGTGGCGTTGTAGACGGAGATGTCCGAGTGGCACACTCCGGTTGCCCCCATTTCGACCATGACCTCCCCGGGGTATGGTCCATCGAGTTGCACGTCCACCAGCCGAAGAGGCTGGTGCGGATGCTCAAGTACTGCTGCCTGCGTCATAGTAGAAACCTCCGACATGGTAAAAACCTCCAATATTCGACAAGACTTGAAATTTACTCACATATCATGTATACTATTTTACACGACAAGGCGCATCTTTGACAAGGATCAAAGCAGACTGGAGTTGAGCATGGAACTGAAGGTGACCCGCTACTCGATCGATCCGGCGGGGGTTGCGACGGTGTGGCTCCACCGACCCGAGCGGCGCAATTCGTGGACGGGCCGGATGCACGCTGAATATCGTTGGATTATGAAGCAACTGGACAGTGATCCCAAGGTTCGAGTCATCGTACTGACGGGTTCGGGGAGCAGCTTCTGCGTCGGCGCTGACAGTCAGGCCCTCGCCAAGTACGTGGAGGCTGACGCCTATGACCCCGCACTGCCCGCTGACGCGGAACAGCCCGGCTATGGGGTGCGGCCAGAATTCGATGCCGACATGGCATGGCAGTTTGGCATGCGACCCCCGATCATTGCGGCGGTCAATGGCGCCTGCGCTGGGGTCGCCGTCGCACTCGTCGCTTTCTGCGATATCCGCTTCGCGGTGGAGGGTGCCAAAGTCACCACGGCGGCGCCCAGGCTGGGGCTGCCGGCTGAATACGGCCTGTCCTGGATTCTGCCGCGCATCGTCGGCCTGAGCCACGCGGCGGATATCCTGCTGAGCGGGCGCGTCCTGCTGGCCGAAGAATTGAAAGCGATGGGCTTCTTCAACAACGTTTTCCCACAGCAGGAATTTGCGCAACGCGTTGAGGAGTATGCCCACATGCTCGCCGAACTCTCACCGGATTCCGTCAGCACGGCCAAGCGGCAGCTCTACGGTGATCTCCTGCACACCAACGTGGGGGAGGCAATCGAGCAGAGCAAGGTTCTTATTGGTGAGTTGATGGCCCGTCCCGACTATGCTGAGGGAGTGGCGGCTTTCCTTGAAAAACGTCGACCGCGCTTCGTCCGCTGATCTCGGGGGGCGATTAGCTGGAGAAGCGAGACAAGCAGGTACATTGGAGGTGTAGCTGACAATGACTCACATTAACCCCACAGTTCCTCATAGTTCCCCGCCTGTGGAGAGAGATTGGTGGTCGCGCAACGTGGCTCGCGCAGAAGTGTCCCGCCACCCATGCCTTGTCTATGAACAGCGGCCACCTTCCGTGCCAGCACTACTGCTGGTCGCTCGGCGGTGGCACGGCAGAACGCACTTCGTGCAGGGTCATCGCCGCATCACGTTCGAGACCCTCGAGCGAGCAGTAATGCGCGTGGCACAGCGGCTGCAACAAGCCGGGATTCGGGCGCAAGATCGGGTACTGCTATTCGGCGTGAATCAAGTCGAGTGGGTCGTCGCGTTCTGGGCCATTCAATGCCTCGGCGCTGTCGCCGCCCTGGGCAATGCCTGGTGGAGCGAGAAGGAGCTGCGCGAAGTGATGGAAAGCATTCGCCCAAAACTGGCTCTGACTGACCTGCCGCGACCAGGAGGACTATCAGACGACATACCGCTCCTCTCTTTTGCTAACCTTCGTGCATTGGTCGACGATAACGGCGAGTGCCCGGAGTTCGAGCTCGCTCCCATCAATGAGGACGATCCCTCACTCATCATCTTCAGTTCGGGGACAACGGGTGTTGCCAGGGGCGTGCTCCTCTCGCACCGCTCGGTGGTCGCTAATCTACAGAACCTCCTTGTGCTGACAGGGCGTTTGCCAAGCGAGTTGCCCGACACGCACCCGGGAACGGTCAGCCTGCTTTCCGTTCCCCTCTTCCATCTCGCAGGCCTTCAAGTGACCATCAGCACCCTTCTCTCGGGTGGTTCTCTCATCTTTCTCGAAGGTCGGTTCGATGCAGCCGAAGTACTCCGCTTGATCGAAAAAGAGAGGGTTCGAGTGTGGGGGAGCGTCCCGACCATGGTATCGCGCGTCATCGATCACGAAGACTTCACCCGCTATGACACGTCGAGCCTTGTCTCTGTGCCGATGGGCGGCGCCGTTGTTTCGCGCGCACTCCGAGACAGAGTGCGCGCTGCCTTTCCGGGCGTGCGTGGCGGCGGGACGTTGTACGGTCTGACGGAAGCGGGCGGTGTCCTCGCCGCGGGCGCTGGCTCGGAGATGGAGCGGCGGCCGGGATGCGTCGGGCGGCCATTGCCGGTCGTCGAAGTGCGGATCAAGAACCCGGATGTAGATGGTGTCGGGGAGATTCTTGCACGGACGCCTACCGCGATGAGCGGCTACTGGGGCGAACCTTCTGCCACCGTCGATGCAGAAGGTTGGGTCTCCACGGGCGACCTTGGCCGCCTGGATGCGGAGGGCTACCTCTATGTCGTTGGTCGCTCGAAGGATGTCATCATTCGGGGCGGAGAGAATATCGCGAGTGTGCATGTCGAGCAAGCTCTGCTGACTCACCCGGATGTCATCGAGGCCGCTGTGGTGGCCCTTCCACATCCCGACCTGGGAGAGGAGGTTGGTGCTGCACTTCTCCTTCGTCCTGGCGCAGACCCTGACATAGCAGGGCTACGCTCCCATGCTGCACAGAGCCTGGCTCGTTTCGAGGTCCCAACGCGTTGGTGGATTCGCCGGGCATCGCTTCCAACAAATGCCACAGGCAAGATCTTGCGGCGTGAGATCACGAACGAATGGATGGGACGAGGAGGCGACAACATCATCGAGTAGCGCAGTTGCGGGTTCTCCAGCAGCACAGATGCTTCGGGGCATCGGTGCAGGGAATTTGCGGAATCAACAGACGTTGAGACGAACCGTGAACCATTGAAGGTTCACAGGAGGATGAACACTATGAATCGTGGAAATGTGAGCCACTCCGCACAGGTGACGGAATCCTATTGGCCAGCCGACAGGAGCGAGCCAATGCTTGATGTAACGCTCGGGCAATTGCTGCGTCAGGCCGCCCTGGAGGTCCCCGATCGCATTGCACTTGTCGAGGGGTGCCCCGACGCTTCATCTCGTCGAAGGTGGACCTATGCGCAGTTGCTTACTGAAGCCGAGCGTGTCGCTTCCGCCCTGCTCGCCCGGTTCCAACCGGGCGAGCGAATCGCCGTCTGGGCACCTAACATTCCCGAATGGGAACTGCTGCAACTGGGCGCGAGCCTCGCTGGTATGGTCCTTGTCACGGTCAATCCAGCTTTCAAGGCACAAGAACTCACGTATGTGTTGCGGCAGTCACGCGCCCTGGGGCTCTTTTACCTTGAGGAATACCGGGGCAATAACATGACAGCCATCCTCTCACAGGCCAGAGCAGATCTGTCCGACCTGCGGGAAGTGGTTGGCTTCGCGGGCTGGCAGGACTTCGTCGAGTCGGCAAGCCCATCGGCACAGCTCCCCGACGTGAGGCCAGACGATGCGGTGCAGATCCAGTACACATCTGGGACCACCGGATTCCCGAAGGGGGCCATCCTTCACCACAGGGGCATCGCGAACGCATCCCGTTTCATGGCCGAGGGTACGGGGTTGGAGCAAGGAGGAGTGTGGGTGAACGCGATGCCGATGTTTCATATCGGCGGCTGCGGACTCGCTGCGGTCGGCACGTTGGCTCAGCACGGAAAGCATGTCCTGGTTCCAGGATTTGATGCCGCGCTTGTCCTCGAGCTGATCGAGAGCGAACAGGGCACATTCATGCTCGCCGTGCCGACCATGCTGACCATGCTGCTCGACCACCCCGACCGAGCGCGTCGTAACCTTTCGACGTTACGTACCCTCATATCGGGTGCCTCGATGGTCCCTGCCGCTCTGGTTCGTCGCGTTCAGAAGGAACTTGACTGCCAATTTTCGATCGTCTTCGGACAGACGGAACTGCACGGCATCATTACCCACACCCATCGCGACGATACCCCGGAGGACCAGTCCGAGACGATTGGCCAGCCGATGGCTCAGGTGGAGGTCAAGATTGTTGACATTGACACGAATCAGGTGCTTCCGATCGGTGAGCAGGGCGAGATCTGTGCCCGTGGCTACCAGACGATGCTGGGCTACTTTGACATGCCAGAGGCCATGGCAGCGACGCTCGAGCCCGAAGGGTGGCTCCATACTGGCGACCTTGGCACGATGGATGAACGCGGTTACCTACGTATCACGGGTCGGTTGAAGGACATGATCATCCGTGGAGGCGAGAACATCTACCCTCGCGAGATCGAGGCTCTGCTTTCAGAACATCCCAGGGTTGCCAATGCCGTGATCATCGGGGTGCCGGATGAGAAATGGGGCGAGCAGGTAGCTGCCGTTATTCAGCCCGTATCGTCCGAGGAGCCACCATCGCCAGCGGAGCTGCACGACTACTGCCGGGCGCATCTGGCGGCCTACAAGACACCGAAGCTCTGGTGCTTCGTGGACCAGTTCCCGACGACGGCGACCGGCAAGATCCAGAAGTTCGTCCTCCGAGAGCGCGTTGAGAAAGGCGAACTGGTTTTACTATGAAAGTTACCGCTGCTGTTGTCCGTGAAAAATCGAAACCGTTCACTATTGAAGAACTGGATTTAGATGAGCCGCGAGAGGATGAGGTGCTGGTACGGGTTCTTGCCACGGGGATCTGCCACACCGACATCATTGTTCCCGAAGTGGGCGGGGCTTTCGGATGCAAAATCGATATCTATCCCGAAGAGATGATCGCCTCCTTCGCTTCGATGAAGCTTGGACGCTCGGTGAAATGGAGCGAAGACCGCAGCGAGAACCTGGCAGTTACCGTACATGGGCGAGACCAGACAGACTATGTTGAGGCGGCTGCCACAAAAGAAGGCAAAATCACCGGACTCAAGATACACGGCATCTCTGACCTGGGGGGCCTACTGCCAGCTCTTTACCGATGCGATCATGATTGGCTTTGGCTTCCCAGTCTCCTGTGGAGCCTACGACATTCCGGTAGTTCACCTCAGCGCAGATATTGTCTTTACGAACAAGGCTCCAACCGACGCCTATCGCGGCGCAGGTCGCCCAGAAGCAACCTGTATAACGGAGCGCGTTATTGATCTCATCGCGCGGGAACTGGGCAAAGACCCGGCTGAGGTGCGCAGACTGAATTTCATCAAGCCTGATCAGTTCCCCTACAAGTCAGCCTCAGGTGCGGTCTATGACACTGGAGACTATGAGGCAGCTCTGGACAAGGCGCTGCAGTTGTCAAACTATCAGGCCCTGCGCGCAGAGCAGGCACAGATGCGTGCCGAAGGCAAACTGGTGGGGATCGGCGTCTCCTCCTATATCGAAATCTGCGGCTTCGGACCAAAGGGGTCAGGGCCGATCGGCTTCTACGAGAGCGCGCGCATGCGTGTCGAGCAGAGTGGCACTGTGATGGTCTACACCGGTTCCTCTCCACATGGACTACGCAATGCCTATTGCATCTGAGTTTCCGCCCTTTGAACTCGATTCTACCGTTACGCTGACGACAGTTAATCCACTTGGTGTGAAAGGCATCGGTGAGTCTGGCACGGTCGGTTCAACACCCGCAGTCGCAAGCGCCGTTGCCGATGCACTCGGTGTAGCGCATAGAGCATCGCTCCTCCGTAGGCGACGAGTGCGCAATAGGCAAGAAGGGTGTAGAAGATGAAGGTTCCTTTGCTATCGGTCAAAGGGGTCGGCGGCCCTAGTGCCAAAGGGATCCAGGCGCTTCCTAGAAACAGCGCCCCACCCAGAATCAGGACGATCCCGGTGAAAGGGCGCCACGTCCACAATGTGCGATGGAACATGAGATCCTCCTTTTTCAGGGCTGTATGAGAGAAGCCGGAAGCTCTCGCATTCCTGAAGATCGGTGTGTAGGAGATCACGAGTGCTGTGATCCTTGCAACAGGAAAGGGATGCAGAGCAGAGCATCTGCACCCACTATGAAAACGATGGGAGTCCGCATTTTTCAGCTATGGATGGCTCAACAGGTCGGAGAAAAACTGCACGCTTGTTCAGCTTTTTCAACGGGTTGTCGACACGTTAAGAAAGACCCCTGGTACAGTGATACAGGTCGCAAGCAAGCAGACACACTTAATATGGGGATGAGCCTAAGAACTAGGCCATCTGTGGTAATATGCAGATCGGGGAAGGCTGTGAAGTACATCGAGATATTGGATGATTTCAGCATTGTTTTTCATGAGTTTTTATGCTATTCTCTTGACAGAAGGGCTATTCTGTCGACTGATTTGCTAGTGGGGAAGAGTCTATCATAGACCGATGCTCTCCAAAAGCAGACCGTTGCAGTCATCTTTTGAAAACTGTATACTGGTGGATGGTATTGAACAATATACTCATGGAGTTAGGAAGGGTCTGTTAAGGTTTACTGTTTCTGCTGTGTAAGGAGGGCACACATGGATACTGAACCAAACCTGCCCAACCGGCCAAATGGAGAGCTCCCATCACAAGATGGACAAGAACAGCAGCATTCTTCTACATCACCGCCCACTTCGTTCGCTGCGCCAGAGGTTACCTCCCAAGGACAAAAACAACCCCGCCGTTTCTCATCAGGCTTCACAGCATTGATTGTTGTACTTGTAGTACTCCTTGCAGGAGGAAGCGGACTTATCTACTACATCACCATCTACCAACCGAATGTACAACATACTCAGGCTACTGCCACCGCGCTGGCACAGTCAACGACAATAGCAAACGCGAACGCCACAAGCACAGATCAGGCGCTTGCAATAGTGACTAGCATTGCCAATGCTAATGATACAGCAACTGCCACCGCAGGTATATACCTCATCTAAGTACACAACAAGAGCGTTTTTCAAAAGGAAAAGAGCACAGTTTGGAAAGGACATCACGATGAAGGCAATCCGTATCAACGAGATCGGTGGCCCAGAGGTCATGCAGCTAGAGGAGGTCGAGACACCAACACCGCAAGAGGGCGAGG
>WNGL01008839.1_pt1 | contig 16930 bp, 13 predicted proteins | sample 5400591 | NCBI WGS metagenome assembly WNGL01 (sample SAMN13153377, study PRJNA577476) | soil metagenome | isolation source: 80 cm soil or saprolite under Garry oak tree replicate 1 | place: USA:California | collected 2016-06-15
AAGGTGACCTGCGGGCCGTCGCCCCCGAAGCCGAGCACCTCGGTCGCCATGGCCGCGCCGAGCCGAGCCGCGGCGCGCGGCAGCACGTCCTTGCCGAAGGTGGTCGCGGCGGCCCCCACGTAGGCGGCTTGCACCTGCTTCGCCGCCTCGGCGATGACCGGCGCGCAGGCGTCGGCGACGCCGTGCTCCAGCGCCGGGCCATCGGCGACGAGGACGTCGCCATACGCCTTCAGCTCGTCGGCGAGCCCGCCGATGCCCTTGCCCAGCACGAGCACGGTCAGCTTGCCGCCCGAGCGGTGCGCCAGCTCCTGTCCCGCGCCGATCGCGATCTGGGTCGCCTTCTTGAGGATGCCCGCCCGCTGCTCCGCCACGATGAGGACGTTGGTCATGGTCTCATGCTCCCTTTTCGATCCGTTCGCCCTTCGACTCCGGCCCGCTTCGCGCGCCTACGCTCAGGGTGAACTGAGGCTAGAGGACCTTCGCCTCATCGTGCAACTTCGCCCACAGCTCGTTCACGTCCGCCACCTTCACGCCGCCCTTGCGCTTGGGCGGCTCGGAGAGCCTCTTCAGGACCACCCGGGGGGTGAGATCGACGCCCAGCTCGGCGGCCGGGATCTCCTTCACCTCCTTCTTCTTCGCCTTCATGATGCCGGGGAGCGACGCGAAGCGCGGCTTGTTGAGACGCAGGTCGGTCGTGACGACCGCGGGCAGGGTGATCTCCAGCGTCTCCACCCCGCCATCCACCTCGCGCACCACGGTGAGCTTCTTCCCGTCCGCGGAGAGGACGAGGCCGGGTTGCTTCTTCTGCTCCGCCTCGCTCTCCAGGCTCTCGTGCTTGGAGGCGAAGGTGGCCTGCGGGAAACCCATCTTCTCGGCCAGGTACTGGCCGGTCTGGTTCTGGTCGCCGTCGATCGACTGCTTGCCGAGGATCACCAGGTCGGGCTTCTCGCGCTCGACGAGCTTCGCCAGGATGGAGGAGATCACCACCGGGTCCATGGACCCCGCGTGCCGGACGAGGAGGCCTCGGTCGGCCCCCATGGCCAGGGCGGCGCGGATCTCGGTCAGGGACTTGTCGCCGCCGATGGACGCCACGATGACCTCTCCGCCGTGCTTCTCCTTCAGGCGCAGCGCCTCCTCGACCGCGATCTCGTCGAACGGGTTGACCTTGTAGTTCACCCCATCCGTGACGATTCCGGTGCCGTCCGGCTTCACGCGGATCTTGGATTCGGGGTCTTCGACGCGCTTCGCGGTCACCAGGATCTTGAGGGGCATCGGGTCTCCGTTGATTCCAGAATCAGCCGAGGGTCGGCTGGAAGTTTGCGCAGCGCGGCATGCCGACGCAACGGAATGTGGGGCGGCGGCCGCGCGGGCGTGCTTCTATCGTGCACAGCTTGTGACATCGAACCACATCGTCGCCTTACGACGCCACCGGAGGAAGGCTCCATGCGAATTCGCCTCGTCATAGCCGGTCTCGCTTGCTGGCTCGCCCTCGGCCCTGCCAGGGCCCAGAACCTCGGCGGGACCCTGCAGAAGATCAAGGACAGCGGCACCATCTCGCTCGGCCACCGCGAGTCGTCGATCCCGTTCTCGTATTACGACGACAAGCAGCAGGTGGTGGGCTTCTCGCACGAGCTGATGCTGAAGGCGGTCGACGCCGTCAAGAAGGAGCTCGGCCTGCCGAAGCTGGCCGTGAAGCTCACCCCGGTCACCTCCCAGAACCGGATCCCGCTCGTGCAGAACGGCACCATCGACATCGAGTGCGGCTCGACGACGAACAACCTCGAGCGCCAGCGGCAGGTCGGCTTCTCCAACACCCTCTTCATCGTCGGCACGCGGCTCCTGACGAAGAAGGACTCCGGCATCAAGGACTTCCCCGATCTCGCTGGCAAGAACGTGGTCACCACCGCCGGGACGACCTCGGAGCGCCTGCTGCGCAAGCTGAACGAGGACAAGGCCATGAAGATGAACGTCATCAGCGCCAAGGACCACGGCGAGTCCTTCCTCACGCTGGAGAGCGGGCGCGCGGTGGCGTTCATGATGGACGATGCCCTGCTCGCCGGAGAGGTCGCGAAGGCGCGCCGCCCCGGCGACTGGGTCATCACCGGCACGGCCCAGTCGCGCGAGGCGTACGGCTGCATGCTCCGCAAAGAGGACCCGCAGTTCAAGAAGGTGGTCGACGCGGCCATCGCCCAGGCGATGACATCCGGTGAAGCCGAGCAGCTCTACAAGAAGTGGTTCCTGTCCCCCATCCCGCCCAAGGGGCTGAACCTCAACTTGCCCCTCAGCGACGACATGAAGCAGCTCTTCAAGAACCCGAACGACAAGGCGCTCCAGTAGACGAGCGCCGGCGGGAGGGGACCGGCCCGGCCCGGCGCCCCCTCCCCGCCCCGTCGAGGCACGCCCATGTCCTATCACTGGCGGTGGGGGGTCTTCCTCGATCCCGTCCCGTCCGGCGGCGGCACCTACCTCGGGTGGATGATCGCCGGCCTGGAGATGACGGTCGCCGTGTCGCTCACGGCGTGGTTCATCGCGCTCGCCATCGGCTCCCTCATGGGCGTGCTGCGGACGGTCCCGAGCCGGCTCCTGTCCGGGATCGCCGCCGTCTACGTGGAGGTCTTCCGGAACATCCCGCTGCTGGTCCAGCTCTTCATCTGGTACTTCGTCGTCCCGGAGCTCGTCCCCCGTCCGCTCGGCGACGCGATGAAGCGCGCCAACCCCTTGGTGCAGCAGTTCCTCGCCTCGATGTTCTGCCTCGGCCTCTTCACCGGCGCGCGCGTCTGCGAGCAGGTGCGCTCCGGGATCAACTCATTGTCGCGAGGACAGAAGAGCGCCGCGCTGGCGCTGGGGCTCACCTTGCCCCGGGCGTACCGGTACGTGCTGATGCCTCAGGCGTTCCGCATCATCGTGCCGCCGCTCACCTCGGAGCTGCTCAACATCTTCAAGAACTCCGCCGTCGCCTCCACCATCGGCCTGCTCGAGCTGGCGGCGCAGGGGCGGCAGCTCGTCGACTACACGGCGCAGCCGTACGAGTCGTTCATCGCGGTGACGCTGGCCTATGTCGCCATCAACGTCGTCCTGATGCTGGTGATGCGGGTGGTGGAGGGCCGGGTGCGCGTGCCGGGGCTCCTCGGCGGGGGGCGCTGACCGTGTACGAGTTCGACTGGAGCTCCATCCCCGGCGCGCTGCCCTTCCTCTGGCAGGGCATGAAGCTCACCCTGAAGATCACCGTCACCGCGGTCGTGGCCGGCATCGTCTGGGGCACGGTGCTCGCCATGCTGCGCCTCTCCGGAAGCCGGGTGCTGGGGTGGCTCGCCGCGAGCTACGTGAACGTCTTCCGCTCCATCCCGCTCATCATGGTGCTGCTCTGGTTCTTCCTCATCGTGCCGGCGGTGATGGAGAACCTGCTGCACCTGCCGCGGCCCGGCGACACCCGCCTCACCTCGGCCATGGTCGCCTTCGCGCTCTTCGAGGCCGCCTACTACTCCGAGATCATCCGGGCCGGCATCCAGAGCGTCTCGCGGGGCCAGTCGAGCGCCGCGCTGGCGCTGGGCATGACGTACGGACAGTCGATGCGGTACGTCATCCTGCCTCAGGCCTTCCGCAACATGATCCCGCTCCTCCTCACCCAGGGCGTGATCCTCTTCCAGGACACCTCCCTCGTCTACGTGAGCGCGCTCGCCGACTTCTTCGGCGCCGCGGCCAAGGTGGGCGATCGCGACGGCCGGATGGTGGAGATGCTGCTCTTCGCCGGGGCCGTCTACTTCGTCATCTGCTACGGGGTGTCGCTCCTCGTGAAGCGCTACCAGAACAGGGTCGCCACATGATCTCGATCCGCAACGTCAGCAAGTTTTTCGGCAGCTTCCAGGCGCTCAAGGAGTGCTCGACCGAGGTCAACAAGGGTGAGGTGATCGTCGTGTGCGGGCCGTCCGGCTCGGGCAAGTCCACACTCATCAAGTGCGTGAACGGGCTCGAGACCTTCGAGCGCGGCGAGATCGTCGTCAACGGCACCTCGGTCGGCGACCGCAGGACGAAGCTGCCCGCGCTCCGTGCCCACGTCGGCATGGTGTTCCAGCACTTCGAGCTCTTCCCCCACATGACCATCACCGCCAACCTGACCTTGGCGCAGGAGAAGGTGCTCGGCCGCGGGCACGCCGAGGCGCTGGAGCGCGGCCTGAAGCTGCTCGACCGGGTGGGCCTGCGCGCCCAGGCCGCGAAGTTCCCCGGCCAGCTCTCCGGCGGGCAGCAGCAGCGCGTCGCCATCGCGCGCGCCCTGGCGATGGACCCCATCTGCATGCTCTTCGACGAGCCGACCTCGGCCCTCGACCCCGAGATGATCAACGAGGTGCTCGACGTCATGGTCGAGCTGGCGCGCGACGGCATGACGATGATGTGCGTCACGCACGAGATGGGTTTCGCCCGCAAGGTGGCGCACCGGGTGGTCTTCATGGACCAGGGCCAGATCCTCGAGGACGCGCCCACCGATCAGTTCTTCGGCCGGCCGCGCTCCGAGCGCGCCCAGTACTTCCTCTCCAAGATCCTGCAGCACTGAGCAGGGCGCGGCGTGCGCCTCCACCTCGTCGACGGCACCTTCGAGCTCTTCCGGGCGCACTTCTCGAAGCGTCCGGGGCACCTCGCCCCGGACGGCCGCGAGGTGAAGGCGACCGTCGGGATCGCCATGTCGCTGCTCGCGCTCCTGCACGACGCGGCCGAGGCGGTGACCCACGTCGCGGTCGCCTTCGACAACCCGATCCGCTCCTTCCGGAACGATCTCTTCCCCGCCTACAAGAGCGACGAGGGCGTGCCGCCGGAGCTGCGGGCGCAGTTCGACCTGGCGGAGGAGGCGGCGCGCGCGCTCGGCCTGACGGTCTGGTCGATGCGCGAGTTCGAGGCCGACGACGCGCTCGCGACCGGCGCGGCGCGCTTCGCCGAGGCCGTCGAGCAGGTGCGCATCCTCACCCCCGACAAGGATCTCGGGCAGTGCCTGGCCGGACGCCGGGTGATCCAGGTGGACCGGATCCGTCGCCGCGAGCTCGACGAGGAGGCGCTGCGGGCGCGCCGCGGCATCGCGCCCGAGAGCGTGCCGGACTTCCTCGCGCTCGTCGGCGACGACGCCGACGGGATCCCGGGCCTGCCGGGCTTCGGCGAGCGCACGGCGTCGCAGCTGCTCGGCCGCCACCCGCATCTGGAGGACATCCCGGCCGACCCGGCCGCCTGGCCCAGCACGATCAGGAACCCCCGCCAGCTCGCCCACGAGCTCGCCTCCTCGCGCGAGGTGCTCCTCTACCGGCGCCTCGCGACGCTCGTCCGCGACGTGCCGCTCCAGGAGTCGCTCGACGACCTCGCCTGGCGCGGCCTCCCGCGCCAGCGCTTCGAGGCCTGGTGCGACGCGCTCGGCGCGCGCGCCTTCCTCGCCACGCTCGAGGCGCGCGACACCCGCTGGGCAGCGGCCGACGGCGGGTGAAAGCTACGCGGGGTGCGCGGCCACCTCGGCCGGCTGCCCAGCCAGCTCGCCCGCCAGCGCCCGGCGGTAGCGGCTGAGGTCCCGCACGCTCGCGAGCTCCTGCCCGAACAAGCTCGCCAGGCTGCGCAGGATGCGCGTCTGGACGCGCTCCTCGCAGGCGGCGTCGAAGTGGATCTGCTCCCCGAGCCAGCGCTCCAACCAGGCCGGATCGGGCAGCCGGCTCTGCACGGTGTCGCGCGGGAAGAGCGCCTTCGCGACGTGCAGGTTGGTCGGGTGGAGGGGCTCGCCGCCCCGGCGCCCGCTGCTCGCCATGAGGACGCCCACCTTGGCGAAGGCGTGCCGCGCCTCGTCGCCGAGCGCCTCCACCGCGCGCTGCATGTACTTGAGATAGGCGCCGGCGTGCCGCCCCTCGTCGCCGGCGATGAGCCCGTAGACGTGCCGGATGACCGGCTCGGTGTGCCACTCGGCGGCGCGCCGGTACCACTGCGTGAGCCGCACCTCGCCGCAGAAGTGCAGCATGAGGGTCTCGAGCGGCGGCGCCGGGTCGAACTCGAAGCGCACCGCCTGCAGCTCCTCCTCGGTCGGGACCAGCTCCGGCCGGAAGCGCCGCAGGTACTCCATGAGCACGAGCGCGTGCTTCTGCTCCTCGAAGAACCAGATCGACATGAAGGCGGAGAAGTCGGCGTCGTCGCGGTTGTCGCGCAGGAACATCTCGGTGGCGGGCAGGGCCGACCACTCGGTGATGGCGTTCAGGCGGATGGTCTCGGCCTGCTCGGCGGTCAGCCGGCTCGCGTCGAAGCGATCCCACGGCACGTCGGCCACCATGTTCCAGCGAACCTGCTCGAGGGTGCGGAAGAGCTCGGGGTACAGCATGCCGGGTCGAGGTGCGCTCATGACGGTATCCTGCGTCGCCGATGTCTCGGGCGTGTCACGGTCTTGCGCCAGATCAATTCATGGTCCGGCAGCCCGGCCAACCGGCAGGACGCCCGCCTCTCCGGAGCGCCTGGTCTCTCCCGGGCTAAGATCGCCCGGTGCCGCGCCTCCTCCGCCCGGGCTCGCTCGTCCTCGCGCTGACCGCCTTCGCCGCCGTGGCGGTGGGGGCGACGGGCGCGCTCCTCCTCGCCCGCCACCGGACGGCCGCGCTCGAGTCCATCGCCGACCGGCAGGCGCTCCTCGTCGGGCTCCAGGCCCGGCTCATCGACGCGGAGGTGCGGCGGCTGGTGGAAGAGATGCAGCGCCTCTCCAAGCTGGCCGAGGTGGACCTCGCCGACGACAACCTGGAGCCGGAGAAGCGCGTGCTGCGCATCGCGCGCCGCGACACCGCCCTCTTCTCGGCTGCCATCTTCATCCTCGACGCGCGCGGCGACGTCCTGTGGACGGAGCCGCGCGGGGCCGTGCCCGTCACCACGCCGGGCCAGCTCGTCGGCGCAGCCCGCGGCCGGGCGGCGCCGGTGGTCCAGCTCGCCCCGGGCGCGCTGGAAGTGGCGGCGCCCATCGCCGGCCGCGGCGCCATCGTCGGACAGGTGAGCACCGCCGCTCGGGACGTCTTCGGCGAGGGGATCGGGCGCGCCCTCTCCACCGGCGGCTTCGCCCTGCTGCTGTCCGAATCGGCCGGCGACCGCGCGGTGTGGGTAGCGCGGGCGGGCGCCGCGCGCGGCGATCTGGTCGCCTCGGGCGGACAGCGCTGGATCGATGCGCAGGACGGCGCGCGCTGGCTCGTCTCCGAGGCGAAGGTCGGCGACGGACCGCTCGTGCTCCGCCTCGCCCAGCCGGCGCGCGAGATCGAGCGCGAGGTGTGGCGCTCGCTGCGGAGCCTCGTGCTCACGCTCGGCGGGGCGCTCCTCCTGGCGGTGGTGGCGGGCGGCCTGCTCGCCCTCGCCATCGGGCGGCTGGAGCGGGCCGAGCTGGAGCTCGACAAGGCCCGCGAGCTCGCCGCCATGGGCCGGACCGCCGCAGCCATCGCGCACGAGGTGAAGAACTCCCTGAACGGCCTCTCGGTGGCGCTCGACCTCCTCGCCTCCGGGCGCGCACCGCCGGCGGCGGCCGCCGAGGTACACGGGCAGGCGCGCTTCGAGATCGCACGGCTGCGCGGGGTGGCCGAGGACCTGACGCTCTTCGCCGCCCCGCCCCGGCTCGATCCCGGGGACGCCGATCTGGCCGAGCTGTGCCGGCGCGCCGCCGCGGCCACCGCCGACCTCGCCCAGGACTGCCGGGTCGAGGTGGCGCTCGAGCTGGGGACTGCGCCCGCGGTGGTGCCGGGCGACGCGCACAAGCTCCTCGGCGCGCTGCAGAACGTGGTCCGGAACGGGATCGAGGCGATGGGTCCGGGCGCCTTCGGGGAGGCGCTCGGCGAGGCCATCCCGCCGCGCGAGCGCCGCCTCGAGCTCGCGCTCCGCCGCGCCCAGGGCGAGGTGCTGGTCGAGGTCGCCGATCGCGGTCCCGGCTTGCCGCCCGAGGTGCGGGAGCACCTCTTCGAGCCCTTCGTCACCACCAAGCGCACCGGCACCGGGCTCGGCCTCGCCATCGCGCGGCGGGTGGTGGAGGCGCACGGCGGCCGGATCGAGGCCCTGCCGCGCCCCGGTGGCGGTACCGTGTTCCGCCTCGCCTTCCCGCTCGCCCTCGCCCGGCGCCGCCGGGGACGCGCCACCGCTCGGCTCTAGGCCACCATGACCTCCGCCCCCCGCATCCTCATCATCGACGACGAGAAGACCTTCCGCGTGGTGGCGCAGGCCGCGCTCGCCGCCGAGGGCTTCGAGGCGAGGAGCGCCGCCTCGGGCGGCGAGGGCGTCGCGCTCGCGCGCGAGCTGCGGCCCGAGGTGGTGGTGCTGGATCGGAACCTGCCCGACGCGGACGGCCTGGCGGTGCTGGAGAAGCTGCTCGCCGAGGGCGCCGGTGACGTGCCGCTCGTCGTGATGGCCACCGCCTACGGAGAGATCGAGAACGCGGTGCAGGCGGTGAAGCTGGGCGCCTTCGATTACCTCACGAAGCCCATCCAGCTCGCCGCTCTCGTGCTCACCGTGAAGAAGGCGCTCGAGGCGCGCCGGCTCCAGCGCCGCGCCGATGGCCTCGCGGGGGCGGCCCGGCGCCGCGTCGAGCGCGCGCTCTGCCTGGGGGAGTCGGCGGCCATGCGACGGGTGGTGGAGCTGTGCGAGAAGGTGGCCGCCTCGCCCGACACCACCGTCCTCGTGGAGGGTGAGAGCGGCAGCGGCAAGGAGCTCGTCGCCCACCTCGTGCACATGAAGACGCCGCGGCGCGGGGAGGCGCCGCTCGTCGAGCTCAACTGCGCCGCCATCCCGGAGTCCCTGCTCGAGGCGGAGCTCTTCGGGCACGAGCGGGGCGCCTTCACGGACGCGAAGCGCGCCCGGGCCGGGCTGCTCGAGCAGGCGGAGGGCGGCACGGTCTTCCTGGACGAGATCGGGGACATGCCTCCGGCGACCCAGGCGAAGCTGCTCAAGGTGCTGGAGACGCGCACCTTCCGGCGCCTGGGAGGCACCGGCGACCTCGGCGCCGACGTGCGCTTCATCGCCGCCACCCACCGCGACCTCGAGGCTGCCGTCGCCAACGGCAGCTTCCGCCTCGACCTCTTTCACCGGCTCGACGTCTTCCGCATCCGCGTGCCGCCGCTCCGCGAGCGGCCCGAGGACGTGCTCCCCTTGGCGCGCTTCTTCCTTGCCGAGCTGGCCGGACGGGCGGGAAAGCCCATCCGCGCGCTCGCGCCGGAGACCGAGCGTCGCCTCGCCGCCTACCCCTTCCCCGGCAACGTGCGCGAGCTCCGCAACGTCATCGAGCGGGCGGTCATCCTGGAGGCCGGGCCGATCCTCTCGCCGGGCTCGGTCCTCCTGCGCGACGCCGGCGCCGGCGTCCAGCCTCCCCCGGCCTCGGCCGCCCCCCCCGCACCGGTCATGCCCGCCGAGTCGCCGCCGCCCACGCTGGCGGACGTCGAACGCGCCTACGTCGTGCAGCTCCTCGAGCGCGCGCGGGGAAACCGCACCCAGGTCGCGCGCTGGATGGGGGTCTCCTACCCGACGGTCGTGAAGAAGATCGCGGACTACCGGATCGAGCTCACCCGCTGGAAGGAGTGAGGCGCGGGTCACCTCCAGCGGGGGTCGAAGAATCTTGGAGTCGCCCTCCAGGATTCTTGTAGCCCTTCGCCGATGGGCACAGGCGGCCTGGCGGGAAGACGGGCAGTTGGGCAACACGCCGCGGTTGGTCCGGAGCTTGCGAGGCTGCGCCGACGTGTGCTCGTCCCCACCACGCTCGTCCTCCTCCTCGCGCAAGCCCCCGACCTGCCCGTCTGGACCCTCGACGACGCCCTCGGCGCCTTCCTACGATCGAGCCCCGAGCTCGACGAGGCGCGCGCCCGCGAGCGCTCCGCCCAGGCCGACGTGACGCAGGCGGGACTCGCTCCCAACCCGGAGGCGAGCATCACGGCGGGGAACATACCGCTCCAGGCCAACGTGACCGGGAGCGGCGACGGACCAGGTCTCTCCCGCAACGCGGTCCTCTCGCTGGCCTTGAGCCAGGCCTTCGAGCTGGGACGGAAGCGGGAGAAGCGGGTGGCGGCGGCCACGAGCCGGGTCGCTGCCACCCGCACTTCCTACGACGACGCGCTGCGGCTGGCCCGCTTCGAGCTGGCGCGCGCCTTCTGGCAGGCGCTCGCGGCGAAGGAGAAGCGGGTGCTGGCCGAGGAGATCCGCGCCCGCTACGCCGAGACCGCCCGCATCAGCCGCGCCCGCTTCGAGGCGGAGGACATCTCGGCCGCCGACCTCGACAAGATCGTGCTGGAGGGCTCGCGCCAGGAGAACGAGGTGGCCGACGCGCGCAGCGCCGAGGCGGTCGCCATCCAGGAGCTGCTCCGGCTGGTGGGCCCGGGCGCGCCGCCGGCGGTGGCGGTCGCGGGCGAGCTGGCCGCGCCGCCCGCGCCTCCCGCCGATCCCGCCGAGCTGTCGCGTCGCGCCCGCGAGGCCCGGCCGGACGTGCGCGCCGCGCGCCAGCGGGTCGAGACCGCCCGCCGCGACCTGGCGCTGGCGGAGGCGCAGGCGGTCCCCGACCTGACGCTGGGCGTGACCTACACGCACTCGCAGGCTACTCCCGCCGGCGACAATCCCGACACGCTCGCCTTCACCGCCGGTCTCCCGCTGCCCTTCTCGCACCGCAACCAGGGCGAGGTGGCGAAGGCGCGGATCGAGCTCGAGACCGCCGGGCGCGCCGTGGCCGCCGCCGAGGCGCACGCCGACCGGGAAACCGCCGAGGCGCTCTCCCGGCTCTCCACCGCCGAGGAGAAGGCGCGCCGCTACGACCAGGGCATGCTGGCGCGCGCCCGCCGCGCGCTCGAGGTGGCGGAGAAAGCCTACCGGGAGGGCGCGGCGAGCCTGCTCCAGCTCCTCGAGGCCGAGCGCACCTCCATTCAGCTCCGACAGGACGCGCTCGACACGCTCTTCGAGCTGCGGACGGCGAGGCTCGAGGTGGACCGGGCGGCCGGTGGCGTCGCCGCTGCAGAGAGGACCTCACCATGACCGCAGACGTCTCAGCTTCTCCCGCGAGGCGAGCGCGCCGCGGCGGGGGACGAGCCCCCGCTCTCGGTACCCTGGCGCTGGGACTGCTGCTGGCGTGCTCGGCGAGCTCGCCCGTGACGCCGCCCGCCCCGCCCCAGCCGCCGGGCGAGCTGATCCTGCCGGCCCTGCCGCCGTACATGAAGGTCGCGCCGGTGGCGCTGAGCGCCCAGGGCGCGGGGGCCGGGGCGACCGGCCGCGTCACCTTCGACGAGGAGCGCGTCTCGCGGGTGGCCTCGCCGGTGTCGGGCCGGGTGGTGGAGCTGCTGGCGCGCCCGGGGGACGCGGTGAAGAAGGGGCAGCCGCTCCTCGCCATCGCCTCACCCGACGCCGAGGCCGCGCTCTCCGATCTCACCGCGGCCGAGGCCGACGAGCGGCTCGCCCAGAAGAGCCTCGACCGCGCCCGCCGCCTCTACGACGACCAGGCCATCCCACACAAGGACGTGCTCGCCGCGGAGAGCGATGCGGTGAAGGCTGCGGCCGTCCTCGCCCGCGTCCGCACCCGCATCGAGGTCCTGGGCCTCGCCGAGCGCCGTGACGCCGCCACCCGCGCTCGCTTCGCGCTCCGCGCGCCCATCGCAGGGGTGGTCGTGGAGCGGCCGGCCCAGCTCGGGATGGAGGTCCGGGCCGACTCCGGCACGCCGCTCGTCACGGTGGCCGACCTGTCCCGGCTGTGGGTGCTGGCCGACGTCTACGAGCGCGACCTCGGCCTCGGCATCGAGGTCTCGAACCTGCAGGCGCAGCTCAAGCCCGAGATGTTCGCCCGGGTGACCCTGCTCGGCGGCCGCCAGGCGGCGACGCTGAGCGTCCCGGAGGGCGCGGTGCTCTCCGACGGTCAGGCGAACGCGGTCATCGTGGCGGAGGGCGGGGGCCGCTTCGTGAAGCGTCTCATCGAGGCGGGGCCGGAGCAGGAAGGGCGGGTGCGGGTGCTGGCGGGGCTGCGCGAGGGCGAGCAGGTGGTGGTCGACGGCGGCCTCTTCCTCAAGGCCGAGATCGACTCGAGGTAGGCGCCCGTGCTCTCGAAGCTCGTCGACGGCGCGCTCCGCCACCCGGGCGCGGTGATCCTCGCCACCTTCACCTTCGCGGCGGCCGGCCTGTGGGCCTTCCGCGAGCTGCCGGTGGAGGCCTTCCCCGACGTCACCGACACGCAGGTGCAGATCATCACCCTCTTCCCCGGTCACGCGCCCGAGGAGGTGGAGCGGCAGGTGACGCTCCCCATCGAGAAGGAGCTGAACGGCACCCCCGAGCTGTCGCAGCTGCGCTCGATCTCCATCTACGGCCTGTCGGTGGTGACGCTGACCTTCGAGGACGGCACCGACAACTACTTCGCCCGCAGCCAGGTGTCGGAGCGGCTGCGCCAGGTGGAGGTGCCGGACGGCGTGACCCCCGGGCTCGGGCCGCTCTACACGCCCATCGGCGAGATCTACCGCTACGTGCTCGAGAGCGATCCGCGCGCGGGCGAGACCCCCATGTCACTGCGCGAGCTGCAGGACTGGGTGCTGGAGCGGCACCTCCGGCAGGTGCCAGGCGTGGCGGACGTGGTGAGCTTCGGCGGCTTCCAGCGCCAGTTCCAGGTGGAGGTCGATCCGGCCCGCCTCAAGGCCCACGCCGTCGGCCTGCGCCAGGTCTTCGAGGCCCTGCAGCGCTCGAACGCCAACGCTGGCGGGAACTATCTCACCCGCGGGCCCGAGGAGCTCGTCATCCGCGGCCTCGGCTACCTCGGCGCCGCCGACGACGTGCGGAACGTGGTGGTGGCGGCGCGGGGCGGCACGCCCCTCACCGTGGGCGACCTCGCCCGCGTCACGGTGGGAGCGGTCCCGCGGCGCGGGTCGGTCGGGAAGGACCGCGTCGACGAGGTGGTGCAGGGCATCGTCCTTTTGCGGAAGGGCGAGAACCCGGCCAAGGTCCTCGAGGCCATCCACGCCAAGGTGCGCCAGCTCAACGGCGGCGTCCTGCCGAAGGGCGTCCGGGTCGCGCCCTACTACGACCGCACCACGCTGGTGGCCACGACGCTCCACACCGTGCTCGGGAACCTCCTCGAGGGCGCGGCGCTCGTGACGCTCGTCGTGCTCCTCTTCCTCGTCTCCTGGCGCGGAGCGCTGGTCGTGGCGAGCGTCATCCCGCTCTCCATGCTGGCGAGCTTCCTGTACCTCGAGCTGCGCGGCCTGTCGGCGAACCTCCTCAGCCTGGGGGCGGTCGACTTCGGCATCATCGTCGACGGCGCGGTGGTGATGGTGGAGAACGTCTTCCGACACCGACACGCCCGGCCCCACCTGGCGCTCCCGGCCGTGGTTCGGGAGGCGGTGCAGGAGGTGGCCCGGCCGACGCTCTTCTCGCTCGGCATCATCATCGTCGCCTACCTGCCTGTCTTCAGCCTGCAGCGGGTGGAGGGGCGCATCTTCGCGCCCATGGCGAACACGGTGGCGAGCGCGCTGGTGGGGGCGCTCGTCTTCTCGCTCACCCTGGTGCCCGTGCTGTGCGTGCGGGCGCTGCGGGGCGAGAAGGAGCGCACCTCGCCGGTCGTCGCGTGGGCCGAGCGCGCCTACCGGCCGGCGCTCGCCTTCGTCCTCCGGCGGCGCACGCCGGTGCTACTCGGCGCCGCGGCGGCGGTCGTCCTGGGCGTCCTCCTCCTCGGGCGGCTCGGCTCCGAGTTCCTCCCCGAGCTGAACGAGGGCTCGCTCTGGGTGTCGGCGACGCTCCCGCCCTCGATCTCGCTCGACGCGGCGCTGGAGATGGCGCCACGCGTCCGCGCCGCGCTGCTCGAGTTCCCCGAGGTGCGGACGGTGGTCTCGCAGCTGGGCCGGCCCGAGGACGGCACCGACCCGGCCCCGGTGAACAGCCTGCAGCTCATGGTGGACCTCCGGCCGGAGCAGGAGTGGACGAGCGCGCACGGGCGCGAGGAGCTGGTGGCGAAGATGGAGGCGCGCCTCTCGCGCCTCCCCGGCATCGACTACAACTTCTCCCAGCCCATCAAGGACAACGTCGAGGAGGGCATCAGCGGCCTCAAGGGGCAGGTGGCGGTGAAGCTCTTCGGCGACGACCTCGGCAAGCTCGACGAGCTGGCGGGACAGGTCGAGCGGGCGCTCCGGCGCGTGCCGGGCGCGGCCGATCTGGCGGTGGTGCAGGCCGGGCAGCTGCCGCAGGTGCAGATCGCCATCGACCGGCAGAAGATCGCCCGCTACGGCATCGCGGTGGCCGACGTGGACGAGGCCATCGAGACCGCGCTCGGCGGCAAGGTGGCGACGGACCTGTGGGAGGGCGAGCGGCGGTTCGGGGTGGCGGTGCGCTTCCCCTCGGCGGCGCGCGGCAAGCTCGGCGCCATCCGCGACCTCTCGGTGCGGACGCCCGAGGGGACACCCATCCCGCTGTCCGAGCTCGCCACCCTGCGTATCGGCCAGGGCCGGGCCGCCGTCTCGCGCGAGTCGAACCAGCGCTTCGTCGGCATCAAGACGAACGTGCGCGGGCGGGACCTGGGCGGCTTCGTGGTCGAGGCGCAGGCGGCGGTCGCGCAGGCGGTGCAGCTCCCCGCCGGCTACTACCTGACCTGGGGCGGCGAGTTCGAGAACCAGGAGCGCGCGATGCGCCGCCTCGCCATCGTCATCCCGCTCTCCATCTTCCTCATCTTCCTCCTCCTGCTGGAGGCGTTCGGGAAGCTGCGCTCGGCGCTGCTCATCCTGGCCAACATCCCGTTCGCGCTGGTGGGCGGGGTGCTCGCGCTGAAGCTCACCCACATCCCGCTCTCCGTCTCGGCGGCGGTCGGCTTCATCGCGCTCATCGGCCAGGCCGTCCTGAACGGCGTCCTCCTCCTCTCCGACTTCGACCAGCGCCGCGCAGCGGGGGTCCCGCTCGCCGAGGCGGTCGAGGCCGGCGCGGTCGCGCGGCTGCGGGCCGTCCTCATGACCGCCCTCCTCGCCGCGCTCGGCCTCCTCCCGGCCGCCCTCTCCCGCGCCATCGGCGCCGAGACGCAGCGGCCGCTGGCGGTGGTAGTGATCGGCGGCCTCGTCTCGGCCACCGCGCTCACCCTCTTCGTCCTCCCGGTGCTCTACACGCTGGTGGAGGCGCGCGCCGCCGCGCGCGGCGCCCGCCCGCTCGAAGGGGTGGCCGGGCCGGAGCCGGATCTGGAGACGTGAACGCGACGGCGCCGGGCGCGAGGGCTTATCTTGGGGAGGCGTGCTCCTCCGCCTCCTCACCCACTTCGGGTACCTCGCCATCACCGGCTCGCTCGTCGCGGGCGGGATGGGCTTCCCGGTCCCGGAGGAGCTCGTCCAGCTGACGGCCGGCTACCTCTCGAAGCAGGGGACGCTCTCCTTCTGGCCGGCGCTCGTGGCCGTGTACCTCGGCATCGTGCTGGGCGACTCGCTCTTCTTCCACGTCGCCCAGCGGCAGGGGCCGAAGCTCCTCGAGCGCCCGTCCGTGGCGCGGGTGCTGACCCCCTCGCGGCGCGCCTTCCTCGACCGCCACTTCGAACGCCACGCCTTCCTCACCATCGTGGTGGCCCGCCACACCTCGGGCCTTCGCCTGGCCGCCTACGCGCTCGCGGCCTGTCACGGCATGAAGGCGCGCACCTTCATCCTCGCCGACGCCTTCTCGGCGCTCCTCTCGGTCCCGCTCGTCGTGTCGCTCGGCTACCTCTTCGCCGCGCACCTCGAGGAGGTGAAGAAGCGCGTCCACGAGGTGGAGCTCGGAGTGCTCGTGGCGGTGGTGCTGCTCGGCGCGGGGGTGGTGCTCGTGAAGTGGTGGCGGAACCGCCCGCTCACCCGTAGCGAAGCGCCTTCTCCTCCCCGCTGAGCACGCGCAGCGCCCCCTCGACCAGGGCGAGGAGCTCGTCCTCGCCGGGGTAGACCACCACCGGGGCGAGGAACGCCACCCGTCCGCGGATGCGCTCGACGAGCGCCTCGCAGTGGGCGGCGCCGCCGGTGAGGAGGACCGCGTCGAGGCGACGGCCGAGCGCGACCGCCATCTCGCCGATGGCCTTCGCGATCTGGTACGCCATGGCGTCGAGCACGAGCCGGGCCTGCCCATCGCCGGCGGCCGCGCGCGCCGCCGCCTCGCGCACGTCGCGCGTGCCGAGGTAGGAGAAGAGCCCGCCGTCGCCGAAGAGCCGGCGCCGGAGCGCCTTCCGGTCGGCGCCCGGCGCGAAGCACAGGTCGATGAGGGCGGTCGCGGGCAACCCGCCCGCGCGGTCGCCCGAGAACGGCCCCTCGTCCTGCGGATTCACCACGTCGACGAGCCGCCCTCCGGCCTGGGCCGAGAGCGAGCAGCCGGTGCCGAGGTGGGCGACGACGAGCCCGAGAGCCTCGATAGGGCGGCCCGCCGCCGCGGCGTGGCGGCGCGCCACCGCCCGCATGTTGAGCGCGTGGCACAGGCTCGTCCGCTCCACGCCAGCCAGCCCCGAGAGCCGCGCCACATCGGCGAGCTCGTCGACCGAGACGGGGTCCACCACGAAGGCCGGGCAGCCGTGCTCGTCGGCGAGGGTGCGCGCCAGCGGCGCCCCGAGGTTGGCGGCGTGCTCGCCGCGCTCGGCGCGCGCAGCATCGGCCAGCATGGCGTCGTCGACCGCATAGGTGCCGCTCGGCATCGGCCGCAGGAGCCCGCCGCGCCCGACCACCGCCTGGAGCGCGCCCGGCGCGAGCGCCCGCCCGGCCAGCCAGGCCCGCACCGCCTCCGCGCGCCAGGGGAGCTCGTCCGCCACCCGCCCGAAGCGCGCGAGCTCCGCCGCGTCGTGGCGGAGCACGTGCTCGGCGACGGCCGAGCCGCCACGGTAGACGCCGAGCTTGGTCGAGCCCGCCCCAGGGTTCACGGCGAGTACGTAGGGCGGGGGCTTGTCCCCCCCCGCCGGGCCCGCCTCCCGTCCGGCCGGCTCGCTCACGCCTTCCCCCGCGCCACCAGCACGCCCAGCGCCATCGAGCAGAGCTTG
>WNGL01006952.1_pt1 | contig 16923 bp, 14 predicted proteins | sample 5400591 | NCBI WGS metagenome assembly WNGL01 (sample SAMN13153377, study PRJNA577476) | soil metagenome | isolation source: 80 cm soil or saprolite under Garry oak tree replicate 1 | place: USA:California | collected 2016-06-15
CGACACGCTTGGCGCCGCCGACGTCGGGCGAGACGATGACGGCATTCGGCAGATGGAGCTTGCGGATGTATTCAACCAGGAGCTTCTCGGCGGTCAGGTGATCGACGGGAATATCGAAGAAGCCCTGGATGGCGTCGGCGTGCAGGTCGAGCGCGATGACGCGATTCGCCCCGGCCAGCGTGATGATGTCGGCCATCAGCTTGGCACTGATGGGGTCGCGGGCCTGGGTCTTTTTTTCCTTCCGGGCGTATCCGTAGTAAGGGATGACGGCCGTGATCCGACCGGCCGAGGCGCGCCGCAGCGCGTCGAGAATGATGAACAGCTGCATGTAATTTTCCGAGACCGGCTCGCAGGTCGGCTGGATGAGAAAGACGTCGGCGCCGCGCACGCTGTGCGCGATCTTGACATCGATCTCGCCGTCGGCGAAGCGCGTGATCCGCATCTCGTCCAGCGGCTCGTGCAGGGCCTCGGCGATCTTCCGAGCGAGCTCGGGGTTGGCGTCGCCGGAGAGAAGCTTGAGCGCGCCGGGCTGCTTGGGCGCACCCTCGGGTGCCTGCGGCCGCATATCGACTCGCTCGCCGACCCTGGGCTGCGCTATGTCGAGTCCTCCCGTTTTCGGCGTTCCCGGCGCCGTTCTGTCCAGCCCGCAACGATCTTCTGCTCTGAGCGTTCGATCGCCAGGCTCCCCGCCGGCACGTCCGCCGTGATCACCGACCCCGCTGCCGTGTACGCGTCCTCGCCAACCCTGACCGGCGCTACCAGAATCGTATCGCTCCCGACCTGCGCCCGGTCGCCGATCTCCGTCCGGTGCTTGTCGATGCCGTCAAAATTCGCCGTGACGGTGCCGGCGCCGATGTTGGCGTTGGCGCCGACGTCGCTGTCCAGCACCGCACTGAAGTGCGCGATCGCCGTCCCCGCGCCGATGTGCGAGTTCTTGATCTCGGCATGGGTGCCGACCCGGACGCCATCATCGAGCACGCTGCCGGGGCGCAGCCGGCTGAACGGCCCGACGTGGACGTTCTGCGCCAGCGTGGATTGATCGACGTGGGCTCGCTCGATCCGGCAGGCTTCGCCAATGATCGAGTTGCGGATCTGCGCGAACGGCCCGATGACGCAGTCCTCGCCGATGGTCGATTCGCCAGAGATCAAACTGAATGGCAGGACCACCGTGTCGCGCCCGATGTGCACGTCGGCGTCGATAAACGTGGTCGCCGGGTCGGTGATGGTGACGCCGCCGGTCATCAATCCGTCGAGGATTCGCTGGCGCATCACTCGTTCGGCCTCGGCCAGTTGACGGCGATCGTTGATGCCGAGGAAGAGCTCACGGCCGCTGAAGACATACACGCCGGAGTTGACCTCGCGAATGTCCTTTTGTTCGCCGGTGGCGTCTTTCTCTTCGATGATGTCCCGCACGGCGCCGTTGCGTGCCCGGACGATGCGGCCATAGCCGCGCGGATTTTCCAGGTCGGCCGTCAGCAGTGTGACGGCGGCGCGAGACTTCTCGTGCTCCGCCAGCAAGGCGGCCAGGGTCTCACCGCGAAGCAGGGGCGCGTCGGCGTAGAGCACGACGACGGGGCCCGCGGTCCGGTGGGCGGCCGCGACCTGGGCCAGGGCGTGCCCGGTGCCGAGCTGCTTGGCCTGGGAGACGGTCTGGCCCTCGCCGTTGAGCACGGCCGGGACGCCGTCCTGGGCGGGGTTGACGACCACCAGCGTGCGCGCCGGATCGAGCACGCGCGCCGCCGCCATGGACCAGAGCAGCATGGGCCGGCCCGCCACCGGATGCAGCACTTTGGGGATCCGAGAGTTCATCCGAACGCCCTTGCCGGCGGCCAGGACCACGACCGTAACGCCCGGCTCCGACGAAACAGCCCGTTTGGGCGCCGCGGATGCGTGAGCGCGCATGGGAGGGATTGCCGCCGATTATACCTTGCGATTTACAGGCACCCTTGCCGAGCAAGTCCCAGACCGAAGGTCAGCCGCCGAATCGTGTGACCAGGTCAAGATCGTGACCCAACGGCGTCGCCACGCCCGACCGGCGGTCGAGCAGTTCCAGGTCGGACGAGTTGTTCGCCCCAGCGGCGAAGATGAGGTGATCGTCGTCGATCCACCCGATCGGTCCAAATCCGGCCACCCCGGTCGAGGTGCGGCTGCCGTCGAGACTTACGATCGAGATCGCGCCGGTCGACACGCCTGGACCGGCGCCACCGCAGGCGGCCATGGTGCCGCTCGGCGAGAGCGCCCGGCAATCCGCGGGCAGCGCATGCCGAGCGCCGTCCCAGGGCTGGACGAACGTCCCGGCGTCGGCGGCACACAGCGCTCCGGTGTTCGCGACCAAACCGATGGCCCGGGTGGGCGGCTCGCAAATCGCCGAGCGGCGATCCGCCGTGGTCGCATCGACGACGTGATAGCCGTTGATGGCGTCGTATGGGTTGCCGGCTCCGTATTGCGCCGCCGCCGGACCGACGGCAAGGATCAGCCCCGTGCCCACCCATCCAACGGGCCAGACGTACGCGCTGGATGACGAGAAGATCTCGACGTGATTCCCTCCACCGACCAGGTTCTCGACGTATAGGCGAAGCGCAGCGGGATGCGCCGCGTAATCGATCGTCGATACCGCGATTCGGGTGTCATCGGGAGACACAGCGAATCCCGCCTGGACGGTTTCGGTGCCCGGCAGATGAGTCGTTAACGTGTTCTTGCCGTCGACTGATAGCGATCGGACCTCGCTGTTGCCGTCGATGTAGTAGAGACGTGTGGCAGATGCGCTCACGAGCGGCATCACGATCGCCGGCGCCCCTCCAGCTCGTATCCGCGTGCGATTGACGGCATTAACGGTGGCGACCGTCTTTCCGCTGGAATCAATCGCCCGAAGCGTGTACGAATCGCCGCTCGCCCCGCCGATGAGCACGGCATAGCCGCCGTGGATTGCCGCGGGGCTGGCGGCTGAGGTCGGAGTTGGCGTCGACGTGCCCGTCGCGCTTGGCGTCGATGTCGCCCGTGGGCTGCCGCAACCGGCGACTGCCACGCTCAGGGTGATGCCGAGCGCAAGCCGTTGGAGTCGATGCACGTCAGGCGGCGAGGTCGTCGAGGTCCGGATGGCGCACGTCGGCGGCGGTCTGCGGCGCAAAGCGCCCGCGAAGCTGGGGGCTCATCCGGTCGAGGCGGCGGCCCAGCTTGTAGCCGTATCGATGCACAACGTCTTCCATGGCCAGGTACGGCAGCCGGCCCCAGGCCAGACCCCTAAGCAGATACCAGGTCGCGCGTTTGGTAAAGTGCCGTGAATCCGGCCAGAGCGTGCCACCCTGGTCGCCGTAATGCTGGTCGGTGTAGCCGGTCAGCAGTGCCAGCCGGTAGGCGGCCTTGAGGCTGTCGGAAGGGTCGGTCGTGACCACAGCATCCGGCGCGTAGGCGATCGTGTAGCTGGCCAGCACTACCTGCCGCGCCCAGAACCGGTCGGCTCCGACGGGCAGATGCTCGTTGAAATGGATGCCTCGCCAAACCGAGCGGCGCACGGCAGCATTATCGATGAAAAATGGCAGCGACCTGTAGCGGATGGCGTCGCCGACGCGGATCCGTCGCCGGTGCGGCTCGCGGCAATAGCGCTGAGCCAGCCGGAAGCCCGAGAGCGGATCGCCGCCCAACACCACTTCCGGCCGGCCGTACACGCCGCCCACCGACGGATCGTCGAAGGGCGCGGTCAGGTGGCTCAGCCAGTCGCCGTTCCCGGGCAGAACATGCTGGGAGAGAAAGACCACGACGTCGCCCCGCGCCGCTTCCATCGCCCGGTTCCAGCTGCGCGGTCCGGGCGGCTCGTCGAGCCCGAGTCGGCGCAGAGGATCTCGAGTGGCGTCCGTCCCTGGCCCATGATGCGGTGCAAGACCGTCCCGAAGGCGCGACCGGCGTTGAGCGTGGGGATGACGATCGAGACCGAAAAAGCGCCGTCGCCCATCGCCGCGTGTAACGAGCCGCGCGAGCCTTTCCGGCCCGCCTCGCTAGGCGAACCTCACATCGATGTAGTAAAAATTGGTGGGCGTCGTGCCATCACGCGGGCTGACGCCAAAGACCCTGATCCGGCCCTTCGCTCCCGAAGTTGCCCCGGAGAAGGTCACGCTCACGTCGAAATGCCCGAAGTCGGGCTTGACGGCCGAGGCGGTGGTGGTCGCCCGTCCCAATTCGTTGCCGCCGGCATCCAGTACGACGGCCACGACGGTCCCCTTGTCGACGCTCGCCGTCCCCGACACCAGCAGCGGTGAGCTGATCGCGGTGTTGGAATCCGGGCTGTCGATGATGATCTTCAGTCCCTCAGGAATCGGCGTCGCGGCCGTGACGGGGAGTGAGGAGCCTGCGGGTGTGGCGCTGGCTGAGGTCAAAGGGGAGGCGCCCGCCTTGGCGGAGGCGCTCGGCGAGCCGCTCTCCAGCACAAACGTGGTCGTGGTGTCACCGCCGCATCCGGCCAGCACTATCGCAACGAGGACATACAGTCCTGCCCCAAACCCCTTCATTCGCACCGAGCTAGGCGCATTATAGGTCGGGGTGGGGGCCTCGTCTAAACTTTCCGAATCAACGTTTTCGCCTATCAGCACGGCATCTATCCCCGCTCGGAGCAGGTGGTTGCGGCGACGCGAGGCATCGACCGCGGTCGGGTCGGCGCCGATGCGGTCGAGCGCGCGTTCGCCGATGACCTGGCCGCGTTCGTCCGCGTCCAGAAAGACGCCGGTCTCGACTACTTCTCCGACGGCCTTCTCAAATGGCAGGACATTTTTCGTCCGCTGACCGAGGCCCTTGGGGTGAAGCCCCACATACTGGTCCGCTGGTTCGACACCAACACCTTTTTCCGCGAACCCGAGCTGTCGGGCCGCCTTAAGGGGGCGGCCAATCCCGATGGCGTCGTTGCGGATGCCTCCGTGCCGCATCCGCGGGTCACCACCCTCCCCTCTCCCTACATGTTCTCGCGGGCGGCGCACACCGACCAGGACCGCAATGCGCTCATGCTGGCGCTCGCCGAGCAGGTGCTGCGGCCGGCGATCGACGCGGCGGTGGCGGCCGGCGCCGAGCTAATCCACCTGGAAGATCCGTGGCTGGGCTATGTCGGGATCACGCGCGAGGATTGGGCGCCGCTCCGCGACGCCCTGACGATCCTCCATCGTGACCTGAAGGCGACGCTGGCGTTCCACGTCTATTTCGGCGACGCCGCGCCACATCTCGACCAGCTGCAGCAGCTTCCCGTGGACGCGATCGGCGTGGACCTGGTCCAGACCGACGTCAAGGCGCTCGGATCGGGCTGGAACAAGGGGCTGGTCGCCGGCGTTATCAATGGCAGGAGTTCGATCCTCGAATCGCCGAAGGACCTCGTCGACGTCGCGCGCCACCTCGCCGACACGGTAAGGCCCCGCAATCTCTATCTCTCGTCGAATTGCGAGCTGGGATATCTTCCGACTGTCGTCGCCGAGCAGAAGGTGCAGCGCCTGGGGGAGGCGGCGCGCAAGGTAAAGGAGCTGGTGTCGGTATGAACGAGGTCGTCGAGCACAAGCCACTGCTGACCCACGAGGTCGGCTCGCTCGACAAGCCCGGCTGGCGCGTCAAGGCCTACGCCGGCAAGCCGCTGGACGACAAGGACCTCGAGGAAGCGCGGACCTGGGGCGAGCGCCTCCAGGTTCCGCAATACGAGCGCCTACTCGACCTGCTGCGCCACGCCCCCTTCAGTAAGGAGCAGAAGGCCGAGCTCCAGCGCTGGTCCAGCCTCTACGCCGTCCGGCTGGAGGAGAGCGCCGGCCTCGACGTCGTCTACGACGGCGAGCAGCAGCGCACCGAGATGTACGACTGGGCGGTCAGCCATGCCAATGGCTTCGAACGCCGCGGCAGCGTGCGCGCCTTCGACAACAAGTACTACAGCAAGGCGGCCGTCGTCGGCGCGATCTCGCTCGGCTCGCCGTTCCACAACGCCGAGTTTTCGTATCTCGTTTCCGTGGCTGAGGCCGAGCTCAAGATCCCGGTCACCGGCGCGTATACGATCGCGGACTGGTCGTTCGACGAGCGCAACCGCACCCCCGAGAACCTGCTTCAGCCGGCGGCGGAGCGCACCCGCGAGCGCAAGGCGGCCCGCCGCGAGTTCGTCCTGGAGGTGGCGCGGAACTTGATCCGGCCCAACCTCGAGGCCTTGATCACGCTCGGCGCGCGCTGGATCCAGGTCGACGAGCCGGGGGCGTCAACCGAGGCCGATGAGCTGGATCTCTTCGTCGACAGCTTCAACGCCAGCGTCGAGGGCCTCAACGCGATCTTCTCGACGCACCTGTGCTTCTCGGATTACAACCTCTTCTTCCCGGCGATCGAGCGCATGGAGCACTGCCAGCAGTTCGCGGTCGGCTTCGCCAACTACGACAACCGCGAGCTGGGGACGTCGGACGAGGCGCGTCCCGGCTACCAGGTGATCAAGAAGTTCCGCGACCTGCCCTACAAGCCGGCACTTGGTCTCGGCGTGATCGACATCCACAGTGACTTCATCGAGTCACCCGAGCTCGTCCGCGATCGGGTGCTCTACGCCGTCAAGGTTTTCGGCGATCCCAACCGCATCCACGTGACGCCCGACTGCGGTCTGCGCACCCGTTCCTGGAAGGTCGCCTACGAGAAGCTGCGCAATATGACGGCCGGCGTGCGCATGGCGCGCCAGCAACTGGGTCTCCCGACTTAGGGAGTTTCCTCCCCGCTCGCGGGGGAGGCAGGGTGGGGTTGGGGCTCCCGCCGCGCTTCAGCTTGCTAGGTCACGCCTCGATTCGGTTACATGGCCGGATGCCCAAACTACGACGCGTTCTCGGTGGCGCGCTACTGACGGCAGCCGCGACTGCGCTGACCGTGAAAGGAGCGCTCACCAGCCCGATCGGCGCGCTCGTTCCAACGGATCAGCTTCAGCATGACCTCCGCGCCGCCAAGGACGCAACGCTGACCCAGTCGAAGACGGTGCTGACGCAGGCTCAGCAACGCCTGGTCGCCGCGATCGTCCGTGCTCCGTCTGAGGTATCGCCATCGGCGGCGCCAACGTCCAACGGCCAGGTGGCCGCTGCTGAATCGAAGGCTCGGGAGGATCCCGAGCCGAGCGTCCGGGGTGCTGCCCACGTCAACGCGCATCGGATCCTGCGCCAGGCCGCCCTCCGTCACCAGCTCGATCCCAAGATCGTCCTGGCCGTCTCTTACTGGGAAAGCGGCTGGGACCAATCGCGAGTCTCCGAAACCGGCGCGGTCGGACTGATGCAGGTCGAACCGGCGACGGCGCAGGAGGCAGGACCGGCCCTGCTCGGCCGGGTGGTCGACGTCACCGACGCGTACGACAACGCCGACGTCGGCACGGCAGTTCTGAAAGAGGACGTCGACGCCTTCCACGATCTGACGATGGCGCTGGCTGCCTATTACCAGGGCCCCACCAGCTTGCGCGAGAACGGCATGTTCCCGGAGACGCAGCAATACGTACAGGGGATCCTCGACCTGGCGGCGCGCATGAATCCGTAATCGTTCTCACGGCGCTCTAATCTATTGGCGCTAGCATCCCCGTCTGAACGGCGCCTGAACGCCTTCACGCGGGTTGGGAGAGAACCTGAACTTTGGCTAAGAAGACGGTCGTCGTGCTGGGGGTAGACGGCTACCTCGGCTGGGCGACCGCGCTTCATCTCTCGCAGGCGGGACACGATGTCGTCGGGATCGACAGCCTGGTCCGCCGGCGCTGGGATCGCGAATGCGGCACCCAGAGCCTGATCCCGATCAAGAGGATGCCGCAGCGCGTCGCCCTCTGGAAACGGCTGACCGGCCGGACCATCCGGTGGCGCCCGATGGACCTGTGCGATGCTCGCGCCGTCACCGAGTTGGTGAAGGAGATCCAACCTGATGCCCTGATCCATTTCGCGGAGCAACGCAGCGCACCCTTCTCCATGATCGACCTCCCCCACGCCACCCTGACCCAGGTCAACAATGTCGTCGGCACGCTCAACCTTCTTTTTGCCCTGCGCGCTTACGCCCCGCACGCGCACCTCATCAAGCTGGGCACCATGGGCGAGTACGGGACGCCCAATATCGACATCGAGGAGGGCTTCCTCACCATCACCCACAACGGCCGCCAGGACCGCTTGCCCTTCCCCATGCAGCCGGGGAGCTTCTATCACCTGTCCAAGCTGCACGACAGCCACAACATTCAGTTCGCCTGCCGGATCTGGGGGCTGCGCGCCACCGACCTGCACCAGGGCGTGGTCTACGGAAACCACACGGCCGAGGTGGCGATGCATCCCGGGCTGGCCACCCGCTTCGACTACGACGCGATCTGGGGGACGGTGCTCAACCGCTTTTGCATCCAGGCCGCTCTTGGGCTGCCACTGACCGTCTACGGCAAGGGCGGGCAGACACGCGGCTTCCTCGATATCCGCGATACGGTGGCCTGCGTGCGGCTCGCCCTCGAGCACCCTGCCGCCAAGGGCGAGTATCGCGTCTTCAATCAGTTCACCGAGCAGTTCTCGGTCAAGGCGCTGGCCGAGAAGGTCATCGAGGCGCGCGCCGCCCACGGCCTGAAGACCAGCATGCTGCATTTGCCCAACCCACGGGTCGAGCGCGAGGAGCATTACTACAACGCCAAACACCAGAAGCTGCTCGACCTGGGGCTGCAGCCGCACTACCTCGGCGATACGCTGATCGAATCCGTGATCAAGACGGTCGAACAGCACGCGGCGCGGGTCGACCCGGTCGAGCTGGAGCAGCCGAACGTGGACTGGCGACGGGGCGGCACAGCCGCGTGGCGCACCCCGGTCGACAACGCGCCTCGGCCGGTGGTCCTGGTCAGCCCGAATTCGCGGCCACGTCGACCGCTACGCTCGGCGGATCCGACGCGAGCGGCTCAGCGGCGCTGAGCCTCGACCAAGCGCGCCTGCTCCTTCCCCTCTGCGGATGCGGACAGGCTCACGGCCAGCCAGCCAAGGGCCGCCTGGGGCAGCGAGACAGACAAATCCAGGAGATGCACCGCCAGGCTGGCCGCGATCGCATCATCGACCGACCAGCCGAGCAAGGTCAGCCCCGCCGTCCACCACAGCTGCGTCGTACCAAAGCCGCCGAGACCCTGGATCGGCACGGCCAGCAGGAGGGTGCGAATGCTGAGCGCGAACCAGACCTGCTGCAACGAGAGGGCCTGGTCGATGGCGGCAAAGAGCGCAAAGTACTGCAGGCCCGTGGCGACTCGCGCCGCTACCGTGGCCGCGACCAGGAGCGCCGGCCGGCTGCCCGAGCCGAGGTCCTCGATGGCGAAATGGAGGCGCTCGTGGAGCGACGCGGGCAGCGACAGCCTCTCGAGCCAACCGACCATCACCCCACGGGGCCGGCTCCAGAAGAGCGCGGTCAGCCCGACCGCGATCAGCAACGCCAGGGCGACGCCTCCGCCCAGCAGGGGGCGCGGCAGAATCACGCCGGCGAGCGGCGCGGTGATCAGCGCGACCAGCAGCAGGCTCGCCACGTCGAGCAGCCGGCTCAGGACGGCCGCTCCCGCCCCGACCGCGACCGGGGCCTTGAGGCGCGTTCGCGCCAGCATCACGAAGGCCGCGTCCCCGCTCGGTCCCGGCAGGATCAGGCTGGCGCCCCAGCTGCTGAACGTCACCGCCAGGATGGTCCGCATCCGGCGCGGCTGTCCATTGCCCAGCAGCAGCCGGTAGCGGAAGGCGCGCGCCGCGATGAAGCCAAACGCCGCGAGCGCGCCGAGCAGGGCCAGCCCTGGGGAAACGTTGCTCAACGTTTCCGCCAGCTCGTCCGCATGGACCGCGCGCAGCAGGACGAACAGCAGGGCGACCGTCACCAGCACCGGCACCGCGACCCGCACCCAGTGTCGACTCACTGATGAAGACTCACATGCGCATCCTGGTGACCGGGGGCGCGGGCTTCATCGGCGTGCACACAGTTCGTCGGCTGGTGGCGGAGGACGTCACCGTCCTGGTGGTTGACGACCGTCGTCATGCGTGCGGCGAGGCCCTGCCGCCGAATGTCGAGGTGGAAGCCGCCGACCTCAACAGCCCGGCCACGACCGAGGCCGTCGCCCGTTTCAAGCCCGACGCGATCCTGCATCTCGCGGCCCAGGGTGGCGTCTCCCGATCCGTGCGCGATCCGGCCGGCGACGCGATGGTCAACGTGCTGGGGACCGTCGCGCTCCTCAAGGCGAGCGCCGATGCCGGCTGCCTCCGCTTCGTCTTCGCCTCCTCCGGTGGCGCCATCTACGGCCGGGCCGCCCACCTGCCAACGCCCGAGCGAACCGCGCCGAAGCCGCTGTCCCCTTACGGAGCGGCGAAGCTGGCCGCGGAGGGCTACCTCGGGATGTTTGCCCTGACCTTCGGGCTGCGGGCACTGGCGCTCCGCTACTCGAATGTCTACGGCCCCTTTCAGGATGGAACCGGCGAGGCCGGCGTCGTCGCCATCACCTGCGAGCGGCTGCTGTCGGGTCGGCCTCCCGAGATTCGTGGCGACGGCCACCAGACGCGGGACTTCGTCTTTGTCGCGGACGTGGCCGAGGCCAACCTGCGCGCCCTCACGTCCAGCGTGACGGGCGCGATCAACATCGGTACCGGGATTGCGACCAGCGTCCGGACGGTCGTGAGTGAGCTGGCGGCTGCCGCCGATTACTCGGGACCGATCGAAATCGTCGAGGGGCCGCCAGGCGAGGTGCGCGACACGGCGCTCGACACGCGACGCGCGCGGAAGCTGCTGGGGTGGGTGCCCTCCACACCGTTGCGCGATGGCCTGCGCCAAACCTTTACGAGCTTTCGGGAGCGGGGACGGCCCGCGACGGCGCATGCCACGTCCACGCCAGCCGGAGCCGCAGCCACACCAGGTCGCGGACCGCGCGCAGGATCGGAATGAGGCGGGCGCCCGACCGTACCCCGGCGACCCGAGGGTAATGATTTACGGCGATCTGTTGGATGCGAAGCCCGCTGCGCCGGCACTTGAAGTACAGCTCGGTGTTGAGCAGGGCCGACCGCGCGAGCAGCGGCGCCGCGGCGTCCAGCAGTTCGCGGCGCATCAGCTTGAGCCCGCAATCGATGTCTTTCACCCGAACTCCGTAGAGCGTGCGCACCAGGATGTTGAAGACGCCGGCAATGACCAGCCGGTAGCGTGGGTCGGCTCGGCGCCGGCGCCAGCCCGCCGCCAGGTCCGCGGTCGGCATCAAATCCGCGAGTATCGTCAGGTCCGCCGGATCGAACTGTCCGTCGCCATCCATGAACGCCACGTAGCCAGTCTGCGCCGCGCGCAGCCCATCGGCCACGGTAACACCGTATCCTCGCTTCCGTTCGTGCGAAATCACGCGCAGCCTGGTCGCGGCCGCACCCATCGCCGCGCGCGCCACCGCCACCGTGTCATCGGTACTGCCGTCGTCGACGAGCACGATCTGCCAATCGGGCGCCAGCCGCTCGAGCGCCGTCACGGTCGCGCCGATCACCTTCGTCATGTTGGGCGCCTCATTGTGCGCCGGGATGACGAGCGTTAGTGGCCGGTCGAGCATGAGCGTCGACGATGGGAGGGCCGCACGGCCCGTAATGAAAGCAGCACCGGATGAGATTACGATGAGACGGTCCGCTGCAACGGCGGCCGTTCGGCGCGAGCGGCTGCTCGCCGTCTTGCCGGTTGCGCTCGCCGTGATCGCGGGAGTGGCCTACGCCGCCATCAGCGTCTACCGCCACGATCATTTCGCCAGCCAGGCCTTCGACCTGGGTGTCCAGGACCAGACCGTCTGGGGGTACAGCCGCTTGCAAATGATCCCGAACACCTTGGTCATGATCCGCAATCTGCTGGGCGATCATTTCCATCCGATCCTGATGGCGATCGCGCCGCTCTACTGGATCTGGGATGACGTTCGCGTCCTGTTCGTGGTTCAGGCGATGCTGCTGGCGGTGCCGGGCCTGCCGATCTTCTGGTGGGCACGGGAGCGGCTTGGACTTCTCCCGGCGTTCGCGTTCGAGGCGGCCTATCTCGTCTTTTGGGGCATTCTCTCCGGGGTCGTCTTCGATTTCCATCACATCGCCTTCGCCGTTCCGGCGATCTCCTTCGGCCTCTACGCGGTCCTGACCAACCGCAACCGGTTGTTCTGGGCGATGCTCGCCCTTGGCCTGCTCACGCGGGAGGATATCGCGCTCACCTTCGCCGCCCTGGGCGTGTACATCGTCCTGATCCAGCACCGGTGGCGGCTGGGCGCGGCGATCATCGCCATTTGCGCGGCCTGGTTCGCGGCCCTGATCGAGGTCGTAATGCCGGCGATCGCGGGCGCCCCCTACAACCACTGGACCTACCAGGCGCTGGGCATTGGGCCGGGCAGTGCCTTCGTCTACCTGGTCCGGCACCCGATTGCTTCGCTGCAACTGTTGGTGGACAACCCCACGAAGGTCAAGCTCTGGGGCGGCCTGCTTGGGGCCTTCGCCTTCCTCCCCATCCTCTCGCCGATCCTACTGGTGGCGGCCCCGACACTGCTCGAGCGCTTGTGGTCGACGAACCCGGCGCTCTGGAGCGCGAGTTTCCATTACTCGATGGTGACCGCCCCTGTCCTTGCCTTCGCGGGCATCGATAGCGTCGCCCGACTGCAGCGAGCTTTCTTCACCGGTCACGGAACATCTCCCTCCCCCTCCGGGGGAGCGCACGGAACGTCCCCCTCCCCCTCAGGGGGAGGGCAGGGTGGGGGCGTCGCCTTGGGGGCTTCGCTTGTTGTGCTTGTCTCCGGACTGATCGTGAGCTTTGGACTGGTCCGGCCGCTGGACGAGCTCGGCACCTACATCTCGGCGAGCCAGGCGACGGACATCGAGTCTTGTCTCGCCGTCATTCCAGCCGACGCCAGCGTTTCGGCGTCGAATGTCCTGGTTCCTCACCTCAGCCATCGGCGACAGATCTACGTCGTGACGGCCAGGGATGATGCCGATTACCTTGCGCTCGACGTGGCCAGCGACCCCGGCCGCGCATTGCCCGGCGTGGAGGCTCAGATCCGAACCACGATCAGTGGCGCCTTGTCGAGAGGCTATGGCGTCGCCTGTTCGCGAGGAACAAGCGCCGTCTTGCATCGCGGCGCGAGCGGCTCGCTCAGCCCGGAACTATCCGCATTCCTCGCTCAGGCCGGCTAGCTCAACTAAACTCTCCGAATCAACGTCTTTGCGTATCAGCACGGCATCTATCCGCGTTCGGAGCAGGTCGTCGCGGCCACCCGCGGGATCGACCGCGGACGGGTCGGCTCGGACGCCGTCGCCCGCGCGTTCGCCGATGACGTGGCGGCATTCGTCCGCGTCCAGCAAGGGGCCGGCCTCGACTTTTTCTCCGACGGGCTTCTCAGGTGGCAGGACATCTTCCGGCCGCTGACCGAGGGGCTCGGCGTGAAGCCGCACACGCTGGTCCGCTGGTTCGACACCAACACGTTTTTCCGCGAGCCCGAGCTGTCGGGCCGGCTCACGGCGGCGACCCGTCCCGATGGCGTCGTCCCGGATGCTTCCGTGCCGCGTCCCCGGGCGACCACCCTGCCATCGCCCTACATGTTCTCCCGGGCGGCGCGCACCGACCAGGATCGCAATGGGCTCATGCTGGCGCTGGCCGAGCAGGTGCTGCGGCCGGCGATCGACGCCGCGGTGGCGGCCGGCTCCGAACTGATTCATTTAGAGGATCCCTGGCTGGGCTACGTCGGCATCGCGCGCGAGGATTGGGCGCCGCTCCGCGACGCCCTGACGATCCTCCATCGTGACCTGAAGGCGACGCTGGCATTCCACGTCTATTTCGGCGACGCCGCGCCACATCTCGACCAGCTGCAGCAGCTTCCCGTGGACGCCATCGGGGTGGACCTGATCCAGACCGACGTAAAGGCGCTCGGGTCGCGATGGAACAAGGGGCTGATCGCTGGCGTTATCAATGGGAGGAGCTCGATCCTCGAATCGCCGACGGCCCTCGTCGAGCTCGCGCGCCATCTCGCCGACACGGTAGCGCCCCGCAATCTTTACTTGTCGTCGAATTGCGAGCTAGGGTATCTCCCGACCGTCGTCGCCGAGCAGAAGGTGCAGCGCCTCGGGGAGGCGGCGCGCAAGGTAAAGGAGCTGGTGTCGGTATGAACGAGGTCGTCGATCACAGGCCACTGCTGACTCACGAGGTGGGGTCGCTCGACAAGCCCGGCTGGCGCGTCAAGGCCTACGCCGGCAAGCCGCTGGACGAGAAAGACCTCGAGGAAGCGCGCACCTGGGGCGAGCGCCTCCAGGTTCCGCAGTACGAGCGACTGCTCGATCTGCTGCGCCATGCGCCGTTCAGCAAGGAGCAGAAGGCCGAGCTCCAACGCTGGTCCAGCCTCTACGCCGTCCGCCTGGAGGAGAGCGCCGGCCTCGACGTCGTCTATGACGGCGAGCAGCAGCGCACCGAGATGTACGACTGGGCGGTCAGCCACGCCAACGGCTTCGAACGCCGCGGCAGCGTCCGTGCCTTCGACAACAAGTACTACAGCAAGGCGGCGGTCGTCGGCGCGATCTCGCTCGGCTCGCCGTTTCACAATGCCGAGTTCTCCTACCTGGTGTCGGTGGCCGAAGCCGAGCTCAAGATCCCGGTCACCGGCGCGTATACGATTGCGGACTGGTCGTTCGACGAGCGGGACCGCACCCCCGAGAACCTGCTTCAGCCGGCGGCCGAGCGCAGCCGGCAGCGCAAGGCGGCCCGCCGCGAGTTCGTCCTGGAGGTGGCACGGAACTTGATCCGGCCCAACCTCGAAGCCTTGATCATGCTCGGTGCCCGCTGGATCCAGGTCGACGAGCCGGGGGCGTCAACCGAGGCTGATGAGCTGGACCTCTTCGTCGACAGCTTCAACGCCAGCGTCGAGGGCCTCAACGCGATGTTCTCGACCCACCTGTGCTTCTCGGATTACAACCTCTTCTTCCCGGCGATCGAGCGCATGGAGCACTGCCAGCAGTTCGCGGTCGGCTTCGCCAACTACGACAGCCGCGAGCTGGGAACGTCCGACGCGGCGCGGCCCGGCTACCAGGTGATCAAGAAGTTCCGCGACCTGCCGTACACGCCGGCACTCGGTCTTGGCGTCCTCGACATCCACAGTGACTTCATCGAGTCACCCGAGCTCGTCCGCGATCGCGTGCTCTATGCCGTCAAGGTTTTCGGCGATGCCAACCGGATCCATGTGACGCCGGACTGCGGCCTGCGCACCCGTTCCTGGAAGGTCGCCTACGAGAAGCTGCGCAATATGACGGCCGGGGTGCGCATGGCGCGCCAGCAACTGGGTCTCCCGACTTAGGGAGTTTCCTCCCCCGCTCGCGGGGGAGGGCCGGGTGGGGTTGGGTCTCCCGCCGCGCTTCAGCTTGCCATAGGGCGCCCCGATCCGGTTTCATGGCCGGATGCCCAAGCTACGACGCGTTCTCGGTGGCGCGCTACTGACCGCAGCCGCGACTGCGCTGACCGTGAAAGGAGCGCTCACCAGCCCGATCGGCGCGCTCGTTCCGACGGATCAGCTTCAGCATGACCTCCGCGCCGCAAAGGACGCAACGGTGACCCAGTCGAAGACGGTGCTTACGCAGGCTCAGCAACGCCTGCTCGCCGCAATCGTCCGTGCTCCGTCTGAGTTATCGCCATCGGCGGCGCCGACGTCCAACGGCCTGGTGGCCGCTGCGGAATCGAAGGCTCGGGAGGATGCCGAGCCGAGCGTCCGGGGTGCTGCCCGCGTCAAGGCGAATCGGATCCTGCGCGAGGCCGCCCTCCGTCACCAGCTCGATCCCAAGCTCGTCCTGGCCGTCTCTTACTGGGAGAGCGGCTGGGATCAATCGCGAGTCTCCGAAACCGGCGCGGTCGGACTGATGCAGGTCGAACCGGCGACGGCGCAGGAGGCTGGACCGGCGCTGCTCGGCCGGCCGGTCGACATCACGGACGCGTACGACAACGCGGACGTCGGGACGGCGGTTCTGAAACAGGACTTCGACGCGTTCCACGATCCGGCCATGGCGCTGGCCGCCTATTACCAGGGCCCCACGAGCTTGCGCGCGTACGGCATGTTCCCGGATACGCAGCAATACGTCGAGGGGATCCTCGACCTGGCGGCTCGGATGAGCTAGGGGACGTTCCCTCCCTGATGGCGAATGATCGCCTGGCAGAGCGCCACATCGCGAACCGCGTCCTCGGCGGTGGTGCGCGGCTCCCGGTCCTGGGTGATACACCCGTAAAACTCCAGGAGCTCACGCTTGAACGCCGACTCGAACGAGATCGTCTCGACGGTCCGCCACGAGCGCGGGCCCTCCTGGCTTCCACCCTCCAGCACCAGCTCGACCGGCGCGCCGCGCAGGAACGGCGAGGGAAAGACGAGCGTCGCCCGCCGCTCCGGATAGAAGAACGCGAACTCCTGCTGGTAGCGGGCCACCCCGTCGGTCAGGTTGACCCAGTGCATCGCGGCCGCTGCCGGTGGAAAGTCGAGGAACAGCGAAATTCCCTCCTGCGCCACGCTCGCAAAGCGGAGTGCCTTCGGCTCGCCCAGCAAGGCGCGCATCAGGTTGATGTCGTGGATCATGCTGTCCAGCAGCGAATGCCGGTACGCATAGCGCAGCACCGGGTCTGTGACCTGGATCGCCGCCGTGACCCGGGCCTCGTCGTCCGCCTGCAAGGTCTCCACTGTCCTGGCGTCGATGTCCGTGCCGCGGACGATCGGGTAGTGCGCGACATACCACTTCAGCGGATACTCCGCGGTCGTGGAGCGGGCGAAGCGCAGCGGACGCAGGTCGCGGAGCTCGTCCGCCATTCGCTCGACCGCGGGATCGAAGCGTTTCATGTAGCCGACCATCAGGCGAACGCCCGCCTTCTTGCCGGCCGCGATGATCGCCTGGCCTTCCGCCTCAGAAAGCGCGATTGGTTTCTCGATGAAGACATGACGTCCTGCTCGCGCCGCGGCAACCGCCATCGGCTCGTGGCTGCCGG
>WNGL01013705.1_pt1 | contig 16922 bp, 18 predicted proteins | sample 5400591 | NCBI WGS metagenome assembly WNGL01 (sample SAMN13153377, study PRJNA577476) | soil metagenome | isolation source: 80 cm soil or saprolite under Garry oak tree replicate 1 | place: USA:California | collected 2016-06-15
CAACACTCTCCACCGCTCGCCGATAGTTCCGCGTGGACAGTCCGGCCACCATGCGTTCCCGCACCGCTCGTTGCAGTTTTCCGTCTTGCTGCAACTGACCGTAGCTCTCCAGTTCCACTTCCTGGCCCTCGCGGGTTCGTACCCGCGGTCGTTCCAGCGGGATCTTCTGTCCACCGAAGACCACATAACCCGACTGCTTTCCCCAGCGCACACAGCCCGCTGTGGGATTTGGCCGATGCGGAGGTCCTACTCGGCGCGTGACTTCGTTTTCCAGGATGGCTCGTAAGATCTGCAGCCCCGCTTGCCCGGTCAGCTCTTCTACCTGTGCTTGCATCTCTGCCCACACCTCGGCCATCGGCAACGGCACCCGCACCAGCAACTCTTGCCCTCGCACCACCTCGAACTTGTGATTGGACTTATGCTCTTTCCTCTGGTAATTCTTTTTCACGGCGGCTCTCTCCTTTAAAAAGGGATTCTTAACCCGAACTCTATCCGAGTTCGGGCGAGAGCCGCTGCTTCTTGTTCTCAAGTTTCAACTAAACCCGGGGCATCCTCGAGTGATTTGACAATCTCGTAGTTGTCCACTAGAACCCAACTCGTGCGCGACGCTCAACAGCTTGATCACGCCTGCGTTCATGCGCTCATCGACCGCCAACTGCCGGAAGGGGGTTGGCCGTACAATTCCAAAGCTGCCCAAGCTGCAGTTGAACCCACGGCACTTGCACTTCTCGCGTTGCCATCAACCTCGGTCCGGGAACGGGAACGTGCTATCCGTTTCCTGCTTGAAATCCAAAATCCGAATGGGAGTTGGCCCGCCTTTCTTGGCGATGGCCCCGAAGGATCCGGTTTTACCGGCCTAGTTGTATACGCTCTCAACCGCTCCGCCACAGGAAGACCTACAACGGACCGAGCGATCCGCTGGCTATTGCAATCCCGAGGATGGGAGTCACACTGGCTTTGGAAGTGGAAATTTCGAACGACGGATCGCCACGTTCGGTTCGACCCGTACAAATTCGGCTGGCCCTGGATGCCAGCAACGGTCAGTTGGGTGGTCCCTACTTCCTATTCGCTCCTTGCATTGGAGGATGGCATTGCTTCTTCACAAGACGGCTTGCTTCAGCTCCGCTTCCGGCATGGCGTCGAAATGCTTTATGACCGCATTTGCCCACAAGGAGGCTGGAATGCCGGCAATGGAGTTGTCTACGGAACCCCATTGGCCCCACATCCAGACGCAACGTCCATCGCATTGTTGGCACTCCGCGGAATGGCTCTCAACGCTTTTGTAAGTGCCAGTTTGGATTGGCTCGAGCGACGCGCTCAGTTCTGCTCCGCACCTTGGAGCCTTGCCTGGGCCATCCTGGCGCTAACCGCCTTCCGCCGCGCTACCCGAACCCTAATGATTCGGCTCGCAACTGTTGTTGAGTCTGATGTGATCGCTGACTGCGCAACTCTGGCCGTCGCTTCCCTGGCGCTCAATTCCGCTAATGGACTAAACGCGTTCGGAGCGAGATCGTGAAATTTGACCGACGAACTTTCCTTGCAGGGTCGCTGGGGGTAGCTGCTGGAGCAGCCACAACATCGTTGTTGGCTCAGCCCAAATACCACGTCAATCGAAGACAGCCACGGTCCCGAGTGGCGATTCTTACCGCGGAATCCTATTCCGAGGATTTGGAACGGATCATGTGGCAGGGCTTGGATTTGTTCCATTTGGATATTCGCGGCAAGTCCGTTCTCCTCAAACCGAATCTCGTCGATTACGTTGCCGGAAACCACATCAACACTCACGCTCTTCTTGTTTCCGCTGCCGCCAAGTGCTTCCGTCGGCTCGGCGCCAAGACGGTGCTCGTGGGCGAAGGACCGGGGCACCAACGGGATACTGAACTTGTTCTAATCGAGAGTGGATTCGCGAACCAGCTAGCCCAACAAAGGATCTCTTTTGTCGATCTGAATCGTGACGAACTCGTTGAAAGGCGCTTGCTCGCGAGCTACACCGGAATGAAGTCCCTGTGGTTGCCCCGTACCATCCTTGAATCCGATTTTGTCGTTTCCATGCCTAAGGTTAAGGCGCATCACTGGTCGGGCGTCACACTCAGCATGAAGAACATGTTTGGCGTAGTACCGGGAACGAAGTACGGTTGGCCAAAAAACATTCTTCACTGGAAGGGAATCCAGGAGAGCATCCTGGACATTTGCGCCACTGTACCCGTCCATTTCGTGATTGCCGATGCCATTATCGCGATGGAGGGGAACGGGCCTTTGAACGGCAGTGCGCGCCGGCTTAACAGAATCGTCCTAGCGGACGATCCCGTCGCGGCGGATGCCACTTGCACAAGACTCATGGGGCTTAATCCGGATAAGATCGTGCACCTTCGAGCCGGAGCGCAGTTTCTCGGCAACTCTTCGGTTGCAAGAATTGATCAGCTAGCCGAGGCGGTCTGCTTCCCCGAGGTGCCTTTCCAGACGGTGCCGGAATTCGAATACCTCCGTTTGCATAGCGATTCGGAACGTCGCCCTTGAGAAGCGCACGTGGCAAGAGAAAACCGCACATCCCAAAGAACAGAGCGAGAAACTTCAGTGGCTGCTGCGGAAATTAACAATGCTGAGTCAGGAAGGGGCGGATTCCTTTTCAGAGCGCCTGGAGGCTCCCAGCCGATCTAGAACCGAATACGCCTTTAAGGTATGGGGACGTGGGGCTCTTCTTCATCTCTGTTCTATTGTTGGCTCTGGCCTTTGGCTTCACGGAGCTTGACTCCGTTGTAGGTGAATTCGCGAGAAAGCGTCGTCACTTCAATCATGATGTTGAGACTCCTTGTGGGATGTCAGAATTGATGAAAATTGTGCCGTAATTAGTGAAAATTCGTGTCCCGATTAATGCAAATTCATGTCAGGGATGAAGTTATAGCTCGTTCATTTGTCGCACTGGAATCGTGAGGGATAGAACGGCCCTATATGCATCTGCGACGGTCGGTACTATAGTCAAATCGCTATACCCATACTCATAATTGTAAACGGGAACGTGGACGCAGGATTCAAGGCCAGGATCATATGCGCACAGGGAAACTTATCCGCTGGGTCGGAACTCTCTTCGTCGCTTTATTTCTATCTTGGCCTGCGTTTCCTCAAGAGACAAGCCATTATTCGAGATTTAGAGACGCAAAATGGTACGCGCGACAGCTTCAATCATTGCGAGAAGAAGTCGCCAAGATCGACGCCGATATCAGAACGCTGGTAGAAGCACGTAAGTCCGGAAAGGGCATAACCGACGCTGTCGCTCTGGATCAGGAGCCTGAGGGAGTGACCCCCGAAGGCGAAATGGCGGTGTTGCAGAAACGACGCGTTCTGTTGCTACGACAGATAGACGAGTTGGAAGAACGGGCGAGACACAATGCGATTGTTCCGGGAGACCTGCGGACTGAGTACGGGCCGGAAGAACCGGCGATACCCGACAAGCGAAGACTTGGCCGCAAGGTAAAGGAATTAGAGAATTCGCTGGCACAAGAGAAAGAGTATCTGGAGCACGCCCGCAAGGAAACAGAACTGCTTCGGCGCAATCAGAAACTCAAGGCACAACAGGAATATTCGGATCCCAACCCACCATCTAGGAGAAACAAACCGTCAGAGCTTGTGGGGATGGGCACGCGCCTGGTCGAGAAGGAAGCTGAGGTCCAGGAAGCAGAGCAAAGGGTTGCCGACCTCGAAGATCGGCTGGAGGATTTGAGGCGGAATTCCGCCGCTGAGAGTGCAACGGAGACTGACGCCGTCGCTGGCGGATCAGCGAACGATTCGGAAAACGACCACGACGAGAGGAATGAAGCGTATTGGAGAAAACAGTTTGCTGCCGTCGATTACAAGATCAGGACCGCGCAAACAGAACTGGATATTTTGCAGCGGGAACATAGTGTGGGGTTGATCCAGTATGACCCTAATCCGGCAACAGCAATGAAGGAGAGTGTGACGCGGAAAGAGATCAACGAACACCGCAAAGCTATCGAGGACAAGAAAAAGGAAATCGCGGAACTGAAGAAACAGCGAGATGACCTGGAGGACGCGTTGCGGCACGCTGGCGGGCCTGCGGGGTGGGCGCGCGAGTGACTATGTTCCTCGCAATTGTTTAGGGATCACGACCAAGTCTTTGATTTGGCAGCCTGATTTCCGTGCTTGGCAGCATCAGCACGACCTATGACTCCCTTTGCCGATTCCCCGTACGCCAGAATCCCCTTGGCGCTTTGCTATAGCTTCGACGATCCAAGACGCACGAAGCGCCGATGGGTTGTTTACGAGCGCCTGAGAGGGGAATTATTCTTCGGTCGCGGCTTTTCACAACGAGGGCGCAGGCTGAAAAGGAACGCGGAAGACTACAGGCGGCGTTCACATCTAAACAGGTCTCTCTCGGCGTCGTGGTTGTGCTCAAGGAATAAGTTGATACAATGCCGTTTGGGGAGCACGTACATGACTCAGGTCGAAACCGTAGCGCCGCATCAAATTAAAGCAGCCTGTCTTGATTGTCCCGATTGTGGCAGGGAGAACGTTTTAGGTCCTGTCTGCGATGAGCACAGCATCCCGCTGCTCTTGCAATTCATGTCAACTCCAGGGCGCGCGACGAGGTGTAGGTATTGCGGAGCGCAATTCAGATTGAAGGACTACGATCTCGAAGTTCGATACAAGAGCGTGGAAACCTTGGCCGAACTCCACGCGCCTATCAGCTTGATCGACAGGCTTGCGTAGAACCGGAATCGTCAGCGCGCGTCCCGTTTCGTTCAGATTGGTTTACCATCCCAAGTCGGTTGGAAGGATTCGATCGAAGCCTCGCCGCCCCGTCGATCAAACAATTCCTGTAGCTTCGCTGAACGTTCCGCTGCATAGGCCCTGCGATAGGCTGAGAGAATCGTGGACTTATTTATCAGTCGCACGCCCCGATCAGGTATGCGGCAAGGCCCCGGCTGGATTCCTTTCTTAATTCTCAACCACATTGTTCTGGTTAGAGGGAACCCGATGTCAGCCCCTGAAACAGCAACGCCAACATGAAACTGAGCACGTCCTTTACCCTCTTCCCATAGCGCGGCTACTACCGGGTGATCAGAGGTTAGAAAGAATTCAGAGCCGCTAGAATAAACAATCTGCCAGTCGAACCCTAGCAGCACTTCCGCTTCCATTCGACCGACCTCAATGACACTCGCCACCTTGAAGTCAGGACGCTCGCAAATCTCAGATGCTCGGTCCGTCAGGAAGTCATTTCGGACCTCTTCGAGATCAACTTCTCCGTCAGCCAACAGATCGATTTTCCGGCAGAGAGCAGCAAATTCGCTCGCATCTTTCGCCGCTTCCTTCATCAAGCGCACGACGGCTGGCCCGATCCGATTGTCCATAAGAGCGCGACCAGAAGGAGTCCGAGTGCTCATGGTTCCCACAAAGAGAGCGATCCACTCCCTCTCCTCCGGCGAAAGCACGTATCGCACGTCTTGAAGGCGTACAAAGATAGGCGCAACATTTTGCTCAACGGTGCCGAGCCACTCTTCTGCTCGGAAATCTTTTTGCCCATTCCTATCAACAGCGTAAAAATCCCGTTCTCGTGCTTCTTTTTCAGGTGTCGAGCGACGAATTAGTTTCTCTTTCTCGTATACCCAGATCACCGACTTACCCTCTCGCTTTTTCGCGGAGGGATTACAGAACCCCTCCAGGTAGAAGCGCGAAAGATAGTGATGCAGCCGGGGATGATTCTTCATTTGACCCGCTTCTCTTCAATCCGCAATTTCAGAGCTTCAAGCTCCTGCTTGGTCATGCCTTGCAGAGCCATCGCTGTGGCCAGATACAAAGCGGGAACGTGTTTCATTTTGTTGCCGCGTGCTACCTTGCGACGGAGTTTCTGTACTTCTGGGTCAGCGCCCACTTTCAAAAACACTTCATACGCATCGGGGATTGGCATGGTCTTTTCAATCAGGCCGTGCTTAACCAGAATGCGATGGTACGAAGGTACTGCCAACGCAGATGGATGGGTCTGCGGAGCACGCTTGTTTTGTTTTGGGTGTTTCATTGCACTATGCTGACAATGCTGACACGTTTTCTCAACGCGGTCATTTCTTTGGTGCTCATACGGTCCAAGATTGTTTACAGTGGACTCAATGCTCTGCGTTTTTGCGCCACTTTGCGGTCACGAACCAATCGTTACCTCTGACGGGACATTTCGATTCCGTGGTTTCCAGTCTTGCCGTCCACTATCTGTCACACGGCCGGAGACGGAGCCTATACGGGGAAGTGTTCGACTTGTCCCTCGCCAAAATTCAAAATACGTTTGAAATGAATAGCATGCCGAGCCGTCTATAATATTGTTACTAGGATGGAATTTAGGGTTTCGCGGAGTTTTAGCGAACGACAGTACTTGCGAGCAGAGTCACTGTTGCCCGTCCACAGAGGAAGCACTCAGCTCAAGACTACTCTCCAGTCCCGAGGTGGGTGCTCAAGGCCCCAGAACTGTGGGGCGGCGGTTTTGAAGCGAAGGCCAACTTCGGTTCTGCCGCCCTGCTTCTCACCTAGGTAGACGACTCGGCAATCCTGCTCCTCGCGGGTGGCGACATTTCGCAAGATGAGCCCGTCGCCCAATCTCACGGATGCGGACAAAGTAATAAGGCAACCGTGAGCACTAAGCACGATAGCACGCGTGGGATCTACGAATGGAGTTTCGTCGGTCAACTTGCCTTGCACGACCACCGGCAACTGCGCATGCACTCGCTGTGAGCGCCGGAGGTCGAAGTGGCTCTCATTGGGTTCGGTCGGCCGGTTCACCATACAATCGTAACGTACGCCAGTCCGCTAGTTCGGGCAACCGAAGTCAGTAGCGTATTCGGGTGTAAGTGGGAAATGCTGCCCGCAGGAGCAGCACCCCGTCCATGAGCACCGAAAGGCTTGTCCCGCTTGAAAAGTGGAGCCAAATGAACTCTTCGATATGCATTTGCAGAGCGCTTTATTCACGCCCCCAGCCCGGATCACGGCCAGCGTGCCTCAATTCGTCCTCAATATCGGAAAGCCCTTCCCTGAGTTTCTTAATTTCCAATTTCTTCTCTTCTATTTCTGTCTTTGAGCGTTGATTTCGCGGCCGAGAGTACTGCTCACGGGGAGCTTTGTTATAATGCGTCCGATGGGCCCTGCCCGGGGACAAGGCGCAAGTGGAGTCCCTGCCGCTGAGGATGAACCGCTAGAAGGGGCCATTGTGGGCCTTCAAATCTCAATCCGGCAATCCGGCGATGTCACCATTCTTGACCTTCAGGGAAGAGCGACGATCGGCTTTGACAGCAATCTGCTGTGCAGCCATCTACAAAGACTGGTTGGCAGCGGCGTGCGGAAGCTGTTGCTGAACCTGGCCGACGTGACGCAGTTGGATAGTACGGGCATCAGCGCGATCACCGGGACATATGTTTCCCTTAGCCGTCAGGGCGGAAGCCTGAAATTGCTCCGTCCGTGTGGTCGGGTGCGGGCGGTGCTGCGGGTGATCCGCTTGCTAGACCTTATACCCACCTTTGAGGACGAGACCCAGGCGCTGGCCAGCTTCCGACCGCAGGGCTACTCTGCTAGGCCATGAACGTTGAACTTCGTAGAATGTGGGGGAGAGTCGCGAATAGGGTTGTTTACGGGGAAGAATAAAGAACCGTTACAACGAGTTTCGGGGACAAATCCATGATTATTTGCGATCCGTGCGGCGAAGCAAAGGATTGCCTGCAAAAGAAGATTGAGGGCAAGGAATACGATATCTGTTCCGAATGCTGGAACTCGTTCGCACAAAAGCTGAGGGGGAAAGGCAGAGTGAAGAATCGAGAAACTGTTTTCTTACCACCGCCGAGAGAGGTCAAAGAACGGGAAGATGAAGAGCCGGGGCCCCTACCAGGAGAACCGCCTAAGATCTGGGGCGCGATGGAGAGGCCGCATTAATAAACCGTGCAACGAGCCGGTGCGAACCACAATTCGTGATGCGCTTCACTCCTACTGGTCCTGACGTCTCTCCCCAACAGACAGAGTCGCGACTGGCTAAGTACCACGAGCACCAGACTGCGCATGGCTTCAGCAAGTGGATCATTTTGGATCGCGGCTTGGCATGTCCGATAGGGGACGCGGGGTTGCTCTTGCTAAAGGAATACGGTTGGATCGACCTCGGTGTCCGCCTCGCACAATCGTATTGGGGGAAGGGTTTGGCGACGGAAGCGGCATCCGCCTGGGTGCGCGCCGCGTTCGATGACTTTCAGCTCGTCCGCCTGGGCGCATTCGTACACCCTGAAAACCTAGCGTCGATACGGCTACTGGAGAAGTTAGGGTTTCGTATCGAACGGCAGGAAACAATCATGGGCATGAATTCAATCGTGTTCTCTCTGGATGCGAAACACGCCCGAACCGTCGAAAAACGACCGATTGCCCGATCCTGAGCATTCGCTTCGCAGCACGCGAACTCATCGCTCACACATTAGGCTTAGAAAACCGGACTCACGACCGGAACTTCCGCTCGCTTGAACCGCCGTCTGAATCTTTGTAGTCTCACTTGGCCTAATCCTCCATTTGCCAGCTTGTCCAGTGCTCTACGGGTGCTGCGATCACATGAAAAGGAAGTGGCAACCAACGAAGCTGGAGCGAAGAGTCCAGGGAATTGCCCGCCGCAGAGCAACCAAGCAACTCATGCGGGTCCCGTGGAATCGTTTTTACATGGCGTATGAGGAGTATCTTTGTTGGGAAGCGCTTGCATTATGGGTAAGGGCCGTCGTCGAGACTGAAGGCAGTGCTCCTTCATGGCTAGTGGCAACTATCAAAAAACGCTGTCCTGGTTTCATCGAGAATGATGTCCTCTTGAACGAACCAAGGCTCCTTGGCTTCCGCTTCAGTGAATGGATTCACAATCAGATCTTTGGTCTTGCGAAGCAAGAGGGCTGGCTCGACGCACTTCTGTTCTATGGAGTTCGCGATCTTCGGTCCCAGAGCACCTGGGCGTATTGGGAGCACTGCGAGCAGGAATGGCATCGAAAGCGGCCATCATCGTATCCCGATTTCGAGGAGTGGTCGCGCTTGGCGCGAAATTACAACCCGGGCCAAGAAATAAGTGTCGCCAATGTCGCTGATGCCGTTGAGCAGTATGTGGAATGGAAGGCATTCGCCTGTTGGTTCCGACCGCTGTCGGGCACTGAACTTCCTAGACGCGTAGCTTCGCAATTGCAGCGCAAGTGCCCGGGACTTCTAGAGCCCCGGACGTCAGACAACGTCAAAAGCCGCGACGGAAAAACCACAACCGGGCGATACCTCATAGCCTGGATTGAAGATAACTTCTTCGCTGAGGCAAAAAGGGATGGCCGGTTTGACACGATCCTCAAGCAAGCGCGTATCCACCCGCGCTATGCTCGGATAGTTCAATACTCCAAACGGTGGAACAAGGCTTGGTCCCAGAATCCAATGGCTGTCTACCCCTCTTTCGTCCAGTGGCGCCGCGCTGCTGAAAACTATATAGAGGATTGAGTCGACCGGCCTGCCTGGTCCCCTCGCGACCGGTTCCTTCTCGACTGATCTTCACGGAACGCCGTTCCAGCCCCGCGCATTTCGCATCTCCGCAACTCTTAGTGTGCGGGAAGAACGCGTTTGCCACAGAGGTCGTGGCTATGTTCCGCGCATCTCCTGACAACCAGCGTGTGAAAACAGGTCCCTGAAGAAAGATTGACATCTATAACACTCAGTGCTATACATGAAAAATGACGGTGCTGCAGCGCTTCGCGGGGCAGATACGGATATTCAAGAACAAGCCCTTTACCAGATTCGCTCGAAAAGCTGGTCTTGATGATCCGACCCTGTGCGAGGCGATTGCAAATGCCGAACGCGGCTTGATCGATGCCGACCTCGGAGGAGGGGTCATCAAGCAACGGATCGCCCGGCCAGGCAAAGGAAAGTCAGGTGGTTTCCGCGTGATGATTCTGTACAGGCGAGGCACGAGGGCAGTTTTCGTCCATGGCTTCGCGAAAAATGAAAGGGCGAACATTACGCAAGACGAGGTAGCAACACTAAAAGAACTCGCATCTCAAATTCTGGCTTATGACGATAAGTCCCTGGCCCAAGCAGTCGCATTCGGAACATTGATCGAGGTGATCTGCCATGAGAAAAACTAGGACGACAAGGCATGGAACGTATCGTAACCCTCTGCTGGCCTCGGTCCACGAGACCGCCAAGGGCCTCCACGACGCCGGTGTTATGGACAAAGGGACCATGCGGAGATTTGACGTCATGTGCCTGACGCCGGTGCGACCGCTGACCGCGAAACAGATCCGCACCCTCCGTCGGCGCGAGAAGGCCAGCCAAGCGGTCTTCGCTCGCTATCTAAACGTTACAACCGGCTTGGTCAGTCAGTGGGAACGAGGCAAAAAACATCCGAGGGGAGCTTCCCTAAAGCTCCTTACGCTAGTCGCCAAGAACGGTCTCAAGGCTGTTGCCTGACATCTATTGGGAACGCCGTTTTAATCCCCTGGGATTTTGCGTTTCCGCATCGCTTAATATGCCGGAAGAATGCGTTGCCACGGATCGTGCGGCCGCACGTGCACCGTCTCACGACTCGCGCGTGCTTGCGTAGAGAGGTTAGGCGGCGGGCCGCGGACTCACCTGCATTCCGGACCAAATCCATTGAGCTCTGAAGCCACTCCCGCGTCTCCCGGTTGAGGAAGTCATAATTGATCATCGCTCCGTACCGTCGGCAGAAATTCCTAAACGATTTTTCTGTGATCGTCGGGTCGTACAGCTTCAAGATACCGCGAGCAATAAGTTTCTCTGCTGTTTCCGCACTTACGCTGAGCGATCTAGCAACCTCTGCCCACACTCGCTTGGCTCGCGACCGTTTGGCTGACGTGGTGGGCAAATCGGTTAAGTTCCGAGTCGCAGGTTCGCCGACCGCCAAGGCGCTCCTCTCGCCGCCCAGTCCTTGTGTAAGGTGGTCTGACGCTTGCGCATTGCTCTGCTGCATCGCGGCGAGACGGCCAGATTTGCGCAAGCCGTCAAGAGATTCTCGCGTGACGCGCGGATCCCGAACTTCGAGCAGCCCCTCAACAATTAGTCGTTGGATCGTGCCGCTGGCCAGGTGCAGGTCTGCCGCCAGTGCGTATCGCGCAAAGCCTTCCAAGTGAACACGGCCGCTCTTGCCCAACAAAGTTAGGCGATAACGTACACCCGCTTCTGACCGATGCAACATCTTCGAGATGACTCGAGTAGTCTTATATCCTGCAAGATTGAGCAGAATTCGATCCTCGTCTTCGGACCACGCCAGGCGAGAACGCTCCTCACCTCGCCTGGAGATTTTTCGCACCAGCCGGAGTCTTGCGGCGCGTCTCCAGATTATATGAGGCCGCCAATCAGGATGGCGCTTCAACAGCTCCCGTACCGCTTCTTGCTTTCCCCTCCATCCACTTTCGTACCCCTCGCGCAAGACCTTTTCGTCCTCCGCACCCCAAACAGAACGGCGATAGCTCGGCCCCTGCGAAGGACTCTTGAGTTGCCGAATGCGCCACCAGAGATCTGCTCGCTCTAATCCCGATTCGTGTTTCAGTATCCTTTCAATAGCAGCGTGAGAACCTGCACGGCCACGCCTCGCGCCGTCACAGAGGATCTGATCCACCTCTTCCGGAGAGAAAAATCGGAAGGAACAGCCACCCGTTGTATTTCCCCAACTGTTTGCCATGGGGCCAAACACCTTGCTGTGTTCGATCGAGAGACGAGACGGACTCCCTGAACGCTTAGCGCTTGTCGACCAGTGATGTTTTTCGGAAGTTTGGTTCCCGAGGCGGCGTGATACCTGACTACCAATTACATCGTGGAGGACATTTCTAGACCGAAACGGACGTGCTCATTAATTGTCCCGGCCCCATGCGTGTAATCACGCATGGATGCTCCCGCGCGATCTGGTCATATCTGGAAATTTCTCCCTTCACCCTTAACGAGGCATCCTGGGCAGAAAACCTCAACCCGATGCGGCCACGTCTGCCACGGTGATTGGGCCTTAATCGGCGTGAAGGCACACTTGGAGCGCGCGCTCCATTGACAGGGTTTCTACCTATTTCGGTCAAGATTGAGAGCCTTCAGTACGGTCAGGGCGCGGTGATCACGCTTCCTTCAAACAGGGAGAGCTTCGAGTGGGAACTGGCAAAAGACGGGACCCTAAAGGAGCTCGATCAGGAAGTTCGAGTCGGTCAGGGTAAGGAAGCTCCTCGCTTCGAGGCCGACTTTGACGTCAAGCCGAACCAGACAGTCATTCGACAAGAAGAGACTGAGCCTAAGACCAGAGTGGTGAAGCCTGGACTCGCTCTCGTTCGTGTGGCGACAGCGGCAGGCAAGTTGTCCATCAAGTTTTGGACCGAGAGAATCGGTGCCGTTTCTGACGGAATGCCTGTGCGCGGATTTCGGCCGCAAAGTTGAGTCGGTGTGGCTTTAGAGTGTTTTGACCACGTCTAACGCCTTCTCTACTTGAGTATCAACTCCAGCCGCAAGCGATTCTGGAGTGTTTTCAATAATCACATCTGGTTCTACTCCCTTGCCCTCAATACAATCCCCTTTCCAGGTGTACCAGCCCGCGACCGGCATGCGGAGCACGTATCCGCTGGGCAACTTGAAATTGGCACCCCCGAGTACCTCACCTGCGGTTCTCGTACCGACGAGTGTGGCGAGACGATTCTCCTTTGCGAAACTGGCGACCATTTCCGCCGCGCTATGGGTATGCTCATTGATTAGAACAACGGTTCGGCCATGGAATGGCTGCGGGCCGAGGCCCTCTGTAACGAGGACCATTGAGCGATCCCTATGGAAGATCTTGAAACGCACGGCCATCATGAGCAGTTCGGTTTTTGTTGCGGGTATTTTGCCAATGCGAGTCAGTCTTTCCTTCTGGTACCCTTTCCGAAGGCGCCGCCGCGTAACGCTATAACCTATTTCCACTTTCCCTGGACATATATAGCTCAGGAGGCGCAGAGACCCTAACCCGCCTCCGATGTTGCCTCGAATGTCCACGATGAGTCGTTGAACGCCGAGGTCTTTCAGGTCGCGAATAGCGGAATCCAGACCGTTAGCGAAACTCTGGCCTACAGCTCCCGGAAAGGTCGCTACTTTGACAAGCCCCGTGTCGGGAGCAAGCATCCGGTGGGATAGACTGCGGGGCTCAATCATCGGTGGCCGATCTTTAGCTGCCCGGTTTGGCACTTCGATAGCGACTTGGCGCTTGGCGCCGCCGAAGGTTCCGATCTCAAGTTTATGGCTGCCGCCGATGCGGAAATTTGCAGACCGCGGCGGTATCACCGGTTCGGCATCTACGGAGAGAAGGAGTTCGCCTGGATGAATCCCAGCTTGAAATGTCGGCCCGTCTTCTATCACATCGACAAACATCCAACGCTTTCCTTCTGGAGTGTCAACGGCGCGCAGCGTGGCGTTGATGGAATAGGGTGCGGGGACGCTGTCGCGGCGCTGATGAAAAAAAGCCGTATGGCTACTGCCTAGTGCTCTGAGGAGTTCACTCACTCCGGTTTCAAATGCTTGTCGGTTATCCACATCGATGAGACGCAGCATGCACTCGTCGACGAGTGCGATCCAATGCCCGTAGTCCTGATTCGGGTTGCTGACATTGATGTGCCGTTCGGGAACGAGCTTCTTGAGGACGCTGAGGATCTTCGCCCGGTCCTTTCGCGTGAGCGGCAGCAACGTGGTGTTTTGTCTGAGTGGCATTTGTCACTTCCCTACTTCGTGGTAGTCAGCCTCTTATAGTTGAAGCTGACGGGATGATCGCCAACACCATCCAGCCTGAAACTGGCCCAATAATACGGAATGACCTGCGGGCCGTAAGTCTTGAGCATGTCCCGCTTAGCCGCAGTTACGGCATACGCGACGGTACTTCTCTCGGCCAGATGTGCGTAGAAGCGCTTCATTAAATAAAGTGTAGAGGTGTCGTCGATGCTCCAAAGCGTAGAAACTACATTCTTCGCACCGGCCAACATAAACGCGAGAGAGAGATTTGCGATTCCTTCTTCACCTTGCAGACTGCCGACCGCGGTATCGCAGGCTGACAAAACGACCAAGTCGGCATTCATATGGAGGTGAACGATCTCGCTTGCCTCCAAGATGCCGTCGTCTCCCGATGACGAATCGCTTAGAAGAATCAGTGTGGCACGGTCAGGGTGTTTTTCGTTCGCCACACCATGTACTGCCAAGTGGATGATCGCGTATTGGTCCAGGTCAGAGTGCTCAAAAGCAGATTTTGTCGCAGTTGATCCGATTAAGAGAGTATTAGTGTCGGTATGAACCTCGGCATCGGCGGCAAGAACCTCCTCTTTCGAAGCCGGCAGACTAGCTAAAGCGTCGTTGGTGTATCCGCGCATCTTTGCCAATTTGTTGAGGTCTGCCGTCTGATCGTAAGGGATTCCTCCAACGCCGAGTAGCGTTCGTTGCGACGGCTGGTGTGGCGTCATCGAATTCACCAGATACATTGCACTCGCGGACGGCGCATACGTTATCGTGTGGGAATAGACGAGGTAGCGACCCCTGTCGTCAATGAGGGCATCGAAAGGTAACAAATGGAGGCGGCCATCCGGGACTACTATCAGGCGCTCTTTCTTTTCGGCCTCCGGGATGTCCTTGAAAAGTGCCGCATAGAGCTGGCTCCCTTCGGTCTTGGACACTCCTTTCGCTTTCAATGTTTTCAGGTATGTGGCGACTAACTTTTCGAGACTTTCGCGACTGGCAAGGGGAACGATGCGCGCAAAATCCCGGCCAATCGCTAAACAATACGAATGCGGCTCAGCAACAACATACTCAAGCATTAGCTCGTTTGCGGCGAAGCCCTCTCGTATGCGTTCTAGTGGGATCGTTTCCCATGGTCTCGATTTCAAAGGGCCAGATGTGGGAGCAACCCACCGTACCTGTTCCACGAAAAAAATCTTGTCTCGAATATTGCGGACCTGTTCGGCGGAATCCGTTTTTAATAGTTCGAGATTCAATCGGCTAATCTGTTTCTCGATTTCTAGTTCCTCTGGAGAATCGGGTGGTTTTCCACTCATCAACAGGTCAGTGGTTACGCGGCCGCGTGCGTGCTCAAGGACCGAGAAGGCTTTGGCAGTATCGTTCAAATGGTCTGCTACCAAGGCAAAATGTTCGGTGTAGACCGCGCTCATAGCAGTGATAAGGCCGATCTTGCCATGCGCGGAAGTAACGTTCCCAATCATCACGTCCAGGATGTCGGACGCGCGGTCATAAGTTGCGCTGGCATCACGATATTTGCCCTGGCTAGCTTGCAACTGGGCCAGGGCTTGTAGCCGAAGTGGGAGCAAATAAATGTCACCGCTGCTCCGCGTCGATTCCGCTGCGGCGGTTGCCAGGGATTCTGCCTTTGGTAGATCACCCCTCTTGCGATAAATGTCTTCTAAATAGAATTGAGCATCGGCGAGCAGGCGGGTGAATTTACCTTTTTGAGCCAGGGCGATTGCTACTTCGAAGTTTTCAATCGCTTTCACTTCATCTTTCTTTGCAACTGCTACGGTCCCGGCTGTGATTAGAGCTTGAGTTTCCTTGACATGTTTTTGTCTTGAGCGGGCCTGGGCGATGATCTCGTCGGCGAGCTGCTCTGCGGCATCGAGCTTCCCCATACCCCTGAATGCCTGTAGCCTTCCCTCGTTGACAAGAAATGGGTATCCGGTGTCAGGGTTTGAGGCGGCAATCTTCAACGCTTTGTCGAAGTATCCGAGTGAGTCATCATAGGAACCCATCTGTACGAAGGCGTGTCCGATTGCAGCTAGATAACGGATTTGCGCCCCCGTATCGCCGAGCATCATCGCCCCCATCAGAGCGCCAGCTACCTTCTGGCGTGCTGCTGTCATGTCCCCTTCGAGAAACAGAGAAAATCCGATCTCGCCGGACGCGCGATTCTCCCACTTCTTATCACCGAGAACCTTGGCGACCTTGAGTGCGGCTTCCCAATCGCGACGCATCGGGACGGCGTCAATTTCCCCATCGATGTCGCCGCGAACCATTAGACAAAACAGTCTGAGTTCATTATCTGACTGGAGCAGTGGATTCTTGTCTAGCTCGGCGCCCAGTTTTTCCGAGACTTCCGGGAGCGAGAGCTGTTCCATAGTTGAGCGCAGCCGACCCAAGTGCGCGTATAGCGCATTGCGACTATCTCCACGCGCGCTATAAAGTTGCTCGGCTCGAGTAAACAATGAAGCTGCATCCGCCCAGTTGTATAGGTCCCCGTAGCGAAGAGCCTGCTTTAACAAAACATCAGGATCATCCGCCGTTGCTTGCGCATGCGAGAATATGCAAACCGCTCCGCAGAGAAAAAGCCCAGCCGCGACTCGCCTGATGGTCATCGTTTTCGCTCCGTGCTGTTAGGCAATGCGGGCTCTATCAAAACTGGCTGAACGAGGCGAATGCCGGTTGAGGATTCAACTTCCAGGTTGTAACTGCCTGGTGGGACTTGTTGGAAGTCTGCCTCGACTCGAATGAGTGTCTGACCTTCCTGCAGATGTGCTTGGGCAGACTTGGACCAGAATGCGTGGCCACCCACTGTCAGTCTTACATTGTAGGATCGCTCCTCACTTGCTAGCGGCAGTGTCAGAGTCAGATACAGCGGCGAACTTGGGACAGGGATCCGCTGGTGAGACCCAGTTGTTGAGGGTTCGAAGCCACGTACCGGAGAAAGTGCGCTCAAGTCTAGGCTGAGCGGCGAATAAGCTACCGCAGGGTTCACCGGTTCCACGGGGCCGGGCACTCGATGGGTATCCAGGGGAGGGGGATTCGGCACCCTAATCCTATTGAACAAGTGACTAGCTCCGATTGCGATGAATAGAGCGCACACAAGTGCAGCACCTACCAGCACTGGATGAGACCTGGACCATGTGACTGCACGTGCCCAAGACAGCTTCTCTTCCGCAGCCCTTTGCGAC
>WNGL01007669.1_pt1 | contig 16919 bp, 14 predicted proteins | sample 5400591 | NCBI WGS metagenome assembly WNGL01 (sample SAMN13153377, study PRJNA577476) | soil metagenome | isolation source: 80 cm soil or saprolite under Garry oak tree replicate 1 | place: USA:California | collected 2016-06-15
ACTCCCAGGCGCTTTGGCATCTCGTCTCTCTCCGAGGGACGGGTACTTTCGGGCCGCGCCCCTCAGCGGGCCCGCATACGGTCGCATCTTTGGGCAGATCGGGTCACCGCGACCTTGATCTGGATCAACGACCTCTTGGAACGAACCGTTTTCACCGGGTCAGCGACAACGGGTGGCACCTCGACCTACCCCTCCCACGCGCCGGGGACATCGCGGGGGCGGCGGCCCCGCGCACGATCACAGCCGCAGCTTCTTCTTCCTCGCGTTGTGCGGGTTGTGGCAGGTCGTGCAGGCGGCGACGTTCTTCGGATGGACCGTCCTGTCCATCTTCACCGGCGCCGTGCCGCGGAACTCGTCGTGGCAGTCGAAGCAGAGGTCGTTCGAGACCTTCACGGCCTGCCCCGGGTTCTTCGGATCGCTGCGCTGGTGACAGGTCCCGCACGCTCCCGACTCGTAGGGGCTGTGGCTCGAGACCGCCTCGGACGCCGGGAGCGGCGCGAGGCGGTTGGCCTCGGCACGCGCGATCCCGAGGAGCGCGACGGCGCTGGCGGCGAGCAGGGGTACGAGGCTCTTCGACATGTCGTGGCGCTCCGTTCGAGGTTGCGTGGCGCTGCACCGTTCGACGGTGAGCGCGTCCGGTTCATTTACCGCAACCTCGATACCCGGTCGATATCGCGTCCTTGCCGCTTTGGGAACAGGAGGTGGCCGAGCGCCGAAAACTTGCCGGACGTCGCGCCTCGGGCATGCTGCAACCTCGGGTGATAGCGCCCGGAAGCGCGGGGCTGGGATACGGGCGGCGGGAGCGGCGGTGGCGCGGGGACGGAACCGGCGGCGCGTGGACAGGGATCCGGCCGAGAGCCGTCGACAGGTCGCGCGCACGCTCTCCCACGCGGCCCTACCTCTCGCGGCGGCTCTCCTCCTCGCGGGCGCCGGCTGGCTCCTCTGGGTGAACGCGGGCCGCGGCGACTTCCTCCGAATCCGCGAGGTCCGATTCGAGGGGATCTCGCGCGCGACCGCACAGGAGCTCCTCGAGCTCTCCCCGGTGCAGCGCGGCGACCACCTCCTCCTCGTGGACCCGGCGCTCGTCGAGGACGCGCTCCGCCGCCACCCCTGGGTCGCATCTGCCGAGGTGCGCCGCACGCTGCCGCCCGCGCTCGCGATCCGGATCGTCGAGCGCCGCGCCGCCGCGATCGTGGACCTCGGCGCGCTCTACCTCGTGGACACCGCGGGCGAGGTCTTCAAGCGTGCGCGCCCGGGCGACGGGCTCGACCTGCCGGTGATCACCGGCGTCGGCCGGGACGGCTGGGTCGACCGGCGCGCCGAGGTGGAGCCGCTGCTCCGCGGCGCCCTCGCCCTCCTCGACCGCTGGGCCGAGCGCGGCCTCGATCGCCGCGCGCCGGTCTCGGAGATCCACGTCTCCGCGGAGTACGGGACGACGCTCTGGGTCGGATCGGAAGGGACGGAGATCCGGCTCGGGCAGGGCTCGATCCCCGAGAAGCTCTCGCGCCTCGAGCGCGTCCTCCAGGCCGTAGAGGCCGAGGGGCGCCGCGCCGAGGTGCTGCACCTCGAGAACCGCCGGCGCCCGGATTGGGTGGCCGTGCGGCTCGCGGGGGAAGTCGCAGGCGTTGGTGGTGGTGGGACGCGCCCGAGAGGGCGCTAGCGGGCGGCGCGCGGCGCGCGGACTCGTCCGGAGGTGGAACATGGCGAAGAGCGGCGACATCCTCGTCGGCCTGGACATCGGCACGACGAAGATCTGCGCCATCGTCGGCGAGGTGACCGACGAGGGCATCGACATCATCGGCATCGGCACGCACCCGTCGAAGGGGCTGCGCAAGGGCGTGGTGGTCAACATCGACGCCACGGTCGCCTCGATCCGGCGCGCGATCGAGGAGGCCGAGCACATGGCGGGGTGCGAGATCACCACCGTCTACACGGGCATCGCGGGCGGGCACATCAAGGCGTTCCCGTCCCACGGCGTGGTCGCGGTGAAGGACAAGGAGGTGCGGCCGCAGGACGTCGAGCGCGTCATCGACCAGGCGAAGGCGGTCGCGATCCCGCTCGACCGCGAGGTGATCCACGTCCTCCCCCAGGAGTTCGTGGTCGACGACCAGGACGGCGTGAAGGAGCCGGTCGGGATGAGCGGCGTGCGGCTCGAGGCGAAGGCGCTCATCGTCACGGGCGCGGTCTCCTCCGCGCAGAACATCGTGAAGTGCGCGCAGCGGACCGGCCTGAACGTCGCGGACATCGTCCTGCAGCCGCTCGCGTCCTCGCTCGCGACCCTCAACGACGACGAGCGCGAGCTCGGCGTCTGCCTCGTCGACATCGGCGGCGGGACGACCGACATCGCGGTCTTCCACAACGGCTCGATCCAGCACACCGCGGTGATCGCCCTCGGCGGCAACCACCTCACGAACGACGTGGCGGTGGGGCTCCGCACCCCGACCCACGAGGCGGAGCGGATCAAGAAGCAGTACGGCTCCGCGATGGCCTCGCTCGTGGACAAGACCGAGACCATCGAGGTGCCGAGCGTCGGCGGCGCCCAGCCCCGCGTCCTCTCGCGCCACATCCTCGCGGAGATCGTCGAGCCGCGCGTCGAGGAGATCTTCATGCTCGTCCAGCACGAGCTGCAGAAGTGCGGGATGGAGGAGATCCTCGCCTCGGGCGTCGTCATCACGGGCGGCTCCACCCTCCTCGCCGGGATGCAGGAGATGGGCGAGGAGGTGCTCGGGCTGCCGGTGCGGCGCGGGCTGCCGCGCGGGATCGGCGGGCTCGTCGACGTCGTGAAGAGCCCGATGTACGCGACCGCGGTCGGCCTCGTGATCTTCGGCGCCCAGCAGCTGAACGCGCGCCCGTACTTCAAGATCCGCGAGGAGAACGTGTACCGCAAGGTGAAGAGCCGGATGAAGGAGTGGCTCGGGCAGGTCTTCTAGGCCCGGAGGGACGCCATGATCGAGTACACGGACAAGCAGGACGCAGCGCGGATCAAGGTGATCGGCGTGGGGGGCGGCGGCGGCAACGCCATCAACACGATGGTCGCCGCCCGGATCGAGGGCGTCGAGTTCATCGCGGCGAACACCGACGTGCAGGCGCTCGCCGCGAACAAGGCGACCGTGAAGCTCCAGCTCGGGCGCGGCGCGTCGCGCGGCCTCGGCGCCGGGGCGAACCCCGAGATCGGCCGGCAGGCCGCGCTGGAGGAGCGCGAGGCGATCGCCGCCGCGCTCGAAGGCGCGGACATGGTGTTCGTCACCGCGGGCATGGGTGGCGGCACCGGCACGGGCGGCGCGCCCATCGTCGCGGACGTGGCGAAGCAGACCGGCGCGCTCACCGTCGGCGTCGTGACGAAGCCGTTCCTGTTCGAGGGCAACCGGCGGCGCAAGCAGGCCGAGTCCGGGATCGCCGAGCTCAAGGCGGCGGTGGACACCCTCATCGTCATCCCGAACCAGCGGCTCATCTCGGTCGCCGGCGAGAACATGGCGATGGCGGACGCGTTCAAGCGCGCGGACGAGGTGCTCCTGAACGCGGTCCAGGGCATCTCCGACATCATCACCGTCCACGGCCTCGTGAACGTGGACTTCGCCGACGTGCGGACGATCATGAGCGAGCAGGGCATGGCGCTCATGGGCACCGGCCACTCCTCCGGCGAGCGGCGCGCGATCGAGGCGATGCAGGCGGCGATCAGCTCGCCGCTCCTCGAGGACGTCACGCTCGACGGCGCGACCGGCCTCCTCGTGAACATCACCGGCGGCTCGAACCTCACCCTGCGCGAGGTGGACGAGGCGGTGTCGATGGCGCAGTCCGCCGCCGACCCCGACGCGAACATCATCTTCGGCTCGGTGGTGGACGACGCGCTCGGGGACGAGGTGCGGATCACCGTCATCGCGACCGGGTTCCACGCCCGCGAGGGAGAGAAGCGCCTGGCGCGGCCGGTCCAGGTGCAGGTGCCCCAGGGCGCGGTGCGGGCGGTGCCGCCGCCCCTGCCGGCCGAGGCGAAGAAGGAGCCGATCCGGCTCGCGCAGGCCGTCGTGCCGGCCGTCGCGACGGCGACGGTCGCCCCGCGCGCCGCGCCCCGTCGCGAACCCTCGACGTTCCGGCTCGAGAACGAGGACCAGTACGACATCCCCGCGTTCCTCAGGAAGGGCGGGAGGCCCCGGGCCGACTAGCGGCACACGCGGTACGGAGTCACGCGACGGCCGCCTCCGGGCGGCCGTCCGCGTTTCCGGCAGGGCCCCGACCCCGACCTCGACCCCGACCCCGACCCCGACCCCGACCCCGACCGCGACCCCGAGCGACCGCGACCGCGACCGCGACCCCGACCCCGACCCCGCTCAGCGCCTCGCGAGCCGCGGCACGATCCAGCGGAGCGACGCGTCGTAGCGGTACCCCGTCCCGGAGTGGCCGTCCTCGAACTCCTGATGCTCCACCGCGACGCCGAGCGCGCGCAGCGCCTCCGCGACCATCCGCGTGCCCCAGCGCAGGTTGAACTCGTCGCGCGTCCCGCAGTCGAGGTAGACGCCCGCGAGCCGGCGGAAGGCGTCGCCCGCGCGGGGCACGAAGCGGACCGGGTCGTGCGGGAGCCAGCGCGCCCAGACCTCCTCGCGGAGCCGCCCGGTGGGGAGCTCGAAGGGCAGGTCGAGGCCGAGCGGCGCACCCTCGCGCGGCGAGTAGTGCGCCGACATCGCGACCACGTTCAGCGCGGTGAACTCCGCCTGGCCGAGCTTCGTCTCGCGCGCCTTCCGCTTCGCGGCCGCGAGCCACGCCGCGGCGTCGGAAGCCGCGAGGAGCACCCCCGCCGCCTTCGGGAGGTCGGGCAGGTAGCAGTACTCGAAGCAGCAGTCGGGGGCGTGGGCGCCGGCGAGCGCGAAGACGTCGGCCCGGTCGCGCGCCATGCAGAGCGCGCCGTAGCCGCCCGAGGACTTCCCGACGATCGCCCTCGCCTCGCGGCGCGCGAGCACGCCGAGCTGCGCCTCCGCGGCCGCGCGGACGTCCTCGGCGACGAAGTCCTGGTAGCGCCCGACCGCGGGCGCGTTCGTCCACTGCGTGCCGCCGAGCGCGGTCGCCCCGTCGGGGAAGATCGCGACGAACGGCGGCACCTCGCCCGCGGCGACGAGCGCGTCGATCCGCTCGAGCACGGTGGGCGCGAAGAGCGACGCCTGCGTCCACCCGCGCGCGGTCCCGCCGAAGCCGTGAAGGAAGGTGACGGACGGCAGCCCCGCCCCGCCACCGGCCGGGACCCAGGCGAGGACCGTGCGCCGCGCGGGATCGCCGAGCGGGTTTCCCGCGAGCGCGGCCGCCTCGACCTCGAGCTCGACGAGCTCGCCTTTCATATGTCCAGGGTCCCAGGCCTGGACGGCTTCGGCGGTGACTTCGATGGCGTGGAAGGCGGCGCGGGCGTACTCCACGGCGTGAAGGTCCCGCGGACGCCGAAGTGGAGCCAGTAGTGGAACGCGCGATCGGCGATCTCCGCCGACGCGGAGCCCGCCGGGGTCTCGACGCCGTAGCTCCCGTACCGGCCGACGCCGAGGAGCGCGTAGGGCCCGAGCGCGAGCCAGCGCAGGAGCCGCCACTCGACGCCACCCTGCGCCGCGACCTCGGGGCCGCCGAACGTCGTCGTGATGGTGCCGCCGTCCATGGTGGACGCGCGCGCCCACTCCCATCCGACCGCGAGCCCGGCCCAGGGCTCGAGGCCAGGCGCGTCGAACGCCCAGGTTGCCTCCGCGCCAACCCGCCAGACCGTCGCGCTGCAGCGCAGGCCGCCGCAGCCGCCCGCCTGGCCCGGACCCCACGACCCGTAGAGGCCGCCCGCGAGGCGGCCCTCGCGCCAGAGCGCGTCGAGCTGCAGCGGGAACTGGAGCGGAACCGCGTCCGACATCGGGAGGTTCCCGGCGGCGGACCCGAGCCCGGGCGCGACGGCGAGGCGGAGCGCGAGGACCGGCTCCGCCCGCGCGGGCGAGGCCACGAACAGCGCGGCGAGGAGCCCGGCGCGAGGGAGGCGCATGCGCCCATGCTTCGCACGAACGCCCGGGAAAGAGAACGGCCGCCCCGGGGAGGGGCGGCCGCGAAAAGCGTGCTGCGCGAGGCGTGGATTACAGGTTGAACCGGCCCATGACGCCGATGCTGAGCCAGCTGTGCATCGCCTGGTCGGTGATGCTGCCGCTGGCGAAGGACTGTCCGTTCACCTTCGCTTCGACGTTCTGGTACTGGCCGAACGAGTACGTGAGGTACGGGCCTACCGAGAACTGCTCGTTGACCTTGTAGTCCCCGCCGACCTGGAGGCCGAGCTCGTACCCGGTAAGCTCGATCGAGCCGCTCGAGCCGCCGCCGGAGAGGTCGGTCGTCACGGACTCGTACCCGAGGAAGAGGCCGGCCCACGGGACGATCGGACCCGTCACCTGGTTGAACGTGTAGTTCCCCTGAGCGCCGAAGCGGAGCGCGCTGCCCGAGCAGGTGATGCCGTTCGCGCCGCACACCTGCTGCCCGACGAGGCTCTCGAAGGCCTTGTTGTCGACCTGGCCGAAGCCGTACGAGAAGTAGAGGCCCGCCGAGAAGTCGGCGTTGAACTTGTAGGCCGCGTCGACCTGGATCGGGATCTGCGACGAGAGCGAGAAGTCCGTCATCTTGGCATCCTTCGCGGCGTCGCCCATCGCGGGGGCGTAGCCCAGGCGGAGACCGAGCTGGACCTGCGCGAGCGACGCCGTCGGGATGAGCAGCGCAACGAGACCGGCAAAAAGAACCTTGCGCATCTGGATCACTCCTTGGGTTGCGGGTTGGTGCTTCCACTCGAGAGCCCACGGGTCCCGGAAGGCTGGGCCCCCCTCGAGCGCGGGCGTCAGCTTCGTTCACTCAACGCGCGTGCGCAAGAAGATCTCTGCGCCACAAGGGTTTCGCGAGCTCGCCCACATGACACGCGCGTCGCGGTTTACCATGAACGCGGTACGCCGGAGGCGGTTCGTCGCACCGCGATGGGGTGGACTCCCGAGACGCGGAGTCAGTTGCCGCGGGCGAGCACGGGCCCCGAGCGAGACGTGAGCTCGGCGGTTCGGGCGAGGAGCGAGTGCGCCTCGTCGTAGAGCGCGGTCGCCTCGCCGTGCGATGCCCCGGACGGGAGCTCCGCGATGCGCGCGAGGACGACCGAGACGCGGAGCAGGTGCTGGTGCGCGAGCAGGAGGTCGCGCCCGAGCCGGGCGCCGGCGCGGCTGAAGACGAGCCCGGTGTGGAAGAGCTGCGCGATCGACTTCCGGTTCAGCTCGTCCACCGCGCGGCACCGCGCGACCAGCTCGCGGAGCCGCCGTGCGTCGCGCGCACGGGCGAGGTCCACCACCGGCGGTGCCACGCGCGCCTTGCGCGCTCGGGGGAACGGCTGCGTCATCGGCAGGGGAATCGTAGGCACCCCACTCCGCGCCGGTCAACGGCCGTATCGCTTGACACCGGGGGCCGAGTCCCGCCCGGAGCCCCCTTCCCCAGCCCGGCTCCGCCGGGCGAAGGAAGTCCGGGGACGTGGCGTGGCGCGTCCGACCGTCCGCCGCGGCGGAGGCGCGGCTCGATCTCACCCGGGGTGACGCGTCACGCGAGCGACGAGGACGCCAGCTCCTCGATCCGCGCGAGCGCCTTGTCGAGGCCCGCCGCGTCGGGCCCGCCCGCCTGCGCGAGGTCGGGCTTGCCGCCGCCCGTCCCGCCCACGAGCTTCGCCGCGTCCCTCACGAGATCGCCGGCCTTCACCTTGGCGGTGAGGTCCTTCGTCACCGCGACGAGGAGGATCGCCTTGCCGTCCGCTTCGCTGCCGAGCGCGACGATGCCGCGGCCGAGCTTGTCGCGGAGCTTGTCCGCCAGCTCGCGCAGCGCCTTGCCGTCGCCCTGCACGCGCGCGGCGAGCACCTTCGCGCCTCCGCCGATCTCCCGCGCGCGCGAGGCGAGGTCGCCCGACTGCGCGGTCGCCGCCTTGGAGGAGGCCTCGCCGAGCGCCTTCTCGAGGTCCTTCACCCGCCGCTGCGCGGCCTCCACCTTCGCCGCGACCTCGAACGCGCCGGAGCGGAGCAGCGCCGCGGCGCGCCGAAGCTCGGCCGCCTCGCGCTGCGAGAGCTCCACCGCCCGCGGACCGGTGTGCGCCACGATCCGGCGCACGCCCGCGGCGATCGACTCCTCGCTCGCGATCTTGAAGAAGGCGATGTCGCCGGCGCGGCGGACGTGGGTTCCGCCGCAGAGCTCCTTCGAGGGCCCGATCCGGACGACGCGCACCACGTCGCCGTACTTCTCGCCGAAGATCATCATCGCGCCCGACTGGCGCGCCTTCTCGAGCTCGAGCACCGCGGTGTCGGTCGGCGCGTTCTCGCGCACGAGGTCGTTCACCCGCCGCTCGATCGCGGCGAGGTCGTCGTCCTCGAGCGGCTCGAAGTGCGCGAAGTCGAAGCGGAGATGATCGGGGGCCACCACCGAGCCCGCCTGCTTCACGTGCTCGCCGAGCCGCTCACGCAGCGCGAACTGCAGCAGGTGGGTGGCGGAGTGGTTCGCCCGGATGAGGTCGCGCCGCGTGTCGTCCACCGCGAGCTCGACCTCGTCGCCGACCGCGAGCTCGCCGCGCTCGACGACGCCGACGTGGGCGACGAGCCCCGGCACGGGCCGCTGGGCGTCCTTCACGTCCATCGCGCCGCGCGCGCCGGTGATCTTTCCGACGTCGCCCACCTGGCCGCCGGACTCGCCGTAGAACGGGGTCGCGGCGGTGTAGACCTCGACCTGGTCGCCCGCCTTCGCCTTCGCGACGCGCGCGCCGTTCGCGAGGATGGCCTTCACCTCGGCCTTCGCGACCGGCGTCTCGTACCCGAGGAAGTGGGTCTCGCCGAGCTCGTTCGCGATCGCCTTCTGGAGGTCGCCCGCCGCCTGGTCGCCGGAGCCCTTCCACTCGGAGCGGGCCCGCTGCTCCGCCATGTGGCGGTCGAACCCGGCCTCGTCCACGCCGAGGCCGCGCTCGCCGGCGATGACGCGGGTGAGGTCCATCGGGAAGCCGAAGGTGTCGTAGAGCTGGAAGGCGACCCTGCCCGGGACGGCCTTCTCCTTCGCCTTCTCGAGGCGCGCCATCTCCTCCTCGAGGATGCGCAGGCCGTTGTCGAGCGTGCGGCGGAAGGACTCCTCCTCCTGCTGCGCCACCTTCGAGATGAACGGCCGGTTCTCCCGGGTCTCCGGGTAGGCCGCGCCCATCTCCTCGATCACCGCGCCGCAGACGTCGGCGAGGAACGGCTTCTCGAGGCCGAGCCGCTTCCCGTGCCGGATCGCGCGCCGCATGATCCGGCGGAGCACGTAGCCGCGCCCCTCGTTCGAGGGCAGCACGCCGTCGCCGACGAGGAAGGTGGTCGCGCGCGCGTGGTCGGCGATGACCCGCATCGAGACGTCGGTGTCCGGCGCCGCGCCGTAGCGCTTCCCGGCGAGCTTCTCGATCGCCCGGATGATGTTCTGGAAGAGATCGGTGTCGTAGTTCGAGCGCTTGCCCTGCGCGACCGACGCCATCCGCTCGAGGCCGGCGCCGGTGTCGATGGAGGGCTTCGGGAGGGGCGTGAGGGTGCCGTTCGCGCTCCGCTCGAACTGCATGAAGACGAGGTTCCAGATCTCGAGCCAGCGATCGCAGTCGCAGGCGACGCCGAGGCACTTCTTCCCGGCCTGCTCCTCGGCGCAGAGGATGTCGTTCCCCTGGAAGTAGTGGAGCTCCGAGCACGGCCCGCAGGGGCCGGTGTCGCCCATCGCCCAGAAGTTGTCCTTCGCGCCGAGCTTGTAGATCCGGTCGGGGGGGACGCCCGCCTTCTTCCAGAGCTCGAACGCCTCCTCGTCCCAGGGGAGCCCGCCCTCGCCGTCGAAGACCGTGGCCGCGAGGCGGGAGGTGTCGAGGCCGAGCCACTTCGGGCTCGTCACGAACTCCCAGCCCCAGGCGACCGCGTCCTTCTTGAAGTAGTCGCCGAAGGAGAAGTTCCCGAGCATCTCGAAGAACGTGTGGTGACGCGCAGTGAATCCGACGTTCTCGAGGTCGTTGTGCTTCCCGCCGGCGCGGACGCACTTCTGGGCGGTGGTGGCGCGGGAGTAGTCGCGCTTCTCGCGCCCGGTGAAGACGTCCTTGAACTGCACCATCCCGGCGTTGGTGAAGAGGAGCGTCGGGTCGTCGTGCGGGACGAGGGAGGAGCTCGGGACGCGGCGGTGCCCCTTCTCCTCGAAGAAGCGGAGGAACGCCTCGCGGATCTCGGCGGCGGTCGGGTTCTTCATGGAGGGGGACTCACTTATCAAACGGGAGCACGACGCGCCACACGCCCGCCTCGCGGACGAGCGACACCTCGCGCGCTCCCGGCGATCCCTCGACCTCCACCGCCACGACCGCCGCGTCGGCGGACTCGCGGAGCACCGTCGCCTTCTCGATCCGCGGCGCCTCGGCGCCGAGCGCGCCGACCACGAGGTCCTTCCCGCTCGCCGGCACGACCCCGGCCGGCGCGCGCGCGGCGGCGTCGCGGGCGCGGGCGTCGAGCGCGGCGCGGGACCGCTCCGAGAGGCGCTTCCAGACCCCCTCCGCGTCGCCGGCGCGCGCCGCCGCGGCGAAGGCCCGGTAGGTCTCGGCGGGGCCGGTCGGACGGCGGCACCCCGGCGCGGCGAGGAGGAGCAGGAGGAGGAGCGGCGCGCGGCGTGTCATCTGGAGGGAGTGTAGCCGCAGAGGGGCATGGCCGCCCGCTCGCGGAGCCCACAGCTTCGGGCTCCAAGGAGGACTCCATGTCCATTCGGAAGCTGATCGTCGCAATCCCGTTCGCGCTCGGGATCGCCTGCTCGCACTCCTCGAAGTCCCACGCCGCCTCGACCGGCGGCAGCTCGTCCGACGCGCAGGCGAGCTCGCAGTACGGGTCGATCGAGACCACCGCCGGGACGGACGCGACCGGGAAGGACCAGCCCGGGACGGGCTCGTCGTCCGACGGCTCCGCGACGGGCTCGCCCTCGGGCGGGTCGCAGGGCACGCAGGGCGGCGGGACGATGGGCGGCCAGCCGATGGGCTCGGGCGGCTCGTCCGAGACGCTGGGATCGGACCGGTCGGGGCAGGGCGGCTCCGCAACGGGCTCGCAGGGCGGCGCGAGCGCAGGGCTCGCCGAGCACTCGGATGACGAGACCATCTCGGGCAAGCTCACCAAGGTCTCGAAGAGCGAGGTCACCATCGCGCCGACGAAGAAGGGCGGCGAGCCGGTGACGCTCAAGATCGCGGACCAGACGGTGGTGATGGTGAACGGCAAGGACGCGAAGCCCTCGCAGCTGAAGAAGGGCCAGAGCGTGCGCGCGAGCTACGCCGAGCAGGCCGGGGACCAGGTCGCGGTGAAGATCGAGGTCGGCAAGCCGTCGCGGCAGGGCCGCGGCGCGTCGGGCTCGGGCGGCCACACGCAGGACCAGGGCAGCAGGATGGGCGGCTCGCAGGGGAGCGGCTCCGACACGGGCGGCTCGTCGGGCTCGTCCGGCGGCGGCTCGGACACCGGCGGCGCGCCGGGCGGGTCGAAGCAGTAGCTGGCGCGAGCGGATCCCTGTCGGGGGCGCGTCCCATCTCAGGGCGCGCCCCCGAGCTGCTTCGCGCGCATGCACCCCTCGCTCACGCCCAGGTCGCAGGCCTTGCGGGCGTCGGCGAGCGCCTCCGCGCGCTTGCCCAGGTGTAAGTAGGCGCCGCCGCGCTCGAGGTAGGCGGGGCCGTGGTCGGGGTGCTTCTTCAGAAACCCGTTCCAGAGACCGACGACGGGCCCGAAGCGCCCCTCTCGCGCGAGCTGGTAGTCGAGCTGCTGGACTGCGCGGAAGTCGTCGGGGACGACCTGCTGTGCCTCCTCGAGCTTCTTCGTCAGCGCCGCCGGCTCCGCCTTGCCACCGGCGATGATCACCGCGCGGCGCCCTTGCGCCTCGTGGCTTCCGGGGTCGAGCTCGACGGCGAGGTCGTAGTCGCGGAGCGCCCCCTCGCGATCGCCCTTCTGGTAGCGCTCCCAGCCCGCGAACATCAGCCCGGAGACGACGCTCGCGAGGAGGTTGTGGGTGCCCGCTCGCACCATCCAGTGGGCGGGATCGACCTGGATCCCGGCGCGGAGGTCGCGTCCGGCCTCCTCCCACCGCTTCGCCCACACAAGTGCCCGGGCCCGCGCGAAGAGGACCTCCGGATGGCCGGGCCGGAGCTCCGCGGCGCGGTCGAGATCCGCGACCGCCTTCTCCGTCGCGGACATCTTCAGCTCGAGGTCCGCGCGCTCGACCAGGAACCGCCAGAACTCGCCGCGCTTGCAGGCGCGCTCGACGAGGGCGAGGGCCTCCCGGTACCGGCGCTCGCGGTGGGGCTCGGCCGACTTGTCGACGTCGATGGCCCCGAGAAGGAGGGCGGAGCGCGGGTTCTCGGCGATCGAGCGCCGCCGCACGTACGCCTTCATCAACGGATAGCTGCCACCCCAGCGCGGCACGAGGGTGTTCAGGTAGGTCAGGTCGACGAGGAAACACGACGGGCACGCGCGCAGGGCCGCGTCGATGATGCGCGCGCTCGCCTTCCGGCCACCGGGCATGAGCAGGTTCGCGCGGATGAGCTCGTTCATGGCCGCGATGAGCCCGGGGCGGAGCGCGAGCGCATGGCGAAGGTCCGGAATCGCGTGCGCGAGCGCGTCGCCCATGGCCGCGACGTCGGAATCGGCCGTGTCCTTCGCCCAGTTGGAGCCGCGCCGCGCGAAGGCCGCGTTCACCCAGTGCGTTCCGCGCGCGAGGAACGGCGCGAACGACTGCGGGCTCGCGAGCGCCCAGGCGTCGAGCTTGGGGAGGAGCTCCTTCTCCGCGGTCCCCAGCGCGGCGGCGGCGTCGTAGGGCCAACGCTCGAGGCTCTGGTCCTGCTCGAAGGCGTCCTGGAGCCCCTCGACCGCGCGGGTGAGCTCGGCGAAGCGGTCGCGGAAGAGGAGCGCGCGGAGCGCCACCCGGTCTACGTATCGCTTCGGCCCGCCGTAGGCGTCGCTCCCCTCGTCTCCCAGGAGCGGGAGCGGCGGCACCGCGGTGGTCGCGGTCGTCGTGGCGGCCTCGGGCGAAGGCGTCGGCAGCGGGCGCGGGGCGAGCTCGGCGACGGCCCGCTGCCGGGCCTCTCGCGCCTCCGCGACCTGAGGCGGGTCGGGGGGAGCCTCGCGGGACGAGCAGGCGGCCGTCAGCGCAGAGGCCATCGCGAGCGAGAGGGCCGCGCGAACACGGCGGCTACGGCGATGAGCTGATGCGACCATCGTGATCCCCGTCCCTGTCTCGGCGAGGGCGACCGCAAGGCCGTCCTACGCTTCGTCGACGCTCTCCTCGCCAAGCAGCGACTCGAGCACCAGCGCGGGTAGACCTCCGAAGCACGCCGCGGAGCACGTCTCCGTCGTCAGCGACCTCTCGGTCAAGTACGGCGCCCGCCACAAACTGGGCATTCGACCAGGGTGGCCAGCATCACCCACCATTCACCGGCTGGCGAAGTCCTGACGACGTGCCACCCGACGCTCGCATTACACTTAGAGCACCTCAGCGAGACCCCGAGCCACAGGAATGCCGCGGGCACGGCCCCCGCTGCCGTCAACGCGCATGCGACCGCATGGGACGCCGATGGAGACCCGGTCACCACTGGCTGCTGACTGAACACGATGACGCCAACCAGACCAAGTGCCGCGACGACCATGAGCGACAGGAACACATAGATCTTCCAACCTTGGCCCGTGCTTGCGACCCAGTTCCGAGAGCGCGCTACACTCATAGTTAACCCTCACCTACTTGCACGAACCCTTGCAGTCATCGGCTAGCGCTTGGCCCAGCGCATCCGCGGCCGACCCGATCACGAAACCCGCTTCGAGCGCGCCAGCGACCGCGACTGTGTTCAGAGCGGCATTCAGTGCGGCTGAACCGAGCGTTCCGCCCACTCCCCCTAGCGTGGCGATCCCCCTCGGCCCCATACCGGGCGCGAGAATGGACTTGCCTGCCTGCCACCACGTTACCGTTCCGAACGTCTCCGACGTTGCACCCGCCGTGAACAATCCGATTCCAGTCCTGACCAGGCCGGTCGGGAGCGAGAAGGTTAAGTGGTTCATGGTGTTGAGGTCGAAGCTGAATGTGCTCTTGAACGTTTCCCAGCAAAAGAGGCCCGACGGATCGAAGAAGTCAATCGGATCGTTCCCGACGTACGCGTAGACGTCGCCGTCGCCGCCGCCGAACAAGAGCGGGTCCTTGTTCGTCCACCTGCCTGTCTGCGGGTCGAAGTCTCTCGCCCCGAACCTCACCAGCCCGGTGTCGCGGTCGTAGAGCCCTCCCGCGAACCCGAACGGCTGGAAGCCCGGGTTCGTGTCCTGGAGGACCTGCCCCCACTCGTCGTAGTCGATCCGCTCCGCGATCGCGCCCGTGCTCGCGTCCACGACCAGCCGCGGGCTCCCGAGGTGGTCGGCGAGGATGCGATAGTTTCCACTCTGCGTGACCATGTACTCGGGCACGTTCACGCGCGTCCCGTAGACGAACGTCGCCTGCACCGCCCCGGTCCCGTCGAGCCACGCCACCGGCCGGAGCTGGCCCTCGTACAGGAACCCCTCCACGAGCGCCCCGTTCACCTTCTTCCCCACCCGCCGGTTCCGCCCGTCCACGAGGTATTCGATGCTCCGCCCGTCCGGCAGCGCAACCTGCCTCAGGCTACCGAGCCGGTCGTAGCCGCACCAGGTCGTCTGGCCGCCGGCCGTCCTCGACTCAAGCTCCCCGTTCGGCCGCCAGGTGTACGTCGCGCCAGCGTAGCTGAGCAGCCGGTCCTGCGCGTCGTAGCTCCCCAGCTCCGTGGTCGATCCCGAGACCTTCAGCGTCCGGTTCCCGTTCGCGTTGTACTCGTAGCTCGACGCGAGCGCCCCGTCCCGCTGAACGGTCGAGAGCCTCCCCGCGTCGTCGTACCCGTAGCCCGTCGTGTGGACCTCGCCGCCGATCGTCTCCTTCTTCGACGCGATCCGGCCAAGGATGTCCGGCGTCAGCTCGTACCGATACCGCTCCACCCCCGACACGCTCGCCGAGAACGTCGCGAGCGCGCCGTAGCTGTCGTAGGTCTGCGAGGTCGCCACCGCTCCGAGCGAGGAGGTGGAGAGCCTGCCCGTCGAGGGCTCCCGCACCATCCCGAGCGAGCCCGCGCCGGTGAGCAGGCCATCGGCGTCATAGGCCCGCGCCGCTGTCGTCCCGCCCACCGCCACTCCGCTCACCCGGAAGCTCGTGTTGTAGGCGTAGCCCACGCTCCCCGAAATCGCACCGGTCCACGTCTCCGAGGTCGGGAGGAAGCCGTCGTAGCCGTACCCGAGGGCCACGTCGGGCGCGGCGACCGTCTGCACCCGGCCCGCCGTGTCGTATCCAAAGCTCGTCGTCCCGTAGGCCGTCGTCACCGACGCGAGCCTGCCGGTCCGCGTGCCGAGCGCATCGGCCTCCCAAATCGCGGCGAGAGTCTCCGCGTCCGGGAAGAGCGTCCGGTAGACCTCGCCGTCGAGGTCGTAGGCGTACGTCGTGGACGTCGAGCCCGAGCCGTCCACCGGCGGCGGGTCGTAGCTCCGAACCTCGTCGATGCTCGTGTAGCCGAATCCGTGCGCCGGCCGGCCGGGCGGCGCGAGCGAGGTCAGGTTCCCGCTCGCGTCGTAGCCGAAGCCCACCGTGCGGCTCCCGGGGAGCGCCTGGGTTCCGATGCGTCCGGCTCGGTCGTAGGTGAACGTCGTCGTCCGCGAGAGCGGATCCGTGACGGTCCGGACGAACCCGGAGTCGTCGTAGCCGATCGTGATGCTCCGCGCCCCCTGCGTCGTCGAGTCGAGGCGCCCCTTCGGATCGTAGTGGAAGCTCACCGGGAGGACCCCCGGCGGCGCGACCTGCGTCACGCGGCCCTTGTCGTCGAGCGTCGCGGTGACGATGCGACCGGCCGGAGAGACGGTGGTGAGCTTGCGAGTGCTCGCCGTGTACGTGGTCTGCGTGGTCCTGCCATTCACGGTCTGTGCGTCAACGCGCGTGAGCACCGACAGGGCGTCGGTGGGGTTCTGGAGCGTGACCGAGACCGAGCGAGCGGCCTGGAGCGTGAGCCCGGACGGCGTCGCCACCTGGGACGCCGCCGCGACCGGGCTCTGCATCCCGAACTGCGGATCGGGGCCGAATGTCGTCGAACCCGTCGTTCCGTCGGGCGACGTGAACGTCTGGAGGCCCATGCCAAACTCCACCTTCGTCGAAACCGTCCCGTCCGTGCGTGCTCGTCCGAGTCTCGGTACCGATGTTCGTCGTGCTCACGTCGTGCACGGTCTTCTGGCCGAGCGCGGTCTGGACCGAGACCGCGAAGCCGTCCGGCATGGTAGTGCGCGTGAGCTGCTTGAAACCGCCAGCGGGATTCGTATCGCGGAGCAGCCGTCCGACGGAGTCATACGTGAACGTGTGGAGGTTCTGGCGAGGATCGCTGTACGTTGCCATGAGCCCGTTCGCGTCGTAGGTGTACGTGCGCGACTCGTTCGCGGGGTTCGTGATCGCGCTCAGATAGCCGTTCGCGTCAGTAGTGAGCGACGTGCGCACGCCGTAGGGCGACACGATCGCGGTCGGGATGTCCCCCGCGCGCTCGATCGCGGTCACGAGCCCCGCCCGGTCGGTCACGGAGCTGAGCCGGCCCTTCTCGTCCCGCCCGAACGAGTAGACGACCGCCTTCGTCGTCGCGTCGAGCGTCTTCGTGTGCTGGCCCGATGGGCTGAAGACGTACAGATCGGAGGCGTCCGCGGACGGGACGACGAAGTCGGCGATGCTGAACCCGGGGAACGGCGCCCCCACCTTCCGCACCCGCCCGTTCCAGGAATCCGCGATGAAGAGCTCTCCGCTCGGCCCTACCGCCGCGGTCCACGGCGAGGCGAGTTGAGCCCAGGTCGCAGGGCCGCCGTCACCGGAGAAGCCGTAGCCCTTGCCCGCGACCGTCT
>WNGL01008312.1_pt1 | contig 16914 bp, 21 predicted proteins | sample 5400591 | NCBI WGS metagenome assembly WNGL01 (sample SAMN13153377, study PRJNA577476) | soil metagenome | isolation source: 80 cm soil or saprolite under Garry oak tree replicate 1 | place: USA:California | collected 2016-06-15
TGGGCGGCGGAGCATGCGCGGACCCGGCTCGGCATCAGATGCTCGGCGCGGCGTACGCGGCGCTGCGGAGCCGGCTGGGCGGTGACCGGCAGTGACCCGGCGGGCAGACGGCAAGCCCGTCGTGCGGGCTCGTGACCGGAGGCTGACGGTGCGGCCGGGATGTGACAACACCAGCGTGGGCGTGCTGATCACCGGCGATGACGGCCGGTACCTGATGCCGGTAAGGGCCGCCCGGCCGGCCGGGATCGCACCCCCGGCCGGGCACGTGTTCGACTGGGACCGGCACGGCAGCTACCCGGACGCGGCCCGCGCCCTGCTCGCCGCCGAGCTGCGGCTGAGCGTCAAGGCCCTGGAGCTGACGACCGAGGACTGGCGGGCCGACCGGTGCGGCCGCCCGCCTGGCTCACGCGGCGCCGGCCACCACTGGCAGGTCTATACCGCCATCGCCTACCGCACGCCAGACCCGCCCCGGCGCCGCGCCCGCTGGCTGGACCCAGCCGAGATCGAACAACTCGCCGAGCGGACCACCGATTATGCGCACGGGCGGATGACCGATGCCCAGTTCTTCGCCCGCCCCGGAATCCAGCCGGCCTGGGTCACATTCCTGGCCGGCCTGGGCATCATCACCGTGGCCGGGCCGGACCTGGCCACCATCGACCGCCTCGCCCAGACCGGAGGCCCGCTGTGACCGGCCCGCCGCTGGCGATCCGGGTGTTCGCCGGACGGCCCGAGCAATCGGGCCAGGTCCGCGCATGGGTCCGCGCCCTAGCCGCCGTTGCCTGCCCGGCGGCTGCTGATGACGCCGAGCTGGCCGTCGCCGAGCTGGCCGCCAACGCCATCGCCCACACCCGGTCCGGCCGGGCGGGCGGGACGTTCACCGTGGCCGTCGCGGCCGGGCCGGACGGGGTGACCATCCACGTGCACGACCTGGGTACCGGCGACCGGCGGGTACCCGGGCCACGCCGGGCCTCCGACGACGGCGACCGCCTAGCCGAGGACGGGCGCGGGCTGCCGATCGTGATAGCGGTCAGCGCCGCGTGCGGGACCCGGCCGACGGCCCGGTGCCTGGCGCACGAACCAGGCGACCCGGCCGCCCAGGCCGGCGGGTGCTGCGCCTGGTGCCGCCTGGACGCCGAACCGCAGCACCAGGAGGAGGACCGGTCCGCGCCGCCCGCGCAAACGCCAGCGCCAGGCGGCGGACAAGGACACAGCCGGCGCGGATCGACGGCCAGGAGCGTCCAGTGGACGGCGTAACGGGCCGGGCGGACCAGCAACGCCACCGGCCGACCCGCGCCGTGGCCGAACCGCCCCGCAGGGTAATCCGCCGGACCTATCTCCACCGGGAGTACGGCCGGTACGGCCAGGAGCGCGGTGCCAGGTTCGCGGCCAGGATCCCGCCAGGGCAGGTCACGATCACCAGTTACGACCCGGACGGCGACGGCATCGTCGTCACGGCTCACGAAGAGGGACGCGAACAGGTAGCAGGCGAAGGGGTGAACGCCACATGACCGGCAAAAACCAGCCCGACGATCCCGGCCGCGAGCCGGACGATACGGCTGAGTTTGATGTCATACCGCTATTCACCGATGACCTGAATAGCCACGGCCACGCTGGCGACTACCCGGGGGACGATTCCGGCCCCTGGTCTGGATGGGTGGTTCGCCGTGACCCCGAGCCCTGACTGCAGCACCGTCGCGGCGCGTACCCGCTTCCTGGTGTTCTACCGCGTTGCGGGCGGCATCGACATGGCCGAGTTCGAGAGCTGCTGTCGTCTGCATGAGCCGCCGGGGTTCGTGATCCTGATAGACGAAGCCGAAGTCATCCAGATCGATGTCACGGACGGGTACGAGCGGTCCATTACAACCGACACCGATGTCACGACCATGCGCAACCCCGAACCTGGCCACTACATCAACCCGGAACAGCCGTGGGCGTGGACGCTGATTAACGGCCTGCCGGAGACGGTTACGCACACTGACCCGGACGAGCGAGGGCTATTTGAGATCAGGCCCCGCCCGGCCGAGGTCCCCACAGACAGCGGAGCGCCAGACACCGAGCGCCAGGCACCAGCCAGGGGCGCACGCCGTCAGGGCGCACTGTTAGCGCGAAGGATTCCCGATGTGGCCGCACAGGCCGGCCTGGGCGCGCAGACGACCGGAAGGGAAGGTGAGAGGCGGCGGTCGAGAACCACGCCTTACAGGGAAGCGCGCGGCATCTAAAGATGCCGTCCTGCTACCACCGGAAAACCTCACACTCACGGCGCGATAACTGCAACTTCGCGTCACTTAGAAGGGAATAGCGGGAGCGAGAATCCGACCGGCCACAACCGAACAGCGAGAACTGAACAATGACAACTGAATAGAGGAACCTTCCGCTTGCGATGGGGAAGTCGTCAGCGGAGGGGAGTGCGAGGCTCCGGGCTGGATTTCCTGGTGGCCCCCGGGTTGACAACATCCCGTGATGGCATCCAGGGATACCCTGCGTCAGCCCGGAGCCTCGCACCAAGAGCCCGCGAGGCTTCCAGGCCGGGGAAATCGAAATGCGCCCACAACTCAATACCCCACCACGGCCGGTAAAAGCCCGGAAGCCTCGCGCCAGACGCAGGACTCCCGGGCCCTCTCATCATTACCCCGGCGTTGGGAGGACCATCCCGGGGGTCCTGCCCATTCCAGGAACAGGAGAGGTATGACTATGGCAGGCAGCCTTACCGGGCAGCAGCGTAAGATCCTTGAGGTCATCAGGGAATCCATACAGCGCCAGGGATTCGCCCCGTGCTTTCGCGAGATCGGTGAAGCCGTGGGCCTGAGCAGCAAATCCAGCGTGAGCTATCAGATATCCAGGCTGCAGGCGATGGGCTACCTGCGCCGCCCGACTGCCCCCCGTCAGCCGCTCAGGCTCGCTGAAGGCCCAGAGCATCGATCAGTTCTTGGGAGTCTTCGCGATGCATGATCTACTTACCCTTCAGGCAGTCCCCGGCTCACCCGCCCAGGCCGTGCCAGCCAGGCCGGGACGCCCGGTCATCATGCAGTGGACGGGCCGGGACATCGGGGCGCTGCGGATGACCAACGAGGAGTTCGCCGAACATCTGGGCGTAGCTCCCTGGACGGTGTCGAGGTGGAACACTCACCCCCACCACGTCACGGTCCCGGAGCTACAGCGGGCACTGGACACCGTCCTAGACCACGCGCCAGCCCCGGCCCGGCAACGGTTCGCACTCGCCGTGACAGCAGGTGAGCGCGCATGACGCAGGGGAGGCGCAGTACGTACCTCGCCGCGAGGATCAAGGAACTGGCCCGGCGGCCAGTGTACGTCGTGGGCCTCAGCGTGCGGGAGCGCGGTCTGTGAAGACAGAGGGAAGCGGCCCAAGCTCCACCGTGATGAGCGTGCTAGCGGAACTTGATCAGACCCAGGCAGAGCTTCAGAAAGAGTTTCCCGGCTGGCGCATCTGGTACGTGTACCGTCCTAGCGGGATCACCTGGGCGGCTCAGCGCGAGCCAGTGCTTAACACGCGATCGGCCGAGGATCTCCGGGCGGCCATCCAGAAAGTCCTGGCTCACAACGACAGGAATGACCGCAAGGTGCTAGGAGACGTCCGAGCCCTGCTCGCCATCCACAGGATGGGCCGCGACGATCCCCAGGAGACGCTGGACATGATCGCCGTGATCGTTGGCGAGGGCACCGAAGACGACTGACGGGGCCATCTGTTCATGGGACCCGGGAAGCTCCAACGTCGTACCGTTCCCGCCATCGGCCAGGCGCCGCGTTCCCGGGGGTGCAGGCCAGGGTGCAGGCCGATCCGCATCGTGACCGTGAGGCGCGCTGTGCCCTTGGGGGCTGTGCCTGGCGCACCGATATTCGGTTGCCTGCGGCTGTCACCTAATGGGATAGTGCGGTCGAATCAGGTTTTGGTGCCGGCTCTAGTGGAGCTGATCTGCTTTCGCCTGATGTCGGCTGTGTGGAAGGGAGGCGTCTGTGATGTCTGCGCCCGATGCGGGCTCTGTCCTGCCTGCCCTAGCCATCGCCCACCTGAGGAGCACTACCAATGCGCGACAGCGCAGATTCCTACGACCCCGCGTTCGGCAGGGTCCGCCGCGCCAGGAGTAAGCGGCAGCGGAAGTTCTACCAGCCTTACGACGATGAGGCCACCTACGTCAAGCGTGCCTGGGAGCTGTCCAGGCTCGTCGCCGCGGACGCGGACGACGCGACCGACGGCCTGCCGGAAGGCGACCGGTGGTCGACCTGGGATCAAGTAACGCCGACGGAGCGCGGCCCGAAGCCGCACCCGACGTGGCTCGTCACCGATCTCGTAGCGGTCGACTACGAACTCGGCGTCCTCAAGACAGGAAAAGAAGCTGACGTATTTCTCGTCCGCCGTGGCGTGCCGGGGACAGACCGGTCCTGCCTGCTCGCCGCGAAACGCTACCGGGACGCGACGCACCGGCAGTTCCACCGGGACGCCGGATACCTTGAGGGCCGTCGCACTCGCGACACCCGGGTGACCCGTGCCGCCGCGAACCGGACCGCTTTCGGCCGGCAGGCGATCGCCGGCCAGTGGGCGACTGCGGAGTTCAACGCCCTCGTGCAGCTATATAACGTCGGCGTGCCTGTTCCCTACCCGGTGCAGATCCTGGGGACAGAGATCCTGCTTGAGTTCATCGGCGACGCGGCCGGAACGGGCGCCCCTCGCCTCGCCGAGACCCGCCCCGGGCCGGCCGAACTCGCCAGCCTCTGGAGCCAGCTCGTCGAGGCCACGGCAACTCTCGCCAGCGCCGGCTTCGCGCATGGCGACCTGTCTCCCTACAACCTGCTCGTCCACGACGGGCGGCTGGTGATGATCGACCTGCCCCAGGTGGTCGACGTCATCTCCCACCCGAACGGCCGCAGCTTCCTCGACCGCGACGCCAAGAACGTCGCCACCTGGTTCGCACGAGTCGGCCATCATGACGCAGATCCCGAGGTGCTAGCCCGCCTGCTGGCCAAGGAGGCCCGTCTGGCGTTAGCCGATGACCGTGAGAACCCCGGACGATCGCGAGGCTGCCGCCTCGTCGGCACTGACGGAGCCCTTACTGGCATCACGGAACCGGGGGGGTCTGCGGTCGACGGGCCGCGCGCGTAGCCGCTGCTGTGGGCGCCTATTGGGCCAGTATTGTTCATCGAAGGTGCCGATCAGATCGGGACAATCGGGGCGCGGACGCGCCCGGTGCAGACTAACTAACCGATACCCTGCGCGGCCCCAGGTCGAACGTGCTTGGCGGGTGAGTGACGGGGCGTAAGGGTTCAGTAGGCGGGTCAGGGCCATTGACGCTGGTTGCGGAGTGTGGTGGTCAGGGTGTTGAACCAGGCAGCCCGTATTGCCTGGTCTGGAGTCGGCCGAGGCCCGAGCGCGACGGCCGGGTCGGTGATGGCGTAGGTGCTGCGGTAGGCGATCAGTTCGGTGGCCGCGGCGATCCACTGAGTGGTGCCGTCGGCTGGTGGGCTGTAGCCGAGAGCGGTGGTGAACCAGGCGGGGAAGAGGGCTCGGTCGCCGATGGCGTCAGTAATGCGCTGGCGGAGTTTCCGGTAGAGAACGATTTTGGCTTGTTCGCCCTCGGTAATGGTAGCCGAGTAGGCACGGCGGTATTCGTCGTCGGCCGTCAGCCGAGCCCGTGCGTTGGAGACGTCGTCTCGGGTGGAGTTTATTTGCTCAGCGAGCTGGTTGGCCTGGGCAAGGGCAGCGCGGAAGGCGGTGGAGGCTGCGGCGTGTTCGTCTCCAGAGTCGGGGCAGTCGCTGAGGATCTTGCTATGGGTGAAAGCCGTGGCAAGGTGCTCCTGCCGTTGCCTGCGGAGGTTGTCGTACCGATTGATCTGTGCCTGCAGACGGTTGCGCTGCAGGTCGGGCAGCATGCCTGCTCGTGCGGTGGCGGCCAGGTCGGCCTTACGGGCCAGGTTTCGTAGTGCAGGGCTGACTTCATCGATCGCCACGGCCATCAGGCCGGCGCTGGTTCGTACGTGGTGTTCGAGCCAGGCGAATCGGCCAGCCAGGTGCTGGACGACTGTCCTGGTCTGCGCCAGCTCGCCTTGCATTTCCTCAGTTGCCTCCTCCAGGTCTGTGATAGAGGAACGGAGCGGCTCGATGCCGTCGATTTCGAGCATGGAGACTCGCTGCTTGAGGGTGTCCTGGTCTTCGGAGAGTTCGTCTAGGTTGTAGCGCAGCTCCGAGACAGTGCGGTTAAGGGCATCAAGTTCACGTGCTTGATCGGTGAATGTACGGCCGATGTCGTAGGTGCTGATCGTCATCACCGCCCTTCCTTCTTGCTGCTGTTGGCAGCTGGCTGGGCTGAGCCGAGCCAGGTGACGACCGCGACGATGGCCAGGCCGACAACGGGCAGTGCCCACTCGAAGCTAACATCGGCTCCGGCGACGACGCCGGTCCAGATGGCGGCGAAGTCGAGCAGGACGGCGGCCGTCAGCCGGGATCTCTGGCGGTATGCAGGCTGGTTTTTCTCCGAGCCCCAGATGCTCAGTGTGCCCATCAGCAGCAGCCCGAACGCAGTAAGCCATCCCAGGGCAAGCAGACCGGTCAAGGCCGCCGTGGCTTCGATCGCCAGGACAGCGCTGCCTGCCTGGGCGACGATTCGGATCACCCGAGCGCCTTCGGCCCGGTGCCGTTCAGCGGCCTGCGCTGCGTGCTGCTGCTGCAAGTTCAGCAGTGCGACGGTGTCGCTCAGCGTCGCGGTGACCAGGTCTTCGGGCCAAGGGCCAGGGCCAGCCGCTTGAAGGTGCAGGTGTCGGCTGCGCAGCCTGGCTCGAAGATCACTTGCCGGTTCATTGTCCTCGGCCGGATTCATAAGTGAGGCTCCGTTCAGATGAGAGAGGCACGTCGGGGAACGCCGATGGGAACCAGCGCCGCGTGCGAAGTCCGCAGCGCCTCCTCGGTACGGGCTATGACGTCGTTTGGGTCTTCGTCGATCAGGGCCGGGCCTGCGGGCATGTCCTTGGTCCCAGCGATCAGGAGGACACTTCCCGCCTGCAGCGCCATCTGCCGCCAGGCACTGAAGAACGGATCGGGGCCGCCGGCGGGAACGCGGTATCCGGCGACGAAGTTGATGGCAGTGTCCAGGTGCGGCTGGAAGAAGTCGACGTCCGTGGGGGTAATGTCCACAGCGAGGCCGTGGGCCACGGGCACTGGGCCGATACCGTAGCCGCGCAGTGTGACGGGTTCCAGCCCAAACGTTCCCGGTCCGCCCAGGTGGTCGAAGTTCCAGATGGGCACGTAGGCGACAGGGTAGGGCTGGCCGAAAGCCCCTGCTGGGAGCAACACCCATTCCATGGTCTGATCGAAGATCTCCGGGTACCAGCGGACACTGGCGGCTGCGCACAGGCCGTACTCGCGGCCTCGCCGGAACTCTGCGATGCGGTTCTGAAGGCTGTAGGTACAGTCCGTCTTGCCCTCGGGCAGCCGCACACCGAGCCAAGGCCCGTAGTAGACGGTCACCCAGTAGTGCCGTGCGGCGAGTTCCAGCCAGCCGGGATCAGGAGTCACGGCGCTCTTCGCCCACACCCCGCCCAACTGGTCGCGCAGCATCAGTCCGGCACTGGTGCGGTACAGGCCCCATCCTTCCGCAGGAAGGTTCGCCAGCATGCCGCGTGGCTGGCGGTGGAATCCCGCGCTGATGATGTACTCCATGCGAGGGTCGTGGAAAGTGCTGGTCCTCGGGTCCTTCAGGCCGATGAGCTGAGTGGGCTCGAAAAGGGCCACCGGCAGGACGGGGACGGCGTCGTAAGGGTCGGTAAGAACCGTTCCATCGGGCAGGATCTCGCTGATCGTGGCGCCAGGCCCGCCGAACAATGGGTCGCTGCTGGTGGTGGTCCGGCATGGTATGTCGACGTTCTGCAGGACTTCGATCAACTTCCCCTGCCGCTCCTTCAGCGATCCGCCGACCATGTTCCAGACGGCGGTGGGCTGTAGTGGGCGGGTGGCTGCTTGAAGCTGGCGCCTGCGGCGGTTACGGGCACCTTTTCCCATCGGAGGGATTCCTTCCGTTACGGTTCAGTGGGCGGGGACGAGTTCAACTGCTTCGTGCTCGGTGTCGAACAGACGGTTCACGCTGGCTTCGAGTCGTTTCATCTGCTCGGTGATATCGGTGTTGATCTCTGTCAGCTCGCCGATCCGCTCGTGCAGCGCCTCGTCCAGGGACAGGCCGTGGTGGCGGCGCATCACCAAGTCGATCTCGCGAAGGTTGTGGTGGACGGTGCTGATCAGGTTGAACGCATTCCTGTGCGTCAGGCGCCTGGCACGCAGACCGTTACGCAACCGGAGCAGGATCTGCCGGGAAGTGGTCAGGTAAGTGATGGTGACAATGGGCCCGGTATCGCCGTCGGCGACTGAGGCGAGCAAGTTGTCGATCATGTCGATGTGATTGCAGATCTGCTGCAAGAGACTGTTGTCGGAGTCGGCTTCACTGACCGCCGGGGCTGTGGCAGTACGCCTGAGACCAACCGGCCTGGCCAGGCCGGCTCGGGCGTAGACCTCGTCCAGGCCTGCCTCAAAGTCGAAGGTGGCGTTGTAGTGCTCGATGAAACTGGCGCGTGACTTGAGTATCCGGGCGTCGAACTCGGCGTCGGATTCAGCGGCGCGGTTTCGCTTCCAAAGCCTCATGACGTGCCCTTCTCCCTGGATTCGGCGCGCTTGCGTAGCGTCTTGCGCCCCCTGGCGAGGTTTTGGCGGACGGCTGCCATGCTCATGCCGAGCAGTCGCGCGATCTCCTCATACGGAGTCCCGTTGTAGTACTCGGCCATGACGGCACGGGGCTTTCCGGAGAGGACGCTGATCTCCTCGGCGGCCAGCCGGGCTTCCTCCTTCATCTCCAGCCATTCGGCGGGAAGAATCCCCTTTGCGCTGTCCCATCGCCGCTCCGGCAACTCAGCCGGATCGGTGAGTGTCTCGCCCACCCGGCGCTTGCGATGAGCCGTCGGTTTGGGATGAGCATCGGCGACAATCTGACGTGTGACCTTCTTGAACCAGGCATGCGGATTGGCGATCGGCTTCGTCTGCACCTGCTGCAATGCACGCGCAAACGCCTCCTGGACGACGTCCTCAGCCTCCTCATAGGAGATCGAGTTCCTCGACTTGACCCAGAAGACCAGGTCAGCCTTGTTCCGCCGGTAGAAGGTTTCAAGGTCCACAAATGCAACCATGATCCCGGAAACATCGTCGGTGAAGTGCCTGTCGGGATAGATCCGTGGAAGTACCCCACCAGTATCCGCACCGGCCCTGGTGAGCTGATCAGTCATGAACGGCACCTAGGGACAGCGCCTGATCCGCCTCCAGGCGAACCCGCTTGCAGGGGAACATCTGTGGGCTGCCACAGCGGGCTCTTGTGCCCAGCAGGCAATTCCTGATCTGACCCACAAAGATCACGTCCCCTTCTGGCGCGTACCTGGTCGGCGTGGAGAGCCAAATCAGCCGGAAGTGGCCTCCGCCAGTTAAGAAGGGCGATCTGCAGGATCCGTGACATGCGAGTTAGAACGGCAGCAGGTGGACCAGCGGTCGCCTTCGGACAGGCCGTCGGTGACGTCGAAGACTTCGAGCGGCGCCAGCGACCGGCGCCTGACGCGTTTGGCCGTGGTCGGCTCGTCGTCGTCGAACCGAGCCCTACCGCCGCGGCCGGTCCTGGCCCGGTGGGAAGAGAACTCTCCGCGGCGTGCGGAGGGGAAGTCGTACACGGGTGGTGCTCCTTAGCTGAGCGGATGAGAGGGCAGGCAGCCATGCGCCCGCGACGGGCATAGACATCTGGCTCCTCCCTTCGCTCAGCCGGCTAGCGCCGGCCCGAACCTGCTGCAGGTTGCCACACCGTCCCCGCCCACGGCAACCGGGTTTCCGCCCGCCGCCCGTTGGCTCGCGGAGCAGGCCAGCGACCAGATCACCACCGATCTAGCGACCATTTCACCACGCAAGTAGCGACCATTTCACCACGAGCAGAGCGACCAGATCACCACTACAATTGCGGGAATGCTGGCGTCGGTGAACCCTGTATGGCACTCTGATCAGGTGGTACGCGTCACTCCTAGCCCGTTGGGTAAGCTCCTTGCCCGGCACTCTGAAATGTCGGTGAGCGAGGCGTTGGCGGACACCAGGGTCGTGCTCGTCACCGGGGCCCGTCAGTGCGGGAAGAGCACGCTGCTCGGCTTGGTCGCCAAGGGCAGGGAGGCCGAATGGCGCAACCTGGACGCTGCGGCGACCCGTCAGGCGGCCATCGCCGATCCGGCCGGGTTCGTGGACTATCCCGAGCTGATGGTGATCGACGAGGTCCAGCGCGTGCCCGGCCTGCTGCTCGCCATCAAGGAACAGGTCGACACCGATCAGAGGCCAGGCCGGTATCTGCTCTCCGGGTCGGCGCGCGTGCTGGCGCTGCGCGGCCTTCCGGACACGCTGCCTGGCCGGATCGAGGCGATCGAACTGTGGCCGTTTTCGCAGGGCGAGATCGATGGCACCCCGGACCGCTTCGTCGATGTCGTCTTCGAGCACGGCGAAGTGGTGACCCACGAGTCCGCCATCGGCAGGCAGGAATACGCCGAACGAATCGTGCGGGGCGGCTTTCCCGAAGCGCTGGCTCGTACCAACCCACGCCGTCGCGAGCGCTTCTTCGACTCCTACCTTGCCGACCTTGTCGCCCGTGATGTCAGTCAACTGTCCGAGATCGAACGCACGGCCGAGATGCGGGCGCTGATCCGGCTCCTGGCCGCCCGGTCGGGCCAGCTTCTGGTCGTGACCGCGGTAGGCGGCGAGGCGGGTCTTCCCGCCAGCACCGTCAACCGGTATCTGAGCCTTCTCGAAGAGGTAGTCCTGGTGAAGCGGATCCCCGCATGGTCGCGTAACGTGAGCACGCGGGCCATCGGGACGCCCAAGCTGGCGTTCGTCGACTCGGGCATCGCGGCTAACCTGCTGGGTGCGGACGTACGAAGCCTGCTGCGGCCAGGCGGTCCGTTCGGCCCGCTGCTGGAGGGATTCGTCCTGATGGAACTGGCCCGCCAGCTCACCTGGTCACGTCAGCGCGCCGAGTTGTTCCACTATCGCACCAAGGACAAGGTGGAGGTGGACGCGGTCCTGGAAAACCGTCAGGGCTCCGTTGTCGGAATCGAGGTCAAGGCCTCATCGACGGTTGGCCCGGACGATTTCCGCGGCCTCAGGCACCTGGCCGCCAGGACCGGCGACGGCTTCATCGTCGGCGTCGTGCTCTACACGGGCACGCAGACGCTGCCGTTCGGGCCGCGGATGCGCGCGATGCCGGTCGGCGCGCTGTGGGAGATCTAGGTCCGTCGCCACAATTAGGGCGAGCCGCGCGGCGCGCGGGATTCCCGGCGGTATGTTCGAGCCACCCGGCAGCGACCGCGGAGGCAGCGGATGGCCATCACCGAGTCCCGCCGCAACCCGGCGGCGCATACGGCGCTGGCTTCCCTGGCCTGCCCCTCGGCGCCGGGCTCCAGCGCGTCAACACCTTCGGCGGCGCGACTGGACAGGTACTGACGCATTTCCAGGCGGCACTTAGCTAGGTGACTGAGTTGCGTCAGGTCTGGGTGCTAGGCGGGGTGAGCACCAGATCGGCGACGGCGACGGCGTGGGCGTGGATCACGGCCGGATCGGTCGGGTCGGCGACGCCGACCATCTTGGCGAAGGGCGGGTGAGCGGCCATCCCGGCGCCCCCGTAGGCGACCAGGAAGAAGAGGGTGCCCGGGGGGAGCGCTCGGATGCGGCCGGCCGCCGCCAGTTCCTTGATCAGCCGGTCCCCCACCGCGGCCCAGGGGCCGATGAACTGGTCGAACAGGTAGCGCAGACGTGGCCCGTCGATGCTGGACTCGATGTTCATGAGCCGGGCGAGCTCCGGGCGGCGGGCCTGGACGTCGATGAAGCGAACGATGAGCCGGCGCAGGGTTTCGAGGGGGTCTCCTTCGTCATCGGGGATCTCTGCTGCCAGCTCGGCGACGACCTCCCCCATCCAGCGGTCGACGGTCGCCCGCCAGAGCTGTTCCTTCGACCCGAACCGCCGGTTGAGCAGGTTGTGGCTCACCCCGAGTTGCTGGTTCAGCTCGCGGACCGAGGTCCCGTCGTAGCCGCGGTCGGCGAACGCGCGCAGGGCGGCGAGGAGGATCTCGTCGCTGCTGGCGGGCGAGTCCTCCGCTCCGCCGATGCTAGTCGCAGATGTTGACGGCTGCCAACATCTAGCGTATGTTGGCAGTCGTCAACTTCAGCGAACGGCAAGGCCGCCAAACGCGGCCTCGTCCCAGAAGCGGTCCCGGCGCACGGCGCCACGTCTACTTCGAACACCGCGGATACGAGAGCAAAGAGCGGGAGAATCGAATGGCTACCTACCTGTACCGGCTCGGACGTTTCGTCACCCGGCGGCGGCGGCTCGTCGTGTCTGCGTGGCTCGTCCTGCTGGCCGGCGTGATCGCCCTGGCCGTGGGCAGCGGCGGCAAGACGGTCGACAGCTTCACCGTCCCCGGTACCCAGTCGCAGCAGGCCACGGACCTGCTGGCCAAGCGGATACCGGCCTTTGCCGGCGCCCAGACCCAGGTGGTCTTCGCCACCAGCGGACCGGCGAAGGTGACCGAGAGCGTGTACCGGACCAGCATCGAGGCTGCCCTGGCCAACCTGAGGAATGTCCCGCAGGTCGCCGTTGTGAGCGACCCGTTCCAGACCGGAAGCATCGCGGCCGATGGCCGGGCCGCGCTGGCCCGGGTCCAGTACTCGGCCAGCAGCGCCAACGTCAAGACGTCAACCCTGGACGCGCTCAATGCCGCGGTCACCCCGTCGCGCGACGCCGGGGTCCAGACCGAGTTCTCCGGCTCGGTGTACCCCGGGTCGGTCCCCAAGATCTCCGAGCTCCCCGAGGTCATCGGCGTCGCCATCGGGTTCCTCATCCTGCTCGTCACGTTCGGGGCCGTCGCGGCCGCCGGACTGCCGATCCTGACCGCGCTCATCGGGGTGGTCATCGGTTTCATGGGCGTCCTCGCCGTGGCCGCCGTGGTCGACGTGGCCTCCGCCTCCACCTCGCTGGCCGTCATGCTCGGCCTGTCCTGCGGGATCGACTACGCCCTGTTCATCTCCTCCCGGCACCGCACCAACCTGCTGCAGGGCATGACCGTCGAGGACTCCATCGCCCTGGCCGTCGGGACCTCGGGCAGCTCGGTCGTCTTCGCCGCCGCGACCGTGATGCTCGCCCTGTGCGGCCTGGCCGTGGTCGGCATCCCGTTCCTGACCGTGATGGGGCTGTGCGCGGCCGGCGCCGTCCTGATCGCGGCGCTCATCGCCCTTACCCTGGTGCCCGCTCTGCTCGGCTTCGCCGGCCTCAAAGTGGCGCGTTTCATCACTCCGCTGCCCCACCCCGGACGTCCCGAAGAAGTCGCCCGCCGGGCCGCCACCAGCCCCGAACAGACCGCCGGCGCCGCCTGGGCCCGTTTCGTGGTCCGCTACAAGATCCCGGTGGTCCTGGCCGGCGTGGCCGTCCTCGCCGTCATCGCCCTGCCCGCCGCCAGACTGCAGCTCGGCCTTCCCGGCGGCAACAGCCAGCCAGCCTCGAACACCGCCCACAAGGCCTACAACCTGGTCTCCGATACGTTCGGCGTCGGCTTCAACGGCCCCCTCCTTGTGGTCGCCGACCTCAGCACCGAGTCCAGCCCGCAGGCCAGCACCCAGATCGTGTCCCGGCTCCAGCGCGAACCCGGCGTGATCGCCGCATCCGCACTGGTGTCGGTGAACCACACGGCGATCATCCAGGTCATCCCGAAGACCGGGCCGAACGCGTCCGCCACCTCGACGCTGGTCACGAGGATCCGCCACGACGAACCCGCCATCGCAGCCCAGACCGGCGTGCACGTCCTCGTCGGCGGAACCACCGCGGCGAACATCGACACCTCAGCGAAACTGTCGAGCGCCCTCCCCATCTTCCTGATCGTCGTGGTCGGCCTGGCGTTCCTCCTGCTCACCCTGGCATTCCGCACCATCCTCGTGCCGCTCAAATCCATCCTCGGGTTCCTGCTGTCCGCCTTCGCCGCCTTCGGCGCCGAAGTCGCCGTGTTCCAGTGGGGGTGGGCGAAGAGCCTGTTCGGCATCACCCCGTCCGAGACGGTGAGCTTCCTGCCGATCATCCTGCTGGCCATCATCTTCGGACTGTCCAGCGACTACGAGGTCTTCGTCGTCTCCCGGATCAAGGAAGACTTCAGCCACGCCGGCGACGCCATCGGCGCCGTGCGGCGCGGGACCGGGCTCAGCGTCCGGGTGGTCTCGGCCGCCGCGCTGATCATGTTCTTCGTCTTCGTCGCGTTCCTCACCGCAAACGACGTCGTCGTCAAGGCCATCGGATTCAGCCTGGCCGTCGGCGTCTTCCTCGACGCCTTCGTCGTCCGGCTCACCCTGGTCCCGGCCGTCATGGCCCTCATCCGCGGGAAGTTCTGGTACCACCCGCAATGGTTCGCCCGCTACGTCCCCGACCTCGACATCGAAGGCGAGCAGCTCAAGGCAAGCCTCGCCATCCCGGAAGCGGCGGCCTCAGTGACGACACCCTCGTAACCGAAGCGCCGCCTTGCGGGCATGGCCTGGCCCCCAAAAACAAAGAACTCGGCACCGGACGGGCCTCGATGTCACCCGGCCTGGCCAGGATGTCCGCCCGGGCGGCGACGGATCTTGCTACCTACAAAATTGGCGCACACCCGCCTGCTTCGGCAAGATGCTGCAATGTCGTTCTGCGGGCGTACGCTGGGAACCTGGACTCGTCCCCGCGCGGTGACGCGGGCGGGCATCGCAAGTCCAGGGATCAGCAGGCGGAGCAGCGGAGCGGCCGGCTTGGCTCGCCATGGCTCTTCCATGAAAGGAAGGGAAGGCGGGAATGGTGAAGACCAGGCTTGCTCAATGGATTCGCCAGCGGCGTGAGCGCCGTCTGGCTCGTCAGCAGACAAGGCAGACACCGGACGCGCGTCGGGCGTCAGGCGCCGCAGAGGCGCAGCGGTACCACTCAACGGGTCACGGTCCGTGAAAAGCCCAGCGTCCTGCGTCCCATCACCCGGCGGGTAACGAGATCGCGAGGCCCGTGTCCGGGTCGAAGAAGTGCGGCCGCTCCGGGTCGACGGCGAAGGTGATCCGGCGGCCGGCCCGCACCCCGGAACGGGGGTCGACGCGGGCCACGCCATTGGGCGCGCTGGCCGTCAGGATGCCCGGCTGAGCGGACTCGTCCGCCCCAGCGCTGCCGCTACCGGAAGCGGCCGCGACGCGGGCGGCGACCGGGGCGGGCAGGGCCAGCCGCTGCGAGCCGAGGACGACCGTCGGCGTGGTCCCGGCCGCCCCGTCCGCGGACAGGCCCGCCTCGCAGAGGTTCATCGCCGGGGAGCCGATGAACGTGGCCACGACGAGCGTGAGAGGGCGAACGCGAAGGCCAGCGTGGTCAGCAGGCGCTCCTTCGTCATAGGGATTTCCGCCCTCCGCAGGAACCGCGGACGATCAGTTCCACCGGAAGCAGCGGCGTCCGCTCGGGCACCGGCTCGCCCGCGATGCTGCGCAGCAGCAACTCGACCGCCTGCCGCCCGGTCTCCGCCAGCGGGATGCGCACGGTGGTCAGGGGCGGCGTCAGGAACTCGGCGAACGGGATGTCGTCGCAGCTCACCACGGCCACGTCGGCCGGGACCCTGCGCCCGGCCTGCCACAGCGCGCTCGATACGCCGATCGCCATCACGTCGCTGTGCACGAAGATCGCGGTCAGCCCGGGCGAGCGTTCGAGCAGCAGCCGGGTCGCGGTCGCGCCGCCCCGCGGCGTCCAGTCGCCCTCGGCCACCAGGTCCTCGCTCGGCTCCAGGCCCGCGTCGCGCAGCGCGTCCTCGTAGCCGTGCAGCCGGCTGCGGGTGACCCGCCGCCGGAACAGCCCGGTGACCGTCCCGATGGACGTGTGCCCCAGCCCGAGCAGGTGATTCGCGGCGAGGCGCCCGGTATCCCTGTGGTTGGAGCCCACTAGCGGGACGCCGCCGCCGGGCACCGTGTGCAAGCTGACCGACGGCACGTACCGCCGGAGCAGCTCGGCGACCTCGGTGTCCTCCTCGACCTCGGGCGCGGCGGCGATGATCCCGTCCACCCGGCGCTCGATCAGCGTCCGCACGATGTCCGCCCCGTCCGCGCCGCCGGCCGCCAGGTGCCCGACCAGGACGGAGTGCCCGTTCTTGCGCGCGGCCTGCTCGGCGGCCACCGACGCCTGAGCGATGGCCACGTCGGTGGCGTCGCTGGCGACCAGCCCGATGGTGGCGGTGGCCCGCTGGACCAGGCCGCAAGGGACCGGTCCAGGTCCCCGCCGCCCCGCCCTACACCTGGACGAACTCGATGCCGCTGAGCTGGCTGAACGCCTTCCAGTCGGCGGCATGGTGGCCGAGGTTCATCACCTCGTGGTGCGGGCCGCCGTGCGAGAGCCAGCCGTTCAGGCACTTGCGCAGCCCGGACGCGGGCCGGAACTGCCCGTAGGGCATCTCCAGCGCGGGCAGTTCCTGGCTGTCCAGGTTCTCGCCCTCGGCGACCACCATCCGGAACCGGTCGCCCTCCAGCGAGACCAGCGTGGCCAGGGTGGCCGGCCCGGGCTGGTACTGGAACAGGAACGTGGGCGGGTCGGCCAGCCGCCCGATGCCGAGCGGCCGCTTGATCAGCTTCACCGGGCGGTCGGACCGGGCGATCTTCCAGTTGCCCTCACCCATGTGGCTCTGCAGGATCGAGTCCGAGGGGAAGTCCATCGCGTACATCCCGGTGAAGTGCGCGTCGCCGATCAGCACGTGGCCTGCGTAGACCATGCACGCGGTGAGCACGTCGCCCTCGGCGGCGTACCCGTAGCCCTTGGCCATCAGGGACGACGCCGCGGCCAGCGGCAGCCGGCTGAACCGGCCGTCCTCGCCGATCGCGTCGAAGTG
>WNGL01035114.1_pt1 | contig 16914 bp, 20 predicted proteins | sample 5400591 | NCBI WGS metagenome assembly WNGL01 (sample SAMN13153377, study PRJNA577476) | soil metagenome | isolation source: 80 cm soil or saprolite under Garry oak tree replicate 1 | place: USA:California | collected 2016-06-15
CGAAAAAATCCCTGTCGTTCCCTGGATCACCGTTAACCGCCACGACTGGGAAAGCAATCCCGAAGGAATTCAAGGCGCCGTCGAACTGAAATTCCCTTATCCCGTTTTCGTAAAACCCGCCACGCTCGGTTCTTCCGTTGGCATGAGCAAAGTTCATTCGCGCGCCGAACTGGCCCCCGCGCTGAACCTGGCCTGCGAGTTCGCCATGAAAATTCTCGTCGAAGAGTCCGTTAGCGCCCGGGAAATCGAGGTTGCCGTCCTCGGCAATCACAATCCGCAAGCGTCCATCCCCGGAGAAATCGTCCCGCATCGCGAATTTTACGATTACGCCGCAAAATACCTCGAAGAAGGCACTCAGCTCTTGATTCCCGCGGATCTCAAGCCTGTTCAAGTCGAAAAAATCCAAAAGTTGGCAGTCGATGCTTTCCGTGCTCTCGAACTCAGCGGTATGGCCCGCGTGGATTTTTTCCTGGAAAAAACTGGCGGCAAGATCTATCTCAACGAAGTGAACACCATCCCCGGCTTCACTTCCATCAGCATGTATCCAAAACTCTGGGAAGCCAGCGGCATTCCCTTCCGCGAATTGATCGATAAATTAATCGCGCTAGCTCTTGAGCAACACGCAGAAAAAGCCCGCACCAAATACCAGATCGAACTTCCGGCTGGTTCCGGCGGCGCCCTCGACGCTTAATCGCGTACTCGGGCGCTCTTGGTTAGTCCGCTTCGCTCAGTCCAATTGCAGTTTGCGTCCTTGCAGGAATTGGCCGCGAGCGACGAAGCTCCTGCCACTGCAGCGCGGCATCCGCGAAGAGAATGGAGAAGGCCAGACAAATCCATACAACGGTTTCGTCGAAGGCACCGTTAAGCTTTTCCAATCCAGTAACGCCGAGAATCACGCGCACTTCGAGAAAAACTAAAGCAACCGCGAAGCTGCGTGTCATCCATTGACGGTGCTGCTGGACCTTTCCTTTGAGAATGAAAACAAGGGCGATGCCGGTGGTAAGCCACCACAGGGCCGCATCGACCGCGGCGGCGACGCTGAACGAGCGCGCTCCCCCCATTCGCTCCTCGAAGTGCTGTATGTAGAAGCCGAGTGGAGCGGCCACGAAGACGCCGGCGATATAAAAGCGTCCGACGACGCGATGGAATTTTGTGAAACGCTGGCGCAGGCGATCGGAGAACTGCATCGGCCCGAGCAAGAGCGCGCAGGCGCCGGCCATGCCGTGCGGCAAGAGCCACCACCTGAACGGCTGGTAGTGTTGCCATGCCGGATCCTTTGCATCGATCAGGAAGTGCTCGTTATGTCGGAGAACATAAGCGACCATCAGGCCGATGAACGCAAAGAGGAAATACTTCGCTCGCGGCCAAGCCGCCCGCTCGAACGGCTCGGTACCATTAGACATTTAAGGCTCCTGGACTGGGTAGGACTCTCACGACAGCATACACTGAATTGTTGTCCCCACCTTCGAGAAAGAAATTACCTGCATTGCCGCGACAGCAATCTGGCGGTGGCGCTAGTGGGCAAGACTTTGAATCTCTTTTCTCAATCCCCTGCTACAGGAAATGCCAAGCCTGCGCTGCGGCGCCGCGAGCATTGGTGCGAACATGCACTCCCCCCGCTCCAATTTTCAACCGGGATTCGCGCTCTGCCTGCTTTTGCCGGATCGTTTAGTTTTTGTTAGGATTCTTCTGGTTGCTGCGCGTGCTGGGATGGCACCGAAGCAAAGCTAGTTTGATTCAGACGCTCGCGGGGCAGGAGACTACCGAATGTCACTTCTCGATCCACCTGCCGCTAAACCCGACAAATCCCGAGCCATGGCCTTCACTATCGCGACGCTTTCGCTAGTCGCGATTGTAACCCTGTGGTACGCCTTCCGCTACTACCCTGAGAAAAGAGCGGCGCAGCATTTCTTCGATGCCCTCACCGTGGGCGACACTGCCAAGGCCTACGAACTCTGGAAGCCGGGCGAGAGTTATCCAATGAAGGATTTTCTTGCCGACTGGGGCCCGGCGGGGTATTACGGCCCAGTGAAAAGCTACAGAATCATCGGCGCCAGAGCGCCTCACGATTCGAACGCCATTGCCGTTTCGGCGGAAATCAGTCCCTTCTCGCCCATGCCCGAGAGTTCCGATACGGAAAAAAGCCGCAAGACCAAAGTCGTCGAACTTTGGATTGTGGCGGCGGACAAATCGTTCAGCTTTCCAGTCCCCGGCTCCTAGCCGCCGTTTCCGAATAATACTTTGGCGAAATTAACCGCCGATGTCGTCCAGCGCGTGCACAAGTTCCTCCGGGCCGACGCTGGCGGTGCCGAGTTTGCCGACGACGACACCAGCAGCGATGTTAGCAAGCATGGCGGCGTCGGTGATCGATGCTCCGGCGGCCACTGCAAGCGCGAGGACGCTCAGGACGGTGTCGCCGGCGCCGGTGACGTCGAATACCTGGCGGCCCGTCGCGCCGCGCTCCACTCCGGCCTGCCCCACGCGTGCGTACGTCACTTCAAAACTAGTCGCGGGAATCTGCAAGTGCTGAGGCGAGGATTCCTCGGCAACGCTCATTCCCTTTTCTCCACGCGTGATCACCACGGCACCGCAGCCAAAGTGCGCCAGCAACGCGCGGCCGGCCTCTTCGATTGATTTTTCATCGGTAAGCGAGCGTGTTACGTAAAAGCCCGCTTCCTTGGCGTTGCATACGATGGCCCGTGCGCCACGATACGCGTACAGCCGCGAAGTCTTCGGCTTCACAAATACGGGCACGTGCAATTGATGCGCGGCGCTCAGAACGCGGTCGGCGAAATCGTCGGTGATCAGCCCCTTATCGTAATCGGAAAGCACCAGTGCATCCATTTTCTTGAGGGCGGTAAAAATCAGCCGCAAGAGTTTTTCTTGAGTTTCGGCGCGCAGCGGTTCACGGCGCTCGCGGTCAACGCGCACGACCTGCTGGTGCCGTGCGATTATGCGTGTTTTTACGGTTGTGACACGCTTGGCGTCGGCGATGATTCCCTTGTCCTCGATTCCAACGGCGCGAAGACAGTTCTGCAATGCACGCCCGGGTTCGTCATTGCCGGTCACCCCGAACGCTCCCACGCGTGCGCCTAGCGTGGCAATATTTGCAGCGACGTTGCCCGCGCCGCCCAGGCACTCGCTCTGCTCCACGAAATCAACAACGGGAACGGCCGCTTCCGGCGAAAGCCGCGAAGCCGTTCCCCAGAGGTAGCGGTCCAGCATCAGGTCGCCGAGGACACCTATGCGCTTCCCGCGAAGGCGTGGGACTAATCGTTTTAACCGCGGAACGGCATCGGCGATGTTAGCTGGCATGCGATCTCTGTGATTTTTCCGCTACCCATTCGGAGGTTCTTCAGCGATTTTTGCTTCTTCCGGCAACATCACGGGAATTTCGTCCCGCACCGGATAAATCCGGCGGCAAGAGCTGCACTTCAAGCCTGATTCGTCGCTCAATAGCTCCACCCTCGTCTTGCAGACAGGACAAACCAGGATGTCGAGCGCATATTTCGGCAGTTTCATTCGTCACTCCGCACGTGATTCGGGCGTTCGCTCACGCGAATTGGCACTGTACCAAACGCCGCCGAGGGGGAGCAACTGCGCGCAACCTTTTCCACGCACCGCAGACGCCATGAGCCTTGCAGTGACTCGCCAGACTCTCCGCCACCCAATCGCCTTGACCCTGCGCATCGCTAGGCGTAGCGTCTTCTCATCGCCTGCGGACGACCGGAGTCAATCATGAACTCTCCCCTCAAGCTCAGCGCGCTCGAAAAACCCCTCTCTGCCCGCGAAAAATTCACCCACCGAACAGCACGCTCCTACTGCTTAAAGCACTTCCAAAAAGTATTTTGCAACTTGCTCGCAGTGGCTTGCCCGCTCGCCGCATCTACGGCACAAGCGTCTCCCTCCTCGCAACAACTATCGCCTCCACAGCAGTCTTCCTCGCAACCATCGCCGGCACAATCTCAACCGCCATCCCCAGCTCAGCCCGCAGCTCCTGCGCAGCCACCCCAAAAGGAGGATTCGCTTGCGGAAGCGGCGCGCAAAGCCAAGGAAAAGAAGTCCGCTACGGCGAAGGGCAAGGTGTACACCGAAGACGATCTCTCTTCCCTGAAAGGTCCTGGCGTGTCCGTGGTGGGCGAAGCGCCGAAGAAAGGCGCTGGACCCTCCCGGCCGCTGGACCCGGATGGGGATGGCGGCCAAAACAATGAAGAATACTGGCGCCGGCGTGCGCGCGAAATCCTGGACCAGATAACGGCGGTGGACGAGGAAATTGCGCAGAAGAAGGATGAAATCAAGAAATATGGGAGTGGAGGTTTTGACGTCACCACCGGAATGAAGCAAAACATTGCCTACATCAATGATAGGAATGGCCAAGTGAAATCGCTGGGAGAATCGAAAAGTGAATCTCGCGAAGCAGTTGGACGATCTGCAGGAAGAGGGTCGCAAAGCAGGGGCGGCCCCCTCCTGGTTCCGCTGAACGGTCCGCGAACAAGGCCCGCATGCGACGAATCTAGGTTCGCACACAGCCACAAAGCGGCCCGTGGTGTTCGAATCCCGCAAACAAAACTTTTGTGCAAGAAAAAATACCCACACCAAAACTGACCATCTGACCAGTAGTCTTTGGAACGGTAAGCGCAGTAAGCTGACGGCGATCGCTGGCTCAGTCCCGCCCTCTGGGACCCTGGAGAGTAACCGTGTATTGCGACCGTTGTGGACTGAATTTTCTGCCCAAACAGTCCGTGTGCACTCGATGCAAGCGAGTGCCTACACGGTACTGGTTTCAATTCATGAGTTTGATGACCATTTTCGTGGCCGTGCTTTTTAACACGGTCCTGGGGTTGTTCTTGTTGCCGCGGCTGGCGATGGCCAGCCACGGACGCACTTTGTTTCGGGGATGGTCCTGGTTCGACCAGCAGGCGGCCATGTATGGATGGATCCCGCTGGCGCTCGGCCTGCTGGCCTGGGATTATTTCATATGGAAAGAGGCCCGGCCAAAAGTAAAGGGCTGGTTTACGCGCAAACTGCTGACATTCTCGCTGGCGGCAGGTATTGCTCCCCTGCTGCCCTGGTGGATTCCCGCGGGCCAGCCTCCGGGGGAATTCCTTTCGATGATCGGCAGGCACCCGGGAGTTCCCGTCATGCTGGCATGGGGAGTGGTGCTGGTCGTCACGATCATTCTGTGCATCGATCCCGAATCGCGCGACTACCTGCTGGGCCACGGGAGAACGCTGAGCCTTGTCAGCACTGGCATGCTTCTGCTGGTGCTCACCATGACCGTGGTCGGCTGGTCCCTAAGCTACTGAGCGCCAAACCCTGAGAGCGGACTCCACCATTGACCAGACAGCTGACTAGTCAGGGCCGGTTCACTGTCCCATCGGTCAGGATACTTACTGACGACACTTTCGCGGGGAAAGCTTGCGGGCGAAGGGCGGTCGCGTTCCAATGGAATTACCATGAGAAACTCCAAAATGCCCTTCCTTTTCGCATTCTTGATGATGTGCTCGTTCGCTGGACCGTCTTTTGGCCGGCAGCCAGAGCGTGTTTTCAGCTGGCAGCCAGGCAATCAAGAGGATGTGCGGTTGGACCCTGCGAACTATCACGCTGGGCAGACGTATCACGCGGACGGAGACGGCGGCAATATGCAGGTGGATATCAAATCGGAGCTGCCGGTCACTATATTCCTGGCGCGTTCCGAAGAGTGGAACGCGGCGGTGCAGCATCCCGAGGGGCTGAACAACCTGCAACAGTTGTGCGCCAGAGAACATGTGGTGGAGACCAGATATTCCTGTTTCGTCCCGCCGGTCCCGATGACCCTTATCATTCGTGACGAACGATATACTCCCGATCACGCGGTGTTTTCCGGACTCGGCGCGGTCCTGGACCCGAATAATAGGGTCGAGCGCGCGGTGGGCGCGGGAATCACGGGAATCACGGCGGTATTGGCGGCGCGGGAATCGGCCACGCGGCAGTTCAAGGCGCCCAACGACGTGCACGTCCAATACTTCCGCTGGCTGTGCGTGGAAAATTGCGTCCAGCCGCGGTTTCAGTGGACCTGGCAGGTTAAAGAGAAGTATCAGCTGACATCGTTCCTGAAGGTGTATGGCGGTTTCACGCCGGACCATGACGCTGCACAGGTCAGCATCAAGATCAAGTCCCCTGTGCCGATGGTGGTGGCCATGCTGCCGTCGGATATCGCCAACCAATTGCATGCCAAGCCGGAGATGTTCGAGTCCGCGCTGGAGAAAAACCCTTGCCAGCAGCGTGGCGTCCAGTCTTTGGAGTTCCAGTGCACGTTCAATCTGGCCGATGGCCCGCAGTCGCTGATCGTGGCTCCGGAAGCCAACGGGAACATCCCTCACAAGAAAGCCGAAATCGAGATGCAGTTTGTGAAGTGCGTAGCGAATTGCGAGCTGCTAGAAACCAAACGATAGACGGCTACTGTATCTGCAATGATAAGAGTTCCCACCACAAAGCTATCAGGGTAGACCTGATAACCACGCCCGAGCAAAGCGCGACCAGCAGGCTCGACAGCGAGCCAACGAGGAAGTACTCCGCAAAGTCGCGTTTTTGCAAGTCCTCTGATCGCACAAGGCCTTTAGCGGCCACCAGAAAAGCCAGCGCCGCATAACTGCTGCAGCCACAACGATGGTGAGGATTAATCGTTCCAGGTTGCCGATTAGGCGGCCCCGATTGATCTTCGTCACATCTGCGTAATCCGCTGCCACTCCAACCAATTTTCTGGCATGTCGACCAAAATGAGTTGACATTTATGCAAGCAACCGATTCAGTTGAGACAAATATGCGCGACTATTCTAGATTGGCAGTCCCTGCTAGAGGCCATGGGACTGGCGGAAAGCGCGCACCACGGCCGCAGCGTCCTGGTGCTGGGCGTCGACGGCGTAGTTGAGTCGGCGGATATCGGCGGCGGTGAGTTTTCCGGCGAGATCGGCCATAGCGGCGCGGAGCTGCGGGAACCGCGCGAGCGTAGCCTGCCGGACGATAGGGACGGCATCATACGGCGGAAAGTAATGGCGGTCGTCTTCAAGAGCGACGAGGCCGAGAGAGTCGATGAGGCCGTCGGTGGAGTTGCCGGCCACAATGTCGACTTGATGATCGACCAGGGCGCGGTAGATGAGACCGAGATCCATGACTTTAGGAGATTCGGCGAAGTGGAGATTGTAGCGGCCGCTCCAGCCGCGGAAGCCGTCGGGCCGCTCGAGAAATTCGTAGCCGACACCGGCGCGCCACTTGGGGGCGAGGGGAATGATGTCGGAGATTTTTTGGAGATGGAGATTTTTTGCGTCGTCGCCGCGAATCACCATGGCGAAGGTGTTTTCAAAACCGAGAGGTTCGGTGACTTCGAGGTGGAAGCGCTCGGAGTAGAGTTGCTTGACGCGGTTGTACACGGCGACCGAATCACCCTGCGGAGATTCATTCAGGACGGCGGTCAGGGCCGTGCCGGTGTATTCGACATACAGGTCGAGTTCGCCTGCCAGGAGAGCTTTGTGAACGAGGAGCGTGCCGCCGAGGTTGGTCTTGCGCTCAACGGGAATGCCGGTTTTTGCTTCGATGTGCTGGGCAAGGAGCTCCGCGAGAACGACCTGCTCGGTAAAGAATTTGGAGCCGATCGTGATTTTCGATTGCGGAGGACGATGGCAAGCGCAAAGAAAGTAGAAGAGGTTAAGGAAATAAATGGAGTAAAGGAAGCGAAGAGATGAACCTCGAGGAGGCCGAGGAGGAAGTCGGCCAGGAGAGCGAGGAGGGCGGCGGGGATGGCGCCGGCAAGAATGAGCGAGTCGCTGACGAGGGCGACACCACGAAATATAAATGTGCCAAGGCCGCCCGCGCCAATAGCGGCGGCGATGGTGGCAACGCCGATGGTGATGATGGTGGCGGTGCGAATGCCGGCAAGGATAACGGCTAAGGCCAGCGGGAAGCGAACGCGGAAAAGAATTTGCGCGCGGGTCATGCCCATGGCTTCGGCAGCTTCGAGGACAGCGGGATCTATGCCGGTGAGGCCGACGTAGGTGTTGCGGAGGATGGGGAGAAGCGCGTAGAGGACGAGAGCTACGATGGCGGTGCGCTTGCCGATGCCGCCGATGAACGGAATGGGAATCAGAAAACCAAAGAGCGCGAGGCTAGGGATAGTCTGAAAGATGCTGGCGATGCCGAGCGCGATGGTGCGCAGCGCGGGGCGCTGCACGATCAGCATGCCAAGAGGGACGCCGATGAGAATGGCGATGAGCATAGCGATGACCACGAGCGTTAGATGATCGAATGTAGCGCTCAGAATTTCAGCGCGGTGATCGGCGAAGAAAGACCAAGTGGTGATTTCAGGACTCATGAAGGAGCTCCGGGTGTCACTCCGAGAGAAGAGGCGAAGGCGCGAACTTCGGGGTGATCGAGATGAAGGAATTCCTGCGGCGTGGCACTGGCGACGATGCGGCCGGATTCGAGCAGGACAATGCGCGAGGCGAGAAGCAGGGCTTCGCGCAGATCGTGAGTGACGAAGACGATGGTCTTGCCAAGGCGGCGAGCGAGAGCGCTGAATTCGCGCTGAAGCTCGGCGCGGGTAACGGGATCGAGGGCGCTGAAAGGCTCGTCCATCAGCAGAATTGGCGGATCGGCGGCAAGGGCGCGGGCAACGCCGACGCGCTGGCGCTGGCCTCCGGAGAGTTCGCGGGGGCGGCGGCTAGCGAATTCCGCGCGCGAATCCAGACCAACAAGCTGAAGCATTTCATCAACGCGCGCGGCGGTGCGGGCGGCGTCCCAGTTTTCCAACGTGGGTACCAGGGCGACGTTTTCTGCAACCGTGAAGTGCGGGAAGAGGCCGGCTTCCTGAATGACGTAACCGATGCCGCGGCGCAGACGGATGGGGTCCCAGGCAGTGGTCGAGCGACCCTGGACGAGGACTTCGCCTTTCGTCGGAACTAACAGTCCATTCATCAGCTTGAGCAGGGTGGTCTTGCCGCTGCCGCTGCGGCCGAGAAGAACGAGAGTCTCACCGTAAGGAATCTCCAATGAGATGCCAGAAACGATGCCACGGGAAGGAATATCGTTAATGTGATACGACACATTGCGAAATTCGATGGTATTCGTGGCGGTGAGTACGGTTTTCTTATTCATTTCTATTGACAGCAACAAATCCCGGAGGGACCATCTTAATTCACCTAGGCCACCTGACGCCCGAATTTTGACGCATCCTTCGCGTGGAAGCTGCATCCAAGAGAAGGGGAAAACGCCATGGGAGCACTCGCCACAGCCGTCCGCATCCGCCACGACCTTCACACCAGACTGCTTGATGCCCGCGCGCGAACCGACGAATTATTTCGCGTGGTTCGCGAAGAGGCCATGTACGACCGGCCGATACCCGAAAGGCATCGCATTATTTTCTATGTGGGGCATGTAGAGGCATTTGATTGGAACCTGCTGGCGCTGCGCGCGTTTGGATTAAGTTCCGCTCATCGTACGTTCGATCAACTATTTGCGTTTGGCATTGATCCGGTGGACGGAGGATTGCCATCGGATACCCCGGCGGACTGGCCGGCGCGCGAAGAAGTCGAGCGCTACAACCAGCGTCTGCGCGAGGAGTTGGACCATGCGGTCGAACATGCGCTTGAACGGCCTGAGGAAGGGCATCCGCAATTGATCTCGATGCTCGAAGTGGCGATCGAGCATCGGCTGATGCATGCGGAGACGCTGGCGTACATGTTGCACCGGATGCCCAGCGACAGAAAAATTTCCGGAGTGGAGCGTGCGGCGTGGAAGGCGCGCGGAGTGAAATCACACTTGGTCGAAATTCCCGCGGGGAGTGCAACGCTTGGTCTTGACCGCGTTCATGGAGAGTTCGGGTGGGACAATGAATTTGGCGCGCATAAAATCGCAGTGGACGAATTCGCGGTCGACAGCCACAACGTGACGAACCACGATTTTCTAAGGTTTATGCAAGCGGGGGGTTACCAGAACCGCTCCCTATGGAGTGATGAAGCGTGGGCGTGGAAGGCTAAGGACGGCGTCGAGCATCCGATGTTCTGGGGACGCGAAGGCAACCTCTGGTTGTACCGCGCGATGTTTGGCGAGGTTCGTTTGCCATTGGAGTGGCCCGTTTACGTGAGCCACGCGGAGGCCACCGCGTATGCGAAATGGCTGGGGCGCAAACTGCCGACCGAGGCGCAGTTTCACCGCGCCGCGTATGGAACACTCGGCAGCGCGAAGGAGCGCAGCTATCCGTGGGGCGAGGAAATGCCGAGTGAGTCGAGGGGAAACTTCGATTTCAATTCTTGGGATCCTTCGCCGGTGGGCGCGCACCCCGCGGGGGCCAGCGCTTTCGGTGTGTACGATCTCGTCGGGAACGGTTGGGAGTGGACACGGACGGAGTTTGAGCCGTTCCCGGGATTCACCCCTATGCCCTTTTATCCGGGCTACTCCGCGAATTTCTTCGATGGCAAGCACTACGTAATGAAAGGTGGCTCGCCGCGCACCGCAGCGTGTATGCTGCGACGGTCGTTCCGAAACTGGTTTCAGCCGCACTATCCGTACGTCTACGCAACATTCCGTTGCGTCGAGGACTAATCAACTCCAATCAGGGAGACTCCATGCTGACCTCTACCCTTCCCGTACGGGACGTGGCTGAATTCGCGACAGACGTGCGCGAGAGCCTCACGAAACCTGGACAGCGAGAACTTCCTTCAAAATATTTGTACGACGAAGTGGGCTCGGCGCTGTTCGAGACCATTTGCGTCCTGCCGGAGTACGGGCTGACGCGCGCGGATGCGCGGCTATTGGAAAAATACGCGGCCAAGATCGTGGGGCGGCTGCCGTCACCGATCCAGGTGGCGGAACTCGGAAGCGGGTCGGGAAAAAAGACGCGCTAGGGCAGATCGATCTGGTCGGCATCGTTGGGTACGAGCAGCCGTATCTGGAAGGATTGCGTGCCGTCGCGCAAGGACGGGGACCGCAAGATTATTTGCTGGTGCTCTTCCTCGGAAGCACGATCGGCAATTTCGATCGAGAAGCAGGGGATGCCTTTCTTCGAGAAATGAGGGCGATTCTCCGGCCGGGCGACGCTTTGCTGCTGGGCACGGACCTGGAGAAGAGCGTCGAGCTGCAATTGCTGGCTTACGACGATCCAGCGGGCGTGACGGCGGCGTTCAATTTGAATTTGCTGGCGCGAATCAACCGGGAACTGGGCGCGAATTTTGATTTGGGCAGCTTCCGGCACGAGGCACACTGGAATGCCACGGAACGACGCATCGAAATGCATTTGCGTTCGACACGGCGGCAGACGGTGCACATTCGGGCCGCCAATCTGCGAATCATGTTGGGCGAAAAAGAAACGATCTGGACAGAAAGCTCGCACAAATACCAGGCCGAAGAAATTCCGCAGATGGCGGCGCGCACGGGATTTTGCTGCGATGCCCAGTGGGTCGACAGTGAATGGCCGTTTGCGCAGAACCTGCTGATTGCGGAATGAGGTCATTCAATTGGTGGTTCGTGACCTTGTAGTTCTAAGTTGTTAGTTCTAAGTTTTTAGTAACACAAGACAAAACATGTTTTAACGCCGGTCGGCTGGTGTGTGACGGGTGACTCCTGGTTCGTGATCCGTGGTCGTGTTCAGTGTCGCGTTGGGTGGCCAAACCATGCCTTAGTTGAGCTGGGGATTCTAGTTAGCAATAACCTGCACCCCCTCCCCATCCCCCAAAGTTGTTTGTTTTGATACACTCTTGCAAGTGTTGATTCTAAAGGGAATTAGGATGCACCAAAATTCTTCGATGAGCTTCAAATCTTCTTTTCCCATGTTCCCTCTAAATTCGGCGATTAGCCAGAAACCTCGTAGTGAACAGCCGCGGGATCGCGTTGACTTCTGTTTTCGATGATGAGATACCACCAGCCACGAAAAGGCAGTTTCAATTCTTGGTGATGCTTATATCGGTTAACAAAGCCCCCATAGTACGAAAACACATCCTTCTTGCCGCTGTTGAATTCTTTAAGCCCCTCTTCATCTAAAACCCAAGTAGTTACCGGAACTCCGTCGGCCTCAACGTTGTACTTAATCCATCCGTCGCGCGGCACGGGATACCTGATGCGCAAATGAGTGTCTGGTTTTAGAAGCGCGGTTTGCATGGTCACGTCTGACTCCGTGGTGGATTTGATTCCTTCTGTGACTCTCCTGAAAGCTGTTTCATTCGCCTCACTCCGAATGCTTCCTCCGCTTGCTCCAAGAACACCCTGACTGTCCGATAGAACAACAACAACAAGAGCAGTAGCCCTGCTTTCCAGTTGTCGTTTATGCCCTTCATGAGCACCATTAGTTGAGTCCGATGCTGGTCTTGTTCGTTCCCGAACACCAACCAGCAAGCGGAATAGAATACAAGCACTGTAATTGCGAGCACGACGAGCGGCTCGACGACAGACAGCAACCAATTCAGCCAATTTGGAAGGCGACTTAGCTTAGTCAGGTCGGCGCGTGTCAACGAGTTTGAGACCAGTGGCCATGGAATTTAGTGAGTATTTTCATTTGAGTTGAGCGGTTTGTTGATCCAGACCTCGGTGGGGACGGCAGTTGGTTTGGGGGCCTGGCGGACGAAGCGTTCGGGATGCTTGTAGTGCACCATGGCCGGCGTGAGCAACGCCAAGCCGGAGTGGCGATGTTCTTCGTTGTACCAGCGGAAGAATCCCTGCGAAAAGGTGCGGCTGTCTTGAATGCACCCGAAGCGGTCCGGGAACTCCGGCCAATATTTCATGGTGCGGAATTGACTTTCCGAGTACGGGTTGTCGTCGGAGACCTGCGGGCGGCTGTGCGTTTTGGTGACGCCTAGATCGGCCAGCAGGAAAGCTACCGGCTTGGAACTCATCGACGTGCCGCGATCGGCATGCAGCGTGAGTTGTCCGGGCCGGATGTTTTGTTTCGCGCAACTCTCCTCGATCAGCCGCTTGGCCAGCTCCGCGCTTTCGCGCATGGCCACCATCCAGCCGGTGACGTAGCGGCTGAACACATCGAGGATCACGTAGAGATAGAAGTACGTCCACTTCGCCGGGCCCAGCAGCTTGGTGATGTCCCAACTCCAGAGCTGATTGGGCGCGGTGGCCAGCAACTCCGGCTTCTTATAGGGCGGATGGGTGAGCTGGTCGCGGCGCTCGCGCGCTTCACCTTTTTGTTCCAGCAAGCGATACATGGTGCGGATCGAGCAGTGATACTCCCCGGCATCAAGCAACGTCGCATAAACAGCGGCGGGGGAGCGATCCTGGAATCGTTCTCCGTGCAGATGCGCCAGGACCGTTGCGCGTTCCGCCGGAGCAAGCGCGCGCGGCGGCGAAGGCCGCGGCCTGGTGATCTCAGGGCAGATCGCCGCACGCCGTTTGCGATAGTGGGAAGCGCGCGGCGCAAACAGCGCACGACAAGCGGCGCGCGTGCCCACCGCGGTGGCCAGTTCGCTGACCGCGGCCATCAGGAGTTCTCCTCCGGGTCCGCTTCCGGAATCGGACGGCCCAACAGTGCCGCCACTTTTTTTTGAACGTCGATGATGATCTCCGCTTTGCGGAGTTTTTCCGTCAATTGGCCTATCTGGCGTTGCAGCTTCAGATTTTCTTCTTGCAGTGGATGGCGCTTAGACTTCGGACCACGCTTTTGTGGAGTCAGTGCATGGCGGATGCCGTTGGCCCGCTCGCGCCGCCAATAGGCCAGCAGCGACGAGTACAGTCCTTCGCGACGGAGAAGAGCACCCACGCCGCCTGGCGTGGCGGCAACCGCTTCGGCTTCTTGCAAGATGCGTTGTTTGTACTCCGCGGTGAAACTACGCCGCTTGGGTTTGGCAATCACTTCGGAATCTGGAGGCGAAACCGGCCGGGAGCCGGCCGCCGCTTTGGCTGCCGCTGCACTGCGCTGCGGCTCGCTACGCTCGCCTTCGCTCCGTTCCGCAGCAGCCAAACCCCCAGGGGAAAGAACAGCACCAAGAGAATTCCCGTTCATCTCTGCCTTTTTCTTTCTCGCCCTGCTCATTAAATAAGAGTACTAAAACGGTCTCAGAGATGTTGGCACGGAGGGAAAGGGGAAATCCTTTTCGAAACGAAAAGACTTAAATCAAAACGGACCATGGTTTTTGCCCAATCGGGTTTTGGAAAAACAAACCTGATGAAAGTCCTGCTTTATCACACCATCTCAGATGCTTCATTTGGAAAGCTGGTATTTGACTTGAACGGCGAATACTACTCGAAGACTGCATCGCAGACTATCGGGCTTGGTGATATCGACGATGAACGTGTGCGGAAGAACCTGATCGTATACTCTGACAGGAAGATACCCGCTGGTGCAAAGTTCGCATTTAAAGGAAAGGTTCAAGTCAATACTCATAAGCACATGACAGTGGGAGACATCCTGGCATTCCAAGAAACAGGATAAGACCGCTCGCGGGACCATTATGGCAATAAGGAAAAGGATTCGGCACTTCATCGACGAAGGCGGAGTTCACTCTTCGACTTCGACACTGATCGAAGACACGTTTCAAGCATTAAAGGAAGGGAAGACCGTCATCATGGACCTCTCGCTCCGTGACAGCGTCGATGCATCGATAATCTCGACCATGATAGTTAGAAAACTCTTCGAAGATAACAAGAAGAACTTCACCGAGGCCCGCGAAGAGCAAGTAATCTCGTCCGTAATAGTTGTCGAGGAAGCACAAAATGTACTCTCAGATGAACAGGTGCGATCCTCCAGCAATCCGTTCGTTAGAGTTGCAAAAGAAGGCAGGAAGTTTGGGATTGGCTTGGTTGCCATCACACAAAGGCCATCCGCAATTTCCGAGGAAATTCGGAGCCAAGCGGAAAACTTCTTTGCATTCTATATGGGCAATACGGACGATATAAAAGCGCTAGTCAGGTCCAATATCAACTACGAGGGTGTAGTCAGCGCCTTCATTCAAAAGGAGACGATACCCGGCAACCTATACTTCGTGACTTCATCACATCCGTTTGTGATTCCCGTAAGAGTCGTGGAGTTTGACAAGATGGTTGCAAACAAGCTCTATAAATGAGTCCCACGACCAGATCAGGCACAACAACAACCACTGTGAACAAACCATTGGCGCCACACGCTAAGAAGCTCCGACTATGCCTCTTAAAGCTCTTGCGCGAACAGGGCTTTGCCGTGGGTCCACAGTACCAATTAAGGACGCGCGGTTCGAGCAAGAAAACCATCCGAGCAATTCACGGACACTATAGGAAAGCCAGACTTCAAGAAGAGAAGAAGTTCGTCCAAAAATGGTACCCAAGGATTTCACACTACTTTGCCTCAGGGAGAGACATTGATCCTCAGCGGGTTGATCCTTACCCGGTCCTAGTGGTGAAGAATGAGGAGCACGCAGCTCTATTCCGAATTGCGTCTTTATGGTGGAGCATCCCCGTCTCGAGAGGGTACGGTCGCCGCTTTCGAATTCTAATCTTCGACAGATCAAACGGAAAACTCTTTGGGTTACTGGCTCTCACCGACCCGGTTTTCAATCTGAGAACAAGGGATGCATGGGTAGGTTGGGAAGTCCGCACCCGCGAAAACATGCTAGCGCACGTGATGGACGCCTGTGTACTTGGTGCGGTACCTCCGTACAACTGCCTACTAGGCGCGAAATTCGTAAGCCTCCTGGCCGCTAGCAACTTCACCCGAGACCTCTTCAAGCAGCGATATGGAAAGAAGAAATCAATCATTCGCAAGAGAAACTTTGATGGACGTCTGGCTATGGTTACAACCACTAGTGCATTGGGTACATCTTCCATCTTGAACAGACTTCACTTTGGTAACGTCGAACTCTTTCAACCCGTAGGATTCACTGAGGGCTATGGACACTTCCACCTCGGTAACGGTACATTTGAAAAAATCCGAGCTTACCTCGTGAGCTGCAAGGACAAGGAGGTTCGACGTTACAAATTTGGAAAGGGACCCAACTATAGAATACGAGTGGTTCGAAGGGCTCTCGAACGCCTAAAGCTCCCACCCGAACTACTGCGTCACGGAGTTCGACGAGGCGTCTACGTTGCTCCCCTTGCCCGCAACACCGCTGCGTTTCTGAACGGTAACGCATCAAGACTTCACTGGTATAAGAGGCCTCTCGCGGAAATCGTCATATTTTGGCGAGAGCGATGGCTTCTACCGCGTGCGGCTCGCGATAATTCGTACCTTGCTTTTGACGCGAGTTCATGGCGAAAAATCCTTGATTTGGACGAGTTGTAATTCCTCGGCATGGTGCCTGAGCAGCTTCACCCGCCCCCAGTCCTTAAGTTCCGGTTTCCGGGCTCAGATTCTCTCCCTTCAAATCTTCTAGCCCCACAACCTGCAACTTTTCTACGAGTTATCGTCCCGTTCGAATGCTAATAAAATAGTAATTGACACGCAGTATACTTCTATGCTATTCTTCTTTGTGTTTGTCAGCCCGCATCTTCGACCGTTTGCCGCCAGTTCGTTCTCGGCCACTCGCCGCCTAGGCTATTCTTCACACCAGATAATATCGATTTTTCGCCCCGATAACTCCTTTAGAATGAATACCTATTTTGAACGCTTTTGGCGGCACCTAAGTCCCTTTAGAATCAACACTTATGAAAAAGGGGGGGAGGGGTGGCCAGTTATTGTTAACCAGATTTCCGTTCACGGAAATCTGTCCTGAGGAGCATCGCAACGACCGAAGGTTCCGACCTTGTCGGAAAGGATCTCTCTTCAATGCCAGGAAGCATTTCTATCCTGAACGACCACCAGTCACTTCTTCATGGCACGACCGGCACAACCAGCGCGGAAGGGTGCGCCTTATCGTGATAAATCACATTCGTCGCTTTCACGATTCGCGTCGCGCGCGCCTGCTCTTCCCCGGTGTTCAGGTTGCGGTCGAACCGCGGAAAATTGCTGCTGGAAACTTCCAGCCGCAGCTTGTG
>WNGL01004418.1_pt1 | contig 16910 bp, 13 predicted proteins | sample 5400591 | NCBI WGS metagenome assembly WNGL01 (sample SAMN13153377, study PRJNA577476) | soil metagenome | isolation source: 80 cm soil or saprolite under Garry oak tree replicate 1 | place: USA:California | collected 2016-06-15
GGCCGCGCCGATGCAGATGCTCCCAATGCGATCAGGATTGATCCTCGCAGCAGCGCAAACTTCGCGCACTGAGGCGTGCAATGCCTCCCGCGCCTGCGCCTCGCCCACCCGGATCATGTTACTGCCGCCCGCGACCGCCGTCGCCAGTGTTGTCGTCTCGTCACCGAGCGCGCAGCGCGTCTTGGTGCCGCCGCCGTCGATTCCCAGGTAGAACGCCACGCGCTAGTTCTATCACACCGATGCCAGGGGGTACCCATTCCGCCAGCGTTCACCTCTGCAATCTGACCTCTTACCTCCGCAATCCGCTTGTACAATGCTGCGAGCCAGAGACGGGGCACGCCGCGTCTCTACACTGACAGCATTGGCTGGAAGGAATTGCATTTGCGACTGAGCCCGCTTGATCTCGTCATTATTGCCGTCTATCTGGCGGGGATCACGCTCTTCGGCTTGCGTTTTCGCAAACGGCAGCGGTCCATGCGCTACTACTTCCTAGCCGACCGCAACATTCCCTGGTGGGCGATTGCGCTTTCGATCGTGGCGGCGGAAACCAGTACGCTCACCATCATCAGCATTCCGGGGCTGGCCTACGATACCAATCTTACTTTTCTTCAAGTCGTGATGGGATACGTGGTGGGGCGGGTGATTATCAGCTTCGTTCTGCTGCCTCATTATTTTCGCGGTGATCTCTACACGGCATATGAGCTGATCGAACGCCGTTTCGGGCGGGGCATGCGGTCGCTCACCGCCGGGCTATTCCTGCTCACGCGTGCTGCAGCCGAGGGCGTGCGCGTGTATGCGGTGTCGATTGTCGTTGCCATTGCGTTGGGGACCGGCGAGATACGATCGATTGCGATCATCACGGCATTGACGCTGATCTACACATTCGAAGGTGGCCTGGCCGCGGTCATCTGGACCGACGTGATTCAGACCGTGATCTATGTCGGCGGGACCGTGGTGGGGCTGGTGACAATCCTCGATCTCGTGCCCGGCGGGTGGCCGGCAATTCATGCGGCCGCCACTGAAGCGGGTAAGCTGCGGGTCTTCGACTTCACTCCCAACTTCTGGATGCCGTACACATTTTGGGCCGGCATTGCGGGAGGAGCGTTTCTGACCACGGCCAGCCACGGCACCGACCAGCTTATCGTGCAGCGCTTGCTGGCGGCGCGCAGCCAGAAGCAGTCCGTGACGGCACTGCTTTCGAGCGGCGTTGCCATCATGTTTCAGTTTGCCCTGTTTCTGATTCTGGGCATTATGCTTTGGGCCTTCTACCACGTGCCGTCCACCAATTTTGGCCGCGCGGACCGCATTTATCCCACGTTCATTGTCACCCAGATGCCACACGGAATCTCGGGTCTGCTGATTGCGGCCATTCTGGCAGCGGCGATGTCGAACCTGAGCGCCGCGCTGAATTCGCTTTCATCCAGCTCGATCATGGATTTTTACGTGCACTTCCGCCCCCACACCGATGAACGCACGCGCATGCGTCTGTCGCGACTGTCGACCTTGTTCTGGGCGCTCCTGCTGTTTGGACTTGCGGTGCTTGCCTTGCATAAGGTTGGACGAGTAGTGGAAGTTGGACTTCAGGTTGCATCCGTGGCCTACGGCGCTCTGCTGGGCGTGTTCTTGCTGGGCGTGCTGACGGGGAGCGCTAATCCCTATGGTGCAGCGATTGGAATGCTCTCCGGATTCGTGGTGGAAATCTATCTGTGGTGGTTTACCGCCGTGCCCTGGACTTGGTGGGTCTTGATCGGCACCGTGGTGACATTTGGCGTGGGCTATGCGGCCAGCCTTGGGGTGAAGACGACCGTGCCAGGATCTTAAAATCCGAGAGGAGGCGACGAACCTCCGCCGAGGCCGCTGAGACATGCTCACTTGGCTCGGCGAACTCAGCGGCTTTTCTCTGCGATCCACACTTTTCGCGTATACTCGACCACCGTCCGTGTCGGCGCCAACACAAACCGTGAGCCCATCCCTGCGTCGTGAACTCGCGCGCGACCTGGGCGTCAGCCATGCCTCGGCGGTGGTGGTAGGGACAATCATTGGCAGTGGGATATTTCTCGTCCCGGCCGAGATGATGCAGGCGGTGGGTTCGGCCAAGCTGGTGTATCTGGCCTGGGTGGTGGGCGGCCTGCTTTCGTTTTTTGGCGCGCTGACCTACGCCGAACTGGGCGCGATGAAGCCGCAAGCTGGCGGCGAATATGTTTACGTTCGGGATGCGTACGGCCCGCTGAGCGGCTTCCTCTATGCCTGGACTTGGTTTGTCATCGCCAAGCCCGCCTCCATCGCAACCGTCGTGACCGGGCTGGTGCGCATTCTGGGCACGTTTTCTGCGTTTTCATTTTTCTCCGCCAATATCATCGCTGCTCCCTTTGCGCTGACCTGGGGACAGGTCGTCGCCATTGCCGCCGCCATCCTCATCTCCATGTTGAACTACATCGGAGTTAAGAAAGCTGGCGAATTTCAACTGGTGTTCACGGTGCTGAAAATCGCCATCATTGTTGGGATTGTCGCGATCTGTTTCGGCGGAGGGGGTGCGGTGGGTGGAGGCTGGGCAAATTTCGCAGGTAGCTTCAGCGGAGCAAAAGGCAGCGTGACCGGCTTCATGGCGGCGCTGGTCGCGGCTCTGTGGGCCTATGACGGCTGGAACGATCTCAACATGGTCGCGGGCGAAGTGAAGCAGCCGGAGCGAAACATTCCCATCGCGCTGATTGCCGGCGTGGCCACGGTTGGCCTCCTGTATGTGCTGGTGAATGCGGCGGTGCAATATGTTCTGCCGGCGGATGCCATTGCCGCCTCCCAGCGGCCAGCGTCCGATGCAGTGGCTCACGTACTCGGCCGCATGGGCGCCAGCATTGTGTCGGCGGGCATGGCCATCTCGATGCTGGTTACGCTGAATGGAACGATTATGAGTGGGGCCCGCGTTCCGTTTGCGGTGGCCCGCGACGGATATCTTTTCCCCGCGCTGGCCGAGGTGCATCCGCGCTTTCGCACGCCTTCCGTGGCCATTGCAGTCCAGGCAATTCTCTCCATCGCACTGCTGCTTTTGGGGGCGAATTTCCGCCAACTCTTTTCGCTCGCCATCTTTGCGGAATGGCTTTTCTACATGATCGCCGGGAGCACCGTTTTTGTCTTCCGCAGCCGCGAACCGGACGCACCCCGGCCCTACCGCATGTGGGGATATCCTTTCGTGCCGGCCTTATTTGTTACGGTCGCGACCGCTCTTCTTCTTTACACTTTCAAAAACAATTGGCCAAATTCAGCGTACGGATTGCTGGTGATTCTGGCTGGGATCCCTTTCTTTGTTTATTTTTCCTCACGGCGCCAACGGGCGTCAGCCTCTTCGTAGCACTTCGGAAGAGCATTTGATCGCAGAGTGGGCTGAGAAAAGCCGCAGAGATCGCCGACAACAGCAATCTCGACGGTGTCGTCGTTCGTTCCTGTTCTCGTTCGTTCGTGTGCTTTGGGCGGTTTAGGTTTTTGCCCTGTTCCTTCTGTCTGTTGCCGAGTTCCTAGGCTGGAACGCCCGTCCTTGGGCCCCTTCTCGGACGTTCCCCCGGACAAACCTCCTGCCTGGTTACCTAAGGTCAAGAGCCGTGGACACGTTTACCCACTGTCCTTTCTCCCGTAACTTGAAAACTCCAGATCCCGGTTCTCTCCCTCGGCCGGGTCCCCCATGGAGTGGAACGGATTGCTATGTTTGAACGTGGTTTTCAACTAGGAATTCTGCCCGAGCGGAACATCGACCGGCGCGCGCTGGCCGCGAGCTACGGTTTTGTTGCGTTCATGATTCTGATTGTGATGAACCTCGGGCTGCTTACGACAGAAAGGCTTGAGTTGAAGCAATACCACGTTACCCAGCTGATCCCACTCCCTGCCATGAGGCCCGAGCCTGCGCCCGTAAAAATGAAGCGCCTGAAGGCCAAGCTGCTTCCTCCAGCGCCGGTGTTCGAAAGGCCCAAGCTGACGATTCCGCGCCAAGTGCGTCATACGGTAAGTCTCGAGCCGATAGAGGTTCCCAAAGTAGTCATCAATCAGTTTGCTCCTCCGACTTTGAAAATGGCGGTGGGGGAGCGCGACCTCAACCTCAACTGGTGCATACCGGAGATTTCAGCGGCAGTTCAGCTACGCCAACTGTGAATGCCGCGGTACAGAAGGTGCAGACCGGAGGATTCGGTGATCCCAACGGCCTTAAGGGGACAGGAAAACAGGGCGCGAAACTGTGGGCGGCAACTGCGGGTGGTTTCGATATGCCGGTTGGTCCCGGTCAGGGAAATGGATCTGGTGGCGCCAAAGGTGCTAAGGGAACCGTAGCCAGCGCTGACTTTGGCAATGGAATCGCAACCGGTGGGATGGGGGACGGCCGCAGCGGCGGCCGGGGCACCGCAGTACAGACGGGTGGTTTTGGATCGGAGCAGGTGGCGCACAACGGACCAAAACTACAGCAGGCCGACCAAGGTCCTCCGACCAATCCCGTGGAGATCACCTTCAAGCCGAACCCGGTTTATACCGACGAAGCTCGCAGTCTGAAGCTTCAGGGAGAAGTTCTGTTGGAAGTGATGTTCGGGGCAAACGGACGATTGCACGTGAATCGCGTTGTGCGCGGTCTGGGGCATGGGTTGGACGAAGCTGCTGTTGCAGCCGCCAATAAGATGCGATTCAAGCCGGCTCTGCGCAACGGCCAGGTAGTGGATTCCACGGCCGTGGTGCACGTGGTCTTTCAAATCGCGTAGTGATGAGGCGATGGACACGTGAAGAGTTTTGCTTTGCGGCATTGAATTTAGGAGTTGGTGTAGCGGCACTGAAGAGCTACGAGACTTGGCACAGAAACTTGGAGATAAGAGTCATGCGCACTTGGAATTGGATGTTCACGACCTGCTTGCTGGCTTCGTTGAGCGCAGCCGCACAGCAACCGGCGGATTCTCAACCGTCTTCGCCGGCGGCCACACCCGCCGCCATACAGACGGCGCAACCGGCATCGTCCGGGCAAGCTTCGCAACCGGCGACTTCGCCGCAAACTGAGCAGGCTCCGGCGTCAGCGGTCTCGGCGTTGCCCCAGCCTACAACCATGGATCAGGTGGTCGATCGCTTCATTGAGCGCGAACACGGGCTGGTGAAGACACTCGCTAACCGTACGCCCGTGGTGGAGACATACCTGCAGGACCTGGTAGCCGATGCGCAACTCGGCTCGGTGCCCAGCGGAGACCACTACTTTCTCGGGCGCATGGATATGGGCGAGTCCGTGGATCGCAAGGACTACCTGAAACAGCAGGACAAAGGCATGCGGACCCGCCTGATGGGCGGCTTCCAGAAGCTGTTCAAGGTTCAGTATCAGCCCATGGGCTTTTCCTGGATGGTGTATGCCGACCGGGCGGACTTTGACCGGGAGCACTACGAATTCCACTACATTCACCGCGAATTCCTTGGCGATGTGCGTTGCCTGGTTTTCGACGTGACGCCCAAAAAGAATTCTGGCCGGGGCCGCTTCCTGGGCCGGGTCTGGGTGGAGGACCAGGACTTCAACATCGTTCGGCTTAACGGGACCTATGCTCCCGCTCCGAGGAACTCCTACTTCTTCCACATGGATAGTTGGCGGTTGAACCTGATCCCGGGTTATTGGGTGCCGTCCTACATTTACAGCGAAGAAGGCGACTTCAGCGCTGGCGCGAAGAACAAGATCGCCTTCAAAGCCCAGACCCGCATCTGGGGCTATGACCTCAAGAAAAGCGACAAGGATGACGAACTCACGCAGATCCGCGTGGAGGACAGCGTGAAAGATGACAGCCCAGCGGCGCAAGATGCTTCTCCGCTGCAGGCCGAGCGTGAATGGCAGCAGCAGGCGGAAGACAACGTAGTCGAGCGCCTCACCCGGGCTGGATTACTGGCTCCGGCGGGGGATCTCGATAAAATCCTGATGACCGTGGTGAACAACCTGCTGGTCACGAACAACATCGACCTGCCGCGGCCGGTGCGCACGCGCGTGCTGCTGACGGCGCCGCTCGAAACCTTCAGCGTGGGAAATACCATCGTCATCAGCCGCGGGCTGGTTGATGTGCTTCCCGACGAGGCCAGCCTTGCGGCTGTGCTTTCCCATGAACTGGCGCACATTGTGCTCGGACACAACCTGGGCAGCAAGTTCGCGTTCAACGATCGGATGCTGTTCTCCGACGAGTCCACCTATCAGAACCTGGGCTTCAAGCACATTCCGGAAGAAGAAGCCGCGGCTGACAAGAAAGCCGTGGATTTGCTGAAAAGCTCGCCCTATGCACAAAAGCTGGACACTGTAGGGTTGTTCCTGAAGGCGCTGCAGACGCGGGCTCCGCAGCTCAGCGCGTTATTGACCCCGCATCTGGGAAACACGCTTGCCGAAAATGGCAGCGTGACCCGCCTGTCGAGTCTTGCGAGCGGAGGACCTGCCCTCGATATGAACAAGCTGGACCAGATCGCAGCCCTGCCTCTGGGCGGTCGCGTGAAGGTCAACCCCTGGAACGACAAGGCGGAAATGGTGAAGACGGCTCCGGTCACAATCACCTCGGCCCGCGACAAAATGCCGTTCGAGGTCACTCCGTTTTATCCGCGGTTAGCACGCTTCGGCGCGTCGAATTTCCCCAGCGCGGGTGCGACGAACGCAATCGTCAACAGCAATCTGGGCAACTAGAAAGAAAACACCAAGTTGAAGTACGACGCTGGCCGGGACCGGGATGCTCTCCGGGATTCCGGCCTTCGTTTTTTTTCGAGCCGGCAACAACATCAAGTGGCAGAGAACGCCGATAGCCTCCGCCTTGGTGGTTGGTTACTTCGCCCCCAGGTCGTCGTGCTCGTGATAATTCGGGTAGGGCGGATGCGGGTACTGCGGCAGCGGATGTTCCTTTAGCTGTTCGATGACGACTTCGATGGCTTTGTCGAGCTGGGCATCGTGGCCTTGGCGGAACAGAGCGGGCTCCAGATCGACTTCGTAATCCGGCGCGACGCCGTGGTTCTCAACTTCCCACTCGCCCTTGAGGCCGTAAAGCGCTGCTCTGGGAGCGGTGACGCGGCCGCCGTCGAGGAGTTCGGGATAACCCCCGATGCCAACCAATCCTCCCCACGTTCTCTTTCCTACCAAGGGCCCGAGACCGGCCTTGCGGAAGTACCAGGGCAGCGCGTCGCCACCCGAGCCTGACATTTCGTTGATGATCATGACCTTCGGCCCGAAGATGGACTCCGAGGGGCTCGACCAGTCGTGGCCCTCGCGTGTAACGACCTTGCTGGTCAACGGACGACGGAGAACATCTATAATGTAATCTGCAAGTTGCCCACCTTCATTGAAGCGTTCGTCGATGATGACGGCTTCCTTGCCCACTTGGGAGAAGAAATATCGGTTGAAGCTGGTATATCCGGCACCTGCCGTGTTGGGGACGTGAACATAGGCCACGCGGCCTCCCGTGGCTTGGTCCACTTTGCGCCGGTTGTCCTCGATCCATGCCAGGTGACGCAAATTCTCCTCGCTTTCGACAGGCACCACGGTGACGTCGCGCGAGTCTTTAGCATCAGCATGGGGACCAACTTTCAGCACCACTTGTTTTCCTGCAGTCTCCTCGAAGAAGCTGTAGACGTTGTCGGAAGAGTGCAAGTCGCGTCCGTTCACCGCAAGAATATAGTCTCCGGCCTTCACGTTGACTCCGGGCTGCGTCAATGGCGCCTGCAGGCCAGGATTCCAGTTCTCTCCGTCGTAAACTTTGGCGATACGGTAGCGGGCGTTCTCCAGGCTGTAGTCGGCGCCGAGCAGGCCACCTTTCACTTTTTTCGGCTCAGGTTTCTCGCCGCCGCCGACGAACATGTGGCCCACCGTCATCTCACCCAGTGAATCCTGAAACAGATAGGTAAGTTCGCTGCGCGAAGCTATGCCCTCCAAATAGGGGGCATATTTTTTCTTCACTTTGTCGAGATCGAGACCGTGGTAGTGCGGGTCGTAGAAGAAATCTCGCTCGATTCGCCAAGTCTCGTTGTAAATCTGCTTCCACATGGCCTTGGGTTCGACGTAGACCTCGATCGCGTCGAGCTTGAGCGGGCCGAAGCCGGGCTTGGGTGGCCCACCTGCAGTGGGCGGCTCTTCCGTGGAGGCCGTCGCCCATTGCTCGCCCTTGCGATAGAGAATCTTCTCGCCATCGAATGACACCGCAATGTCGTTAACCTCTTCCAGGAACTTGTCTACCTTGCGTTTGCTCAGATCAAACTTCTGGATGGTCTGGTTCAGGTTAGTCTGGTCGTCCTCGGTGACAACCATGGGCGCTTCGGCGAGGAATAAAATTCCAGACTTACCGGAAAGCATGTTGGCATAGTTCTTTGCCGGAATCGGTAACGCGAGAATGCGCTGGCCGATGCCTTCGAAGTCGATCTTCACTACTATCGGTTCTTCCTTAGCTTTGTCCTTGTCCCCTTTGCTGTCTTTGCGCTTATCCCTGTCGGAAGATGCTTTGTCGGCTTTGCTTTTATTTTTGTCCTCGCTCTTGTCTTTGTCCTTGCTCTTGGACTGCTCTTTGGCATTCTCTTTGTCCTGCTCGGCTTTCTTCTCTTCTTTCGATTTTTCCTCATCGCTCTCCGGCGCGAGCGGCGAAGGCAAATCCTTGTTCAGCACCGCGACATAGGCGCTGCGCGAAACGCGGTGCTCGTCGCTCGACATGTCCAGGCCGGACGTGGCAAGCCCGACATCGGTGGAGGCGGTGAAGTATAAATACGTTCCATTTTTGTCGAAGCTGGGATAAAGCGCGTCGCTCATGCCGTCAGTGATTTGACGTGACTTTCCCTGCTCCAGGGAATAAACGAACACTGCATGCTGGCCACTAGGAAGTTGTTTGGCATAAGCGATCCACTTATTGTCCGGAGCCCAGGTTTGGCTGAGCTGGGTGGGGCCGAAGCCGCCGAAGTAGTCAGTGTCCACCAGCCGAGGGGTGGGGTTGTCCAACTCGACGAACCACAGGTTCAATCGCTTGTCGGTGTATGCAATCTTCTTGCTATCGGGCGACCACGTGGGTCTGTAAAAGAACGACGGTGGATTACCCAGGTTGATATGCCGGACCTCGCCCAGACCATTCTGGCTGCTGATTTCCAGTTCATATTCTCCCGACTCATCGGAGAAGTATGCAATCGATTTGCCGTCGGGCGACCACGAAGGATCGCGATCAGCCGCTGCGGGGCTGTGGGTCAGATTGCGGATATCGCCTTTGTCGGTGGGCACAGTGAATATCTCTCCCCAGGCCTCGAAGACCGCGCGCGCGCCCGTGGGTGAAATGTTGAAATTCTGAATGCGCTTGGACTCTACCTTCACAAAATGCGGGCGGACTGCTTCAACGTCGCCGGCTACGCGAATGTTGATGGTCTTAGCCTGACGTGTGGTGGGATCGTAGACCTTGATCGCTCCGAATTGTTCGATGACGATCGCGTCCGGACCGGCGGACGCGGTTTTGAAATCAAACCCATCGCTATGCAGCGCCTCGGAAACTTGCTGCGTCTTGGTGTCGTAGGCGAACAGACTCACAGGACCGTTGCGGTCGGAGAGAAAGTAAATTGTGTCGCCTACCCACATGGGATAGTGGTCGTTAGAGTTCTCTCGCGGAAGTTTCGCCACGCTCGAGTCCTTCAAGTCGGCAATCCAAATGGGTGAGGTCTGACCGCCGCGATAGCGCTTCCATGCCGCCTGCCACTGCGGATGCGACACATAAGCGATATGCGTGGCATCGGGCGAGAATGTTGCTTCCTCACCAATGGGAATGGGCAGTCGGGTTGGGAATCCGCCTTCGATGGGCACGGTGTAGAGCTGGTCCTCGAAGTGCATGAAGCTGTTTCCAAACGACGCGAAGAGAATCTTTTTGCCGTCCGGCGTCCAGCCGAGAACGTCGTCCTCTGCGGGATGATACGTCAACCGCCTGGGGACGCCGCCCGCGGCTGGAACTACGTACACGTCACGATTGCCGTCGTACTCGGCAGTAAACGCGACTAGAGTTCCGTCGGGGGAAAATGCCGGGAGGTCTTCGATTCCGATCCCGGATGTAAGGTGTCGCGCTTCGCCGCCTTCGCGGCTGACGATCCAGAGGTCGTCGCCGTAGGTGAAAACGATCTGGGTTTTGCTGATCGTGGGGAAGCGCAGCAACAGCGGCGGGTTCTCGGACGAAGAGTTCTGCGCCAACAGCCGTGGCACCGCGCAAACGACAATGGAGAGGCAAATCAATGTGCAGGCACGGCGCACAACCAGTTTCCGCATAAGGGGCTCCTGATACGCGACTGGGAATCTTAGAGTGAGGGGCAGAGGAGGGTCAACCACATCGCGGGGGTAGAACTTAGCGGGATGACTTCTCGCCTCTACCAAGTTCGTAAACCCCATTTACCATGCAGTGCGCAGGCAGCAGCCGGCCGATTCCCAGCCTTCAAGGCCGTGAGTTCCCCATTGGCTGGATATCGGACTCTAAACATATCTTCACCCAGGTCCCCACTCCCACCGGACTTACGATCAATAGGATTGACCTGAATTCCGGCCAGCGGGAACTGTGGCAGATGATTAAACCGAAGGATCAGGTGGGCCTTAACCCATTGGCTACTCCGATCGCAATCACGCCAGACGGTCACTGGATGGCCTATCATCACGGCACGCAGCTGGGACAGCTCTATCGCAGCGACAATCTAAAATAGCCGTCGCTCCCCACGGCAATTCCTCTCGCATAACACCTGAAGAAATAACGCCCGCGACTAAAGATCGGCCCTTGCTCCCCCCGGCTTCTTCCGCATGTACCACAACATCATGCCGATTCAGCTCGTGGCCTGAACTTTACCGTCGGCGGTCAGGAAGGTACAGCAGTACCTGACCTTCGTCGGCGATCAGGCAAATCCGGCTTAGAATGTAAACTCTAAGCCCAATCTCAATTTGGAGGAAATAACGATGGGACATTACATTACGCTGATCCGATACACGCAGCAGGGCGCTGCGAAAATTAAGGAAAGCCCGGCGCGTCTGGACGCGGCCAAGAAAGCCGCCGAGGCAGCCGGCGGAAAGATCCACGCCTGGTACTTGACCATGGGAAAGTACGATGCCGTAATTATCTCTGAGTTTCCCAACGATGAGGCGAGCGCGAAATTCATGCTGTCCACGGGATCCATGGGTAACATCACCACGCAAACCCTGAAAGCCTTTACCGAAGCAGAATACCGAAAAATTGTCGCATCTCTGTGAGTGTATAGCAGCGAAAAAAGCGGTGCATCCTGGAGGGAGCACCGCTTTTTAGCACGAAGAAAGAACCTTCCGAGATCGTCTGCGCTGTACTTCGTACCAGCAATCACACGTAAGCAATAGATAGCAATCGATAGAACTCGTCAAAAGCGTTGCACAAATTCGCAGCCGGTATCAAAACACGAAGAGGGCTGACTTCGCGGCAACGACTCGAACGGCCGGCCGACCTCGCCATCGTGCACTCGAAGATCAGCTTGCTAGCTTAAAGCGCGAGCACGACGATCTTCGCCGCGCCATGTACGAAGCTGCCCAGGTGCAGAGAAGACTCTGCGGTCCGCGTCATCTTCGCGCCGGTCCTTATGAGTTCGCCAGCGAGATCTTCCCAGTGCGTCATCTCTCCGGCGACTTCATCACCCTAATGCAGATCGAAGGCGACCTTGTCTTTGCGATCGGTGACATCGCCGGCAAAGGTCTCATGGCAGCGATGTGGTTTACCGATGTCATCGGAATGATTCGCCGGCAAATGACTACGGTCGGCGACCCCGCGGCTGCTCTATCAGCTGTCAATCGCGATCTGCTGCTCACCGGTCTCGAAGTCCCTTTGGCGACGCTGTTCCTGGCTCGCGTCAATCTGGAAAAGGGCGAGCTTACCTATTGCAACGCGGGGCACCCTCCCGCCCTGCTGCTCCGGGAAAATAGTGAAGTCGAGGAGCTTCGCGCCGGTGGACCGGTTCTAGGAGCGCTTTCCGCGGCCTCGTTCGCGAACGGTAGCGAGCGACTTTGCCCTGGCAATACGCTGCTTGCTTACTCCGACGGAATACCAGAGTGCAGGAATGAATCTGGGGTTGAATTCGGAGCCAAAGGCTTGCTGAATGCGGCGCGGACATTTTCAGGTTGTAAGCCGAGCGTCATGCTCTTTTCTGTGCTGGCTGCAGTCGAGGACTTCGCTGGAAGCCAGCGTCGCGAAGACGATGTCGCGTTGGTCGTGTTGCATCGATTCGGCAGCTGCAAAAAATATTGATCGGACACCTGCTTGTCTAAAGCGAACCAACTCCGCCGCATAGCTGACCACGTAAATGACGCCGCTGTATTGTCGTCTGTACCTCCGGCCGGAGAAAACCGCTCCAGTCGCGTAGATGACGCGCAGCTGATTCGGGCAGCGCAACAGGGCAGTGCCGCAGCTTTCGAGCAACTCGTCCATCGATATGACCGGGCGGTCCTCCGCCTCACTCTTCATCTAACCGGCTCTGAGCAGGATGCCCAGGACATTTATCAGGAAGCGTTCCTGCACGCCTATATATATTTGACTCGGTTTCGTTTCGAGTGCTCGTTTTATACTTGGGTCTATCGTATCGCCACGAATCTCTGCCTCGATTATCTTCGGCGTAAGCGCACCCGAAGCCGCGAATTGACCACTACAATTGCCCCAGACGGAGAGAAGCGGGAAATCCTCGACCGAATACCCGATCAGAGCGCGGGCGCGAGTCCCGAGCGCAATCTCGCAGGCCGCATACTTCGGGAGCACATCGTTCGTGCTCTGAGCCAGCTCTCACCACGCGAGCGTGTCGTTTTCGAACTAAAGCACTATCACGGCTTAAAGCTGAGAACCGTGGCCGGAATTCTCAAGACCACCGAAGGCACCGTCAAGAACACACTTTTTCGCGCCACCCATAAGCTCCGCTTACAACTGTGCGACAACATTCACATTTGAGCGCGTCTCTGCCGTGAACTAGGCGGTTACTTCCGGTTTGCACTCGTCCACAATCGTCGAGTGCCTGGAAACGAGCGATCTGCCGTCGGGAGACACGGCCAGGCCGCCATAGCTCGGGGCGGGCTTTTCCAGGGCGAAGATTGGGGTTGTCTGGCGGGTTGCAAAGTCGAAGAATTCTATTCTCCCGTTTGGCGTATCACTCAAATTGAGAAAGTAGATTCCGTTCCGGACAAGTCCCCAGCTGTGCCAAGCAGTGCCTGAAGGTTGATCCAAAACGCGGGTTTCTTCACCGCCATTCAATGGCATCTTCTATATACCCGGCTGTTCAACTTTGGAGTAATAAAGGAAGCGTCCGTCCTCGGATTCGATCGCATAGACGCCACCGTTTCTTGTTACCTAGACCGACGATCCACCTTTCACGGCACCTTCCATAACTGAAAGAGTCCCTTTTCGTGGGTGGAATAGAAGTATATCCACTGTCCATCTCGCGACCAATTGGGTGCCCCATTATCGGTTCCGGGGAAAGTGGGCACAAGACTAGGCGCGGCCACCAGGTACTTCGACGACGTAAATCTCGTAAAAGTGTTTGGATTGAAATTCAAATGCAATGTGATGCCCGTCCGGCGACCACCGCGCGGTTCCAGCGTACCGTGCAACGAGGTCACCTGTGCGCAATTGGACCCGTCGCCATCGCAGTACCAAATATCCGAATACCCCAAGCGGTCGGACTCAAACGCAATCTTCTTTCCGTCTGGTGAAAAGTTTGGTTTCAAATTGAACCCTCTCGTGGAAATCACACGCACTGGGGGACCGTGAGCTTTTTTGTCGTCTTTCAGGTTCAGCCGCCAGATGTTGTCGATAGAGACGAAATGCTGGTAGACGAGTTGGTCACCCTTACGAGGGATTGATGGGCTGAAGGCCGGTGCTCCTACTCCTTGAACCGGCCGTGGTGTTCCTCCTGAAGCGGAAATGCGCCACAAACTTTTAAAACCTCCCCGCTCGGAAGAGAACACGATATCGCTGCCATCCTGAGTCCAAACGGGAGACCCGCCGAAATTATCGAAGGTAAGCCGCCGGGGCTCGCCACCTGTGACCGGCAGCACAAACAAGTCCCTCCCCCCACCGCCAATACTCCCTCGCTCGAAAGCCACCCTCAAACCATCAGGCGAGAAAGCGGCTTCACAGTCATACTCCTGCTGCGGCGGTGATGTAAGCGGTCGTATGGTCAAATCCGTAAGCGAAAGCAAGGCAATCCGAGACCGAACTCTGTTTGCGGCGGTGGACTCCGCAAACGCTAAGACGCCGCCATCAGGCGACCAATCCAAGCGACTGCCCCCCGTCCTGCGGTTGGCGGGCCCCGTGTACAACCTATGCTCGGTGCCGCCGAGAGCGGGAATCACGTAGAAGCTCATTTCTTCTTCAGAGGAACGGACAAATGCGATCTGTCGACTATCCGGGGACCAAGTTGGACCAAAGTCGCCCAGATTGTCGGTCAGCCGCAGCGACTTCTCGCCATCGATGAGCGTCGTGGCCCCTGCGACCCGCAGAGAGAGCAGAAGGCGTACTCAGATCCGATCGCATGTGCAAACCGGAAAATACATCGATAGTTGACGTGAAATCGCCATTTCTCATTGAGGGTTAAAGCCAATCGCGAGCCGAACCGCCACCGAAAAGGACCGCGCCGCCGCGGTTCGAAAGCTGCCCGCAGATGAGGAAAATTTACCTCCCAGAGATAATGTTTTGCTCTCTTTGCGGTACACTTTTGCAGCCTGCGAAAAGCTGGGGCGCATTCTTGGGCACCATGAAGCCAGCCAGCCCCACCGCGAAAGGAGACTCGATCCCATGTTTCGATTTGCATCCGCCTTACTAGCGTGCCTGGTGATACTGGGACTCACCGGACTGTACTCCGTTGCTCAGTCCCCCAGCGAGACTCCCGACCCTTCCGCCACCTTTAGGACCATCATTGCCCATCGCGACGCGATTCCTGTCCCCGCGCCGCTCACCGAATTTCCGCAAGAGAATGAGCCATTTCTCCCCAATTTTTTCAGTTTCTCCGGTTCCCCCTACACTGTGGGTGCGACCATTGATCCAACCTCCACCGTTCCTGAAGCGGAAGAACACATCGCCGTTGATCCCAACAATTTCAACCATCTGATCGCGATGATCAGCGACTTCTCCCTCAACGGCGGATTCAACACCAGCAAATATGCCTTCTCTTCAAACAACGGATCAAGCTGGTCGCAGCACTTTGTGCCTCTCTCCGGCGGATTCCCCGCAACCGCCGATGGACACATCTGGCAAGCCAACAGCGATCCCGTAGTCGCGATGGACAAGTTGGGCAATGTCTATCTTGCGAATCTGTATTTGCAGTTCAAAGGCAACAAAGTCAGCAATGACGGCTACTACGTGTGCAGCGCGACACTGGCTTCTGGCCCAACTTTCAAACAATCCGGCTGCCACGCTGTCAGGACAACCCTCACACCAAGCAGCAACGTGGAAGACAAAGAATGGATTGCTGCGGACTATAGCTCCTCAACATTTTCTGGGAATGTCTATGCCTCCTGGACACATTTCACCTCCAGCACTGATGCGATTTGGTTTTCGCGCTCGACCAATCACGGCGTGAACTGGTCTACGCCCATACGGATCAATCCGTCCTCACAGGACGGTGCTGTTCAAGGTTCTCAAGTCGCGGTGGGCCCTGCGGGCGAAGTGTACGTCGCCTATGAGGTATTCTTAGTCTCGGGCCAGGGCCGGCACTATATCGCCAAGTCCACCAACGGTGGCGTTTCCTTCGGAACGCCAATTCCCTTGACGCCCGCATTCAACAATTTGAGCTTTACCGCAACCTATCGCGATAACACCTTCCCTGCCCTCGCAGTGAGCCCGGTTTCGGGCAAGGGATTCATTTACGACGTCTACACCGATCAGCCCGCGACCAACGCCCGTACCGCATTCGTGCGCTCCACGACCTCAGGCGGCCTGACCTTCACCAGCCCCATCAGGGTGAACGATTCGACCACAGGCCAGCGCCTGATGCCGGCAGTCGCTGCCGACACAAATGGCGTCGTGCACATGAGCTGGTTTGACACTCGCAACAGCAGTTCCACTGGACTGCTGGATATCTACGCCACGTTCACCACCAATAACGGCTCCAGTTTCGCTCCGAACGCACGCGTGACTTCGGTCCACATCAATGCCGGCGGAGCGGGCTTCATCGGCGACTATTCCAGTATCGCCCCCGGCCCCAATGGAACCATGAGCCATGCTCATCCAGTCTGGACGAGCGGAGGCGTAGGCGGAACCACCAGCGGCCGAATGCAAACCGCCACGCTCACAGTCCCGTAAAAGCTGAGGCACATAGGCAATCCGAGCAGGTTTCTGTCTCAATGCTTTTGCTCTGCGTTTCTTTTCTGCGGGTTAGAATTGTCACACCGCTCAGTTTCCGCCGACGACGCCTGTCGAAACATCTCTTTTACACGCATTGACCGTGGGTCGTTTCAGTCGAATGAACATCGCACGCGTGAGGTGAAGTCCGTTCTCAATTAGTTGGAGACGGCGACGGCTTGGGACGTCTTGTGCCAAACCACCTGCTCTACAGGTCCAACCAACAATACCCAGGAAATTGCACCTGCCGATGCGATCGCAGTGAGTATGGCGAATGGCCAATAAAACTGGCCAGTCCGATCCAGCAAGAGCCCAGTGACTGCCGGTGCCACAATCCCTGCAAGGTTGCCAACGAAATTCTGGAAACCAGTCCACCGGCCCGCGGCTTGCGGCCCCGCGAGCGTCTGCGTGATCGCCCAGATATTGGAAGCAGAAGCGCCGAAAAAAATCACACCCATTACGACCATGATTACGCAAGCGCAGCGGAGCGGAGGCGGCGCCTCATCCGGCGTCGACCTTCTTAAGTGGGGCGCTCTTTCATAATGCATTGACCGGGTTGTGAATGTAATTGGTAAACTACAGAAACATGATTTTGAAGCAATACTATCTAGGTTG
>WNGL01004421.1_pt1 | contig 16910 bp, 15 predicted proteins | sample 5400591 | NCBI WGS metagenome assembly WNGL01 (sample SAMN13153377, study PRJNA577476) | soil metagenome | isolation source: 80 cm soil or saprolite under Garry oak tree replicate 1 | place: USA:California | collected 2016-06-15
CCAGGGCCTCCGGGTCGAGGCGGCCGATCTCGGCGGCGCCGCGCAGGCGCTCGGCCGTGCTCGTGTGCGGCACGCCGCCGGCCAGAGCGAGGATGCGGGCCGCGTCCACGAACGGGCGTGCCCCCTGCTTCTTGAGGTCGATGGTGTGGGGGAACTCCCGGGAGCGGTCGTAGGCGAAGTCGCGGAACGTGCCCAGCGGCGGCTGACAACCGAGCGCGTTCTCCGCCATCAGGCGCAGGAAGCGCGGGTGCTCGGCCGCCGCGGAGAGCAGCCAGGCCCGGAGGCGTTCCGCCAGCGTCTCCCGTCCGTGGATCGGCCGCAGGTCGAAGAAGATGTTGGCGTTGAGCAGCGCCTGCGGCTGCGGCGCCTCGATCCAGCCCGCGAAGGTCCGCTTCCACTCGCCGAGCGTGAGGCACCAGCGGGGGTTTCCCGCCATGATCTCTCCCGGGCAGAGCTGGAAGCCGCAGGCGTGGAGCTTCCCGTTCACCGCCCGCGCGAACGGCAGGAGCGAGGCGCGGACGTCCTCCGCATCCGCCTCGTCCGCCTCGAAGACGATGCCGTTGTCCTGGTCGGTGCTGAACGTCTGCTCGAGGCGCCCCTCCGAGCCGAGCGCGATCCAACACATGGGTACGGGCGGCGGGTCGTACTCGTCCGCGGTGAGCTCGATGGCGCGCATGGTGAGCAGGTCGTTGAGCGTCGAGATGAAGTGGGTGAGCGTCTCGGTGCCGATGCCCTGGGCGAGGAGGCCGTCGGTCAGCTCCCGGATGCGCAGGGCGGCGGCGCGGAGGCCGTCGACGTCGCGGGCTACCCGGATGTCCTCGCTCACCTCCTTCACGCCCACCCGCTGGAGGCCGAACAGGTCGTCCTGCGAGACGACGCCGGCGAGCCGCCCTTCCCCGTCGACGACGACCAGGTGCCGCACGCCGTTCCGCGCCATCGTCAGCGCCGCCTGGTGCGCGGTCGCCTGCGGCGTGAGCGCGATGAGGCCGCTCGTCATGACGCAGGCGATGGGCTGGGCGAGGTCGCCGCCCGGGAGCGTCACACGCCGCAGGAGGTCCTGGAGCGTGAAGATGCCGAGCGGGACGCGCGTCGCCGGATCGGCGATCATGATGGCGGCCAGGCGAAGGCGCTCCATGATCTCCAGCGTCTCGCGCACGGTCGCGGCCAGCGGCACCGTGCTCGGCGGACGGCGCAGGATGGCCGAGAGCGGGCTGAACATCGTCAGCGTCGTTCGCTCCCGTCCGGCTCCCTCCGCCTGGCCAGCGCCGCTGGCGCGCATGCGTCCTCCGCGGCCGCTCATCCTTGGGCGGCCAGCAACCCCTTGACCTGCGCCATGAGCTCCTTGGTCGAGAAGGGCTTCGTCACGTACAGATCGGCGCCCAGCCCGAGGCCCTTCGACACCTCCGTCTCGCGGCCGCGCGCCGTGAGGATGAGGATCCTGACCCCCTGCCAGCGCGGGTCGGCCCGGATGCGGCGGCAGACGTCGAAGCCGTTCATCTTCGGCAGCATGATGTCCAGGATCACCAGGTCGGGCGTCTGCGCGGCGAGCGCCTCCAGCGCGGCCTCGCCATCGGCCGCGGTGGCGACCTGGTAGCCCTCGCGCTGCATCAGGAACTCGAGCGAGAGCACGATGTTCGGCTCGTCGTCCACGATGAGGACGCGCTTGCTCATCTCCATCCCTCCTGTCCAGCGCCCTGCGCCGCCGGCCGCTCCAAGCCCCCGACCGGCGAGGGGGCCTCGAGTGGCAGCTCGAACGAGAAGGTGGCGCCCTTGCCGAGGTCGCTGTCGACCCAGAGCCGTCCGCCGAAGTGCTCGATGATCCTCCGGCTGATGGCGAGCCCCAGGCCAGTGCCCCGCGGCTTCCCGGTGAGCGCGTCGCCGGCCTGCCTGAACTTCTCGAAGATGGTCTGGTGGTGGGCCGGGGCGATGCCGGGGCCGTTGTCCCGCACCTCCACCTTCAGCGAACCTCGCGCCTCGGCCAGCCGGATGTCGACGCGGCCGTCGCCCGGCGGGCAAACCTTGACGGCGTTGGAGAGCAGGTTGATGAGAACCTGCATCAGGCGGTCTCGATCGGCCTTGACGGAGCGGACCGGCCCCGCGACCGAGACGGCCAGCGCCACGCCGTTCTCGCGGAAGAGCTGGCTGGTGGCGTCCACGGCCTCCTGGATGACCTCTCGCACGTCCAGCTCGGAGGTGTGCCACTCCGCGCTCCCGGACTCGATCTTGGCCATGTCGAGCATCTGGTTGATGAGGCGGGTGAGCCGCTCGGTCTCCTTGACGATGATGCCGAGGAAGCGCCGCCGCTCCACCAGCTCCGTCCTGGGGTCCTCGAAGAGGATCTCCGAGAAGGCCCGGATCGAAGTGAGCGGCGTGCGCAGCTCGTGCGTCACGGTCGACATGAAGTCGTCCTTCAGGCGGTCGAGCTCTTGGAGCTGGGCGTTGGCGGCGCGAAGCTCGGCGGTGGCCGCCTCCAGCTCGCGCGACTTCTGCTCGAGCTGCCGGCTGTAGGCGCGCGCCTGCGACGCCTCGTCGAGGATGTCCATCACCTCGTCGAGGCTGGGCGGCTCCTCCTGCACGACGGAGGCGACCATGACCCGCGCCGACGCGCCGCCGATGGCGCCAGCCAGCTGGGTCTCGGCGAAGTGGACCAGGTCCGCGTCGGCGCGCAGCTCCTCGACCGACTCCAGGCCCCGCCGGCGGGCGTAGGCGAGGAAGGCCTCGCGCGCCCGCTCCGGCCCGAGGAAGCGTCCGATGAGCGGCAGCAGCTCCTCCACCGAGGTGCTGCCGCGCCACAGGCGGGAGCGCTCGAGGCCCTGGGTGTGGCGGAAGATGTCGACGAAGAGGACGGCCTGGCTCGTCTCGGCCACCCCCGGCTGGCCGGCCAGAGAGACCCCCACGTACGTGCCGATGTTGGCGAGCATGCTCCAGAACAGGCTGTGGGAGATCTCGTCCAGCCCGGTGAGCCCGAAGAGCACCTGCGGCCGCAGCAGCGCCACGCCGAACAGGCCCTCGGTGAGGAAGCCGCTCGGCAGCCATCCGGACTTTGCGAACGACGGGAGCAGGAGGGTGTACGCCCAGACCGCGAAGCCCGCCGAGAGCCCGGCCACCGCCCCGGCCCGCGTCGCCCTCTTCCAGTAGATGCCGCCCAGGATGGCCGGTGCGAACTGCGCCACCGCGGCGAAGGAGATGAGTCCTATCGCGACCAGCGCATACGCCTCGCCCGCCGCGCGGAAGTAGCCGTAGCCGAGCATCAGGATGCCGGCGATGGCGAGCCGCCGGATGGAGAGGAGCAGCCTCGACACGTCCTGCCGCTGGTGGATCCGCAGCCAGCGCTGCCGCAGCAGCACCGGCATGACGAGGTCGTTGCAGACCATGGTGGAGAGGGCGATCGTCTCGACGATCACCATCCCGGTGCCGGCCGAGAGCCCGCCGATGAAGGCGAACAGCGTCAGCGACTCCTTCTGCTGCGCCATCGGCAAGGTCAGCACGAACGTGTCCGCGTCCACCCCGCCCGGGAAGAGGAGCAGCCCCCCGAGCGCGATCGGGAGGACAAAGACGTTGATGAGCAGCAGGTAGAGCGGGAAGAGCCAGATCGCCTTGCCGAGGTGGTTCTCGTTCACGTTCTCCACGACGGAGATCTGGAACTGCCGCGGCAGGAACATGACGGACAGCATCGAGAGGAGCGTGAGGAACCCCCAGGTGCCGTAGCCGCCGCGGCTGCTCTCCACGGTCATCAGCCCGTCGAGCCGAGGTGTCGCGCGCGCCCGGGCGAAGATATCGCCGAAGCCATGGTAGAGGCCGAAGGTGACGAACGCGCCGACCGCCAGGAAGGCGAGCAGCTTCACGATCGACTCGAACGCGATGGCCGCCACCAGGCCCTCGTGCCGCTCGGTCGCGTCGAGGTGCCGCGCGCCGAAGAGGATCGTGAAGGCGGCCAGGGTCAGCGCGATGTAGAGCGCGCTGTCCTGGAAGAGCGGCCCCGCCAGCGCCTGGGCCGGCATCACGATCCGGGGATAGCGCAGCAGGATGGTGAAGCTGCCCGAGATCGCCTTCAGCTGCAGCGAGATGTAGGGGATGACCCCCACCACGGCGATCACCGTCACGAGCCCGCCCAGCGCCTGGCTCTTGCCGTAGCGCGTGGCGATGAAGTCGGCGATGGAGGTGATGCGGTAGGTCTTGCTGATGCGGATGACCTTCCGCCAGACGTACCACCAGAGCGCGATCATCAGCGTCGGCCCGAGGTACACGGGGAGGAAGCCGATGCCGCTCGAGGCTGCGCGCCCCACGCTGCCGTAGAAGGTCCAGGTGGTGCAGTAGACCGCGAGCGAGAGGGCGTAGGTGTACGGGTTGGCGATGATCGACCGCCCCGCCTCGGCCCGCCGGTTGCCGTAGTGGGCGATCGCGAACAGCACGCCCAGGTAGGCGAACGACACGAGGACGATGACCCAGCCCCGGAGCATGCGCGCTCCCCCCTAGCCCCTCGGCCGCTCGATGACGAGCGCCATGAGGCCGATGAGGAGCGCCCACGCCCCGAACGCATAGGCGTAGAGCAGCGGGATGCCCGCAATCTCGCTGCGCCCGCCGAAGAGGGAAAGGATCGGGTAGTTGAGCAGGATGCAGCCCATCATGAAGATGGCTGTCAGCCTCGGCCCCGTCGTGCCCGACCGTTTCATCCCGTCCCCCGGTGTGGAAGGACGGTGACACTATAGCGCCGTCGCCTCCGCCGTCGTGAGCGGCCGTCCGGGGATACCTCGCGAAAGGGTAGCCGACGGCCCCGCGCGGAGCGATCCAGCCCCCCTAGCGCTGCCGCACCGCCCGCACCGCCTTCGCCGCGGCGGCGAAGACGTTCGGGATCTGCGGCTCGGCGAGGCAGGAGAAAGCGACGCGCAGATCGGTCTTGCCGAGGGCGATGGTGCCGACGCCGTGCTCGTCGAGGAGCCGCAGCCGCACCTCGTCGGCGTCGGCGCCCTTGAGGCGCAGGCACATGAAGTAGCCGCTGTTGAACGGGTAGACGTCCCAGCAGTCGGCGTACTCGGGGCGGCGGCACTCCTTCGCCACCACCGCGGCGCGGCCACGCAGGGTGTTCACCTTCTCGGCCTGCTGCGGGCGGAACTCGGGGTCATTGAGCGCCTTCAGCACGATGGACTGGCCCGGGTTGGAGATGTTCGAGACGTAGGCGCGGACGAGGCCGGCCGTCTTGTCCTCCAGCGCCTTGTAGGCGGCGGCGGTGCCGTTCTTGACGCCAAACGTCAAGAACCCGACGCGGAGCCCCCAGACGAATTCCTCCTTGGTGGCGCCGTCGACCTTGATGGCGAGGAGGTTCTGCGATGCGCCGGCCAGCTTGCCGAAGATGGACTCGGTCTGGCAGTCCTCGTCGTAGAACATCCCGTAGTAGGCGTCGTCCACCACCACCACCAGCTTCGTCCCCGCCTCCGCCTCGGCGGTGAGCGCGGCGGCGATGGCCTCCGCCTCGCGCTTCGTCGGCGTGTAGCCGGAGGGGTTGTTGGGGAAGTTGAGCGACACGACCAGCTTCCGCCCGCGGTGCTTCGCCAGGGCCGCCGTGAAGCCGGCCAGGTTGAAGCCGGACAGCTTCGCGTCGAAGAAGGGAAAGGCGTTGAACTCCGCCTCGAGCCGCGTCTCCCACGACAGGTTGTAGTTCTCCCACATGAGGTCGGGGCTGAGGACCTGGTCGCCCGGATCGAGGAAGAGGTCGCCCACCAGGCCGAGGCCGTGGGTGAGGGCGTTCGTGACGACCGGATTCGAGATGAGCTGGTCGCGCAGGGCCGGCGTCTCGGCGCGCTGCTTCTTCGCCCAGGCGGCGCGCAGGTCGGGCTTCCCGTACGACGGCGCGTAGTCGTAGATCTCGGCCGGCGTGAGCCCCTGGTAGTAGCGGTCGATGCAGGCGAGGTGCATCGGCGCGCCGTTCTCGGTGGCGATTCCGACGGTGGCGTTGGCGGTCTTCGCCTTCTGCTTCGCCTCGGCGCCCTGCGCCAGGATCCCCTTCGCCGGGAAGAAGAAGCGCTTGCCGCGCTCGGAGAGGAGCTCGAGCACGACCGGACAGTCCTTCGCGAGGGCGTCGTTGGCGGCCTTCGCGAGCGGGTGAAGGGCGGGGGTCTTCATGGGGGGCTCCTGCCGCGGGACGGCCGTGAGTGGAGGCCGGAGAGCGTAGCCGATCCGACCGCGGTGACAAGGGGTGCGGGCTACTTCCGGGCGGCTTCCTGCCGCTTCCGCCCCAGGGCCACCTGGACGTTCGGCGGGACGAGGCCGGAGACGTCGCCGCCGAAGCGCGACACCTCGCGCACGAGCCGGCTCGTCAAGTAGAAGTAATCCTCGCCCGTCATGACGAAGACGCTGTCGAACTGCGGGTCGAGCTTGCGGTTCATGTTGGCGAGCTGGAACTCGTACTCGAAGTCCGAGACGGCGCGCAGCCCCCGCAGCACGGTGTGGACGCCGCGCCGCTTGGCGTAATCGACGAGCAGGCCGTCGAAGCTGTCCACCTCGACGCGAGGGTTCACCCCCACCGCCCCGTGGATGAGCTCCATCCGCTCCTCGAAAGAGAAGAGCGGGCTCTTGTCCGGGTTGTTGGCCACCGCCACGATGAGCCCGTCGAAGATGTCGAGCCCGCGCTGGATGAGCGAGAGGTGGCCATTCGTGAGCGGATCGAAAGAGCCGGGGTAGATGGCGACGCGGGGCATGCCGACATCCTGACGCGGGACTGGCCGTGTGGCCAGCGCGAAGCGTCGCTCAGCGCGTGCCGAGCTCCGCCAGGAGCTGGCGCGCCTTCTCCTGCACGAGTCGGGCGTTGCGCGGTCCCAGGCGCAGCAGGTGCTTCTCCACCGGCCCGAGCTCCTCCTGCCGCGGATCGGCGAAGAGGTAGCCGCCGCGCGGCGCAGGTGTGACCGCGACGTCGCCCGTCGGCAGTGGCACATCGGTCAGGCGGTGCAGGGCGCGGGCGGTGACGGCGTCCAGCGAGGCCCCCGGGTAGCCGAGCGCGCGGTAGGCGGCCTGGAGCGGCGCATGCAGCTCGCGGTAGACGCGCCCGAGCGCCGCGGCGTCGATGGACGCGATGGCATCCGCCACCGCGTCGTAGCGCTGGTAGGCCGCGGGAGCGATGACGGTCTTCCCGCCGCGCGCCTCGACCGAGAACGGCCGCGCCGGCACGAGGAAGGGGAGCTGGGCGCGAGGAGAGACGCCCTCGGCCAAGTTGTCGGTCACGACCACCCAGCGCCGGACGAGGTCGCCCTCCCCCACCCAGCTCCGGAAGAGCGGGTTCGCGGAGACCGCTTCGAGCAGCGAGCGCACCCGGGCCGGGTCGGCCGGCGGGACCACCCCTTCCGCCTCGCCCCCGTCCAGCGACGGCGGCGCCTTGGGGACGGCGGCGCGCTCGGTCTCGCCCGCTGACCAGCCGCGCAGCCAGAAGCCCACGCCCACCCCGGCGCCGATCGCGAGCAGCACGAGGATGACGACCGGCGCACGGCTCGGGCGGCGCAGCGTGCTCCTGGGCTGTTCCTCCATCGCGTCCTCCTTCGTGGCCGGGCCGCCTTCAGCCCAGCCGATAGATCGTGACCCCGCTGTCACCGTAGCTCCGGCGGTCCAACAGCGCGAGATCTCCCACCGTCTCGGGTGGAGGTCGCCGGACGTCATGCTCGGCGACCACCGCCGCGCCGGGCGCCAGGGCCGGCGCGAGGAGGGCCAGCGCCGCCTCCGGGCCGAGGGCGTAGGGCGGGTCGAGCAGGCAGAGCGTGAACGCGCCGCCGGCGAGCCGCGGCAAGGCCGCCTCCACCCGCTCGCGCCGGACCTCGACCCGCTCTGGGAAGCCGCATGCAGCGGCGTTTCGGAGGATGAGCTCGGCCGCGGCGCGGTCCTGCTCGACGCAGACCGCGCGCTCGCAGCCGCGCGAGAGCGCCTCCAGCGCCAGCGCACCGGTGCCCGCGTACAGGTCGAGCACCCGGCCGCCCTCGAAGAACTGCCCGAGCAGGTTGAAGATGGCGGCCCGCACCTTGTCGCTGGTGGGGCGGGTGGAGAGGCTGCGAGGCGCGAGGAGTGGCCGCCCGCGCGCGGTGCCGGCCACGATCCTCATCGGCGCGCGCCGCCGGCGCCCAGGGCCGCCGCCACCGCGCGCGCGCTGCCGGCGCAGCCGATCGCCTCCAGGAACCCGGACACCTCGAGGTAGGCGAGCGCTTCCAGCCGCTCCGCGGCGGCCTCCGGCAAGACCTGTCCGCCGCGGCCGCCTCCCGCCCCGCGCCGGAGCTCCGGGGGAAGCGAGCGCCAGCCGGCCCCGAGCGCCGCCCCTCCGTCCTCGCAGGCGCGCAGCCGGCTCCCGCGCAGCGCCGCGGCCGCCCCGGCCGGCAGCGGGCCTCGTCGCAGCAGCGCGTGCTCGCCCAGCGCCTCCGCCAACACGTCGAGTCGGGTGCGCTGCGCGAGGGGATCCGCCGGCGCCGCGCCCGCCCCGAGCCGCACGCCGACCACGTCGGCCCGCACGCCCCACCCCTCGAACTCCTCGACGAAGGCCACGGCGGCGTCGGGGTCGAGGGCGTCCGGGCCGCCGGGGAGGACGCACTCCACGGCCAGCTCGCGCTCCGCCGCCACTCCGGCCACCTGGGACGCCGCGTGCGCCCGGCGGGCCAGCGCCACCGCCGAGACGTCCACCGCCAGGTGCGTCGCGCCCGCCTCCATGAGCCGGTGCGCCGCGGCGAAAGCCTGGTCCAGGGCCTCGCTCCCGTCCCCGACTGCCACCTCGCCCGAGATGAAGAAGGGCAGCCCCGGCACGAGCTCGTCGGCCGCGATGGCCACCGCGTCGAACCAGCCGCCGGGGTCCGCGCAGGGGCCGGGCGCGAGGCCCACCACCGCCCCCGCCTCCTTGGCGGCGAGGAGCGCTGCGCGCGCGACCGCCGCGATGGGCGAGACGATGAGCGGCAGGAGCGGCGCGGCCCCGCTCCGCAGCAGATCGCGCAAGGAGAGCGGGCAAGCCTCGCTGCGCGGAGGGAGCCGGTGCACGGCGGCGACGGGGCGGAGCGCGAGGAGCGAGCGCACCCGAGGCGTATAGCACGGCGAGGAGTGGCAGGACGCCCGGCGCGGTGGTCGGGCGGCGCGAACCCCTCACCCTGACCCTCTCCCCCGGCGGGGGAGAGGGGATGTCTCTAGCCCTGGCCTTCTCCCCGGCGGAGCGGGAACGTTTGCCGGACGCGGCCAGAAGCGCTAAGCGTCGACGCATGTTCATCGGGCACTACGCCGTCGCGCTCGCCGCGAAGCGCGTCGCGCCGCGGGCGTCGCTGGGGACGCTGTTCGCGGCCGCGCAGCTCCTCGACCTCGCCTGGCCCGTCCTCGTCCTGGCTGGCGTGGAGGAGGTCCGGATCGCACCGGGGGACAACGCGTTTACCCGGCTCGCCTTCGTGAGCTACCCCATCACGCACTCCGCGGCCGCGGTGGCGTTGTGGTCCGTGCTGTTCGGCGCGGTGTACCTCGCGCGGACCGGGTACCGCGCCGGCGCCTGGGTGACGGGGGCGCTCGTCGCGAGCCACTGGCTCCTCGATGCGGTGGTGCACCGGCCGGACCTTCCGCTCTGGCCGGGCGGGCCGAAGGTCGGGCTCGGGCTGTGGGGGTCCGTCCCCGCCACGCTGGCGCTGGAGGGGGCGGCCTTCGCGGCGGGCGCGTGGCTGTACGTCGCGACGACGCGCCCGCGCGATCGCGTCGGGCGCTGGGCGCTCGCAGCGCTGGTGGGTTTCCTCGGCGCCACCTACGCGGCGAACGTGATGGGCCCGCCGCCGCCCTCGGTGACCGCCGTGGCAGCGTCCGCGCTGCTGCTCTGGCTGCTCGTGCCCTGGGCGGCGTGGGCGGACCGTCACCGCGACCACGCGCCGGAGCAGCCGGCGCCCGCCGCCGCCCGGGCCTGACGTTCCTACGGCGGGGGATGAACCCCCGCCCTACGTCGGCGGAGGTATAGGGCGGCGGAGGTGTAGAGCGGCGGAGGTGTAGGGCGGGGTGTAGGGCGAGGTGTAGGCGAGGTGTAGGGCGGGGGCTTGTCCCCCGCCGGCCACGCCTTCAGTGCGTGTGGACGTCGTCCACGTGCGCGTAGTCGGTCGATTCGATCTGCAGCGTGGTGTGATCGATGCCGAAGCGCCGGCGCAGGTTCGACTTCACCACCGTCAGGATGGCGTCGTTTCGCCCGATGGCGGCGCCGTGGATGACGAGGTGCGCCGAGAGCGCGTAGAGCCCGCTCGAGATCGTCCACACGTGCAGATCGTGTACCGCCACCACCCCCTCGTCGGCGCCCTCCATGAGGCGCGTGATCTCCTCCACGTCGAGGTGGCGCGGCACCGCCTCCATCAGGATGTCGGAGATCTCGATCACGAGCCTCCCGGCGCCCCACAGGATCAGGGCGGCGATGGCGATGGACAGCACCGGGTCGATCCACCCGAGGTCCGGGCGGAGCCACATGGCGCCGGCCCCGGCCAGCACCGCCGCCGAGGCCACCGCGTCGCCCAGCACGTGCAGGAAGGCGGAGCGGGTATTGAGGTTGTGATCGCCGCGCAGCCAGACCAGGATGACCGCGTTGCCGAGGAAGCCCACCGCCGCCACGCCGGCCATGATCCCCAGCCCGATCCCTGGGTGCGGGTGCTGCAGCCGGTTCCAGGCCTCCCAACCGATCCACACCGTCAGACCGAGCAGCGTGGCCACGTTGAACTGCGCCGCCAGGACCTCGAGCCGCCGGAAGCCGAAGGTGCGTTTCACGTCGGCCGGGCGCGCCCCGAAGACGACGGCCAGGAGCGCCAGCCCCAGCGCCGCCACGTCGGTGAGCATGTGGCCGGCATCGGAGATGAGGGCGAGCGAGCCCGACCACCAGCCGCCGACTGCCTCCACCACCATGATGAGCGCCGCGACCGCGAGCGACACGGACAGCCGCTTCACGCTGCTCGCCTCGGAGGGCCCGTGCGCAGCGTGGTGGTGTGCGCGCGCGTGGTCGTGGTCGTGCTGGTGCGCGTGCCCGGCCTCGCCCCTCGCTCCTGCCATCCGCCCTACCTCCGATTGCCGCGCTGCTCGCCCCTGTCCTAACATCCCGCGCCCGCGAGAGCACGCGGCGAGGGGCACATGATCGTGGAGGAGAGCTTCGCGGCGGCGGCCGACGGGACGCGCATCGGGTGGCGCGCCGCCGGCGAGGGCGCGCCGCCGGTGGTGCTCATCGACGGCATCGCCTGCGCCGGGTACATCTGGCGCGAGATCTTCCCTTTCTTGGCCGCGCGTCGCCGGGTGCTGCACTGGAACTACCGCGGCCATGGCCGGAGCGAGCGGCCGCGCGACCTCGCCCACACCACCCTGGCCGACGCGGTCGGCGATCTCTTCACGGTGATGGACGCCGCCGGCGAGCCCTCGGCGGTCCTGATCGGCCACTCGATGGGCGTGCAGGTGTGCCTCGAGGCGCACCGTCGCGCGCCGCGGCGCGTGCGCGCCCTGGCGCTCGTGTGCGGCGCGCCGGGGCACCCGCTCCACACCTGGCACGGCGGTCCGATGCTGGAGGCGGTCTTTCCTGTGCTGAAGCGCCTCGTCATGGCGCAGCCGGCGGCGGCGCGCTGGGCCTTCCGCAACCTCATCCCGACCGAGTTGTCGATCCAGATCGGGAGGTACTTCGAGGTGAACCGCAACCTCCTCCCGCGCGAAGATCTGGAGAAGTACCTGGCCGACGTGGCGGCCGTCGATCCGCAGGTGTTCGTGCGCATGCTCGCCAGCGCCGCCCACCACGATGCGACCGACCACCTGCCCGACATCGACGTCCCGACGCTGGTGGTGGCCGGCGAGAACGACACCTGGACTCCGCTCTCCCGCTCCATCGCCATGCACGAGGCCATCCCGGGGAGCGACCTGCTCGTCCTGCCGGGAGGCATGCACACCGGACCGCTCGAGCACGGGCTGCTCGTGCGTCTCCGGCTGGAACGGTTCCTCGCCGAGCGCGTCCTGGCGGCCCGTCCGCGCCGGCCCCGGCGACGCGCCCGCCCCTCGTGATGGGCGCCCTGCGCCTCGCAGCGGTCCTCGCGCTCCTCGCGGCGCTCGCCGCGCCGCGCGCCGCGCCGGCGCAGCCCTACGACCCCCGGCTCGATTGGCGGACGCTCGAGACGGAGCACTTCCGGATCCACTTCCACGGCGGGCTCGCGGCGCTGGCGCGGCGGGTGGCGGGCGCCGCCGAGCGCGCGCACGCGCTCCTCGTGCCCGCCTTCGCGCACGCGCCAGCGGGGCGGACCGAGGTGGTCCTCTCCGACGACAGCGACGACGCGAACGGCTCGGCGACGCCGCTCCCCTACGACACCATCCGCCTCTTCTCCGTCCCCCCGGCGGCGCTCTCGGAGCTGAACGACGAGCGCGATTGGGTGGAGGGGCTCGTCACCCACGAGTACGTCCACATCCTCCACCTCGACGACATCGAGGGCTGGCCGCGGGCGGTGAACGCCGTGTTCGGGAAGCTCCTCGCGCCGTCCGCCTTCTCGCCCTCGCTCGTCATCGAGGGCCTGGCGGTCCTGCACGAGGCCGATGGCGAACCGGGCGGCGACGGCGGCCGGAACGCGAACGCGCTCTTCGACATGTACGCCCGCGCCCTGGCGATCGAGGGTCCCTTCCCGCGCCTCGACGCAGCGGTCCACCAGCCGCTCACCTGGCCGCGGGGGAACATGGCCTACCTGCTCGGCGGCCGCTTCTTCCTGTATCTCCGCCAGCGCTGCGGGGCCGAGGCCCTCACGGCGTTCACGAGGGATCAGGGCGCGCAGCTGTGGCCCTATCGCCTCGACACGCTGGCGCGCCGCCACCTCGGCGCCGACCTCGCCACGCTCTGGCGGGACTTCGGGGCCGCGGTGCGGGCGCGGGCCGAGGTGGAGCTGGCCGCCATCCGCGAGCGGCCGGTGACGCATGCGAGGCCGCTCACCCGGCGCGGCTCGCAGGTGCTCCACCCGCGCTGGCTGCCGGACGGGAGCGGGCTCGTCTACTTCGACGCGGGCACCGAGGAGCGGCCCGGGCTGCGCCGGGTCGCGCTGGATGGGAGCGACGGCGGGCGTCTGGCGGAGGTGGACGCGAACGGCACCTTCGCGCTCCGCTCGCCGCGCGAGGCGGTCGTCGCCGCGACCGAGATCTGGCGCGAGTTCTCCGCCTACGACGATCTGCGCCTGGTGGACCTCCGGGGCGGCGGGCAGCGCCAGCTCACCGACGGTGAGCGCGCCACCGATCCCGACGTCTCCTCGGACGGGGCGACCGTCGTGTACGCGGTGCACCTGCCCGGCGGCGAGATGGCGCTCCGCCGGCGGAGCCTGGCCGGCGGGCCCGCCGAGACCCTCTTCCAGCGCGAGGGCGTGCAGGTCTCCGCACCCCGCCTCTCGCCCGACGGGCGGCGGGTCGCCTTCGAGCTGCAGGAGAACGGGCGCCGCGACCTGGCCCTGCTCGAGGACGGCGGGCTGTCGTTCGTCACCGACGACGACGCCATCGACCTCGGGCCGTCCTGGTCGCCGGATGGCAGGACGCTGTATTTCGCGAGCGAGCGGAGCGGGGTTTACGATTTGTATGCGTATGAGATCGAGGGGGGCGCGACCGCGACTCTCGATCCCGACCCCCTCACCCCGGCCCTCTCCCCCACCGGGGGAGAGGGAGGACGGTTCAACCCTCCGACCTCGACCTCGACCCCGACCCCGACCTCGACCTCGACCTCGACCTCGACCCCGACCGCGGCCCGTCGCCGCGTCCCGGGGCGGCTCTGGCAGGTCACCAACCTCGAGATGGGAGCGCTCGAGCCGCAGGTGTCCCCGGACGGCGCTACCCTCGCCTTCGTGGGCTACTCGCGGCGCGGGTACGACCTCTTCGCGCTGCCGATCGACCGCTCGACGTGGACCGAGCCGGCACCGCCCCGGCCGCGGCCGCTGCGAGGGCCCGAGGCGCCGCAGACGCCCTCGCCGCCGGCGTCGCCGGACCGGCCCTACCGCGCGCTCGACACGGCTTTCCCCACCTTCTGGCTGCCCACGCTCGGCCTCGACGGCGCTGGCAGCACGCTCGGCGCCGTCACCGGAGGATCGGACGTGCTGCTCCAGCACGTCTATCTCGCCCAGGGCTGGTACGGCCTCACGAGCCGCCAGCCGGGCTACGACGTCGCCTACCTCGGCACCTGGCTCTACCCGCGCCTGCAGCTCTCCTCGGCGCGGTTCATCGACGTGGCGCCCGGCGTGCCGGAGCGGCTGGAGGAGGCGTGGGTGCCCTTCGAGGCGAGCGCGACCTTCACCGACACCCGTCTCACCCGCGCCAGCTCGCTCACCGTCGGCTGGCGCGCCCTGCGGCTGCGCGCGCTCGGCGGAGTGCCGCAGGTGGACGAGCCGGGCGTGGCGGCGTACCGCAACGGCACGGCCAGCGAGTGGTCGGCCAGGGTCGCGTACAGCGACGCGCGCCGCTTCGTGAGCTCGATTTCGCCCGAGGAGGGGCGGGTCCTCTCGCTCGGCGTGCGCGGCGCCGACGCGGCGCTGGGCGGCACCTTCACCTACGCCCGGGCGCGGGCCTCGATCGCCCAATATCTGCGGGTCCCGGGCACCCGCCATGTCGTGCTCGCCGTCCGGGCGTCGCTCGGCGTGGCGCGCGGCACCCTGGGCGGACGCCAACCCTTCACCCTGGGTGGGCCTGCGAGCGAGGACCCGGTGAGCCTCGCCCTGGCGACGTTCCTCGGGCCGGTGGTGCCAGGCGACGTGCTACGCGGTTATCCGTCGGGCGCCCTCGCCGGCTCGACCCTGGAGAACGGCAGCCTGGAGCTGCGCTTTCCGCTGGCCGTGATGGAGCGCGGCTACCGCGCCTGGCCAGTGCAACTCCGGCGGCTGCACGGCGCGCTCTTCCTCGACGCGGGCCAGGTGGTGCCGGCGCCCCCCTCCGGCGGCGCGCCGTTCGGCGCGGTACGCGACCTGCGCTTCGGGGCGGGAGGGGAGCTGCGGGCGGAGATGGTGCTCGGGTATGCGCTGCGCACCGATCTCCGCCTGGGGCTCGCGCGCGGGCTGGGGCAGCTCCTCCGGACGTGGTCAGGGGGGCGACCCTCCGACCCGGATGCCATCACCCAGCTCTACCTGACCCTCGGCCCGAGCTTCTGATCGAGAGCGGAAGACTACGCGTGCGCCTCGCGCCGCCCGCGCAGGGCGGACGCCATCCGGAACGGGATGCTCAGGAGCGTCCGCGCGAGCTTGACCGTGTCCGTGACGAGGTCGCCGAGGATCGCAGACATGGGCTCCCGCCGCCGCTCGGCCGCTTCCCTGGCAGCATGCAGCTCCTGCATCAGCCGCACCTTCGCCCGCTCGGCTGCCTTGCCGGCAGCCGAGCCTGTATCGTCGCCGATGTGAAGCTTCCCGTGCGTGCTGCGCTTCAGCTCGGCCCGCTGCTGCCCGAGCGCCGCCTTGGGATCGAGTCGCCTGATCTTGGCCATGCCGGTACGATAGTGACTCGCTGCGGCGTAGACCGGAGACGCCTGCCGAGCTCCGCCGGCCCCGACCCGCTCGACCGCGCCGCCGCTTGCGGGGCGCGCAGGCCGATGCTAGAACGCGCCGGTCTCGCCGACATAGCTCAGCTGGTAGAGCAACTGATTCGTAATCAGTAGGTCCCCGGTTCAATTCCGGGTGTCGGCTCCAGAAACAGCAGCAACCGCGGGCGGTTTTCGACTTCGGTCGGGCCGCCCGCTCTGCTTCGAAGCGGGCCGTGTCGCCACCTCGTCGCTACGTCGTCGCGCCGGAGGCCTCTGGCAGCCCCGTACAGCCGCGCGCCGCCGGGCGCCCTCTCGTACGTCGGGAGGCTCGATCGCGCCAGGACGGGCGGGCGCCGTTCGCAGGTAGGGGGCGAAACACGAGGTGCGCCGCGCGCAGGCGGGCCTACGGCACCGGGTCCGAGTCGGACCCCCCGCCTGGTGACCGCTCGCGCTGGCCGGCGCGCAGCTCCAGGTGCTCGGCCTGGATGACGAGCCCGGCGGCGGCGTCGAGGCGCTTCGCGACCATCTCGAACCAGGCGCGGGCGATCGGGTCACGGGCTTGCTCCGACTTCGCACGCGCGACCCTGGCGCGCTCGATGAGCGCGATCTGCGGCGGCATCCTGTCTCCCCTGCCCTCGTTCACAGTTGTACCGCGCCCAACGGTTGATCGGCGACGAAGTGGCCGGAGGGGATCGGCCGAGGTACGCTGCCTGCTCCCCAGCAGCACCGGCGCCCGCGGCCGACGATGCCCTCCAGGCCGCGGGCGCCTCCCTTGTTCATGGCCCGAAGCTCCACCCGGCGCGCACGCCGGCTCGTGCCTGGGTGGTGAACGCCTGCGCACCGGTGGGGCTTCTGCCGTCATAGAAGCGCCCGATGAAGGCGAACGCGGCGAGGTCGACGGGCCCGAGCTGCACGAGCTGCCGGTCGAGCTCGAGCGCGTACTCGGGCGTGCCCTGGATGTTCGCGGGGTCCCACTCCGCCCAGCCACCCGCCCACCACAGGCGCGTGCGGTCGGTCGAGGGCAGCGGCCGCTCGAGCTCGGTCACCTTCGAGAGCTTCGGCGAGACGATGCCCTGCGCGATCGTGGCGCGCGGGCCGGGCCCGAGCCGGTCGAGCCGGATCGCGCCCTCGAGGACGCCGGCGCCGGCAGCGCCCCTCAGGTGGAACTCGTCCGCGACGAACTGCGTCGGCTGGCCTGGCTCGAGGAGGCACGGCGGGCACGTGCCGCCGGCGGCGACGGTCACGGTCGGCAGCGGCGTCCCCTCGGCGGCCGCGGGCTCGGTCACGAGCTCGTCGACCTCCTCGAGGTGGGCGCCGAGCTGCTCCGCCTTCTGGACGCGCTCCTGGACGGCGGGGGGCGACCTGGTCGCGAGGTCGGCCGCGACCTTTCCCAACGCCGAGCTCGTGACGCGCTCCTTCGTGAGCAGGTCGTTCGCCTGGAAGGTCGCCGTCT
>WNGL01004423.1_pt1 | contig 16906 bp, 17 predicted proteins | sample 5400591 | NCBI WGS metagenome assembly WNGL01 (sample SAMN13153377, study PRJNA577476) | soil metagenome | isolation source: 80 cm soil or saprolite under Garry oak tree replicate 1 | place: USA:California | collected 2016-06-15
TAGCGGCTGCTCGGAGCCGATCTTATAGGGCTTGGTGGCGCCGAATGCGGCACGCCAGGGCACAGGCAGAAGCATCATGGCGCCGATCGCGCCGCCGCCCCAACCGACGAGCCGTCGGCGGGTGAGCTTGCCGCGATACCAGATGTCTTGCGCCCACTTCTCGTCCTTCCACTTCTCAGTCATTGGCTGTTCCTTCCCCTTGGAATTCGTGCTTTCTGGATTTCGTCCTTCTGGAATTTGTCCGGCTGTCCCTTAACGGGCTTTTTGACGGGTGATTTAGGGCATTAGCAAACGCGATATTGCGTACGGTTTCAACCGGATTCGGTTGCCGGCCGACAGGCGGGCAGCGCACGATCCGTGTAACATCGTCGCGCCGGAAGCAGTTTTTCCGGCCCTAGTTGATGATAAAATGGGCGAAATACAGTGATGGCAATCATGCAGGAGCAAACATTGGCAATGGCGAGCCTGCGCCGGGAAAAACCGGAAACACTGTCAACCGGCCGCGCAGCGCGGCTCGCAATTCGCCGTAACCAGCATGCCGGACCGACATCCGGTCTGGCGCCCGGCTTCGTTCAGGCCAATCTCGCCATCCTGCCACAAGCGCTGGCGCAGGACTTCCTGCAATTTTGCCAGCGTAATCCGAAACCGTGCCCACTGCTCGGGATCTCGGCTCCCGGCGATCCACGTATTCCGGCATTGGCCGACGATCTCGACATTCGCACCGACCTGCCGCGCTATCGCGTCTGGCGCGGCGGCGCACTGGTCGATGAACCAAGCGACATCGCCAAATGGTGGCGCGACGATCTGGTCACGTTTGCGATCGGCTGTTCGTTCTCGTTTGAGCAGGCGCTGCTCGAGGCCGGGATCGAGCTGCGCCACATGACTTGCGACTGCACGGTGCCGATGTACCGTACCTCAGTCGAGACCGCGGCCGCCGGTCCGTTCCACGGCCCGCTGGTGGTTTCGATGCGGCCGATGAAGCCCGCCGACGCCATTCGCGCCATCCAGATCACGACGCGCTTTCCTTCGGTGCATGGCGCGCCCGTGCATATCGGCAAACCAGAATCGATCGGCATCAAGGATCTGACCCGGCCGGATTGGGGCGATGCGGTGCCGGTGCACGATGATGAGCTTCCGGTGTTCTGGGCCTGCGGAGTGACGCCGCAGTCCGTGATCATGGCGGCGCGACCGGATTTCTGCATCACCCACTATCCCGGCGCCATGCTGGTGACGGACCGGCGCAACACTGAATTTGCGATCATGTAAAATTTGCTGGTAGCCCGCATGGAGCGAAGCGCAATGCGGGATTCCACAATGATGACCCCGGATTTCGCAAACGCTTCATCCGGGCTACAGGTCCTAAATGCTCATCGATTTTCAGCAACGCCGCCGGAATTGCTCAAAGGTGAACCTGGCAAAGCAACGGCCGATCTCGATCGCGACGGCAATCCGCATTATCTGCTCAATCCGCTGCTTGCCGATCTCGGCGCGCATATCCGCGTGATGGATGCAGCCGGTATCGATGCCGGCGTGCTGACTTGCGGCGCCGGTTTTGATCAGCCGGACATTGCAGTTTGCCGCCTCATCAACGATCGCCTGCGCGAAGCTGAGCGGGCGTATCCCGGCCGTTTCATCGGCTTAGCTCATGTGCCTGCGCTTAAAGCTACGGAAGCTGCCGCCGAATTAAAGCGCTGCGCTGTCGAACTCGGCTTTCCGGGCGCCGTCATCGCCTCGGAATTACAGGACTTGCCACTCGATGCCCAGGAGCTGCGGCCATTCTGGAAAGCCTGCGCCGATCTTGGTCTTTACGTCTTCATCCATCCTTTGCCGCGCGTCATTCGCTGGTCGCGCATGGATGCCGACGATCTCGGTCGCATGCTCGGCTGGGAATTTTCGTTGATGACGGCGGCGGTCCGCGTCATCAATTCCGGCCTGCTCGACGAACTGCCGACGCTTAAGATCCAATTCTCGCATTTCGCCGGCGGCATCGGCCGCTATCTCGGCCGCATCCGCGGCTTTCAAGCGCGCGATAAATGGGGCACGGCGGATCTCGCCCGGCACGGCCGCCGGCCGCGCCAGCCGTTCGAACATTATCTCGATCATCGCCTGTATTACGATATCGCCGGCTGGGCCGGGCCCGAACACGCCGCCGAACTGGGCGGGCACTGGGTGCGCTTCGGCTTGCAGGAACTTGCGCGCTCGCAGCTCGTCTTCGCCACCGACTATCCGCAAGCCGTGCGCGAGCCAAGCGAGGTCGCGGCCTATGTCGCAGCGGTGCGCGCGCTCGGCGAGGACGGCCATACAATCGCCAGTGGCGCCAACGCGGAGCAGCTCATTCCGGATTTGAAGCGGCGACTTGCTGCGCGTTCGCCTGCCGTCAAGATACCGGCATGAACGACAAGCCGGCGGCGAACGAAACGGCGTTCGATCCGGGGCGCGCCGGCTGGACCATGGTCAAGCCGATCGGCTTCGGCGACGTGGTCGGCCCGATCTGGCGGCAGGGCGATGCGCGGTTCGGCTTCGTCGTCGAGGCCAAGCATCTGAACTTTGCCGACATCGTGCATGGCGGGATGGTCACCACGCTCGCCGATCAGGCCATGGGCATGACCGCGCAGCGCGCGACCGGCGGCAAGCCGCACGCCACCATCGAATTGAACATCCAGTTTGTCGGCGCGGTACGGCTCGGCGAATTTGTCGAGGCGCATTGCGAAGTGGTGCGGCTGACGCGCGTGATCATCTTCATGCAATGCAAGCTCGTGGTCGGCACGCGCACCGTGGCGAATGCGACGGGCATCTGGAAGATAACGGGGGAGGGGTAGCGCCTTATTCCGTCACCCTGAGGTGGCCGCGAAGCGGCCCTCGAAGGGCGACGGCCAAGGCGCCAACCGAAATCGGTTATTCCGATTTCGGAACATGATTTTTGCCCAAGTCGGCCAGGGCCGCCTTGGGGGCCGTGCATCCTTCGAGGCTCGCGGAGTTTACCATCGGGCCGGCCACTTCGCGCCGGACCCGTTGGCTCGCGCCTCAGGATGACGGAGGACTACCCCCGAAACCTCCTCAGCGTGCCGCCCTTCATCACCGAACCGGGCAGCGGGTGGCCGACCACATCTTCGGCGAGGCGCGCGCAGTCGATCAAAGTATCGAGATCGATCCCGGTCCTGATGCCGAGTTCGTCGCAGAGAAAAACAAGATCCTCCGTGCAGACGTTGCCAGCGGCGCCTTGATGGCCGGCGAATGGACAGCCGCCTAATCCGGCGACCGAAGAGTCGAACCGCGTCACGCCCATTTCGAGTCCGGCATAGGCATTGGCGATCGCCATCCCGCGCGTGTCGTGCAAATGCAGCGCGATGTCGAGCTCCGGCCAGCGCTCGCGCAAAGTGCCGACCGTGCGCTTGACGGCAAGCGGCGTCGCCCAGGCCATGGTGTCGGCCAGCGTGATGTATTTGAGCCGCACGCCGTGCTCCTGCGCCACGTCCAGGATTTGCTGCACCAGTGCGACGAGGCGGGAGACCGGAACGTCGCCCTCAAAGTTGCAACCGAATGCCGCCATGATGCTGCCGCGCTCGACCGGAACACCTGCGGCTTTGTACCCCTCGACGATGGCGTGCTGTTCGGCGAGCTGCTGGGCCGCGGTGCGGTTCTGATTGCGCAGCAAGAATTTTTCGGAAGCCGACAACTGAATCGTCCCGGTATTGGTCAAACGGTCGGAAAATTTCAGTGCGCGCTCGAAGCCTTTTTTGTTGAGCCAGAGTGCGGTGTAGGCGACCCCCGGCTTCCGCGTAACACCGCGCACGATATCGTCGGCGTCGGCCATGCCCGGGACCGCTTTGGGATTGACGAAGGAAACGATCTGGATGCGATCGAGCCCGGTTTGCGACAAGGCATCGATCAGCGCGATCTTACGCGCGGTCGAGATCGGTCCCTTCTCGATCTGAAAGCCTTCGCGCGGGCCTTCCTCGGTGATGTGAACAGCGTTTGGCAGATCGCTCATAATTGTCGGCTCAGTTTGCCCTCACGGCAACAATCCCACGCTTGGCGAGCGCCGCAATCTCGTTCGAACCAAGACCAAGCTCGCCGAGAATCTCGGCGGTGTGCTCGCCGATCGCCGGCGCCTGCCGCCGCAGCATGAAATCATGGGTGCCGATTTCGATCGGCAGCCGCGGCAGCTTGGCGCGGAGACCGTCGGCGAATTCAATCTCCAACATGCGGCCGCTAGCATTGAGCTGGGGGTCTTCAAATAGGTCGCCAGGCTTGGCGACCGGAGAAAAAGGAACATCGATGCGGTCGAACAATTCGGCGAGTTCGGCCTGCTCATGCCGGGCGATGATGCTGGCCACGATCGGCCGTAGCGTTCCGCGCATGCGCACGCGATCTTCATTCGTCTTATACGCAGGATCCTGCAGAAGGTCTTGCCGGGTGAACGCGTCGCAAAACCGCTGCCATTGGCCGTCGCTGGTCAACCCGACAAAAATCTGCTCGCCATCGGCGGTGGCGAACGGCTCATAGATGCCCCAGGCGCCTTCCCGCGCCGGCATCGGCGGCAGCGGCCGCCCGGTGACAACTTCGCCGGCCATGTGCTGCATCATCAGAAACGCGGTCGACTCGAACAAGGCCGATTTGACCATTTGCCCGCGCCCGGTGCGTTCGCGCTCACGCAGCGCGGCCTGCACGCCGATCACCGCGAACATCCCACCCATGATATCGACCACTGACGATCCGGCGCGCAGTGGCTGGCCGGGCGGTCCCGTCATATAGGCCAGTCCAGCCATGAACTGCACCACTTCATCGAGCGCCGGCCGATGCTCGTAGGGCCCGCTGAGAAAGCCTTTGAGGGCGCAATAGATCAGCCGCGAATTTTTTTGTGAAAGGTCGCCGAAACCGCAGCCGAGCCGGTCCATCGTGCCAGGCGCGAAATTTTCTAGCACGACGTCAGCGGTTACTGCGAGGCGATAGAGCAGGGCGCGGCCTTCTTCGTTTTTCAGATCGACTGCGAAGCTGCGCTTGTTGCGGTTGAAGGTGGCAAAGAATCCGGCGGCGAAACCGATGCGCCGGCGTGTCGGGTCGCCGTTCGCCGGCTCGACTTTGATCACGTCGGCGCCGAGATCGGCGAGGATCAAACCCGCGCTCGGTCCCATGATGGTGTGGCAGAATTCGAGCACGCGAATGCCGGCCAGGGGAAGGGCAGCGGATTTTTCGTGGTGTTTCATGCCGTGCTCCTACCACCTCTCCCCGCCGTGCGGGGAGAGGGAGCGCGGCTACGCGCCCTTCGCCCGCGCCTCGTGAATCGCGCGCCACAGCCGCTCCGGCGTTGCCGGCAAATCGATATGGTTGATGCCGAGCACCGAAAGCGCGTCGGCCAGTGCATTGGCGACTGCCGGCAGCGCGCCGACCGAACCGGCTTCGCCAGCACCCTTGACGCCGAGCGGATTGGTCTTGGTCGGCACCGGATTGCTCTCGACATGAAAGCCGATCAGGTCGCTGGCGCGCGGCATGGCGTAATCCATGAACGAACCAGTCAGGATCTGGCCCTGTTCGTCGAACCTGATGTCTTCCATCAGCACTTGCCCGACGCCCATGGCGATGCCGCCATCGACCTGCCCGTGCAGCAAGAGCGGATTGATGACCGTGCCGACGTCGTCGACCACGTTGTAGCCGACGATCTCGACCACGCCGGTTTCCTCGTCGATTTCGAGTTCGCAAACGTGTACGCCGTTGGGGTAACTGGCGACGTGGCCGGTATAGATCGCCTTTTCGATCAGGCCTGGCTCCATGCCTTGCGGCAAATTCTTCGGCTCGAGCGACGACTTGGCCACTTCTTTGATGGTTAGCGTCTGATTGGTCTTCTGGCTCGAAAATACTCCGTCGGCGAATTTGATGTCGCCGATCTCGACTTTGAGCATATGGGCCGCGATCGCTTTGGCCTTGGCCTCGACCTTGTCGGCGGCAAGCGTGAAGGCCGAGCCGGAAAATGCCGCCGAGCGTGAGCCGCCGGTGCCCTCAGCGAAGAACACCTGGTCGGTGTCGCCCTGGATATAAGTCACTTCGTTCGGATCGAGGCCGAGCCGGTCGCAGACGATCTGCTTGAACGCGGTTTCATGGCCCTGGCCCTGATTGATGCTGCCGGAAAACATCGATACCGAGCCGGTGCGGTCGAACCTGATCTCGGCACCCTCAAGGCCAGCCGGCGCCGAACGCTCGATCGTATTGGAAAAACCTAAGCCTCGCAGCTTGCCGTCCTTGCGCGCGCGGGCGCGACGCGCCTCAAAACCTTTCCAATCGGCGGCTTTGAGCGCGAGATCCATGTTCTTTTCGAATTCGCCGGAGTCATAAGTGAAGGTGACGCTGGTTTTGAATGGCAGGGCGCTCGGCGGAATGGTGTTGCGCCGGCGCAGCTCAGCCGGATCGATGCCAAGTTGATCGGCAGCGAGATCGACCATGCGCTCGATGACGTAACCCGATTCCGGCCGGCCATTGCCGCGATAGGGGCGCACCGGTTGGGTATGCGTGAACACCGCGGTGGCCTCGATATGGGAAGCCGGCGTGCGGTAGACACCCGCCAGGGTGCCGAGATTGCCGGTGAAGGCCGGCATGCCGGTCTGCAGATAGGCACCGATCGCGGCGACGACCCTGGCACGGAAGCCGAGAAACGTGCCGTTCTGGTCGAGCGCGAGCTCCGCTTCGGTGACATTGTCGCGGCCTTGCGCGTCGCACAGAAAAGATTCCGAACGTGTCGCTACCCATTTCACCGGGCGCCCGGTAAGCTTGGCGGCGCACAGCACCAACGCCACTTCGTTATAGACGGCCGATTTCATGCCGAAGCTGCCGCCGATGTCGCCGCAGACTACGCGGATCTTGCTGTCGGGGACTTTCAGCACAAATTGTGACAGTTCGGTTTGAAACACGTTGGTCCGCTGCAAGGTCGTGTAAATCGTATAGCGGCCCTCGATCGGCTCGAACATGCCGATGCAGCCGCGCGGCTCCATGGTCGCCGCCGTGACGCGATTGATAACGAAGCGATGCTTGACGACATGCGCGGCGCGCGCAAACGCCGCGTCGGTTGCTTCTTTGTTCCCTTCGAGATGGACGAAGCCGATATTGTTGGGACAATCGTCCCAGACCAGCGGCGCCCCCGGTTTTGTGGCATCGCCGGTGGATGCGACCATAGGCAGCGGCTCGTAATCGACCTCGATCAGCTCCGCGGCATCGATCGCCTGATAGTAATTTTCGGCGACGACGAAGGCGACGTAGTCGCCGATCATGCGCACGCGGTCCTCGGCCAGCGCCGGATAACGCGGCCGATAGCCGGGCACGCCGTTGCGGCGCTGCAGTCCGCCGGGCACCGGCAGATCGCCGAAGCCGGCCGCCTTGTACTCGGCGCCCGTCAGCACCGCGAGCACCCCGGGCGCGCTCTTGGCTTTGGCCGTATCGATCGAGCGGATGCGCGCATGGGCATGCGGCGAGCGCAGCACATAACCGGAGGCCATGCCGGGAAACACCATGTCAGCGACATAGCGTCCGTGGCCCTTAACCAGCCGCGGATCTTCGAATCGCGGAACGGGCTGGCCTATCGCGAATTCACCCATTACATGCCTCGCGCAGTAGCGTGCTGGAATGCCAAAGCGAAATAGTTGGTAAGCACAAAGTCATTTTCGCTTGGGCCTATCGGAAGGAGCGATCGGTCTTACAACGGCTTGCAAAGGCCTTCAATCGGGCTTTAACCGGACCTGACGAGGCAGTACGCTGACGCAGACTTGCGATTTGCCGGATCCGCTCTGCCAATGGTGCAGCCCACAATAATGCAGCCCACCTCACAACGCGCGGCCGACCCGGCGGTGCAGACATTCGAAGCTGCCTTGGAAGTGCGCGCGCTGGCCATGGCCGATGCCTGCACCCGTTGCGGCAAATGCGTTGAAGTTTGCCCGGTCACCGGGCCAGGCGGACTCACGCCGGAAGAGCTGCAAAATCCCGCCGCGGTTATCGGCGGCATCATCGACATTGTGCGCACCGGCCAAGGCAATGAAGCCGCCCGCAAATGGGCCAATGCCTGCATTCTCTCTGGCGAATGCATCAAGGCCTGCGACTACAGCGTCAATCCGCGCTTCCTGTTGCACATGGCACGGGTGCAGATGGCGCGCAGGTCCGAGCCGGTCGTGCAGCGGAAAAATGGCGTCGAAGGCTTCCGCAAAGTCGCCCGCGAGGTCACCCATCTGTCGCGCATCCAGCTCGACGATGCTCTGCTGCAACGCTTGGGGCAGGCCGCCAAGCAAGCGAGTGGCACAGAAGAACCGCCGGATTTCGTCTTTTACACCGGCTGTAACGTGCTCAAGACGCCGCACATCGCGCTCCTCGCCCTCGACATTATGGATGCGCTCGGCGTCACCTATGAGGTGATGGGCGGACCGACGCATTGCTGCGGCATTGTGCAGATGCGCGCCGGTGACGTCGCAACATCCGGCCGTGTCGCCGAAGGCACGCTCGACAAGCTTTCGCGCAGCAAGAGCGGCCAGGTGCTGTCATGGTGCCCGTCCTGCCAAGTGCAGTTCGCCGAGACGACGCTGCCGACGATCGAGAAGACGCGCGGCGCGCGGCCGTTCGAAATGACGCCGTTCACGCTGTTCATTCGTAAGAATCTCGACCGGCTGCGGCCGCTGCTGCGCGAGCGCGTGCCGATGCGGATCGCCTTGCACCGCCATCCCGGCGTCCGTGGAGTCGTCGAGGCGGCCGAGGAGATTTTGCGCACGGTCCCCGGCGTCGAGATCGTCGATCTACGCCAGCCGGCGGTCGGATTACAGGCCAACAGCATTCGCGTGCTGCCGGCCTATCGCCGGCAATTGCAGGAGCAGGAATTGCAGGCCGCCGCGGTCGCCGGCGTCGATGCTCTGGTCGCGGTCTATCATTCCGATCACCGCGAATTGTGCGCGCATGAGCGCGACTGGCCGTTCCGCATCATGAATATGTACGAGATCGTCGGCGCCGGCATGGGGTTACATCGCGACGATCAATTCAAGCGGCTTAAGATGATGCAGGATGCCGACGCGATCCTCGCCGACTGCCGCGATCTCGTCGAGCAGCATGGCCTCGACGTCGAGACGACGCGCGCCGCGATTCAGGCGATGCTCGATGAGCAGCCGGCGCCGCTGCGTGGGGGCGGGCTAGCAGACTACTTGGCGCGCCCGGCTATTGGGCCAGTTCGATGCGCTTGATCCATTCCAAGCCGAGACGGCCCTGGCCGAGGATGAGGCGCACAGAGCCGCTGTCCGCCATCGCCTCGAGATCTTCCTGCGGCGTGCCGATCGCGGTAACTGGAACGCGCAGACGCTCGTACACCTCGCGCGGCGTGTCGAGATCCACAACCGCGCGCGAGGAGGGCCACGCACGCGCCGAGACATAATAAATTCGGTTGGCTGGGTCGTGATGGCGCGTCGGGTGCTTGGCGACGACCGCTACGTTCCTGGCGATCAGAGGCGTGTCATAGCCGTTGGCGATGCCGGCAAGTCCGAGCAACAGAACGATATGCACAAACCAAAACCGGCGCGGAATACTAGTTTAAGCTGTTGCGGCATACCGCGGGGAAAGGCCTCGCTGCCAAAGAGGGCAAAACTCGCCAAAAACCAGAACACCACGCTGGCGAGCCCGCCGATATAGAGGGTGCGATCCTGGATAAGGAATGGATAGTAGTTGATCGTAACCAGGCCGATCGCCGGGCCGCCAAAAATTATCAGACTTTGCCAGACGATCGAGATTATTTGCGGTAAGCGCGGCTTGTCCGGATCGAGCGCGAAGGGGCTTCGTCCTCCCGGACGCCACCAGACTTCCTGGGCATTGCTCATCGATTTTTCCGCTCGCTGGTCTTTTTGGAGTACAGCGTGCGCGTAAACGGACTATTGATAAAATGAAGCTGAATGCAGCGGTATTAGAGCGTACCAAGGGCGCGGCGCCGGCAGAAGCCTCAGTCGTATCTATTGTTGAAATCGCGAAGCACCGCGTCAGGCCGAGTGATAACGCTGTGAGGCGAAAAGACTAACGGGGCGACATGCGTCCCGCGGGAACCCAGTCCGCGCATGCCACGTTGAGCCAGGTCGAAGCGCATTTCATGACCGCGTCACAAAGAAACGCGTGCATGAAAGAGCTCGTATTGAGAAACCGCAGTAATGCGAAGCGCGTGGCTCCTGATCAAGATGACGATCGAGAACTGGGTCGCGCATAAGGATGCGCGGCAGGGCGCAGCGCTCGCCTATTATTCAGTCTTCTCCGTCGGTCCCCTGATGATCATCGCGATCGCGATCGCCGGCTTTGTATTCGGTGCAGAAGCCGCGCGCGGCCAAGTGCAGGAGCAGCTTTCCGGCATGGTCGGCCAGACCGCGGCGGCGGCGATCGACAGCATGCTTGCTGGAGCAAACAAGCCGCAACAGGGCTTGCTCGCCACCGCGATCGGCACCGCGGTTCTGTTGTTCAGCGCGCTTGGCGTCGTCGTTCAGCTCAAGGACGCCTTCAATACCGTATGGGAGGTGGACGAAACTAAGATCAGCGGCGTCTGGCAATTCATCCGCACGTATTTGATCTCGCTGGGCGCGGTGATCGGATTTGGTTTTCTGCTCCTGGTGTCGCTGTTGTTCACCACCGCATTATCGGCCGCCGGGCAATTTGTTGGCGCTCAGTTGCCGCAGACCGCACTCCAAAGCGCCGGTTCGCTCATTTCTTTCGCCGCCATTACCGCGATGTTCGCCATGATGTTCAAATGGCTGCCCGATACTGAGGTGGAGTGGCGCGATGTCTGGCTCGGCGCCGCCATCACCGCCGCGCTGTTCGAGCTCGGCAAATTGGTGATCGGTATCTATGTGGGCAAGCTGGCGCTTGCTTCCACCTATGGCGCCGCCGCCTCGCTCGTGATCCTTTTGATCTGGGTCTATTACTCCGCGCAAATCGTACTGTTGGGCGCCGAGTTCACGCATTGCTATGCGAGCCGCTATCGCGAACGCCAGCGGACGCTCCACGTTCCCCCGGAAGGCTTATCCAAGTCTGCGGCTTGATCCGCGCGCCTGAAGCGGAGCGAACGGGTTCAGCGCGTCGTCGTCAATCCATTTGGATATTGGCGTCCTTGATCATTTTTCCCCACAGCGCGAGCTGAGCCTTGATGAAGTCACCCAGCTCCTCCGGCGTTGAGGAGAAACCCTCGAAGCCGACATTCTTGAACCTGCCTTGCGCTTCCGGACTGTCAATGATCTTGCGCAGCGCCCCATTGAGCTTGTTCACGACCTGCGGCGGCGTGCCGGCCGGCGCGACGAGGCCGGCCCAAGTGTCGAGATTGAATCCTGTAATGCCGGCCTCGTCCATGGTCGGCAGATCCGGGAACAGCGTACTGCGACGGATGCGCGACACGGCCAGCGGACGCAGCGTGCCGGCATTGACGTGCGGCATGGCGGTGGTGAAATCGGCAAGCATCATCGAAACGCGGCCGCCGATGATGTCTTCGATCGCGGGCGGCGTGCTCTTGTAGGGCACGTGCAGCATGCTGATTCCGGCGACATGTTTGATCGTCTCAAGCGCGACGATGCCGGCCGTGTTGCCCGTGGCAAAGGTCAGCTTGCCGGGATTGGCCTTGGCATAGTCAATGAGCTCCCTGACCGAACGGATCGGGAGTTTCGGATCGATAACCAGCATCAATGTGAAGCTTCCAACTCGCGTGATCGGCACAAAGTCCTTCACCGGATCGTAGTTCACGTCCTTGTGCAGATATGGATCGGCGGATAACGGCGAATTGGTCCCCATCAGCAGGGTATAGCCATCCGCGGGCTGGTGATGGACGTAAAGCGCAGCCAGCGCGCCGTCGGCACCCGGCCGATCCTCGACGATCACCGGCTGGCCAAGCGCGGGACCAAGCTCATTGGCGATAATGCGGCAGATGGTGTCGCTGGCGCTGCCAGGACCGAACACTGCGACCATGGTGACCGGGCGCGAAGGATAATTGTCGGCGTAAAGCGCGGCGCTGAATAAGGCAGCGGTAGCGGAGACGACAACGAGGAGCAATTTTCTCATGCTGCTTCTCCTGTCCGTGAGGTCGGCGCAAGGTTGCGATATATGCATGTGCGTGTCTGGCCTAGCGTGGCCGCACGCCTTGTTCCGAGCATAACAGATTACACGCAGGTTAGCGCGGCTTCGTCAGCCCCTAGTGTCTGTCGCTTTCCTTGTTGCTTCCCTGGCCCCTTGGGCCAAACATTCGCGCCGCCCCCACCGAGCTCTGCCATTCAAGCAGCACTGGTTCCCAGAACCAGCATTGCAGTTCCAGGCGCCTTCGGAAACCGCTTTGCGATGCCGACGTTGGCACCGGTAAGCAAAGCAAGGAGCAAAAATGTCGATAGCGAAAATTGTTGCGCTCGCGACCATGCTGATGTTCGGCGCTTCCCAACTGGCGTTGGCACAAACAAATCCATACGCGGGCGGCGGCGGCGAAGGCACCGAATCGGGCCATCCCGAAAAGGCTCAGAATGCCAACCGCGGCCCCGGCAAAAACCCCGGCGGTCCAGGTCAGGGTTACCAGTAATTGCGACTGCCACAGCAGAAGGCCCGGTGTGCTTTGGTGCACCGGGCCTTTTTGATGTGAGGACAAGACAATCTTGCGTTAGATCAGCGCGAGCATTCCGCTCCAGAATTGCTGGGAAGCGCCGACTTCGACATCGTATTTGCGCACGAAGCTGAGCCTGCCGTCCTCCGCGACCCGAAAAACCGTCATTCCCGCCGGCATGCTGGCGCCGTCGCGCCGCGGCATCGGCATCATGCTGGCGGCAACCAGAAGCCTACCGCTCGCGTCGATGCCGAAGGTGCGCAGCTGAACGCCGCGGCCGTCGATGTGCTGGATAGGCTTCGGCTCGCCGCTATTCTGAGCGATGGCGTAGACGACCACATTGTTTTCGCCGTGATCCGAAATTTCTCTGGCGCTGCCCGGCGCCACGGGAAAGGTCCGGTTCGTCAGGTAGACGAATTTGCCATTGCGATGGACATGGATCGGTCCCGCGCCCTGGCTCGCTGGTGCCTTGGGATTCGATAAGGTGTCCTTCACAAAGAGCGGGTCCCGCGCGAGGCCGGTGGCATCGTCGAGCGCATAGACATGGAGCTTGTTTTGACGCTCGATCGAGACAAAGGCCCAGGGCTTGGCCGGGTGAAAGTCGAGATGGCGCGGGCCGAAGCCGAGACCGTTGCCAGGCGTGATCGAGGCCAAGTTTCGCAACACGCCATTCTCAAATGCGAATGTCTTGATCGCGCCGGGATCCTCCGGCTTGTTCGCTGTGGCGTGGTTGCCGCGCGTCACCAGCACGACGCAGCGATTCGACGGCGTCGCCAGGATCTGATGCGCATAGATGCCGGTGTCGAGATCCGGCGGCTGCTTCATAGGTGCGCCGATGCTGCCATCGGCGGCAAGGCGATGCACGGTCAGGCCGCTCGGATTGTTATAAGCCGTGAGTAAATAGCCGCCGCTCCGATCGACGCTGGTATGGATGGGCCGCGACGGCAGCGCTGCGGATTCGCCATGCGGGCTCAAGCGGCCGGTTGCCGGATCGATGATGAAGGCATTGGCAAGATGCTTGTCGCCAGGAATGCCGGGGCCGCCGTTACTGGAAACGACATAAAGAAAGCGCCGCGACGGATGCGGCCAGGCATATTGGATGTTCGCCGGAACCGTGATCGCACCGCGCTCGCGTAGCTCCGCGCCGTCGGCATCGAGATCGAACAGTTTCAAGAGTGGTCCGACGCTCGCATAATAGACAGTTCGCGGATTGGCGGGAGTCATGGGATCAAGCCATGAATTTATTTGATCGGACGCGGCTGTGCGCGCGCACTTAATCAAATCGCCACAATCGCGTCCATGGTGACGCGCGCCGGCGCCAGCGCGGCCACAAGCTTCGGCAGCTGGGCGCGATCGCAGAAGGTTGGAATTACAGTCTGTGCCTGCACGTTCCGCACCAGGGTCACCGTATCGGACAGCCGAGGATGGACGTTCCAACGCATGGTCTGCGCGCGACCGCTTTTGCTCAGCCGCTCCGCCGGCGTGTTAGGATTGATGTAGCCGGTGAAGAGGATCGCGATTTCGCCTGAGCGCTCGAATTCCGGCAACAACCGCGCCATCGCGCCGGACGCGCCATCGGCCGATGCGGCGAGCATCACGCCGCGCGGGCCGTCGATCGGTCGCGCGATTTGGGCGAGCCGCTCAATCTCTTGAGCAAAATCGCTGCGGAGCGAGACCTTGGCAGCATCGGCAAGCTGCCGCACTGCCTTTTGCATGGCATCGTCGATGAAAATATCGCGCGAGCCGTGTCGCATCAGCTCGAGCGCGATCTCCGGCCCACGGCCATTGGCCGGCACCGGCAACAGCAGCGGCCCTTGGCCGAGATGGGGTGCAAGCTCACTCCAGCATTCCGCTAATGGTCTTTGGTAATCGCCATAAGAGCAATCGATCAGCGCGGTGGCGGCGGCGCGCGCCGGCGGATCGTACGCATAGAGAAGCGACTCCGCCGAATAGTCGCCGGTATAAAGAAAGCCATTGCCGATCGCGAAATTGAGCCAGACGCCGCCGGGTGCATGGCCGTTGCGTCCAGTCTCGACCGTAATGCCAAGCACCGCGCTCATCCCCTGGACGGGCAGTGTCCGCGTAGTGAGTCCCTTGGGCAGAGCGCCGGCGACGATTTCGGTAGCGTAGACCGGCGGATGACCAAGCTGCGCCAGAAGCGACAGTCCGCCGATATGGTCCTTGTGGCCGTGGCTGAGGACCAGCGCATCCGCTGGCGCGATTGCGGCCACATCGGGCAGGCATCCCGGCGGCGGGCCCTCGCCGAGGTCAAGCACAAGGCGTTTGCCCTGCGCTTCGATCGCAAAGCACGCCGGGCCCTTTTTGCCGACGCCGGAAATAAGCCGCAGCAGAGGCCGATTCTGGTCCATTATTTTTTCGATTCCAATTCGTTCGGCCGCGGCCGCCCGCCCAGATTGACAAGCCGGTGAGGCACCCCTAATTCAACCGCGAGCTTAGGAAACCGTGCCATGAAAGTCCGCAATTCTCTCAAGTCGCTGCGCTCCCGGCATCGCGACAATCGTATCGTCCGGCGCAAAGGTCGCGTCTATGTGATCAACAAGACGCAGCGTCGGTTCAAGGCCCGCCAAGGTTGAGCACGGCTGGCTAATCGTCCGGCTGGCTAATCGTCGGCTGGCTGAGCACGGCTGGCCCAAGCTTGCGTGACCGAGCAAACCTGACCGAATGGTTGAGAGCCGGCATTCCCGCCCATTTCGAACAGTTTTACCGCTTGCCGCGCCGCCGTGGACGAATAGATTTACGGTATGAACCTACGATTCCCGGTTCTCGTTGCCGCGGCACTGGCGATCGCGGCACATTCACCCCTTATTGCATCGGCTTGGGCGCAAGCGCAAAGCCCGGGCGACTGGTCGTCGCCGCCGTCTGACCCGCAGCAGGGCGGACGCGGCGGTTCGACGTTCAGTCTCGATACCCTGTTCAATGCGCTGAAAATTGCGCCGGATGAGGCGACCGCCAAGGCGATTGAGGATCGCATTTGGGCGATCTGGATATCTTCCGGCAGCGATACCTGTAATCTCCTCATGAGCCGCGTGAAGGATGCCACGGACGACCGGGACTACGATCTGGCGATCAAGCTTCTGGACGCAATCGTCACGATCAAACCCGATTACGTCGAAGCCTGGAATCGGCGCGCGACTCTGTACTACATCAAGCACGATTACGGGCTCGCGCTCGCCGACATTCGTGAGGTGCTGGCGCGCGAACCGCGCCATTTCGGCGCCCTTGCCGGTCTCGGGCTGATCCTGCAAGACATCGGCGACGACAAGCACGCACTGCAAGCTTATCAGGCAGCGCTGGCGATCGATCCGCACCTGCGCAATCTGTCGGACGTCGTCAAAACGCTGCGCGAGAAGGTCGAGGGGCGGGACATCTGATCAAAGTTTTCGCTCCAGCCGCGGCGTGATTGCGATCGCTGCGCCGTCCGCGAACTATTTTCCCAAAAATCCGATGATGAAAGCGCAATGAGCATGGACGAGGATAAACGCGTCATCCGCGAACTGGTGGAGAACTGGGCGGTCTGGCGCGACGCACGGCTGTGGGATCGTTTCCGCACGGTTTGGCATGACGACGGGCGCATGATGGCGACCTGGTTTCAGGGCAGCTTCGAGGAGTTCATCAAAGCAAACCAGGACGGCTGGGCGCGCGGCGTGCGCATTCTGCATTTTCTCGGCGGTAGCGCCATCGAAGTCGCCGGTGCGCGCGCGATCGCGCAGACTAAGATGACGATCTCGCAGCGCGCCCCCGTCGACGGCGTCATCTGCGACGTCGTCTGCACCGGGCGCTTTTACGATTTTTTCGAAAAGCGCGACGGGCGTTGGGGCCTGGTGCTGCGCCGGCTGGTTTACGAAAAGGACCGCCTCGATCCGGTCGATCCGTCGGCCAAGCTCGCACTCGATCGGACGCTGCTCGAGCGCTTTCCGGAGGGCTATCGGCACCTTGCTTATTTGCAGACCAAGATCGGCTACAAAGTCAAAACCGACATGGCGGGCCTCGAAGGGCCGGAACTGGACGCGCTCTATGCACAAGGCGCCCGCTGGCTCAAGGGCGAAGCGCTGTAATTTCTATCCTCCCCGCTCACGGGGAGGATAAGTTGCACACGCTCACCCTCATCGCCGTCATTCTCGCTGTCGGCGCGCTTGTCACCGTCATCGGCTCATGGCTGATCGCCCGGGCACATCCGCCGCGCGGACGCTTCGTCAAAGTTCGGCACTTGCGCCAGCACGTCGTCGAACTGGGCGAAGCTCAGGCGAACGCGGCGCCGATCGTTCTCATCCATGGCGCCGGCTGCAATCTCGAAGATATGCGGCTCGCGCTGGGTGAGCGTCT
>WNGL01004424.1_pt1 | contig 16904 bp, 11 predicted proteins | sample 5400591 | NCBI WGS metagenome assembly WNGL01 (sample SAMN13153377, study PRJNA577476) | soil metagenome | isolation source: 80 cm soil or saprolite under Garry oak tree replicate 1 | place: USA:California | collected 2016-06-15
CTCGCCGGGGAAGGTGTCACCGAGCTGTTCTACGACCTGAACTGGGACCCGCAGGTGGGTAACCCGGCGGTCGCGCCCGGGGATGCGGCCGAACGGGCCGGGGAGATCCTCGCCGGGCTAGCCCCGCGCTGAACCGGGCTGATCGCTGACGCCGCGATATTCGCTGGTGCGGTATGCGCTTGCCGGCATGTAGTACGCACACGCTGATCCCGGTGCTGCTGCTCGGGCTGCTGGCCACCCTGCCGATCGGCGCCGTGCTCGGGTCCCTGTTCCCCAGCGCTCGCAGCGCGGGCCTGCTGACGCTCGCGATGGGCGCGCTGGCCGCGATCTCCGGGATCTTATATCCGATCACCCGCCTGCCGCACTGGCTGCAATGGGTCGGGCAGGCATTCCCGCTGCACTGGCTGGGGCTCGGCACCCGTTCGGCCCTATTGCCCGCGAACCTGGTCTCGGTCGAGATCGGTCATTCCTGGCGGCACCTGGCCACCTTCGGCGTGCTGAGCGCGTGGGCCGTCGCCGGGCTCGTGGTGGCGCCGATCCTGCTGCGCTGGGTGGCGCGCCGCGAGTCCGGGTCGAGCGTGGCCGCGCGCCGCGAGAAGGTCCTGCGGCAGGTAGCAGCGTGAGGCGGCACCATGAGTGAGGTCATCTACAACCGCATCGCGATGCTGCGGGCGGAGCGCGGGATCTCCCGGCGGCAGCTGGCCGAGGCCCTCAACGTGCACTATCAGACCGTGGGCTACCTGGAGCGCGGCGAGTACAGCCCGAGCCTGTACCTGGCGCTGCGGCTGGCGGCGTACTTCGAGGTGCCGGTCGAGGTGGTCTTCTCGACCGAGCCGTTCCCGCGGATCGGGAGCGCGGGGATGTCAGCGTCCTGAGGTCAGCGTCCTGAGGGTTGGGCGGGCTGCGGGATCAGGCCCTCGCGGTGCGCGATGGCGGCAGCCTCGGTGCGGCTGGCGGCACCGAGCTTGCCCAGGATGTTGGACACGTGCACGCTGGCCGTCTTCGGCGCGATGAACAGCACGGAAGCGATCTCCCTGTTGCTGCGGCCCGCGGCGATGAGCCGGAGGACCTCTCGTTCCCGGCTGGTCAGGGAGGCCAGCACCGCACCGTCGCCGTGCGCCTCCGCGGTCCCGATCCTGGCCCGGCGGGCCAGGTCGTCCAGGGTCCGGCGCAGCGGCCGGGCGGCGAGCCTGTCCGCCATCTGCACCGCCTGGTGCCACTGCTCCGCCGCCTCGTCCCGGCGGCCCGCCTCGGCCAGCGCCTCGGCCAGCCGCCACCGCGTGCGGGCGATCTCGTAGAGGTAGCCGGGACCGAACGCGTCGAGGACCGCCTGCCAGGCCTGCGGGTCGTTGCTGCCGTCGGCCCGGCGGTACTCCGCCTCGGCCCGGGCCAGCCAGCCCCGGCCCTCGGGCCCGAGGATGAACTTGGGCCGCTTGGGGAACGCCGCCCCCTCCCGGGCGATCTGCAGCAGTTCGCCGGCCGCGCTGACCGCCGCGGCCGCGGCCGTGTCGTCGCCGGTGGCCCTGGCCTGCACCGCCCGGTCGGCCAGGGCGCACATCGCGACCGCGGCCGGCCTTATGGCCGAGGGATAGAAACCCCAGGGCGGCTCGTAGACGACGTCGATCGCGGCGCGCGTCTGGGTCAGTGCCTCCTCGACGTCGCCCTGCCACAGGGCGTGCTCGGCGATCAGCCCGCGCGCGATGAACCCGTCGAATCCGTGGGCCGACAGGAACGGCTCGATCCAGGCGTGCCGCTCCTCCACCACCGGGTTGCCGCGCGCGACGTCGATGAACAACGCCATCGAGGACAGGGAGGCCTCGGGGATGCTGGTGACCCGGACCGGGAAGCCGTCCGCGATCTCCTGGGCGTGGTCCCACTTGCCGTCGGCGTAGTGGCACTGGAAGTGCAGATGCTGCACGTCGGTGCCGTACGGCGCGAGGCCGAGCCCGGTCTGGTTGGCCCGCTTGGTGCCCTCGTGCGCCACGGCCCCGCCGGCGGCCAGGTCGCCGTGCTCCAGGTGCGCCCGGGCCAGGTGGTACGCCGCCCGCAGCTCCACGCCGAGCACCTTCGCCTCGCGGGCCTGCTTGTGCGCCTGCGTCAGCAACTTGATCGCCTCGTCGTTGCGGCCCTCGCGGTTGCTGAGGAACCCCAGGGTGACCAGCGCGTCGGCCTGCACCCAGGGGGCGTTGGCCGCGCGGGCCGCGGCGAGCGCGTTCTCGGCCTGCTCCCGGACCACGTCGAAGTTGTCATCGACCAGCAAGGTGTTGGCGTAGGTGGCCACCGCCCGGGCGTACTGCCAGGTCGGCGGGTCGGCGGGCGTCTCGTCCACCGTCGCCCGCGCGATCTCGACGGCCTCGGCGGCGGCCTTGGCGTCGTCGATCGTCCACAGGTAGAAGGCGAGCCGCTCACCGATCCGGCTGGCCAGGTTCACCTCATCGTGCCCCTTGTCGGGCAGCGCGGCGAGGGCATGCCGCAGCCGCCGGAGCAGGTGCACGGCCCGGTCGACGTCGCCGCTGTCCGCCGCGTTGGTCGCGGACAGCAGGCCGAGCTTGCCGCGGGCCATGCCGGCCGTCTTCTCCGGCTCGGCCACCCGCTCCCACAGGGCGAGCGCCTGGTCGTAGTGCCGGTGCGCCTCGGCCGGCGCGCCCAGCCGTTCCGCCTCGTCACCCGCCCTGATGGACGCGGCGAACGCCCCGGGGATGTCGTGGCTGGCCAGGCAGTGCTGGGCCAGCTCGGCCGCGGTACCCGGCGTGGCCAGCCGGTGCTCGTCGGCCAGCAGCGCGCTCATCGTGCCGTGCAGCCTGGTTCGCTCGCCCGGCAGCAGGTCACCGTAGACCGCCTCGCGCAGGAGGGCATGCCGGAACACGTAGCCTTCGGTGCCATCGGGCACGAGCAGCTGGTGGGTGACGGCCTCCCGCACGGCGGCCTCGTACTCGGTCGACACCAGGCCCGACGCGGCCTGGACCAGCTCGTCGTCGGCCTTACGGCCGGCCACCGCCGCCGCGCGGAGCACCTGCTGGGCGGCGTCGGAGAGCTGCTCCACCCGGCTGAGCAGCAGCGCCGCCAGGCCGGCGGGCAGGCTCTGTTCTGGGCGGTCTCCGCTGACCGAGGCGGCGAGCAACTCCTCGGCGTAGTAGGCGTTACCCTCGGCCCGGGCCATGATGTCGTTCAGCTCGGTGGCGCCGATCCGGCCCTGCGCGGCCGCCGTCAGGTGCTCGGCCAGGGCCGAGGGATCCAGCGGGGCGAGGTCGACCGCGATGACCCCGGGCAGCCGGAGCAGCTCGGCCACCACGGGCCGGAGCGGGTGCCGCCGGTGCAGGTCGTCGGTCCGGTAGGTGCCGATCAGCGCGACCCGCTCCCGGTGCAGCATCCGGGACAGGAACGTGACCAGATCCCGGGTCGAGGTGTCGGCCCAGTGCAGGTCCTCGAGCACCAGCAGCACCGGCCCCGCGGCCGCGAGCTCGGTGAGCAGGCCGAGCACGCCTCCGAACATCTGCTGCCGGGCCAGGCCGGAACGATCCGAGTCGATGGTGAGGCCTCCGCCGCCCTCGGGCAGCAGCATGCTCAGGGCCGGACGCGAGCTCAGCGCGTCACGGACCGCCCCGGCCTGGGCGGCGCCCCGCAGCGCGTCCGCCAGCGGCAGGTAGGGCACGCTGTCGCCGAGCTCCGCGCACTGGCCGGAGAGCACGGTGAACCCGCGGCCCGCGGCGAGCCGCGTGGCCTCCGCGACCAGCCGGGACTTGCCTACCCCCGCGTCGCCGCTGACCAGTGCGACGACCGAGCGGCCCGCCTCGGCGTCATCGAGCAGCCTGAGCAGGCGGCCGATTTCGTCGTCCCGCCCGACCATGCGGCCCGCTGACACGCGTAGCACCATTGCACGAGTATCGCACCGGGCAGCGACATTTCCGATTCTTTAAGCTCGCGGGGGGTGTGCGACAGATATGTAGGGCCGGATGCGTCTCTGCTGTTAGCGGGCTTCTCCTGGTTGTACGTGTCGCAACCAGATCTGAAACATGCTGGTCAGCGCCGCGCAGGTGAGTTATCCCGCTCCAGAGCAGGTCATCTGGGCACGATGCACAACCAGACGGATGCCATCTAAGCAGCGTCTTCGTGAAGATGATCTTGGTTACCTACAAATCTGACGTGCACCCAGTTCAGCGTGTGCCGGGCCGGATTGTCAGTGGCCATCTCTACAGTCGGATTGTTAATCATCCGCCCTGTCTTCGGCAAGGCCGGGGCCGTCGACTGCAAAGGATCGTGTCGTGGATAGCAAGTTCGCAGACCGCCTGATCGCGGCTGTCAGCGAGGACCGACTGGACGCCGGGATCACGGTCGAGGCGGTTTACCGGGCACCTGGTGACGGGAAGATAATGCCGCCGTCGTTCCCGCAGGGCCCGTATCTGATCGAGCCCCGCTGGGTGGACGGAGCTGAGCGCAGCGCGGTGGTTCTGGACCAGGTTCCCTCGCAGGCTAACCGGGTCGAGGAGGCCTTGCTGACCGCGAGGTCGGAAGGAAGGATCCAACTGCCACTATTCGAGCTTCAGGCCACTACGGGGCATGGAGTGCTGCGGCTGACCTCGCTGGAGTTCCCACACCGATACGCGGACGCGTACCTGCGGGACAGCCTGGTCGACGGGCAGCGGTTCGACGCCAGTGAGGTCGGTCGCCGACTGCGGGAGGCAAGCGCGGAGGATGCCAGGCCGCTGTATGAGCGGGATCCGGGATCGCTGATCTTCGGGGCGTGGGATTCCCATCGCGAGGGCCGGTGGCCGAAGTTCGCCCGCTTCTACACCTCCTCGATGATGGGTCTCGACCCGAAGGGGGGCTGCGGCGCGGTACCCGGATGGATCCCTGGAACCTGGGCGGGGGGATCGACGACAAGGAAAAAGCTGAGGGAGACTGGGCGTACGAGCCGGGCGGCTCCCGGGAGTTCCCGAAGGAAAGGCGCCTGAGCGCGATCGGGCACGGCAACATCGCGCCCGTCGAGGTGTTCGGCGGGGTGTCGATCACCCAGGCGCAGCGCAACGCGTGGCTATCTCTGGCCGGCCTGGAACGGCTGCGGTTCGGGGACGCCTCGCCGGAGGCGGCCAAGCTGGCTCGCGCGTGCTTGGCGTCTTTGGCGATGGCCGGTGACCGGCTGGCGTTCGGCCGCCCATCGCTGTGGCTGCGGTCGGGATGCGATCTGATCCGGGTCAGCGAAAAGCTGGCATTTGAGCGGGACGGCGGCGAGCGCGAGGAGTTCACCCTGACAGCCACGGAAGCGATCGCGGCGTTCGGGGAACTCCGGGATCGCGCGGCGGCGGTCGGCGTGACGATGGCCACGGACACGATCACCCTCCAGCCATACGCGCCCCTGGCGCGGGCGATCGAGTACTCGGTGACCAAAGCAGTCGGCGAGGACTAGGCGATGGCGCTGGCCGTGCTCGTCCGGTTGCGGGACGGGCGCTATGACGCGGGCGCGTCTCGCCCAGATTTTCCGGAGTGGCCGCCGCATCCGGCCCGGCTGTTCTGCGCGCTGGTGGCGTCCGCTTGTGCTGATGCTGACTGGGCCGCGCTGAGGTGGCTGGAAAACGCCAGCCCGCCCGAAGTGTGGGCGTGCGCGACGCCGGCCACCACGACCCGTTCGGCATTCGTGGTCACGAACGTCACCCACACCAAGCTCAAGGGGTTCAGCCAGACCTGGCCGGGCCGGACCAATGGCAGCCGGACGCGGACCGGGGTGGTCCCGGGTGATCCGGGGTTCGCTTTTGCGTGGCCTGGCGCCGAGCCGGACTCCGGGACGGTCGCTGCGCTGTCTCGCCTGGCCCGCAGGGTGCCCTACCTTGGCCGGTCGACCAGCCCGGCAGTGCTATCAGTGCAGGCGCAGCTTCCGACGCTCAGGCCGGAGTGGACGCGGTGGGTGCCGGTTCATCTGGGGGAACGCGCCGCCGGGGAGCTGAGGGTGCCTTACCCGGGTTACGTCGGTCAGCTGCGCGATGCTTACGCTGAGGGCCGCCGGGCCTGGGAGGTGGCCCGTTCGGTGCCCTACGGCGTCCCACGGGCACCGCAGGTCGCCGGTACCGCTGCCAGCCCGTACGCCGAGCTTGTGGTGTTCGGGCTGGAACGCAAAGCTGCCATGATCGAGGGCCGGTCGCTGCTGTCGCTGACCGCGACGCTGCGGCAGGCGCTGATCAGCCGGATCGGCACCGACGTTCCCAGGCAAGTGACCGGCCACGGTGCCGACGACCGCGCCCATGTCGCCTACCTCGCCCTTGTCGATGCCGGCCATGAGCGCGCGGACGGGCACGTGCTGGGCGTGGCGATCGGCCTGCCGCACGGCATGGCGGATCATGAGCTTGGGCGGCTGCTCGCCGCTTCCGTTGACGAACCTCTGCGGCGGCTCACCATCCGCCGTGACCACCAGGTCGGCGTCAGCTACGAGCCGTTCCGCAGCGCACCGTGGGGGCTGATCCCGGAACGGTGGACCGCGCAGGAACGCGGAGGGGCGCGGCGGTGGGTGACGGCCACTCCGATGATGCTCGATCATCATCCGCGCCGGTCGTGCACGGCGGTCTTCGAAGTGGCCCGGTCGCTGGCAAGGGCCGGATATCCCAAGCCGGTCGAGGTTGAGGTATCCCCAGCTGCCCTGATCCCCGGCGCGGTGCACCGGCCCGACCTGACGGTCCTCCCCACGCGGCGCCCGCACCGGCCGGTAATGCACGCGAGGGTGACGTTCCCGCAACCGGTCACCGGCCCGGTGGTCTCAGGGTCGCTGCGGTACCTGGGCCTGGGGCTGTTCGTCCCCGAGCGGGAAGCGTCGTGACCGGGCAGCTGTCAGCGGAGGACTTCCCGGGGTTCTTCCGCCAGGCGTACGGCGAGGACCCCTTCCCGTGGCAGCAGGAGTTGGTGGACTGGGTGCTGGAGGAGAGGCGCTGGCCGGATGTCATCGATGTCCCGACCGGCTTGGGGAAGACCTCGCTGATCGACGCGGCGGTATTCGTGGCCGCGGTGTCGCCGGAAGCCGGGCGGCGCCGCGTGTTCTTCGTCGTGGACCGGCGGCTGGTGGTCGATGAGGCCTACGAACACGCGCTGCGGCTGCGGGACGCGCTGGGTTCTGCGGGCGGCATATGCGGCGAGGTGGCCAGGAGGCTGCGGCAACGCGGCGACGGCCCGGGTGCGGCGGTGCCAGAGGTAACCCGGATGCGGGGCGGGGTGACCTGGTCATGGCGGTGGCTGGAACGCCCTGACCGGCACGCGGTCATCACCGGCACCGTGGACCAGATCGGCAGCCGCCTACTGTTCCGCGGCTACGGCGTGGGTGAGTACCTGCGGCCCATTGACGCGGCACTGACCGGGACCGACAGCCTGGTCATCATCGATGAAGCGCACCTGTCCGACTCCTTCGTCCGCACGATCCGCCACGCGGCTAGCGGCGAACCCGGCGGGCCGTGGCGGCCACCGGTCATCATCACGATGTCCGCGACGGCCACGCCCCACCCCGGGGCGCGCGTGCACCGGATCAGCCGCGCCGACGAGCAAGACGACCGCGCCGGCCGGCGGCTAAGCGCTCCTCGCCGCCTCCGCCTGCTGGCAGCGCCTCCGGGCGGCAAGAAAGACGACGGAGTGGTCGACAGCGTCCTGGCTGGATGGGCCCAGGCACTGGCCCGCGGCCCCGATTCCGGGCGGGTCATCGCCGTGGTGTGCAACACGGTCAGCCGTGCTCGCGCCGTCTTCGACCGCCTGACCTGCGGCCCGGTGGATACGGTCTTGCTGACTGGCCGCATCCGGGAGATCGACCGCGCCTACCTGGCCCGCCAGGGCTGGTATGAGCGGGCGCGGGCGGGCAGGAACCGGGCGCCGGGACGGCCGCTGATCCTGGTCGCGACCCAGACCATTGAGGTCGGGGCGAACATTGACGCCGACGCGCTGGTGGCCGAATCTGCTTCCCTGGATGCCCTGACCCAAAGGCTCGGCCGGCTCAACCGGCTCGGCGATCTTGGTGACGCCATCGCCCTTGTCGTCCATGACCCCGCCGCGAGCGTCGAGGATCCGGTGTACGGCCCGGCACGGCTGGCGGCCTGGCAGTGGCTCTCGGGCCTGGCTGAACCGCTGCAACCCAAGCGCGGAACGGCGCCGGATCTGTCCGCCCTGCAAACCGGGCTGGACGTGTCGCCGATGGCCCTGCGCCATCTGACCCGCACGCTCGACGCCGATTCCGCCACGGCCATGCGCTCGCCCCTGCCCTACGTTCCGGTGCTGTCCGCCGCGATCTTGGAGGCATGGGCCCGGACGTCCCCGGCCCCGCACCCTGATCCGCCGGTTGCGCCATTCCTGCACGGAATCGGGCACGGCGAGCCGGACGTGGCCATCATCTGGCGATCCGGCCTCACCGGAGATCCAGAGGCATGGCCACCTATGATCGCTGCGGTCCCGCCCTCAGCCGAGGAAGCCATCGAAGTGCCGCTGCGAATGGCCCGGCGCTGGATGCGCGGGGAATATACCGCAGCTGCAGCCGTCGGTGACCTGGACGGGGCAGCCGCAGATGCTGCCGATCCCGCATCCGGGAACGGAAGCGATGACTCTGCCGTCGTCCGGCAAGTGCTCCGCTACAAGAACCAGGAAGACATCCAGCTCATCCCCCCGCACCATGTCAGGGCGGGTGACACGATCATCGTTCCCGCGCAGGCCGGCGGATGTGACCAATACGGCTGGAATCCCGCTTCCACGCGGCCCGTCACAGATGTCGCTGACCTTGCCTACCGGCGCGGGCGCCCGCTGCTGCGGCTTGCACAGTCCCTCGATGACGTCGTCGGTGCCTACCATCACCAGGACGCCTATCACTCCACGCTGTCCGATGCCGTCGCAGCACTGGTCGCCCAGGCGCGCGACGACGTAGCCGGGGACGGTCCTGATACCCGTGGCTACCAGCGGGCGCTCGCTGAGATCTTGCGGATCCTCCAGCCCGAAGACAGCGAGCATGCCGAGGCGCCCCTGCTGCGGAACCTGCGGATTCTCGCCGCCTCCTGTACTGCTAGCCCCTACCCGCCCGCAATCGGCAGACCCGGCGAGCCCGCCGCTCCTGCCCTCGACGTGCTGCTCGCGGCACGCGGCGGCGGGCACGCGGGCGACCCCGGTGCGCTCGGCTCCTCAGCGCTCGGCCAGCGCGAGCCGGCCAGCCTTGGCAGCCATCAGCGGGCAGTAGCACGGCGGGCCCAGGAGTTCGCGTCGAACCTCGGTCTTGACCCAAGGCTGACCGCCAGCATCCGCATGGCAGCCGAACTCCACGACGAAGGCAAGAAAGACCCCCGCTTCCAGGCGATGCTGCGCGGCCGCACCCCGAGCACGCTCGGCGCCACCCTTCCGCCGCTCGCCAAATCCGGGATGGACCCGGCCGATCGGGCCGCGTTCCGGCGTGTCCAGCGGCTGGCTGGATATCCCTACGGGATGCGGCACGAAGCCCTGTCCGCGCAGATCGCCAGCCTCCGGGCGGACGGGTGCGGGCACGGCGTCGACGTCGACCTGGTGGTCCACCTCGTCGCCGCCCACCACGGCCGCTCCAGGCCGCTGCTGCCCGCTGTCACCGACCCGGACCCGCACCTGGTCCCCGTAACCATTTCCGACAGCACCCGCCAGCTGTCCACGGCAGCGACCGTCGACTGGGACGCGCCCCGGCGGTTCGCCGAGCTGAACCGCCGGTACGGACGATGGGGTCTCGCGCTGCTGGAAACCATCCTCCGGCTGGCCGATATCTGGTGCTCCGAACGCGACGAACGCGCAGACGAGGTGGACTACTGATGACCACGCCAGTCACGCTGCCCGCGCTCGACGGACGCGACCCGCTCGGATTCCTGGCCGCACTCGGCGTCCTGCACACCATCACCAGCCTCTACGGAACCAGCACCAGGCTCGCGTTCTCCAACGAGACCGGCGCAGCTGTCCTGCACAGCCGCCTGGCTGACACTGATGCCGTAGCGGCCGCCCTGGGCGAGGCGGTGGCCCACATCGGCGAAGGATGCGTTATCGACGGAGTCGGCCCCGGATTCCCCCTTCGCAAACCGAACCGGAGACAGGCCCGGGAAACCGGCACCTCACAGCAGGACCCCATGCGCGTCCGCCGCAGCGACTACCGGAACAGGCTCCACGACAAGGTAGCTGACCTCGCCGCGCCCGCCGCGCTGGACTGGCTCAGCGTGCTGGTCACCGACCTCGCCGTCGACCTGGAGGGCCGAGCTGCCCTCACCCCTTACAACGCCCCGAGCGGACAGCAGAGCCTGTGGACGTTCTTCGAGAAACCGCTGGCCGCAGTACGAAGCGAACCCGCACGACTCCGCGAAGCGCTCACCGGGTGGCGCCGGATCGACAAATTCACCGGAGAATACCTAGACCACCGGGTCCTCCGCAGCGCGGCCGAGCACCCTTCAGGAAAGTCCACCGAAGCCGGAGTGCCCGGAGCAACCTGGCTCGCCATCCAGGCACTGCCCCTGCTCCGCCTTACCGGAGACGGCCGCAACGCCAAATCCACCCTCTGGTACCGCATCGGCCAGCGCACCATGATGATCTGGCCGCTATGGCACCCCCCGCTCGATGAGCACGCCGCTTGTGTCCTAATCGAGCATCCCCTGCTCCGGCCGAACGCCGCCGGAAACGGCCAGCGAGCAGAACCTCGGGTGAGCAGGCGCAAGCTAGCTCCGCTTGGTGTCTTCGAGGTATGTGGCGCCGAGCGTCTCACCATCGACGGCCGCAAGAGCGCAGGTGTCCTGGCCCCGATCGTCATACCCGAAGCGTGACCAGTGAAGATCTCGCGTCCTCGCCGTGAGGAAGCCCGCCATAGTCCAGAGGGAGGAGGAACGTACGCGTTCGCTGTCGGCGCCACCGAGCCACCGCAATAAGGCCCGCCGCGGTTCGGCGAGACGAACCAGAGACACGAAGATACTCATGAGCCTGCTGGATGAGCCGCAATGAGGCCCGCCGTGATTCAGCGGGACGAGGCGAGCACTATCAACATTCCGAACGGCGCGATTAACCTCCCGCGATGAGGCCCGCCGTGGTGCAGCGGGACGAGGTTGTCGGCGCTCACGGTCGGCGTCGGCAGGGTCATGGCGCAATGAGGCCGCCGTGGTTCAGCGGGAGGAGAGCCTGGTCGACATTGCGGGTAATCACGATGTCGTTCCCGCAATGAGGCCCACCGTAGTTCAGCGGGATGAGTCAGCCAGGCCCACGGCAGGCCATCGACATACTGGACACCGCAATAAGGCCCGCCGTGATTCAGCGGGATGAGCCGTTCGGAGAGCTCATGACCGTCCCCGACTGCGCGGTGCCGCAATGAGGCCGTGGTTCAGCGGGATGAGTGGCGACCAGGAGGCGGGTGACCGCTGAGGGGATCGGACCGCAATGAGGCCCGTCATGGTCCAACGGGATGAGCACGCTTGATGTCCCGCAGCGCCTCACCGATCCGGTAGCCGCAATGAGGCCCGCCGTGGTGCAGCGGGACGAGGTGATCGCCAGGTCAACGCAGGAAGCGATCGTGGTTCCGCAATGAGGCCCGCCGTGGCTCAGCGGGATGAGCGGCATGACCGTCCCGGTGGACAGCGGCGGCACCGCGCCGCAATGAGGCCCGCCGTGGTTCAGCGGGATCACAAAGCGTCCACGAGTCGAGAAGGGCGGTCAGCAGATCCCCGCAATGAGGCCCGCCGTGGTTCAGCGGGATCACCAGCTCACGGCGGATTCCGAGATCGGCGACCTGTACGTCCCGCAATGAGGCCCGCCGTGGTTCAGCGGGATCACCAGGCCCGGCAGCAGATCCCGGTTGTAGGACGTGTCCCCGCAATGAGGCCCGCCGTGGTTCAGCGGGATCACGGCTCGCGATATTTTGAGCCTATGAGCTGCGGAAACGGGAGGGCGCGAGCATCCCTTTCTCTCGTTGCAGCTGACTGAGCTATCTGGACGTGTCAAGGAGCAAAACGACCCCTGACCTGCGAGCGAATGCTCCCTATGGTATGGCGTAGCGCCTCAGCGCTCGCAAAAGGTGTGGTCAGCAGGACGCTTTGTCACATGGTCTCACACGTACGGCAGATCGTTCGAAACCGCCTTCGTTCAGATCGAATGAGCTGAGTCTCGGTGCCGGGGTGGGATGGTCTCCTTGCATCGGTTCCGCCAGGTGTCGGGTACCGTCTTGCTGCTGGTGCGGTAGGTCGCCGTCCGATGCTCGGTCATGATCTGGACCCCGGTCGTAGCTCAGTGTCTCGGTGGACGCAGGAAGCGATCGTCGTCAACGTGCCGTCGCTGTAGCCGGCTCCCGCCGTCAGTCGGGGTCGGTCCGGTCGGCGCGGCGTCCGCGCTTGATGGCGGCTCGCTGGCGCTTGGCCTCTAGGCGGCGCTCGTTCGCGCCCCGGCCGGGCCGGGTCGGGATGCGCGGGCGCTGCGGCGGCGCGACCGCGTCCCTGAGCAGGCCGGCCAGCCGCGCCCTGGCCCCCTGGCGGTTGGCGAGCTGGCTACGCTGCTCGGAGGCGGCCACGGTGAGCACGCCGCCGGTCAGCCGCCCGGCCAGCCGTTCGGTGATCCTGTCTCGCGCCCATCCGGGCAGCGCGACCGACCGCTCTACGTCGAAGGAGAGCTCAACCCGGCTGTCCGCCGTGTTGACCGACTGGCCGCCGGGGCCAGATGACCGGGAGAAGCGCTCGTGCAGCTCGCTGCCCGGTATCACCAGCCAGCCGTTCACCCGTAGGTCGTCAGGCATCTGACGGCGGCTAGGCCAGGCTCGCGACGAGCTCGCCGACGGGCTTGCGGCGGCCGGTGTAGAACGGGATCTCGACCCGGGTATGCAGCCGTGCCTCCGCGCCCCGCAGGTGGCGCATCAGGTCCACGATCCGGTGCAGCTCATCGGCTTCGAACGCGAGGATCCACTCGTAGTCGTTGAGCGAGAAGCAGGCGACCGTGTTGGCCCGTACGTCCGGGTACTCGCGGGCCATCTTCCCGTGCTCGGCGAGCAGCCGACGGCGCTCCGCCGGATCCAGCAGGTACCACTGGTAGGAGCGGACGAACGGGTACACGCTCACGTAAGCGCGCGGCTCCTCTTCGGCCAGGAAGGCCGGGATGTGGCTCTTGTTGAACTCGGCCGGGCGGTGCAGCGCCATCACCGACCAGACCGGCTCGCTGCAGCGGCCGAGGCGGGTCCGGCGAAAGCGCGCGTACTGGTCCTGCAGGTCATCGGAGGTCGGCGCTACCCACCAGAACATGAAGTCCGCGTCCGCGCGCAGGCCCTGGATGTCGTAGCAGCCGCGGGTGACGATGCCCTTGCCTGCCGCCTGGTCGAGCAGCTCGGTCACCTCGGCGGCGATCGCGGCGGGGTCGCCGGCCTCGAGCGCGCCCCGGTCGGTGACCCGGAACACCGACCACATGGTGTAGCGGACCAGCTCGTTGAGATCGCGGGCCTTCGGCTTGCGGGCCGTGGAAAGTTCGTCAGCCATGCCACCATTGTCGGCCACGGCGATCACCGGACCGCACCGGCGTGGTCGGTCGGCGGCCTGCCCGCGAGGAACGCCAGCACCTGACCTGCCGCCGCGCGCGCGGTCGCCATGCAGGCCGGTACGCCCACCCCGTCGTAGGCCGCGCCGCAGACCGCGAGCCCCGGCTGGGCCGCCACTACCGCGCGGATCGCGGCGACCCGGTCCAGGTGCCCCACCGTGTACTGGGGCAGCGCGCCGCCCCAGCGGGTCACCCTGGTAGCCACCGGGCCGCCCCGCACCCCGGTCGCGACCGCCAGTTCGGCCACGGCCAGCGCGGCCAGCTCGTCGTCGGCGCGCTGCAGCAGCGCTTCCTCCCCGATCCGGCCGACCGAACAGCGCACGATCTCCAGGGCCCCGTCCTGCGACGCGGACGCTCCGGCCAGATGCGGCCATTTGACGGTGGAGAAGGTAACGGCCTTGACGGCCCTCCCGTCCACGGCGGGCACCAGGTACCCGCTCCAGCCGAGGCCGGCCAGGCCCGGGGCGGGAAATGCGGACCGCGGATACGCGAGCGTGACGATCGCCATGCTCGCGTAGCGGATCTGGCCGAAGGCCGTGACCGCGGCCGACGCGCCGGGAACGCCAGCGAGCAGGCGGCCCGCCGGCCGCGCCGGGACCGCGAGGATCACCGCGTCGGCGTCAACCTGCCCGGGTGCCGGCGCCGAGCCCACGGTGAGCCGCCAGCCGCGCCCGGCAGGCGCCAGCTCACGGGCCATCGCGCCGGTGCGCACCTCCGCGCCCGATACTTTGGCCAGGTAGTCGGGGAGCACGCCGAGGCCGCCGGTGAGCGTGGTGAACACAGGTCCGCCCGCGCGGGTGCCTGCGGAACCCGGCGCCTGGGGCGGCAGCAGGGACCGGGCCGCCTCGGCGAGCGAGGCGTGCCGCCGGGACGCGGCCGCCAGCGCGGGCAGCGTGGCGTCGAAGGAAAGCTCCGCCGAACGTCCCGCGTAGACCCCGCCCAGCAGCGGGTCCACCAGCCGGTCCACGACCTCTGCGCCCAGGCGCTCCCCGACGTACCCGGCGACGGATACGTCGCCGTCGCGGGTGGTAGGCGGCAATTCGAGGTCCCGCCCGGCCCGCGCTACACCCTCGTCGGATAGCACCCCGGACCGGGCGAGTTCGGCCATGTCGGACGGTACGCCCATGAACTGCCGGCGCGGCAGCGGCCGGAGCGCGCCCAGCGTCCAGATCGCGGACGACGTGGGTCCCGGGTCTGCGCGCTGATCGGCCAGCCCGGCCTCGGCGATCAGCGCGGTCCCCTCCGGACGGGTGACCAGCAGCGCCTCGGCTCCCTCGTCAACGGCGGCGCCGGCGATCTCGGATACAGACAGCTTGCCGCCGAGCCGCGGCGAGCCCTCCAGCACGGTCACCCGCACCGCCTCGTCCCGTAGGAAGAACGCCGCCGCGAGCCCGGCGATCCCGCCGCCCACGATGACCACGTGCGGCCGCCCGTTCGTAGGCTCCATGCTTCCAGCCTGGCAGACGCCGATTAGTGGTACGTACCGGAGGGCCACCCCGGGGGCCGAGGGCTTCGCCGGCGGCACGAACCCCGCGGTGGTGACACGCCGGGGCCGGCGGCTGGCCCGGCAACAGATCGGCTTAGGCCCTGGTGCCCGATGTCCGTGATCCGGGCGCGGCCGGGCTGCTGCGCGATCGTGACCAGCGCGGCGGAACCGCGCTGCTCCTGGCGGCCGTCACAACGGCATGCGGAACACACCGGGGAACACCAGGCACGGCGTCGTAGCCGGCCTCATGATCGGCAGCGTCCTGCTCGGCGGGGGCATGTTCCTCGCGGGATGCTCCGCCAGCTCGAACAGCGCCGCCAGTTCGTCCGAGGCGGCAGGGCATGCGGATGGGCAGGCCGCCGGGCGAGCGCCTGCCGCCGCCGCACCGCCCAAGGCCGCGGCGTCCGGCTCAGCTTTCGGCAACACGGGCGGCCAAGGCGGCACCGGCACCACGGCCCGGCTGGCGCCGGCCAGCAGCATCATCTACACGGCGCAGCTGACCGTGCGGGCGGGCGACGTCAGCTCCGCCGCCGCGCAGGCAGCCCAGATCGCCGACGGCGCGGGCGGTTACGTGTCGAGCGAGACCGCCAGGGTCAACCCCGATCACCCGTCCGAGGCCACCGCTAGCGTGCAGCTGAAGATCCCGGTCGCGGCCTACGCCGCCACGCTCGGCCAGCTCGGTCACCGTCTCGGCACTCAGCTGGCCCTGCAGCAGCAGGCCCAGGACGTGACCCAGCAGGTGGCCGACGTGGACAGCCAGGTCACCTCGGACCAGGCGGCCATCACCCAGCTCCGCGCGCTGCTGTCGCACGCGGGATCGGTTGGCGACCTGCTGAGCGTCCAGAACCAGATCAACCAGGAGGAAGCGAACCTGGAGTCGATGCAGGCCCAGCAGCGCGCGCTCAGCCGCGAGACTAGTTACGCGACGGTGACGCTCACGATCCTCGGGCCGAAGGCCAAGCCGGTGCTGCACCGGCCGAAGGCCCCGCCCACGCTGGCCGGGGGCTTCACCGCAGGCTGGCACGCGCTGCGCGTCGCCGTGTCCTGGACGCTGGCGTTCCTCGGCGCGATCGCGCCGTTCGCCGTCGTCCTGGCCGTCGCCGGGTACGTGGTCTACCGCGGGCGGCGCTGGCTGGGCCGTCGCAGGCCGGCCGCCGGGCCCGCCTCGCCGGAAAGCTAGCAGGCGGCGGGATTCAGGACAGGGCGCGAGCCGACTCGGCGTGCACCAGGTCGGCCAGCCTGGCCAGTACGTCCGGGTTGGTTTCCGGCAGCACGCCGTGACCGAGGTTGAACACGTGGCCTTCGGCGGTACGTCCGCGGGTGAGTACGTCCCTGGTCCGCTCCTCGATGACCTCCCACGGCGCGAGCAGGATCGCGGGATCGAGATTGCCCTGCAGCGCCTTGCCCGGCTCCACCCGCCGGACCGCCTCGTCGAGCGGGATGCGCCAGTCGATCCCGACCACGTCGGCTCCGGCCTCCCCCATCAGCCCGAGCAGTTCTCCCGTCCCCACGCCGAAGTGGATGCGCGGCACTCCGGCGGACCCGAGCGCGGCGAAGATCCGGCTGGTGTGCGGCAGGATCGCGTGCCGGTAGTCGTCCGGGCTGACCGCGCCCACCCACGAATCGAAGAGCTGGATAGCCGAAGCCCCCGCGTCCACCTGGATCCGCAAGAACGAGATCGTGATGTCGGCGAGCCGTCCGAGCAGCGCATGCCACAGCGCCGGGTCGCCGTACATCAGCGCCTTCGTCTTGTCGTGGTTCTTGGACGGCCCGCCTTCCACCAGGTAGGACGCGAGGGTGAAAGGGCCTCCGGCGAAACCGATCAGCGGCCGCTCGTCCAGTTCGGTCACAAGCGTCCGGACCGCCTCGGTCACGTAGGGCACGTCGCCGGGGTCCAGGGCGCGCAGTCGCTCCA